>Ga0116230_10002640_pt1 | contig 17272 bp, 15 predicted proteins | sample S1TSphfallax_3_FD_88678 | JGI IMG/M metagenome (GOLD analysis project Ga0116230, IMG submission 88678) | Host-associated microbial communities from peat moss isolated from Minnesota, USA - S1T2_Fd - Sphagnum fallax MG | ecosystem: Host-associated > Plants > Peat moss > Unclassified | place...
CGGTCTCCCGCACGGTCATGACGTCGGTATAACTGGTGGGGAGCTCGCGCGAGACGTGGAGATCGGTCGCGTCGATCCCATGCCGTGCGCAATCCGCGCGGATGAAGCGGCCGTAGTCGTCATCGCCGACCAGGCCGACCGCCTCCAGGGGAAAAGGCGCGCCGAGTTTGGCGAGATTCTTCAAGAGGTTGTAGGGCGACCCGCCATTCGACCGGGTCTCGCTCCGGATCCGCACGAGGGCGTCTTCGGGCGGCCAGCGATCGATCAGCTTGACGTGGTCGACGATCCAATTGCCGCCGGCGCGGATGCCGTTTCGGAAGGGGGTGCTCATTCGGAAACGAGGCGAACCAGCGAGGGCTCGTCCTCCTCCACGCCGGGAAAGCGGCCGATCGCCGGATCGACGAAGATATTATCGCCGCGGTCATCGTTGGCGGTGCTGACTTCGCCGATGATGCACTCCTCGCTGGCGGGTGCGAAAGAATGCCAGACCCCCGGCGTGAGCGTGACCCGGGAACCCGCGGGCAGGACCCAGGGCTGCCCGGCTGTGACCGGGGTCGGAGCGCCATTGACGCCGACGGTCAGCGTTTCCGCCCCGGGGGCCGCGCCGGCCGCCGGATCCGGCCGCCGGGACCAGAGCCGAAGTTCGAGCGCGCCCCACCGGCAGATGATGTCTTCCTTTTTTCGGGCGTGGGTGTGGGTGGGCGTGGTCTGTCCGGCGCGCTCGTACATGAGTTTTTCGCAGTACTCGGGCTCGTTCGCGAGATTGATGAGGGTCAGGCCGAACCGCGCGAAATCGCCGAGCCCGAAATCGGTGATGTCCCAGCAGGGCGCCGGCGGCAGCGCCCAGCCGTGGCGGCTGAAGCAGGCCTGGGCCTGCCGGAAGGCGCGGTTAATCTCCGAGCGCTTCATAGGCGGACCACCGCCTGATCGCGCTGGCTCGCCAGGGCCGCCGCCCACCATTCGTGCTGGGTGACCGCCTCGTCGGGCGTCGCGCAACCGAAACGGGAGCCGAGCAACCCCGCCCGTTCGGTGACAAAGGCGGCCCACATCTGCATCAACAGGTCCGGGAACCCCGGCTCGAAGATGCCGCCCGTGATCGTCTTGAAGGGAGTGCCGAAGCCGAGGTCGGTCTTCTGCCACCACTGTTCCGCGCCGCGCTGATACACCCAGAGCGTCTTGGGCTCCTTGGTGGAGTAGCGCACGCCGCCCTCGGTGCCCAGCGCCTCGAATTGCCAGGTGTTGGTCTCGCCCGGGGAGAGACGTTTCAGCTGGAGCGTCATCGGCACGGGCTCCCCGGCGATGGGCACGGTCGTGTGGACCGAGGCGTTGTCCCAGGTGTCGCAGGGCACCGGGACACCCTGGGCGTTGGGGCGGGTGGTGTAAATCTTCTGGAGTTGCGCGTAGAGCGAGGACGGTTTCCAGCCCAGCCGGAGCGGCAGATGCGCCGCGTGCAGCCCGAGATCGCCCATCACGCCGATCTCGCCGCAGTATTTCGACTGGCGCTTCCAGTTGATCGGCTTGGTCGGATCCATGTCGCTCGAGTGAAGAAAGGCGCTGCGAATCTCGATGACCCGCCCGAGGGCGCCCTCGGAGGCGAGGCGGAAGGCGCGCTGGGCCCCCGGCATGAAGGGGAACTCCGAGGACACCCGGACAAAACGGCCCAGTCGTTTGGCCTCGTCCCGCACCCGGCGGGCGGCTGCCAGATCGATGCCGAAGGGCTTCTCCGCCAGCAGGTCCTTGCCCGCCCGGAGGACGTCGAGGTAGATCGACTCGTGGAGATGGTGGGGCACCGCCACGTAGACGGCGTCGATGTCGGGCAGCGCCAGCAGCGCCTGATGGTCCGTGACGCAGTGTTTGACCGTCGGCACCTGCCGGAACCAGTCCAGCAGCGCGGGTTGGAGGTCGCAGACGGCGACGAGCTCGGCATGGACCGGACAATCGACCAGCGCGAACCAGCGCCCGAGCGCGCTCGCGACTTCCCGACCCATCAGCCCGCCCCCGATCACCCCGATGCGCAGCGTGGGGCGGCTCATGTCGGGGAGAGAAACCGCATCGCTTCGGCCGCGCTCGCGCCGTCGTGGACGACGGCCATCAGCGCGCGGGTGATCGCCGCGGGATTCTCGTGCTGGATGATATTGCGCCCGTAGACGATGCCGGCCGCGCCTTGGGCCAGCAGTTCGACCGTCCGGCTAAGGATCTCGGCGACCGGCGCCCGGCCCCCGCCGCGCACCAGCACGGGCAGGCCGCCCGCGGTTTCGATCACGCGGTGGTAGATGCTCAGGTCGTCGGTCGGATCGGCCTTGATGAGATCGGCGCCGAGCTCGGCGGCCTGCCGCACGAGCGGGATGATCTTCTCGGCGTCGCCGTCGACCATGTAGCCGCCGGCCTTCGCATTCGGCTGAAAGACGAGGGGCTCGATCATCAACGGCATGCCGTAGAAGTCGCATTGCGGCTTCAGGGCGAGGATATTGTCGATGCAGGCCGCGGTCAGTTCGGGCTGGTCGGGGATGCTGAACAGGTTGACGACGACGCAGGTCGCATCCAGCCGCACCGCCTGCAACACCGGTTCGGCGATCATGCGCGAGAACAGCGTGCGCGGGAGACGTGAGCCGTAGACGTTGGCCACGTCGGTGCGGAGCACCAGCGCGGGTTTGGTGCGCCCGGGCACCTTTTGCAGATGCGGCGCCTGGCCGACCGTGAGCTGGATCGCGTCGGGCGCCGCCGCGACGAGCGTGGCGACGGCGCGCGGAAGATTTTCAATACCGGCGAGGAAGGCGCCCTCGTTGAAGAAACCGTGATCGATCGCCACGTCGAAGCAGCGGCCGGTCCGGGGGTGGAAGAGGCGGTTTAACCGCGCGGTTTTCATGGGAAATCAGAAGGTGGCGGGATGGAGTCGCACCCCGTGGGCGGCCAGCGCGTTGCGTTCGCGCGCCGAGGGGCGATAGTCCGTCACCCAGTCGTGCACCTGGTCCCAGCGCGCGAACTGGATGGCGGCCGGCTGACCCCATTTGCGCGCGTCGGCGAGCAACACCACCCGACGGGACCGGGCCGCGACGCCGCCCTTCAGCTCGGCTTCGGTGAGTTCGGTGGTCGTCGCTCCTTCCGCCGGGTCGATGCCGGAGCAGCCGAGAAAGGCGACGTCGAAGCGCAACTGCCGGACCCAGGCGAGCGCGCCCGCCCCCACCAGGGCGAGACTGACGGCCCGGACTTCGCCGCCGACCGCGAGCAGCCGGCCGGCGCCCTCGCGGCGTTCGTTCAGGAGGGGAATCGAGTTGGTCGCGACCGTGAGCTCGGGATGGTCGCGCAGCAGCCGCCGCCCCAGTGCGAGGGCGGTCGTGCCGGCGTCGACGAAGACCGTGCCCGCCCGCGGCGCCAAAGCGGCGGCGGCGGTCGCGATCGCCAGCTTCGTCTCCATCGCCTGGCGCTGTTTGCGGTCGAACGGCACCTCCGCTTGGGTGGCGGTCGGGTGGGCGACCTCGCCGTGGGCCCGGGCCACCTTGCCCAGCCGCTCCAGCAGGTGGAGGTCGCGGCGCAGCGTCGCCGGCGATGTGGCGAGGGCCGACTGCAATTCCGCCACCGAGACCCGGCGGCGCCGGGCCACCAGCGCACAGATGGCGGCCTGCCGCGATTGAGCGAACATGAGCGAATGCTCACAAACGCTCAGAAAGCGTCAAGAACGAACGCGCGTGCGGCCGAGCACGGCGATGAAGTTGCGCGCCAGGGGGGCGGTGTCGCGATCGCGCCAGAGCGCCCAGACCTCGGTGAAGAGATCCGGCCCGGATTCGCGGAGCCGCTTGAATACGACCGGCGCGGTGCGGCTCTCGCCCACGGCGGCGGGCAGGAGGCTCGCGCCGCCGCCGCTCGCCACGGTGGCGAGGATGGAGTCGAGGCCGCCGACCTCGGTGACGGACGGAACCACCCGCCCGCGCGACCGGAAGATGGCCCGCATCGTGTCGGCGTGGGGGGTCGGCCGGCGCCGGTCGCCCACGGCCAGGAGGGTTTCGTGTTCGAGTTCGGCGAGCGCGACCTGCCGGGCCTCGGCGAGGCGGTGGCCCTCGGCGAGCACGGCCCGCATCGGCGAGCGGAGGACGGTGAGGCGCCGCAGGTCCTCCGGCAGATGCGCCTGGTCGGCAATCACGAAGCCGACGTGAATTTCGCCGGTCGCGAGCGCCTCGATCTGTTCCGGTCCGCTGAGTTCGAGCAGCGTCACCTCGACGGCCGGGTAGTGGCGGCGAAATGCGCGGAGGCTCAAGGGCAGGATGGTGGCCGCGATCGAGCCGAAATTGCCGATGGCCAGCCGGCCCGCCCGCCCCGCGGCGGCGTTGCGCGCCGCTCCGACCGCGGCCTCCGCCTGCGCCAGCAGCCGCCTCGCCTCCGCGAGGAAGACGGCGCCGGCGTCGGTGAGCCGGACTCCGCCCGTATTGCGCTCCAGCAGCTGGACGCCGGTGTCGTGCTCCAGATCCTTGATCTGGGTGCTCAGGGCCGGCTGGGAGACGTGCAGCGCTTCGGCGGCGCTGCGGTAATTGAGCCGTTCGGCCACCGCGACGAAGTAACGGAGGTGGCGCAGTTCCATGCGCCCCATCTGATACGCCCGGCTTATCAGAGTGTGAAGAACAAAGTCATTCCGCCCGGGCCGGTGCGAGACTAGACTGGGGGATGATCACGATCCTCTGCCTCCTCGGCGCCTTGGTGGTGCTCGTTCAGTTGGATATTTCCAACTTGAACGGAACCGAATCCTAGGGCGCATAGTGGTGTCTCTCTTCGGGGAGATTCCATCATGCACCGCGCCCTCTGCTCGATCGGATTCGGCCTCGCGATCGGGTGGGCGAGCGCGGCGCTCGGCGCGCCGGTCCGCGATGCCGTGATCGTGGCGGGTTTCGACGGGGTGTTGGTCAACCAGCATCCGCCGGACGAAGCCAGCGTGCTGCCGCCCGTCGCCGGCCCGATCTATTTTTACCCCCAGAACGACTTGGAGAAGGGGCGGAAATCCCTGCCGCCGGCGCCCCTGGTTCATGCGGTCGCGGTCTATCTCAGCCGCAATGGCTACTGGGTGGCGCCGCCGGGCCATACGCCGACGGCCCTGATTGTCCTCCACTGGTTTTCGGTGCGGGACGAAATCACCCATTTCGGGCCGCCGGCCCAACGCGTCGAGCTGGATGGCCCGGGAGGGCGCGGGGTGGTGGAGGCGGGGGATCAGGCCCAGACGCCGCCCTTCGTGCTCATTTCGGCGTTCGATTTCAAGGCGGCGCAGGCGAAACCGCAGCGCATCGTCAAATGGTGGCAGATGGGGCTCTGGCTGCGGGTGGTCCGGCCGACGGGAGAGGTCAGTATCGGGATGCCCGAGGTCAAAGCCTACCTCGACCCGGTGCCGCCTCCGCCGAAAGCCGCGGCGAAACCGGCGAACCCGCCATCGCCTCCCTGAGGCGGTCGGCACGGACGAATGCGTTTCAGTGGAACCGAACCGATGCCGATTTATCTGAATCTATCATCGACAAGATTCGGAACCGGTGTTTCGTTATTCACAAGATACTCCCACACTGATGGAACAACTGAGAGGGTCGTCGACCCTAACTTCTCGGCTCAGGGTTGCGGAAAAGGTGAAGACCTTCGTGTTGGACACGAATGTCTTAATTCACGACCCGCAATCGATTTATAAATTTGAGGAAAATAACCTCGCGATCCCTGTCGAGGTACTGGAAGAGCTCGATGCGATCAAGGGCGAGCAGTCCACCGAGCGCGGACGGAATGCGCGGCGGGTCCACCGCATCCTGCAGGAACTTCTGCCCGATTCGCGGGCAATGCACGAGGGAGTCGAGCTCCCAAACGGTGGTACGCTTTCGGTCATCATCAACCCCTATCTGGCCGAACCGGGCCGCCGGTCGGCGGCGATGGACCGTCTCCGGGCGATCCTGCCCGACCTGACGAAGAAGGACAACCGGATCATCGCGTCAGCGTTGTTCGTCCAGGAGCAGTTTCCGCCGCCGACCGTGCTGGTCACGAAGGACGTCAATGTGCAGCTCAAGGCCCGGGCCGTCGGGCTGGAATCGGAAGACTACCTCAACGATAAGGTTCCCGAACTCGACGATGAGGCGAGCTACCGGGAGATCCCCCTGACCATTTACGAACTCCAGCGGTTCTGTTCGGAGGGCGAGTTTGACGTGGGCACGGAGGACGCGCGTCCCCTCTGCCTGAATGAGTACGTCCTGCTGCGGTCGGACGAGGGCAAGACGATGCCGGCGCGCTATTACGGCGAGGGCATCGTCCGGCGCCTGAAGCTGCCGGAGTTCGTGAAGGCGCCCGGCGGTATTCCCATTCGCGCGCGCAATCTTGAGCAGCAATTCTTCATGGACGCGCTGCTCGACGACAGCATTCACCTGCTGACGTGCTTCGGCAAGGCGGGCACGGGCAAGACCTTGCTTTCGACCGCCTGTGCGCTTCACCAGACCCAGGACGAACACTGCCGCTACGATGGCCTGTCGATTTCCCGTCCGGTCATCGCGCTCGGCAAGGACATCGGATTTCTCCCCGGCACGCTCGACGAGAAGATGCGCCCCTGGCTCCAACCTTATTACGATGCGCTCGAAGTGCTGATCCCGTCGAAGCCGCCGAAGGATCCCCAATTCGCCGCCAAGAAGGTTTCCGGCAAGAAACACCGGAAGCGGGACGGTCTGCTCTCATCCTTTGCCTCGCCCGCCGCGTCCTCGGGCGGCAACGGCGGCGGCCATGGTCCCGGGCCAGGGATGAAGCCCTACGAGCGGCTGCTGAGGAGCGGACTGGTCGAGATCGAGGCGCTGTGCTTCATTCGCGGGCGTTCGATCGCCCGCCGTTTCTTTATCCTCGACGAGGCGCAGCAGCTCACGCCGCACGAGGTGAAGACCATCATCACGCGCATTTCCGAGGGTTCGAAGATCGTGCTGATCGGCGATCCGGCCCAAATCGACAATCCCTATGTCGATGCGCGCAGCAACGGCTTGGTCTACTGCCATGACCGGATGAAGGGCCAGGCGATCGCCGCCCACGTGAAGCTGACCAAGGGCGAGCGGTCGCACCTGGCGGAACTCGCGGCGGACCTGCTCTAAGCCTTAGGCGGCGCGGCCGGAACCGGAGGGGAGCAGGCTGGGCGCGCCGCGGCGGCGGGCGACCGTCTCCATCGCGAGGACGAACACTCCGGTGAAGAGGAGATCGCTCACGAGCGTGTTGCGGAAGAAGAACAGCGTCGACGGGTAGCCGGGATGACCCACGGTCAGGGCCTGATACCAGCCGGCGAGGCTTTGAGCGTAGGGAGTGGCCCCGCCGAAGGATTCGGACCAGGCCGCGGTATTGGTGACGAGATAGAAGAGGACGGAACTGGCCAGGGTGCCGCCTGCGAGATTGAACCAGGTCCGCCGGCGGGCGAGCGCGAGCCCGAGCCCCAGGCCGCCCGCGAAACAGAGCAGCCGCAGCGCGAGCCCGCTCGGATGCCAGGCGTAGTGGTACACCGCGGCGTAGTAATGGTTGATGTAGATCTCGGAGAGCACCAGCGCCGCAAAGGGCACGAGCCATCGCCGGCCATCCCGGAAGTAGACTCCGCTGCAAAATACGAGCGCCATGAGCGGCGAGAAATTCGAAAGCTCAGCCACGTAAACGGCCAGGATCCGCCAGCCGGCGGCGAGAACGAGCACGATCAGGGCTTGGATCATGCCGGGATGCAAAACCGGATGGCCCCGAGTGGCAACCCGTGTTTTTAACCGGCGGCCTCGGCCTGTCGCGCCATCAGCCACAGCAAATCCGACAGACGGTTGAGCCACTGGCCGACGACGGGGCGGACGAGCCGCCCGTGCGCGGGAAGGGCGGCGAGGCGCCGCTCGGCGCGCCGGGCGGTCACCCGGGCGCGATCGCAGGCAGCGGCGAGGGGTGTCGCCCCTGGCGTCGCCCAACCGTCGAACTTGAGCCCGCGGCCTTCGAGCGCGACCACGCCTGCGTCGAGGAGGGCCAGATCGGCATCGCCCAATTTGGTAAAGTTCGAGGCGGCGTAGCGTGCGGCGTCCGACTCGGCGCAGGCGACTTCGCCCATCAGCGCGACCAGGGCGCGTTGGGCGTTCAGCAGCCCGGCCTGTTCGCCGGTGGGGGCCAGCAGCCGCACGGCGCCGAGCTCGACGTTCAGCTCATCGCACGCGCCCACCGCTTCGATCTGGGGGTGATCCTTGGCGACGCGTTGCCCGTAGAGCAGGCTCGTGGTGCCGTCGTCGCCGCGCCGGGTCGTGATCGAGGCAGCCATCGTCACGCCAGCCGGCGGCCCGCCGCCCGAGTCAGGCGACCACGTTCGCCCGCGGGCCCGGTCATAATTTTTCGGCCGGTTTGGCGAGGCGGCTTTGCTGGGCCAGGCTCTTGATCTCCGGATCGAGGCCGGCACGGACCTTCTTCGCCATGCGGTCAATGAACAGGACGCCGTTGAGATGATCGGCTTCGTGCTGGAGGCAGCGGGCCAGCAATCCGTCGCATTTCAGCAGGTGCGGAATGCCGCGCTCGTCGCGGTACCTGGCCGTGATCGCCGCGGGCCGGGCCACCTCGCCGCGGATGTCCGGGAAGGAGAGGCAGCCTTCCTCGGCGGTGGCGTCCGCCGTCGCCGGTTGCGGGGTCAATTTGGGATTCACGACGACCATCGGCATGAAGAGCTCGAGGGGCGGCTTGGAGCCGTCGAGTTCCCAGTCGAATCCGGCTTCGACATCGCGCAGATCGACCACGCACAGTTGGAGGGGCCGGCCGATCTGCTGCGCGGCCAGACCGATGCCATGGGCCTCGTGCATCGCTTCAACCATCTCGGCCGCGAGGGCGGCCAGGGCGGCGTCGAACACCGTGATTTTCTCGCCTTTCTTCCTCAACGCCGGATCGTTGTAGTGAACAATTCGCAGAGGCATGGGTCCGAAGGAAGGGTGTCCAGCCGTCATTGGGCTCGCAATTCAATACTTCGCTCTACGTGAGTTCTCCGGCCGCCCGATCCTCCCCTTCCTCCGCCGCACCCTGGTGGGTGGTCGGAGGGTTGGCTTTGGTGGTCCTGGCGTGGCTTCTGCCGGTCAGTCTGAAGTCGATCGGACCCTCGCTCCTGCGGGCGGCGGGGGAGGGCACCGAGTCGGTTGCCGGCCTGGGCCGCGATCTCGTTGAACAGGAGAAGATCGGTCCGGCGGCACTCTTGGCGACCGCGGCCCGCGAGGTGGGTGATCCGGCGGCGGCCGCCCTCGGGCGGAGCGTGGCGGCATGGAGCGCCCGGCAACCTGCGCTGGTGGCGTGGGGCGGGTGGGATCCGTTTCTCGATCCGCTCTTCAACCTGCGGCGGACGGGCGGCCCGACCGCCAGCTCCCCTGTCCTCGATCGTTTTCTGCCGGCGTCCGCCCGGTCGACGCTGCGCAACTACCTGGCGGATTCGGGCTCGCAGGGAGTGCAGGCGGTGCTCCGGACGCGGCTGATCCCGGCGACCGGCCGGTTTGTGCCGGCGACGCGGCCGGGCGGCCAGCCGCTCGACGCGGTGATTCTCCTCACCGCGCTGCTGTATCAGGGCGAACATCTTTCGCCGGCGCTGCAGCGGGAGGTGCGGGGTCTCGCCGATGCGGCGAACGACCGGAAGTCACTCGGAGATTTGGAGGGATTTTATCTGGACATGCTGTCGCTGGGGCGGCGGCTCGACTGGACGCAATTGAGCGAACTCATGCGGCGGACGGAGAGCGTCAAGACGGTGGATGAGTTCGCCCAGCTGGCCCGAGTTGCGCCGGAGCGGCTGCCGCTGTTCTACGCGGCGGCGCTGCTGGGCGGCTCCGCCGATGACGTGGCCGATTACCTCATCCGCTACGGCAAGCCGGGGGCCGACGATCTGCAGCTCGCCCTCGGGTCCGGCCGGGGCGCGGTGCGGCTCCTTCTGGAACGGCAGGTGCCGGTCAACCGCACGACCGGCCCCGCACTCAGCGCCGCCGGTGCGCTGGTGCTGGAACAGCCCCACCTCATGCTCGGTCTGAAGTACCTGGGGTATGTGGTGGGGATCTTTCTCGTGTTGCGCGGACTCGATAGCTGGGTGGTCACGCCCCGGGCAGCGGGATCCGCGGGGCCGGCCGCGCCGGCGCGCGTGGGTCTGCTCGCGGTCGGGCTGGCCGCACTGCTGGTGGTGGCCACGGAACCCTTTCTGCTTCGCGCCGCCCCCCCGTCCGATTACCAGCTCCAGCTGCGCGTGCCGCTGCTGATCGCCAATTCACCCATCCCTGTCGCATCGTCCCATCCCTCCCCGGCCACCATGGAAACATCCACGCTCGTCTCAATCGCCGTCTTCGCCGCGTTTCAGGTCGTCATGTACCTGATCTGTCTGAGGAAAATCAGTGAAATCGACGGCCAAGAAGCGCCGCCGCTGCTCAAGCTCCGCCTGATGGAGAATGAGGAGAACCTCTTCGATAGCGGGCTCTACGTCGGCATGATGGGCACCGCCGCCGCGCTCGTGCTGCAGGTGCTCGGGGTGATCTCGCCCAATCTGCTGGCCGCCTATTCCTCGAATCTCTTCGGGATCATCTGCGTCGCGCTCGTGAAGATCCGGCACGTGCGGGGCTATCGCCGCCGGTTGATTCTCCAGGCCCAGGCCGCCCCGGCGGCCGCGGCGGTTGCGTCATGAACAAGACGCTGCTGCTGATCATCGTCGATTTCCTGTTCCTCAATCTCATCGCACTGACGCGGTGGGATCGGGCCGAACCCGCGGCGGCGCGTCGGCCGCCCGTGCCGGCCGTGTCCGCGAACGCCGCCACGAAGGACGAGGATCTGATGGCGGCGATGAAGCAGTCGCTGCAGGACGAGGCGGCGACCCGAGCCCAGCTGGAGCATAGATTGGCCGCCCAGGATCAGACGATCGCCGCCCGCGAGCAGAACCTGGCGCAGGTCGAATCCGAGCGGGCCACCTTGTCCACGCGGCTGGCCGAGACGCGGCAGGCCGAGGCCGATCTGAGCCAGAAATACGCGAGCGCCGCGCAGGCGGCCGCGCTGACCCAGTCGCAATTGGCCGAGCTGCTACGGGAACTCGATGCGCGGCGGGCGGAATCCGACCGCCAGAAACGCGCCTTGGCCGAACTGGAGCGGCGGGAAGCGACGGCGCGGAAGCAGATCGAGGGGCTGACCGTCGCGGTGGTGGTGGGTGAACAGGAGAAACAACAGCTGCAGCAGCAGGCCGCGCAGTTGCAGACCCAGGTCCAGACTGAGCGCGCCGAGCGACTCAAGGTCGAACAGGCCAACACCCAGCTGGCCGAAGGCGTAGGGCAGCTCGCGCAGAATTCGGGCGAACTGTCCAAGGAGATTCGCGACAACCGACCGATCAACGCGAATGTGCTGTTCAACGATTTCCTGGCGAACCGGGTGGCGGCGACATTCACGGTGGCGCGCCACGGGCTGTTCGGCGAGACCACGCGGTCGCATGAGTCCCACACGGTGTTCACGACCGATGGCAAACAGGTCTATGCCCTGGTGCACGTGGCCGACACGGCGTTCGTCTTCTCGGATCTGGGCACGGACTGGGAGAAGATGTCGGTCGGTTTCGACCGCCCGCCGGGCTATCATTCCAACGGCTCGCGGATTGAGTTTCTGGCGGCGGACCCGCGCGTCGTGGTGGTGCCGGTGACGCCCGAGCAGGTGACGGCGCTGGGGGCCAAGGTCTATCCGCTGGCCGTGGATCCGTTCAAGTTTCAGGACGCGGTGCTGATCAACGGCAGCGGCAAAGGCTATGGCGAAGTGGGTTTCAAGCTCGACGACACCCATCCGGGCTACGTGCGGGTGGACAATCGTCTCTTCAAGCGGATCTTCGGCGACTTCGCGCCGTCGCGGGGCGACCTGGTGATCAGCCGGAGCGGCGAACTGCTGGGCATCATGGTCAACCGGGACTATTGCGTGCTCGTGAAGGATTTCACTCCGGTCCAGACGTTTCTGACGGGCGACAACACGGCGGCGCAGCACACCGGGGCCGTCCTCGATGGGTTGAGCGCGCGGGTGCTGGCGATGCCACTGGATTTGCAGTAGGCGCCCCGGGGCGCTGACCCCGCACCGGATTGGCATCTCCGGAACGCAGGCGTGGAAAGGGTGGGCTCGTTCCCGCGTCAGTGATGCCAAGGCCCGGATCGACCGCCGGACCGGGACGCGAAGACCGCCGGTAGTAACTACCGGCCAGATCGCGTCCCACGGAGGCGGTCGAACACGGCATCAAATTCCGCGGGAACGAGCCCCCCCTTCCCGCGCCTGCGGCGGCGGGGATCGCATTGGGGCTCGTCAGGGGCCGTGGTCCCGCCGAGGCTTTGGCTGTCATGGCTGAAATTCCTCTGACCGGTGCGCAGCGCACCCGCTTGCGCGGGCTGGGCCAGAAGCTCGAGCCGTCTCTCAAGGTGGGCAAGGCGGGGCTGACCCCGGCGTTCTTCGCAGAGCTGGCCCGCTTGCTGGCGGCGCGCGAATTGGTCAAACTGCGTTTTCTCGGCGCCGACCGCGATGAGCGAGCGGCGCTGATTGCGCGGATCGCCGCCGAGGGCGACTGCGTCTCGCCGGGCGCCGTGGGGCAGACCGCGCTGTTTTATCGGCCCCGGCCCGACGTCGAACGGTCTGCGGGTGGCTAACATTTGGCCCCGCCTAATGTCGCGGGCCGGACTCACTCGACTGAGTGCTTTGAGCTCTAGAGCGAGACGCTGACCTCCGAGGGGAGGTCAGCGTTCGCCACGGTTTAGAACTCCTTCTTCACCTTCACGACGTAGCTGCGCAGCAGCACATTGCCGTAGGGGCTGTAGTAGAACGGTGCGATGCTCGCGTAGGCGTCGAAGGGCGGGGGGGTGTTGAACACGTCGTCGATTCCGACCTGAACGGTCACGCCGTCCAGGTAACGGTGGTAGCCATGGCCGGTGCGGTCGAAGCGGTAGCTCGCGAAGGCGTTGTGATAGACCTGCGCCGGGATGGTGTTCGCGCCCGTGGGGCCGGTGCTGGTGGTGATCAGCGTTTCCGCCACCGCTCCATTGTACTCCGGGTCGCCGGGCGAGCCTGCGACTTTGTAGCCGTCGAAGTAGGTCGTGTTCCAGCCGACCGTCCAATGCCGCCCGATCAGCCAGGTGAGCGTGCCGTTGATCTTCGTCTTCAACACGCCGCCGTCGTCGGCGAAGCCCACGTACTCGACCAAGGGGAGTCCGGCGGCAGGCGGCGCCTTGAAGTGCTCGAACATCGTGCCGCCCACGTGGAGATTGAAGGTGCCGATCGGCGTGCCCTTGCGATAATCCAGGCTCGCGTTCCAGGCGTCCGTGTACTCCTCCGCCAGATTCTGGGACTGGAGGGTCACCAGGGTGATGGCACCGGTGGACGGATCGCGGGTGACATCGCTCTGCAGGCTGGGGGTGTTGACGACCTGCTGCAGGCTCGGGGTCTGGATGATATCGTATTCGTAGATCTTGTTGTACTCGAGGTTGACGCGGAGGCCCTTGAGGGCGCCGTCCTCCGGCTGCCAGATCACGCCGAAATCATAGACCCGGGTCTTCTGCGGCTGGAGGTTGGCATTGCCGCCCGTGGAAACCTGCATCGTGGTGTAAGACTGGTTCAGTTTCGGGTCGTAAAACACCGCCGAGACGGCGGGAACGGCCGCCGGGTTGCCCTCGAGTTGCACCGGCGTCGGCGGCACGAAGGCGGTGGCGAGCGACGCGCGGAACGTCAGGGCCTTCACCGGCCGGTACTTGAAACCGATCGTCTGGTTCGCCGAGGAGAAGTCGGCCTTGTGCAGGCCCGTGCCCGTGATCGTCAGGCTGGGCGGCACCGCGTCGGGCATGTTGACGTATTGGAAGTTGTCCAGGGTGTCGCTGTACTTTTCGATGCGGCCGGCCAATTGCACTTCGAAATCGTCGACGAAGGGCACGTGATTCCGGGTCGAGACGAAGGGCAGCTCCGTTTCCAGGTAGGCCGCCTCGGTCGCCTGCCGGCTGCCGGCCGTGCTCAGATAGCCGTCGGAGATGTTGACCGACTGGCCCGGCAGCGGCGGCCAGTAATAGACCCGGGTGTACGGATAGACCGTGTCGACGCGGGACTCCAGGGCGGTCGTCAGCTTGGGCTTGCCGCCCGGCAGGTCCCAGAGCGAGCCGGAGGCACGCAGGTTGAAATCGCCCAAACCCGCCAGGTCGTAGATGACGTAGGGACCGAGGTAGCTGCGCAGGTTCAGCGGATAGGCTTCGGTGTCCACAAACGGATTGTAAGTGCCGTTGTAGAGCAAGGGCGCGAAGGCGCCGATGGTCGTCGCCGAATTGAAGTTCGCGACGGTCTCGTAGATCTGGTACATGTCCTCGCTCCAGGTATAGTCGGCGTCGAGCACCCAGTCGCCCGGTAGGTGCACCACCAGCCCGAAGTTCGCGTTGCGGGTGCTCTGATAGATCGTGTACGGCGCGCTGGCGTAATAGGGCGACATCGGCAGCGTCATGATCACGTTCTGCTGGAAGGGATTCGTCGGCGCATTGCCCGGCACCGTGATCGTCATCACCGAGGCGCTGTTGGACCACGGATCGTACTGCGTCGGCTCGGTGAAGAAATTGGCCGCGTAACTGGCGAAGAATTCCACCTTGGAGCCGAAGTCATGGGTCACGGAAACCGAGTACGAGTCGTTCTGGGGCGGATTGACGATCCGCGTATCGAGGTTGCGCAGGACGCCGGGGCCGAAGTTGAGGTTCTGCTGGCCCGCGTTGGCCAAGAGGCCGGCGTCCAGCGCCGCGGTCGAGGTGGAGGGCGAAGTGCCGATGGGGACGTAGGTGCTGAGGGAGTTCAGCGACGTGCCGTTCTTCAGGGTCAGCGACGCATTGGACGGGTTGCTGTAGCCGTTCACGGCGGCGGGGTCCAAGACGATGTTCGGGGTTGTGCCGCCCTCGTACGGCGACGTGCTGGAGTAGAAGATCGCCGGATCGTTGTGCAGCGCCCGCAGGTAGTAATTGATGATGAAGGGCCGGGCCTGCATGTCCACGGGCTTGCCGGTGCCGTAGTTGCCGAAGACGCTGACGTGGGTGTTCGGATCGAGCGTGAATCCGACGATCGCGCTGTAGGTTTCGCGCGGGGCGTCGCTCTGCATCGTGTTGAGGTAGCTCGCGTCGATCTCCGCGCCGACGTAGTTCTTCTTCAGGATGATGTTCACGACGCCGCCGGCGGCCGCGGCGCCGTAGATGGCCGACGCGCTGGACGGCAGCACCTCGACGTGGTCGACGGCGGCCAGGGGGATCTGGTTGATGTCTGGCTGGAAGATCGTGCCTTCGTCCACCACGCTGGCCGTGCGGTGGCCATCGATCAGGATCAGGGTCTGCAGGGTGCCGAGCCCGTTCAAATTGACCTGGCTCAAACCGCGCGTGTTGATGCTCGGGCCGCCGGCCTCCTGGTCGAATTCGAGGCCCGTGGTGTTCTGCGTGAGCTGCTGCTGGAGGAAGTCGCTGAGGTTGACGGCGTTCGACTCGTCGATCGCCTCGCGGTCGATGATGGTGTAGGGTTGGACGTCGTTGCTCGTGCGCGGAATGTCCATGTTCGTGCCGCCGGCGAACGGCGTGGTGACCGAGTCGTTGACGTAGAACTGCGGCAGTTTCTGGACGCCGCCGGCGTTGGCGGAGGTGTCGTCAGTCTGATTCGGGAGCGAGCTGGCCGGCGCGACTTGGGCTTGGACCGCCGGCCCGGCGGTCAGCGCGGCCATCGCCGCCAGCAGGGCGAGCGGCGCGGAAAGGCGCCGCGGGGCGCGGCGAAGGACGATGGGAAGGTGAGGGTGTTTCATGGGTAGTGGAGCTTGATTTGGGCGAGGCGGTTTTCGGGCGGCGCACAGGAAGGTGATTTGGCCGGCGTTGCCAATGGCGGTGCGGCCGCGTTGCCGAATCTCTACACGCGCGAACCGATTCGCCGCATTGGTGAAAGATGGACGAAGTCAGGTTACGCGGATTGCCACGCCCGCGGTTTGGGCGGATGGCGTTCGGCGCATTTTCCCCACCATGAATCCCACGTCCTTCCCCTGGCGGCGCGCCTGCCGCGCCGCCACCCTGGCCCTCCTCGCCGGCAGCTCGTCGCTGTGGGCCCAGTCGAACGTCCCCGCGGCGTCAGCCGCAGCTGCGCCGGTCAACGCTCCCGCGACGGTGGTCGCTCCGACCCCGGAGACGGTCCCGTTGCTCGCCAAGCCCTATATCTTCTCCGCCCGGCGCGCCTACGTAGCGCCGCAACTGCCCGATGCGCCCGCGGAGTGGGTGACAAAGTCGATGGCCTGGGTGGACATCATCCTCGACGCCTTTCCTCCCGCCGTAGACGAGAATCCGGCGCGCCGGGCGGCATTGATGCGCCTCGACGACGTCTTCCATCTGGCCGACGCCTCCCACCGCCCGCAGGTGCGGGAATTTCTGCAAAGCCGGGTGGAGAAGGCCCTGCGGGAAATGGAGGCGGCGCCCAGCGACGAGCATGCTCGGATCTGGAAACTCTACAACGACGGCTTCGTCGTCCGCGTGGACGGCTGTACCTACGGTTTCGACCTCATTCCCGGAGTGCCCGGACGGCCGCGCAATATGCCCAACTATGTCGGAGCGCCGGCGCAGGATTGCACGATGACCGAGGCCCAACTGCATCGGCTGGTCGCGCAAGTCGACGTCCTCTTCATCAGCCACCTGCACGCCGATCACGCGAATCAACGCATGGCGGCGGCGTTCCTCGACGCGCGCAAGCCGGTGGTCGCTCCGCCCGAGCTGTGGAGCGGTACGGAGCTCGCCTCCCGGTTGCTCTATGCTCCCCGCAGCGTGACCGACGATTTCCCGCTCCCGATCCAGGGCGGCAAAATCAAGCTCCGCGTCCATGCCTTCCCCGGCCATCAGGGCCCGGTGCTCAACAACGTCTATCTGGTGACGACGCCCGACGGCTTTACCGCCATGCACACCGGCGACCAGTCGATCGGTGAATCCCAGGGCAAGGACTTCGAGTGGCTCGACACCATGGGCGATCGCTACAAGGTCCACCTCCTGTTCACGGATTGCTGGTACCCGGACGTCAAGCGGCTCATCCGCAGCGTGAATCCCGAACTGGTGATCACCGGCCATGAAAACGAACTCGGCCATCCGATCGACCACCGTGAGGACTATGCGCAGACCTACGAGCGGCTGTGGGGGTCGCGCTATCCCTTCGTGCTCATGACGTGGGGGGAGTTCTTCATGTTGCAGAAGAACGAGCCCTTCTTGTTCAACAAATAGTCGTGCCGGACGGGGCGGTCGACCGAGCGCCGGGCGGCCACGGCGATTCGGCGACCGCTCAAACCCCGCTCACG
>Ga0116230_10002641_pt1 | contig 17271 bp, 16 predicted proteins | sample S1TSphfallax_3_FD_88678 | JGI IMG/M metagenome (GOLD analysis project Ga0116230, IMG submission 88678) | Host-associated microbial communities from peat moss isolated from Minnesota, USA - S1T2_Fd - Sphagnum fallax MG | ecosystem: Host-associated > Plants > Peat moss > Unclassified | place...
GCATTTTACTACAAATTGAAAATGCAACAATCAAAGCATCTGAAAGCAGCTAATACCCTTTGGTATGATTCAAAATGCATTGTTCCACCATAGGCCCCAAAGTGTTTATCACCACTTTGACTATTGCCCATGTTGAACTTAATGACATTCTACCCTACAATTTGGTGGTATGTCAATTATAGCAAAGGTTTATGGTAGTAGCATATTCCAAGGGTTCTTGAAAAAAAGAACTTTGGAAACAAATTGAGTTTTCATTGGGGTCTTTAGTTTTCAAGGTTTAAACATCACATGGCCAAAATAACACTTACCACTAAATGGTGAAGGTAGTTACAGCAATTCACAAGATACAACACTTGTTAATACATAAGCAAACATGTTTAGGTTTATGCTTTGGTCTTTAACATAAGTAATCACCTTTTTTTTTAGTTCATATGTAGCCACAAGAAACTTCATTTGTTTTACTAAGGCTGTTCCATAGGTATTTAGAGCTTCAAACATGCCTACTATAACATGGTGAGATACCCAATCATCATCAATGAAATTGATGACAAAAACAAGTATCAAATTAAATTTTGGGCATTTAGAGATTGAATGTAACAATGGCCATAATTACACATTTTGTAATGGCCAGGAGCACATGCATTTGCATCATTTTAGACAACATAGCCAAAATATGCTCTTGAACCAACTGCTTATGTGAAGGAACCTTACCCAATCACATTATTGCATGATAAGATGTTGCAACCAAGGGTTTTCAATTGTAGACAATGGCATGTACCCCTTTGTAATTAATAAAATTAGATCTTCAATAAACTTCTATTGACCTGGATCATTTGGTTTGTAGGGTTTTAGGTGAGAAGAAAATTAGTGATACAATTGGGAGGCATTGTTTTCCATTTTTTCCCTTTTTGCCCAACCTCCATCAACACTTTCATAAGTAATTTTTTTTTTTTTTTTTTTTTGTATCAATTCATATGTAGTAGCCCCATGCTTATTATCAACATGTTTCTTCATACTTACCATGTGCAAGATTGTAAAAAAGAATACCTTTCTTTGATCACATAATGCTACTAATAAAAGCTGGAGCCATGGGGTGACACAATATGCACCTTATGCTTTGAGTGAGATGGTTTTGGACAAGTTTGTAGCTATATTGTTGAGCACAAAAAATGCCCATACATGAGAAATTTGATTATGGCAATGCCATAATTGTTGGTTTTTTTGCAACTCAACATACAACACTTGTTCCTTTTCAATTTTGACCCCTTTAGTTGCAACATGATGCACTAGTGTGTTGGTGATGTTGGTGACATTAGTGAGCAACATTGAGTTTCCATTGGCCTTTCCATGATGGGCTTCACAATGAAAAAAATTGTGAATAGCAAAGTCCATGGAAAACAAAACCAACCAAGAGAAAACAAATGTCTAAATCACAACAATTGAGATATGCAAAACTTCACAAACACATAAAAGGTTAGGATTCAAGATGATTTACCAGATTTTAGCACGTTCAAAATTGTTACAATGAAGTTGTGAGTAATGTTGTTAGTGCCACCAATCCTTTGCGTGTGTGCACTTTAATTGAAAGCCATTGTTAGTTCACCATCATGATTCTAAAGTATGAAAAGAAGTGCAAAAATTAAAACCCTAAAACTTTTGGCTTGTGAAGCCCAAATTGATACCAACCAAACTGCCTTTTAAACATAATTCATTATGCACATTGGTATGTGTATTGAAACCTTAAGTTGATATTAGTTGAACTACCTCATAACTAATATGCACATTGATCTATGGGTACAAATGGGATAACATGAACCACACCCCACTGCTTTTGGGGGAATATTCCTTAAAATGTTTTTTAAAAATCTTCAAAAAGAAGAAAAAAGCTTTATATTATTATATCAAGGTTTATGTAAAAGGTTTCAAACTATAAGTAATCTTGAAAAGTTTTGAAGGTCTATTTATAAATGATAAAAAACAAACGTTACAATGTTTAATGAGTGTTTTTGAAAGCTTTTGATTCGTCGGATATTTTTCAAATTAATTGACATGTTCCAATGATATATTATGAACCTTACTATATTAAAAAATCTTATATTTTCAACACCAAGTTAAATTACCACCTTTAAATGTGAAAAATTAAATAAACTTTACATTTGTTGTGGCTACTATTTGAGTGACTACACCCATATGCATTGGTATTGAGAACTTGATATAAGTTAGTCAAGTTTTCAACTGGGTTTTGCAAAAATGAAATGGAAGCTATATTGGTATTGAATTAATATTAACCTATTTGATACCAAGTGGGTTTAGTGTGTAATACTAATGATGAAACCAATATTTATACTTGAATTTGACCTATATATCAGTCCAACATTGATATTTACTTATTTTCCTAGTTAGCTATTTAATTATTTACTTATGAAAAAAATTGAAATTGAAATGTTATTATATACATTGACAAAAAATTTCATTGAAATTCAAGGAAATATGTTAAATGCATTTGGTATCATATTATTTTACGAAGTGGTGTGGTGCTTTAATGGCCAAGACATTGGTGTGGACCCAAAAAGACCAACGTTCAATTTCCCTTATTAACATATATTATGTGGAGTATGTTTATTTGTACATATACCTTGTACATGTGTGTAAATGTATAGTGTTTGGGTGGGTTGTGGATAGGTAGGTAGGAGGCCATGGTGGGTGGGTAGGTACTTATTCTTATTTATTTATTACATTTTTATATTTTAAAATTGAGCTATTTTTTAATTAATTTTTTTTATTGCCCAATTTTTTTCTAATTTGATTAATCAAAAACACCATTTTATAGTTAGTCAAAGCAACCACCAGTTAAGTTGGACATGTTCAAATCGACTTGTCTAGTATGATTAAGTGGTCAAATTGACCAAATGTTAAAATGACTAGTTTGTGGTTTAGTTATTTAGTTAAATAAACCATGGTTTGTTGTAATGAAATAAAAGAAAACTGAAAATCTAATGCAATGCCCATCTATTAAATCTCTTCTTCTTTGATATGGTAGTGGTTGTTTTCTTAAAAATATATTATTATGTATTTATTGTTCAAAAATGAAAAAAAACACATTTGATCCAAAAACTTTAAATTTCTAAATGGTTTTAGATTCAATTATTGTATATCAATATCATACACCATAAAAAAAATTCAGCCAAAAATTTCATTCACAACCTTAGTTTTGAAATATATAAGCAATTTTTTCAAACTTTGTGATGGGTATTATTTTGTCACAAATATATTCCATATGTTAAATTTTCATTTTTTGTTGGATTAATTTTTTTTATTAGATTAAGTTTAAATTTAATAAAAGTTATTTTAAATTAGAAAAAAAAAATCTAAGATGTGATGTCCATACATTACCAAAAACATTTATTGTAGAAAGATTGTACTTATGGGCACAACTTTTGGAGGGCTTAGTGTGCTAGGTTCAATAGTTGGTTTTTATTAATGTGTTTGACATAGCCTATGTCAATAAATAAAATGACAAATATCACAAACAAGATATCATTTAATGTTGCTTAATATTTGAGTGAAGAATGCATGCTTTTTTGACATGGCTATAAATAACATGGACAACATTCAAATACAAAATATTTTGATTCAGAAACTGATGTATATTGAAAATTTATCCACATCCAATTTAAGTTGCACATGCAAGTCTAAAACCATGACAAATAGGTAGACCCTCTGAAAAATAATCCTCCCACTTATAACACAAAAGCTAGTTTTGCATTTTACAATCATATGAAATGTAGTTTATGCATGTTATGTCTTTTTCTTTTGTTAGAAATTGAGAGGACAAGAAAGATATAATCTTTAAAACCAAGTACTTATCATGGCTCCTTTGGGTTGCACCTAGGTCCCATATGTATCCCATGTGCATTGATTTTCATTTTCTAATAACCACTTGTATAACATGACACCTACCTTTTTGATTTTTCTTTCATATGGATTCATGTGGATTGCCAATTTAATGTTAATGATCAAACATGTTGAAACATGGCAGGTAATGTTTAGTGGGTAAAATTAAGTCTACATGTGAAATCAACCATTGATTGTCTACTACTAGTTGTGTATACAATGAATAGCATGTCGTATAAATATTGAATCCTAACATAACTTTTATGTTGTTGATGACAAAGGTGATGGATAACACTTATCTAATTTTTTTGGTACATTCAAAATAAAAGAATGAGCAACACCTCTTAAGGTAGTTCTTTAAATCAATCTTCACAGGTTGGTGTGGTAGCTTGGAATTGAGTAAACAATGTTGAAATCATGTTTTAAAGCATTAGTTATTGTATTAAAATAATGAATTTAGGTATTTTATACCCATTGGATTATTTTGAATTGCAATTTTGATATATTACAAACATTGTTATATAAATACAACATGCATTTTCAATATTAAAGTAGCTATTCAGTAAACTTGCAAAGTGTCAAATAAGCATTAGTTATGCATGTAATGATTCCTTTTATTATAAAATTTGTTCATGCACCCTTTGACATATTTAATCATTTACAACTACCAAATTTTTATATTTAAAAATATATTTGAAATGAACTATACCCATGTGAAGAGTACATTGGAAAAAATGCATAACTTCATACGATAGTTGCACCAAAGATTAAAGAGAAGAAGAAACCAATGAACAACATTATACATGATATCAATAATTACATGTATTACAATTATGACCATAATGAATCAATCTTGCAACTCCCATGATGAACTTTTTTGCAATAAAAAACTTATACAATACCTTCCAAAAGAAATATATTTCCAATGTAATGGTTCAAATGTAGGATACACATGCTTGACATATATATTTTTAGTATGAATACAAAGCTTAAGTAATTGTTATACTTCAATTGAAGTCTTCTTTATCAAGTGTTTTGAGCAATGTCAAGCAAACCAAAATGTGAAGAAGTTGCAACCTACATGTTGAAGAGGAAACTAACACAAATGATTTTCTTAAATTTAACATAATTGAATTTATCCACTTAATACAATTTTAAACTTCCAAATTTGACACTTAGGCCAATGACATGGGGCACATTATTATGATTGCAAAGGGCATCTGATCAATGTAAATTGTGTGCCCTCACAACAAAGCTTTTTGTTCAAGTCTTAGCCAAATGTGGTTTTAAAAAAGAATTTAAATTAACAATAATTTAGCATCCTTACATATTGTTGGCTATCTTCTTGAACTTATTATACAGATTTTCAATTAACATTTATTTTTCAAAATCTGACAAATTTGGGTCATATTTTTCAGAGGATTTTTTTTTTTGTAGAGGTCAAATCAGATTTTCCAGGTCAAGACATTTGCAAACATTCACCAAAAATCAAATTGTTGCAAGAGAGTTGTCCACAATATGCAAATGCCACCAAATGGGGCATGTGGAATATCATCTATAAGTGATGGGAGGCACCTCCAATGATGAAACACAACTCCCCTTCTCAACTAATGGGTCTAACTCTTAATGGCAAGTTCAAATCAAATGTTGTGAAGGTGTTTGGTTTGTAATGTTAAATCTGGGGGTTTAGGTTCAAGTTCTTGAGACTTGATTGGAATTGGCACCCTTTTTGTTGGCATTGGCCAAAAAAATCAATATATGAGAGTAACCTTTTGCTAGATTCAAAATCTTAACAAACAAATCTTTGAACACAAGTTCAAGTTCTTTAGGTAAGCAAATTGAATTTTTTGAAAGATTGACAAATAAATTAAACTATAATTAGATATAATTTGAATTAGTTGTCAAATTTCATACGTATATAGAATTCAATTTGAACTTTTCATATCATTAACTTTGTATCTATATAATCTTTGAATATTGAGAAGTGTGTAGTGTGTGTATGAAATTGGATTCAAATTTGGAATTGTGCCTAAAGGTTCTTGAATTTGAAAAAGTGTGATAAAATTCAAATCAAAGGGTTTAAAAATGGGAAGAGCTGGGCTCAAAATCACACCCAAAGAACCTTTAATTTTTTTTGAAAATGTCATATCAGAAACCAAAGGTTTTCCTCAAAAAAAAGGAAGAACCACACAACACTGGTTCAAAGTTCAAACCAGCAATAGTGTTAGAATATGAAATAATCCATGAGGCTCCTAAAACCTGAAGTCAGAGCTCACAAATAAAAATACTGGGTGAACAGTCTTTAAATCTGGGATGATATGAAATTTACATGGTTTTTTTTAGTGTTGGGTGGGTACTTGATTTTGCTAATAACTACTAGCCCTAGTTTTTAAAGTATTTCACAGCTGGGAAACCATTGGTTCCAATTATTTTGAAAAAACCAAAGTTGAAAAATCATTTTTTCAGATTATTTGAAAACCCTAAACACACCGATGGTTTCACCAAAGAATGGATAAATGAAATTGGCTGTTTTATAGGCGGGTATTAAAAAAACTCGATATTTTGAGCACGGAGGTTTTCTATCAGAACAGGTTCTTTGATTTCTTGAGAACGGTGATTATCAACCTTGAGAACCGGCATGATAGCCAAGGGTGTTCCTGTTTTTGATAATCACCCAAAACTGGTTTGGTTCTGCAGTCTTTCCTTCCAGGAGGGAGAACCAACAAGCAGCTGGGGGGGGTATTAACTCTGAAGGTTATGGCAAGTTCAAACTCCAAACTAAAATCTTCAGTTAATAGAGAAATCCGTAAATTCACCTTGTCTTTGCGCCTCCTTTCACCCACTAAGCCCTCTTTTAGGGTATCCATAAAGTAGTGAAATTTGACTAAAACTCAGTATGAAATGCTGAAACCCGTGTTAGGGAACACATTGAAAGAGTTCATCACCATTTTTGGCCCAGGCTAATACCCATTGCAAAGAACACCCTATCTATTGGCCTCCATTTACACTAAAAATAAAATAGGAGCAGCTGATTACGTGCCAAATGTAGGCCAGTATAGAATTATAAGCAGTTTGTTGGCATTGCCTACCAAGGCAAGGATATTGTGTCTAGATTCATTATAGAGTATAGTAGCTTAATGGAGTTTGGCCCCTAGGTAATAGGTTTATTTTTATATGAGGATTTTTGAAAGATAATATTTTGGCTTGTGTTGAAACTTAAGATTAGTTAGAGAGTTATAATATCTTGAAGGATTTTGTTTTCTTTTAGAGGATTTTTGAAGGTTTGGTATATTTTTGCATGGTGAAATATTTGAGTTTCCATAATACTTCTTTTGCCTTAAGATTTACTTTTTAATGTAAATGGCAAGGCCACAGTTTGACACACCCCTTGTTTACACTTTGATGAATTTTTTGCGTTCACAGCCGAAGACCAGAACAGCCCCCGCCAAAACCCTAACATGAAGGCGCCCTTTGCTGCAGAGCTAAAATCTGCTACTCAGGTAACGCTCTTCCCAGGCTGCTTTCCCCGAGTTGCTATCTCCAACTCCAAAGCACCTTCCCGTCCCACATCACACTATACATAGCACAAGAAGCTTTGGGGGACTCTGAGTTCTGGATTGCCGTTTCGCAATTGCAAGGCTGGCTGCACTAATATTGGACCCCCGGTTTCACTGTGCTATCTATTACTGTAGCATCCCGCTCGTGGAATTTCTGCTGCACGTCTGATCTCTAGACCAGCTGCAGCGCCATCACGCGTCTTCTCCCAGTATTTGGTATACTATATATCCCCTCTCATTGTCTTCAAGGCTCAACCATCCCCCCATCTCCCAGTTCCTCTTGGATCTGCAGTGGGGAATAGAACCATAGAGATCTTGGGATCGAAGTGCTAAATCTTTTAGTTAGAGTACTCGGGAAGCATTAGCAGCTAGCTAGCTTGATTGCCGCATTTCAGATCAAGAGCTTGTTGGGTGGTGCATAGTAGTAATTGATCAGTTCGACTCGCTGCTGATCCTTTACAAATTAAACAGGAGATCGAGAGTTGCGATCTGCAGATATATCAAATATTTTCGTACAGGGTCGTAACTCTCGTTGGAATTAGCAGAGTAGTGTTGAGATCGGGAGGATGGGTAGCTTCAAAGGTCAAGTTTTTTTGGTGCTCCTAGTTGCAGTTGCAGTACTGGTGATGGCGTTCTCCGCGGTTCCTGCTTCCGCAAAAACCTACCACAAGGTCCATGAGCCGAAAGAGATTCACAAGAAGAGATGCTATGAAGCCGTGAAGAACAACTTCAACGGATGGGTCAAGCGTGTCGGGGATTACGTCGAGAAGTCGTCGAAGTCCGGTCCCCACACGAAACGTAATCTGGGAGTTGTCGCGCCGAGGACGATCGTGGTCGACCAGCTAGGTCGTGGCAACTTCTTGACTGTTCAAGACGCTGTAAACTCCGTCCCGAAAGGCAACACCAAGAGAGTTATCATTCAGATTAACGCCGGCACTTACAGGTTGACAAGACACTTCGAAATTTTATTTTTTCCTAATCTTTAGTGTAACTAGGATGTATGGAATGCAATGCAATTTCCATTTCTAGATCATCTCTTCAATCATGTCCACTTTATAGACTTTTGTTTTCATTTCTTTGCCTGCAATGAATGGTGTTATCATAATGCTCCGAGTTCTTCAACTCTGAGTCTTAATTCTTTATGCATGTTCCTTCTCATCATCAGAGAAAAGATCGTTGTGCCATCCACGAAGCCGTTCATCACCTTCCAAGGAGCTGGAATGAAGAAGACAGTTTTGGTTTGGCACGATACAGCTGGAGAAGCCGGTGGTACTGGTTTGAGTGCCTCCACCTTTGTTCAATCTGCCCACTTCATTGCACAAGACCTCACCTTTGCGGTATGAATCTAATATTAAACGTGTATCTATACGAATTACTTTGTGTGATGCAATCAATGCCGGAACATCTGTCAGCAACTCTCTAATGGAAAGCCACTAACATAGGGGCTTTTTTTTTTCTTTTTTTTCCTTCACTAAGTATATAGGGCCTTGTTTCTTGTTGCATGGACAAGCACTTTCCATTGGACAGTTGCTAACAGATGAGAGAACTATGATAGGGCAAAGGACTCCTGGTCATATGTAGTACTCTAGTGCAATCAAGTTCCTGTATTGTGACATATAATGTGCTGTATTATGATATCAATTGATTTTGGTGTGTGCACAGAACTCTGCACCCGCACCAGCAGGTGGTGCTGTGGGCAAACAGGCAGTGGCTTTCAGAATAACTGGAGACATGGCTGCTTTCTACCGCGTAGCGTTTCTAGGAGCACAGGATACACTCTACGATCAGACTGGCCGTCACTTGTTCGCACACTGCTTCATCCAGGGCTCCATCGACTTCATCTTTGGTGATGGAAGGTCGCTGTATTTGGTAAGTGTGGCAGCTGTCTGTCGCCAAAGCGATCAAATTTATGTTTTAAATCTGAACTATTTTTTGTCTTCTTGTTCTTTTTTGTGTGGCTAAACTGGCAATTTTTTTCGCCACAGAGATCCATATTTATGTTAAAATGGCAATTAGTTTTTTGGTTCTTGGATGTACAAAGTTGTATACACCTGGCCAGCTGCTTCGGAGCTTGTGCAAAATTTGTGATCCGGGTGCCTATTCAACTGTGCAGGACTGCCATCTCAACTCCATTGCTGTACCCTATGAAGGCTCCTTGACGGCTCAGAATAGAGGTAGCAATACCGACATCGGCGGATACTCCTTCGTAGGTTGCGTCGTGACAGGCACGGGACCCATCTACTTGGGTCGTGCTTGGGGTCCTTATTCCCGAACCGTTTTCATCCGCACTTTCTTCGAGAACATCATTATCCCAGCAGGATGGTACAACTGGGGCATCACCAGCAGGCAGAAGTAAGCATGCAACGTGATCACTAGTTAATTTATCAATCGCTACAAAGCAGACTTACTAATGCTACTTCTCGTTACAGCCACCCTCACAGCTCTACTGGTCAAGCATTATTAGCCAACGTACGAACCGAGAGAGTTGTGAGTCAAATTACTGTGATGGACCAGAAAGTGATATCCGACTTCGTTTTTTCTTCAGGAGGACGGGTTGCCAGAGTTCCTAACATTGATTAACTACATATTTTCAAATCAAACACAGTTGCAACTCTCCAATGGAAAGAGCTTGTGCATGCAACAAGAAACAAAGTCCTATTATTTTAGCGACTTCCCATTAGGCTACTGTGTGATCACGTCACATTGTGTGTAACTGTGATCACAGTAGCCTAATGGAACGACACCCGTAGTTATACAAACTATTGAAGCCGCGATGATCAGATGCAGATCTTCACTGGCCCACTTGATACGACCTGCCAATACTTTTTGTCGATGATCACATGATGCATTAACAATGCCCTGACAACTGCTTACTTAATTTCTTCTGGTTGCAATGTTTTTTTGTTGCAGAACGGTGTTTTACGGACAATACGAATGCTCAGGACCTGGAGCAAACTTGAGTGGTCGTGTCCCATGGGGTCGGGAACTGACATCTGGAGAAGCTTCTCCATTCTCCGACACCAGGTTCATCGATGGAGCTCTATGGCTGTGAGGAAACAATTATACAATTTATTTGCGACAATATACTTGGATCATGTTTCAAGCTAAGTTCTTATAATTCTACATATTGGCAATGGTCTACAAAAAGACTTGACTATTGTCTTCAGTGCCCTGTGGCTATTATATATCTCCCATTCTAGTCTTTAGTTACTGACAAATAATTCTTTTGATTACAAACCTTGAGCTGTTAGCTGCTCACCACTTCTCAGCTGAGGTTGTTGGTAATCCAGGATTTCCTCATGCTAGAACTTCATAAAATTCATAATTCTTGCGCAGCAGATGCATGATGAGCCCCATAGGCAGCTCCAAATAATCAGAGAACCCATGATCCACGCATTACATGGAAAAAAGATTTTGATTGATTTTTGATTGAATCCTATACTTGAATATTTTTGGATTGATTTTGTGAAAATAAAGGTCCGTCATAATTGGACAAGAGGTTTCATAATTTCTCACTTTTATTGTTTGTATAAGTAGAATTTATTTACTACCTCCTGCGTTCGGTCATGGAATTTGAAAGCCTCACATGAATTCATGGCTTTTCTGGATTGGTTTAGTGAGAATAAAGGTGCATAGTTTTCTTCCATGTTTCATTTGGAATTGATTTGTTAGCTGAGTCCAGTTGGGGAATTCTTGTCTCCTTTCCTTGTTTGGATTCTACACTCAAAACAGACTTAGAAGTTAGGACATGATACTTACTAAGTCTAAATGGTTTTATACTATCATACAGGTCTGTGATGTTCAGCAATGTGATGCCAAAATGTTTTATTTATTTGACAAAATGAGGTTAGGTAGTACCAATTTTAGTACTTACTTCTTATGTTTTGTATTTTGTAATGCTCTCCCAAGCAGTGGAAAGTCTTGAAGAGGATTAGGGTTTTGATTCCCATAGATTTTGGCAAGAAGTAGTAATTCTTTTTCTTTTTAGGCATTTAACCTTTCATGAATTAATTTGTGCAGAACATTAGTTAAAGGTATTAAAGTCCCATTCAAATTGTCTTCACATATAAGGACTCATACAATCACACTAGCTACGACAATATACACATGAATTCAAGAATACACAAAACAGAAAGGGCCAAAACTATTCATATGTAGGCTTACAATTGTTTTTTTCACGTTACTACAAAATGTAAGTTGTAAATATACTACTGTATATTTACAGTATACATTGTAGTGTATATTAAGTCACTATATGCCGTATACTTTTTATATACTGTAATGCAACATTGTGATTATGTACTGTATTTTGAAAGAGATTTCAAGTGCTATTCAATCCGTGATCCTAATTGAGATAATGACTATGCAAAAAAAACTTGCCAAAACACACAACTTCAATTAATAATTTGCTAAGCCTAAGCATGATGGTTACCTCTGTAGAATTTGAGTGACAGAGCGCTGGGCAGTAGCAATTCAGTAAATGTGAAGTTAGTAGCAATGGGATCCATCATGAGGCTCTTCAAGTCCTTGCAATGGTCGATGTTGTCATCTGAAGATTTCTTAGAGTTGTAGTTGTTGTTGAGTGACTTGTTGTCACAAGAAGATTCATCGTCCTCCAACACTTTGGGATGATGCTCACGGAAGGTGCCAGTCAGTCTGTCACACCAGGTGAAATACAGCGACCTGTTGTACCTGGGATCAAGGTGATGGATGTAGTGATGCCTGGGTCTCTGAGCATACGGCGTCAGCAGGACTCCAGAGGAAGCAGGCACGTAGATCCAAGCGGGAAGCTTGTAGCCAGAGTGACCCATCATGTTGACACAGTAAACAGCCCAGCCGAGCATCAGCATATGGAGCAGGTCCCAGGAGGGTTGCAGAAAGACGTATAGCATCAAGCAGGCATAGAAGGGTGTAAAGGTGAAGGCGATGTCCAACACATCCCCGAATGCTGTACTGTACACTGTCAAGTCGCCGTTGGTCACATGGTGCCACTGATGGATTCTGCGATACATGAGCTTGAACTTGTGCATCAGCGTGTGCACTGTGAAGAAGTAGGCGTCGTGGAGTACCATCACTGTCCAGGTGAACAAGAAACCCCCCAACAAATCGAAAGAGAAGGAGCTTCTGTTGAAGTACCCATGTCTGCATTCAGCCCACAAAGTGTTGGACATCCCCATGTGGATCATGCCACAAATTCCTGCAGGAAAAAAAACACTAGGACTCTTGAAGCGAGATCATAATGTTCAGCATCTGAGTTGATCATCTTGATTGTCCACAGCAAAAGAAAGACTCGAGGCACTGGACCTGAGCACTGTAGAATCATTCATTGCAAGAGAATTGGGTCCTGGACAAGTTTCAATATTGTGTACCTGCCGGCAAACACGAAGGCGAAGAGCGGCATTGGGCCAACTGCGACAGCCCAGAAGCTCTCCTGCTTGTAGTTGATCATGGTGACAGGAATGGAAGGAGCAAGCCGCTGGATGACTCCCTTCCTGTCGAGATAGTCCAGGAAATGAAACCATGAATACTCAAAAACTGCATGCAAGGATGCGAGGAGCAGCCCACCCAAAACTCCCATGACTGCACACAGCAACACTTTCCCCAGTGTCAGGTTGCCCAGATCCAGCGTCTCCACAAGACCTCCCATTGCGAGCACTCTGGAAAAACACCCAGCAAGTGCTCTAATTCTAAAACCTTAAAGCTTCTGCACTGCTGTTGCACTGTGCAGATCACGATGTGCAAGTTCTTCACAGAGATCTACAAATTCTTCTCGATTGCAGCAGCAAGCTTAATTTTCTTCACATATAGCGAAAACTTCTAAGTCTTACAAATTTTCCTACAATCCTCAAAACAAAACTCCTGCGTTCACGAGCAAGTCTAGGTCGCTGCATGCAGCCGCTTGGTGATGGACAATCGGCACTAAATGAGATCTCAGGGCAACTGCACGCATGCATGAAAGCAGCTTGAATCCTACAACGTACGTACACGACTTTCTCGATTCCTGGCCATGAGTGGTGCCACCACCACCCACAGTGTTTGACAACTCTTTGTCGCACTCGACGTGAACTCGGTCTCAAGGAAGAGAAGCACTTCCCGAACGAGCACTCCATGTTCAGTCATCGGTAAAGTGAAAACCCTGCACAGATCTATGCAAATTTCTGTCTGCTGGTTCATTGTTGCATGCAATGGAAAACTCCTTCGTCACAACAAAGTACTGCAAACAATGTTACAACCCAGAAAGCTTGAGCTGAAGCTGCAAATTGCATTCTGGAAAAAAGATCAGAGCTCCGAGGAGAATGACATAATTTGCTAGAAAACCAAACTTTTGTTATGTCCAAAAATTGCTAGGGCTAAAAGCCTGCACCTTGCAACGATTCTTCTCCCAAAGGTCAGAGTTATAGCAAAAGCAGAAGAAGAAGAAGAAGAAGAAGAAGAGGAGGAAGAAGAAGAAAATGGTGTGACTTCAGGAATGGCGTGCAACTCTGATGTGTTCCCTGGAGACTCCATGCCTCCGGGCTGCCTCACCATGATCCAGAACTGCTTCCCAAGAGTACTTCTTAGTACTGGCATGGCAGTTGATGGGCATTGCAGTATCATCGTCATTATCATCGCTTACACTGTTTGTTTGTAGGACGCGGCCTGTGAGGATGATTCTGTTGTAAAGCTGCCTGTGCTTCCTCGTACGCATGCCTCATGGATTCCTTCAACGGAGAAGAAGCTGCTGGGCTCGCAGACTTGTGGTCACCGGGCCTGGGAGCGAAGAAGGTGTTGTTGTTGTTACGTTCTGAACCTCTGTCTTCAGATTGAACATGCATCGCGAGCGCTGAGAATGCAGATGCAGCAGCAGAAGCAACAGCTTGTTTGGGAATTTCAGATCCTTGATGTTCTTCAACCAGGCAGTTTACATGATCTGACGAGACTTCCTGCGGTCGCGTGGAGCAAGAGGCTGAAAGCTTCAATCTAAGTTTCTGAATGCGTCTCTCTTTTGCGTCGACAATGGAACGATTGTCTTCTATCTCTCTCTCTTTCCGTCGCACCAATTCTTCGAGCTCTGCAATTCGCTGCTCTCGAGCGCTCAAAGCTCCCTCCAAGCAATTGTTGCGAATCATCAATTGGCGCTCGGTTTCCTCGAGATGCGTAATCTCCTGCTCCAGCACTCGACATAATAATTCTCCACCTCCTGTCGCAGTGACGTCGGATGATCTGAAGTTGTTGCATTTCTTGGAACTGTCCGGGTCAAGTCTGGCAGGGTTTGCCAGACCACGGTCTGCAGCGTCTTTAATCCTGAGCCTCCTTTCTGAGATGTCTGCCAATTGATCCAGTTGCTGTGCGGTTGCCTTGAGAGCCAACTCGTAAGATTTCACCAGACTGCTCTTCTTCGCCAGCTTCATTTCCATCTCCTGCATTGCCTGCTGCAAGTGCTCCTCTTGTTTCCTCTCCATTTCCTGCTCATGTATCACGGCCCGGCGATGATGCCGTGCCCGATTTCGTCAAATTCCCGTCGTGTCCGCCGCGTAGATTGTCGTCAAACCCGCCCCGGCACGCACCGTCGAGCAAGAAGCAATGTTAATCAAGCAGGATGATCGTCGCGAAGAGCTTTCGTGGTGCTCAATTACCGTAAGCATCCGGCGTTTCTTCCTTTTGAGTTTTGCTTGTACAATTGTGGAGAGGAAGAAGCAGTTATTTTTGCATCCAAGTGCAACTCTGAAACCCCGTCTTGATGATTTCAGAACGTCGCCATTCTGAGAAGATACAGAAGTTTCAAGCGATTCAAAGATTAGGTGAAAGCTTCTCTTGTCCTGGCCATTTCTCAGATCTCGATCATCTCTTGCAGTATCATGCCATCATCTATGTTGAACTGTTGTCTGTCTTTGTTGTTTTAGGGTTATGGAATCTGTGTCAAGCTTTCTGTCTCAGATCTCAATCATCTCTTGCAGTATGCCACCATCTGTCTTGTTGTTGTCAATGTCGTTGCGGTTGTTTTAGGGTTGTGGAATTGTCAAGCGTTTAGTTGCTGATTTTGGAACTGAAATCAAGCTCTGAAACTGCATGTTGCAAGGGGAGGGATGTCAAAGATCTGCAACAAGAATCAAAGGAAGAAGTAGAGATAGATACAAAAATGTCTTCATAGTATACACTGTGGTGCTGTAGATTGTGGGAAAACAGATGGTTGCTGAGTTCACAGATAACAACTGAAGTGCATCATGAGCATGTGCAAAACGTGCAGAAGAATTTGTTGCAAGAGAAAGAGTGGCATTAGCAATGGACTGTAATGTAAACTGCAGGCTCGTGGAAAAACAGATGTGTTCTGAGTTCAGGGAAACTGAAGAACATCATGAGCATGTGGAAAACTTGCAGGAGCATTTGCTGCAAGAGGAGAGTGGCATTAGCAATGACTGTTTCAACTGCCTGTTTCTGTCACTTATATGACCTCAGCTTTGACACTAATCCCTTGTCTTGATCCAAGCTCATAATTGGTCCTGCATTTTTGCTGGATTTTGTGCACTTGGTGCCTGGTTGAAGCCCTACATGTTTGCATGGAAATTAATGCTGGATGTTTTGTACAATGTGCACCTGGGTGAAGCTCTGCATATTTGCATGGCAATTGATGATATCAATCTTTCAAAATCCACATGGTCAGAGGTGGATATCAGGCAGGTAAGACTTTCCTTTGCAATGATGAAGATCATGGAGGTAGAATTGTTTGTTCATTCTGATCTCGTTTCTGATTCTGAAGTTTACCAATTGTTGCCAAAGAATCCAGTGTGTTTCATCGGCCAGTTTGATGGCAAGCTGGCTGTACATTGTTGCCGAAGACAGTTATGATCTCTTCTGATTGAATGAGATCCTGTTGAAGGTTTTGCCAAAACAAAAGCACACATCTCATGTAGACACTCCCTGCAATGGTAGAAATTTACTCTCTGATATTGTGTATCAAACTGTGGCAGTTGAAATTTATTTGTGCAAGCACTTAGCATGATTTCAGGATATCTCATGCACCTAAGGATGTCAAGACTCAGCAATGTGCTTGTTAATTTGTGGAGTTTTCTTCCATTGAACTCTGTGGGTTGTAACTAAGTGTTACCTATCAGTTTTGAATATGGCAATGATGGAGATTTTCTTGTCATGGGTCACATGTATACATCCTTACTTTAGATGCCCATCCTGACATCTGATCTGCATGTGAGAGATTACATATGTTAGGATACTAAATGTGGTGTGTGGTCTGTTTTGTGGTGATTTGTAGGGCCTGAGATAAATCCCAATCAACCACACATTACAAATTTACCATGTAGGGCACCTTGGCTGAACATGGGTTCTGAGACAATTCACTTGATGGAGCTTCCCAATCCTGACCTGAAGACAGGGCTGCCAGGAAGAAGGTGACAAAGATGACCACCATGTTTCTGATTGTGTAGAAGACCTGAAATTACTGCAATCAATTTTTAAGAGATCTGGGATGTTGATAGAAATTAGAAGATGGCACCAGTGAAACCTGCTTAGGGATGCAAAGCTATTCCATGAGTGCAGGCCATCTCTATGATTCTAGAAAAATTGAATGGAAAGGCAACTTATGTGTAAACATACAATCCAGTGGGTGTCTGCATCTATGAATAACATTATAAGCTGTGGGGTAATGAATATCAGAGGAGTCATGTAGGCTAGTGAAGCCTGTCATCAGCTCTTAGTGCAGGCCATTTCTGCCAACAAAATTGAAGTGGAGGGTAATTCATCTGGACATAATGTTCAGACTCTGAGTTTGCATGAACATGAATCGAAAAATTATCTGCATGATTATGAATTTTGTAGGAGATGTGGA
>Ga0116230_10002642_pt1 | contig 17269 bp, 14 predicted proteins | sample S1TSphfallax_3_FD_88678 | JGI IMG/M metagenome (GOLD analysis project Ga0116230, IMG submission 88678) | Host-associated microbial communities from peat moss isolated from Minnesota, USA - S1T2_Fd - Sphagnum fallax MG | ecosystem: Host-associated > Plants > Peat moss > Unclassified | place...
ACCGAGGTGACGCTCGCCTATCTGAAACGCCGGGAAGGATTGATCCGCTGCGTCGACGTGGGCGGAATCCAGCATCGCACCCTCCATCTGGAGCTGAGTTCGGGCACCGTGTCGATCAAGACGCCGCTGGCCGAAACCCGCGTCAATCTGGCGGCGTGAAGCCGCCGGCCGGTCGCCTCAGGCGGCCCGCAGCAGCGTGCCCGGATCCAGGATCAGGGCGATATTGCCGTCGCCGAGGATAGCCGCCCCGGCGACGCCCGGGAGGCTGCCCAGGCAGCCGCCCAGGTTCTTGATCACGACCTCCTGCTTGCTCACCATTTCGTCGACGAGCAGGGCGCAGACGTGCCCGGCCGCCTCGACCACGAGGACGATGCCGTGCCACGGCTCCTCCGCCCGCGCCGTCACGCCCAGGCGGCGACCGAGACGGTGCAGCGGCAGGATCCGCCCCTTGAGATTCAGCAGTTCGCCCGTGCCCTGGACGAGCGAGATCGCGGTCTGGGCGGGGCGGAGTGCGACCTGCACGGACGTGCTCGGAATGATGAAGCGATCGTCGCCCACCTTGACCACCAGGCCGTCGATGATCGCGGTCGTGAGCGGCAGCTTGATCTTGAAGATCGAACCGGCGCCGAGTTCGGACGAGATCTCCACGCGCCCGCGGAGGCGCTCGATGTTTCGCTTGACCACATCCATCCCGACCCCCCGGCCGGACAGGGCGGTGACCTTCTCCGCGGTCGAGAATCCGGGCATGAAGATGAGCCGCAGGATTTCCTCGCGGGTCGGTTCCGCATTGGCCGACACCAGGCCCTGGGCCCGGGCCTTCGCCAGCACCTTGGCGGGGTCGATGCCGCGGCCGTCGTCGCGCAATTCGACGACGATGTGGTTGCCTTCGTGATACGCGCTCAACCGGACCGTGCCGGTCTCGGCTTTCCCGCGGGCCAGCCGATCGGCCGGCAGCTCGAGTCCGTGATCGACCGCGTTCCGCACCATGTGGACGAGGGGATCGGCGAGTTCCTCGACCACAGTCCGGTCCAGCTCGGTCTCGTCGCCCTCGGTGACGAAACTCACCTTCTTGCCGCAGTCGCGCGCCAAATCGCGCACCAGCCGTTCCATTTTTTGGAAGGTGGGTTTGATCACGATCATGCGCAGCGACATCGCGGTCGCCTGCAGCTCCTTCGCGATCCGACCCAGCAACGCCACATTCCGCTGGAGCGGCGATCCGTCCGGCGACGAATCGCGGGCGGACTCGCGCAGCTGACTTTGCACGATGACCAACTCGCCCACCACACCCATCAGGGTGTCGAGCTTCTCGGTATTCACGCGGACCGTGTGGGCGGCCGCCGCCGGCGCGCGCGGCGCCGCCCCTTCCTCCGGACCGGCGACGGTCGGGGCGGGGGCGATCGGCGGCGGCGGCGTCAAATCCGCCGGCGCGGCCGGAGCCGCGGGTTGGACTCCGGCACCAGGCGTCGACGCCGTCGGCGCGGCCGTGGGCACGGCGGTGGCGGGCTCACCGCCCGGATGGGCGGCGCAGGCCTTGACGGACCGGATCAAGGCGCCGACCGGCACGACCACGCTCGGCATCTGGCCATGCTCCAGCGCGTGGACCACCTGCCCCAGCAGTGTCTGAATCGCATCGCGGCTGCGCAGAATCTCGGTGATCAGCGCCGGCGTGAGCCGCAGCCGGCGGTCGCGCGCGAGGTCGAGGAGGGTCTCCACTTCGTGGGCGAGCCGCTGCATGGGGCGAAGCCCCAGGAAGCCCGCATTTCCCTTGATCGTGTGGAACGAACGAAACACCGAATTGAGCGATTCCTGATCGTCCGGATTGGACTCCAGCGCCAGCAGCGCCGCCTCGATCTGCTGCAGGTGGTCCATGCCTTCGGCCTGAAATTCGCCCAGCAGTTCCCGATTCTCCTCCAGCGCGAACTCCAGGAGACCGTCGGCCTCCTCGGTGGGCGCGGCCGCGGCCGCCGGTCCCGCCGGCCCGCTACCCGCGGCATCGGGCGCGGGTCCGGCCGCGGCGGGCGTGGTGAGCGCGTCGGGGAACCACTCCACAAACCGCCGCAGACGATCGAGGGTCGGTTGGTCGAACGGCTGACCCGCGTCGAGGCGTCGCTCGAGCGCGGCCCGCATCTCGGTCACCGGCCCGATGAGCGCGGCGGCGTCGGCGCAGCCGCCGGCGAGCTCGGTCAGCAGGCTGAACGCGGGAATCAACCCGTCGTCCTTGCCCGCCGTCGCGAGGACGCACTCGGAGGCGAGTCGGTTGACCGTTTCTTCGAGGCGGGCGATGGCTTCCGGAGCAAGGGACATGGGCGGTGGGAAAAGAGGGGGACGGCTAACATATCGTATCCGGCCGACCGAAGTTTAGGCCGAATTCTGGCGCCGCGGCGGCGTTTTCCGCTCAAGCCGCGAACCTTCTGAGTCGAACACCCTCCCATTCGCCTTCCCCCTCTTCCATGAATCCAACTGCCTCCGCCCGTGTCGCCTCTCCCGGAAAGTACCTGACCATCGTGCTCGGCGCCGAAGTCTACGGCATCACCGTGCTCAAAGTGAGGGAAATCATCCGACTGCAGAAGATCACCTCCGTTCCCCAGGTGCCCGCCTACGTCAAGGGCGTGATCAACCTGCGGGGCCGGGTCATTCCGATCGTGGATCTGCGGGTGCGCTTCGGCCTCGAAGCCGCCGCCTCCGAACGGAACTGCATCGTGGTCGTCGAGGTGGCCGGCGCCGACGGGCGCTCGGGCCAGATGGGGCTGGTCGTCGACCGGGTTGAGGATGTCGCCAATCTCGGCGCCGCCGATCTGGCGCCCCCGCCGGAATTCGGCGGCGGCGTCCGGATCGAATGCGTCCTCGCCATCGCCAAGTTGAAAGGCCAGGTCGTCACGATCCTGGATATCGACGGCGTCGTCGCGAGCGAGGTCGTCCTCGCTTCCGCCATCGCCGCGTGACCCGCGGCGCGGCCGGCTGACGGGCGCAGCCCCACCGGGCTGCGCCTATCGCATTGAGCCGAACGCGGCCTGAACCGAACGCGGCCGACGCGGACTTGACCGCCGAGGCCCCGGCGGACGCACGCCCTCAGGCCATCGCGTCTTCGCCTGCTGCAACGCCCGGCGGCCGGCCGGCGGGCGAATCGCTGCACCGGCGGTCGGCGATGGTACGGTCGGCGCGTCGGCCGCGGAGCGCGCGGGCGGCCGCGAACGTCTGATCGGCCGCCCCGTCCGGCCGGCGGAGCCGGACCCGCGAGGTCGGGCCGAGCGAACGGGCCGAAAGGGCGGCGGAATTAAACCGCCACCAACTGCTGCACCGGGGCCACCTTGCCCACGCTGCTCTTGGCGACGTCCAGCGTGTCGTAGAACACCCAGGCCCGGGTGTCTTCAAAGCCTTTGCACTCCGTGGCGATGTTGGTGTTGCCGACCAGCGCGAAATGCACCGCCAGTTCCCGACAGGTCTGCATGGTGTGCATCAGCAACTTGATGAGGCCCATGTGCAGGGTCTTCACCTGGTGCAGATCGACGATCGCCTTGTTGATGCCGCTGTCCACGGCCTCCGCCAGCTTGAGCTTGAGATAGTTCCCCGCTTCGGCGAGCACCGCCGGCGACGAATTTTCCGGCAGCTGCATGATGAGGAAGTCGCCCTGGATGTCGAAGTAGCGTTTCGACATGTCCAGATTCATCGCCTTCGCCATCTTGGATTCCAATTCGCCGAGATCAATCGGCTTGGTGATGATGGCCGAAATGCCCATCTGCTGGGCCGCTTCGAGCACGGCGGTGTCTGTCTTGACGACCAGACCGAACACCGGCGTGTACTTGAGCTTGGCGCCGGTGCGCAGGGTGCGGAACAGGGTAAAGGCGGCCTCCTCGGGCAGGGACAGACTCACGATCACCAGATCCGGGATCTGGCGCGCGCAGAAATCGATCGCCTCACCCTGGGTGCTGACGCCGTGCACGCGCCAGGTGGTGTGCTTCAGTCCCTCCTGGATCTGCTGCACGATCGCGGGCTTGTCCTCGACGACCAGGATATCCGCCGGATCGAGGATCGAGCGGGCTTTGACCGGGGCCTCGCTCAGCGGTTTCATGTCGATGATGCGGCCGACCTTTTCGACCAGCACCTCCTCCTTGAACGGCTTGATGATGTAATCGCGGATGCCGATCTTCGCGATCTTCAGGACATTCTCCCGGCCGCCTTCGGCGGTCAGCATCATGACCGGAATCCCTTTCAGATGCGGGTCCGCCTTCAGGCGGGTGAGCATCTCGACGCCATCCATCACCGGCATGGTCACGTCGAGCAGGATCAGGTCGGGCAATTCCTTGGCGGCGACCGCCAGGCCCTCGACGCCGTTGGCCGCCTCGAGGATCTCGCAATCGAAAGCCTTGAAGGACTTGCGGACAATGATGCGAACCGTCTTGGAGTCGTCTACCGTGAGGATCTTGTTGCGCATGGCGAAACGGGTGAGCTACTGCTCGGTGGTCATCAAAATGTCGGCCACGATGCGGCGGCCGGACGTGTTGAAGGCGTAAAGATAGCGGCGCGCCGTGCTGACCGGCTCGACGCAAAAATTGGTCCCCCGCAGAATCGACGGGAGCGTGAGCTTGCACGGAAAGCCCGCATCGCAGAGACCGTTCTTGAAACTGCCGACGATCATGTTCGTCAGCTCGCCGATCGCGTCGTTGACGACGTCCTCGGTCGCCTCGTCCTCGGACATTCCGAGCATCACGCCCGTGCAGGTCTGGGCGAAGCCGACGTCGAAATAGAGGTAGATCAACCCGTTCATCTCCCCCAGGAAGCCCACCGTGCCCACGACCTGGGGCGTGGCCAGCGCGGGCTCCGGCGGCGGCGTCGGGGGCCACCCGCCATCGGCCTCGCCCAGCGTCACGGGCTGCTCCAGCATGGTCTTAAACACATCCACGACCGCTCGGACAATGTGCTCCCTTACCAGGGGTTCGGAGATCTCCACAGTTGCAGGCATGCGTACGGTGAATCGGCCCGAACGCCCCCGGCTTAACCGCCTTTTCAAAAAAAACTTCGGCCGGTCCGCGCCGGCGGCCGGACCTCACTCGCCTGAGGCGAGCGCGCGGGTGGGATCGTCCTCGCGGTATTCCTGCAACTTGTTGCGCAGGGTGCGAATGCTGATCCCCAGAAGATCGGCGGCCTGGGTGCGATTGCCGGACGTCTGCTGCAGGGCGGCCTGGATCGCCTGCCGCTCCAGCTGGTCCAGGCGCAGCACCGAGCCTCCGGCGGTCACGGTGACGCCGGGACCCGCTTCCGCCGCCAGCGCCGCGGATTCCGGTTCGGGCGGCTGATTGAACGGCAGCTCCACCTGGCCGACGGCGGCGTCGCCCGGAAGTCCGAGCAGGGCCGCCGTGATCGGCCGCCCGCTCTCGGACAGGATGACCGCCCGCTCGACGGTGTTCTGCAGCTCGCGCACATTGCCCGGCCAGCGGTAGTGCAGCATCGCCGCCTTCGCGGAATCCGCAAAGCCGACCGGCTTGATCCCATGTTTGCGGACGTAACGACCGAGGAAATGTTCCGCCAGCAACACGATATCATCCGCCCGCTCGCGCAACGAAGGAACCTGGAGCGGAAACACATTCAGGCGATAATACAGATCCAGGCGGAAGCTGCCCTGCTCGACATGGCGCATCAGGTCGCGGTTCGACGTGGCGAGCAGACGCACATTGACCTTGATCGTCCGATTCCCCCCCACCCGCTCGAATCCCCGCTCCTGCAGCACCCGGAGCAGCTTGGCCTGCAGATTGCCGGGGATTTCGCTCACCTCGTCCAGCAGCAGCGTGCCATTGTTCGCCACTTCGAAGCGTCCCTCCCGCCGCTCGGTCGCACCGGTAAAGGCGCCGCGTTCATGACCAAAAAATTCGCTCTCGATCAGATTCTCGGAAATCGCGGCGCAATTGACCTTGATGAACGGCTGTTGGCGCCGCGGGCTGCGCCGATAGATTTCGCGCGCAATCATCTCCTTGCCGGTCCCGCTTTCCCCGCTGATAAAGACCGTGGCGTCGGTCGGCGCCACCCGTTCGATCAGCTGCCGCAACCGCACCATCGCCAGGCTGCGGCCGAGCAGCGAACCGCCGTCCTCCTCGTCCGCGTCGGTCAGGATCCGGTTGACCTGGAGCAACTGCCGATAGGACTGCACCTTCTTGAGGATGACATCGATCTGTCCCGGGCTGAACGGCTTCAGCACATAGTCGAAGGCCCCCGCCCGCATGCAGGCCACCGCCGATTCGACGGTGCCGTTTCCGGTCACCATCACCACGAAGGGGCGTTCGGGCAACATGGCGACGTGTTCGAGGAATTTCGCTCCGTCGCCATCCGGCAGCCGCAGATCCAGCATCATCAGATCGAACGAATCCCGCGCCACGATCGCCTCGGCTTCGGCGAGGCGCGAGGCCGACACGACGGTGCATTTGCGTTGTCGAAAAATCTCCGAAAGCACGTTGCAGACAACGGGCTCGTCCTCGACGATCAATACACGCTCGTAGGCCATGGGAACGCGGGCTGGAAACCGCGGAACAAAACGTTTCCGTGGTACCAAAGCCGGTCCGAAGCGCAACCAAATTGTCGTTAACTGCCCGAGTTTGGGTGGGCCGAATCCAGCAACTTCCGGACCTCACGCAGAACCTGCCCGGGCGAAAAGGGTTTCGGAAGGAACAGGGCGGGCCCGCAACCACCCATCAGATCCTGCCAGCCGGCCGGCGGAATGGCGCCGCTGCACAAGAGGATGGGGGTCGTCTCGTCCGCGAGTCGAATCTTCCGGCCCAGCTCGGCGCCGCTCATATCCGGCAACCGCAGGTCCGTCAGCACCAGGCCGATCTGGCTCCGATGCGCCTTGAAATAATCCAGCCCGAGGGAACCGCTCCGCGCACTGGCCACGACAAGCCCGGCGCGGCGCAACAGCACGGCGAGCAGGCCGCCGACCATTTCGTCGTCGTCGACCAACAGGATCGTGGAGCGGAGGGACGCGGCGCCGGGCGCCGCAGCTCCGGCGGAACCCGGAGGTTCCACAAGGGCAGAAGGTGAAATCATGACCGCTGGATACCTGCGGGAATCGGATCACTCGGCGCATACTTTAATTTTTTTCCTCAAGTTGCCGCCGCCGCCGCCGATTACCGATCCACTTGCATGCAGACCCGACTGCTCGCCTTCCTCACCGAGATTGAAAAGTGCTTCCTGGCGCGCCGGCCGGAATTGCGGCCCGGCCAGGGCTGGGAACTCGGGCGCACGGTCAACTATGACCTCGGTCTGGCCCGTCTGACCTTCGTCGACCGCCGCAGTCCGGACCCTGCCTCCACCTCGGTGCTATTGCAGTCGTTTGCACTCGCGGACGGCTGTCTCTGCCTGAGGGCCACCTTGAACTGGGGCGAGACGTCGGAGAGCGTCGTCCGGTCAGTCTACGCCAAGCCCGGTCTGGACTGGGACGCCGAAGCAGAACAGCTGGCGGAAGCCTGGAGCGCGGGACCCACCGTCTCCGCCGCCGCCTCGGCTGGCGTGGCTCCGCTGCTTCAGTCCGAAGTCGCTGACGCAACCGAAGACGCGCCGGAGCTCCAGGCCGTCGGTTAACGCGTGACGTCGAGGTAGGTGGCCGCCCCCGGGCGCCGGCGATAGGCCGGAGCGATCCGCCGCAATCTGCCGAGGTTCGCCGTCTTAGCGGCAATCTCGGCCCGCAGTCGCTCCCGGGCGGCTTCCATCAGCCGCCGGTTGTCCTCCCGCCGCTGGCGGATTTCGGCCCAGGCCTCCGCCAACTCCGGGTCGAAACCCGGTTCCGACAACTCGACCAGCCGGCGGATGAGGGGCGAGATCCGGGCCTGCAGGGCGCGCACGGCCAGTCCGGAGCCGCCGCGTGCCGCCAGCGCCTCGCGCGCGAGCAGATCGGCCAGCGCGGCGATCAGCCGGCGGGCCTGCGCTCGGCGCCCCGGGGTCATGCGGAAGCGGTGACGTCCTCGCGGGCCGGCGCCTCGCGGTTGCTGAGCATCTCCATCCAGGCGTCCCGCACGACAGTGAGGAGCTTTTCCACCTCGATCAACGGCTCCGGCTGCTTGCGCAGATTGGCCTCCACCAAGCGGCGATGGTAGTACGCGTAGAGCCGGTCCATGGTCGTGGCGAAATCGCCCCCGACATCGTGGTTGAGGGTGCCGCGCAACTCCGCGATGATCGCCTGCGCTTTGAGCAGTTCGCGGTTGATGACCGCGATGCGCTTCAGGTCCGAGGGGGGCCGCGCGAACGCCGCCCGCGCCAGGGCCATCGAGCGGAGCGCCCCGTCGAAGAGCAGCAGGACCAATCGGCCGGGACTCGCCGTCAGGATCGCGTTCTCGCGGTAGACGCGAGCGTAGTCTCTGGGGCCGAACATGGACCAACCGGACTACGATTGATCCTCGGAAAGGTCGGGAGCCTGGAGGATTTGGCGGGCCACCGAACCGATCACCTGGGCGGAGGGATAATTCGGGTCGGCCGCGAGTTGTCGGCCCCGGGCCACCATGTCCGGACGGACCGCCGGGTCGTCCGCCACTTTGGCTTTGAGGAATTCAGCGCTGTCCGTCGACAACCGGTCGGCGGCCGCAGCGGCCGGGCGCGCGTACGTCCCGGACGGATTCAGGGCGACCTCCGAGGTCGCCGGCTGCGCGGAGAGGGGATTGGTGGAATTGATCATGGCGTTGGGAACGACCGGCCGAGGACATTATTCAAACCGAAAGTCCATCGACTTCAAGGCCTGTCATCGGCTGGTTTCGCTTCGACTTTAGGATCATCGGGCGGGGAGAGTCTGGAAGGTCATGTCCGCGACATAGGCCCCAAATCGGCTGGGACTGAGCAGGGCCGACTCCGCCAGATTGAGGGGATTCTCGCTCCGATCCCCCCCCGCGGGCGCGTAGTACCGGCGCAGGCCCGCCACAACGGCCGGATTGCCGCCGGAGAAGATCTCGTCGCACGACCAGACCAGCCGGCTCTCGGCCACCAGCGCCAGTTTGGCCCTGATCCCCAAGGCGATCGGCCGCATCGCGTGGTAAGCGGTGAGGTCGACGAACAGCACCCCCTGCGCGGCATAATCCCGTCCCAGTTCGGCCAGCATTCCATCCGGAAGGGCCGCGGTCGACACCAGCGAATCGGTGCCGAACCGCCGCTGGCATTCCTCGCGGCTCAGCGGGACCACTTCAAAGCGCGCCTGGCGGACCAGCGCCGTCGCAAAGACGGCATCCAGCGCTCCGGCCGCTTCCGTCGGGGCCGCCTCGCCGCCGGCGATCGGCAGCAACACGACCCGCCGGAGATTCTTCGGCAACCGCGGGTCGCCGTTGAAATTGCGGACCACCGGCGGGGGCGGTTTCGTCGCCTTGCCCGAATGGGAGGGACCGGTGCAACCCGCGCCGGCGACGAGGCCGGCCAAGGCCGCGGCGAAGACGCGAGCACGGAAGAGCGGGTGAGCGGGCTTGGCCGGCATGATCAGCTGCTGGTCGACGAGGTCCCGCTGGACGAGCTGCCGGACGAGGAGCTCGTCGAATCCGAGGAACTGGAGGAGCTGGAAGAGGGGGTTGAATAGGCCGACGAGCTGATCGTGGAGCCACCGGAACTGGAGGAACTCGAGGAGCTGCTGCTCGAACCCGACAGCTGCGCCGCCTCGTCCTGGGACTGTTGGATGGCGTCCTCCATGGCCGTAAACTCGGCCGTCAAGGTCGCGCGCTCGGCCGTCAATTGTTCGTTCAGCACCGAAATCTGGCTATCGATGCCGGTGTCCGTGGTTTCCAGATCGTTCTGGATCTCCGTGTTGTCGGTGATCGTGTTCGAAAGGTATCCGTTCAAGGCGTAGGTAAAGCCGGCGCTGCCCGATTGGAAGAACGCGGCGACCCCCGCCGGATTGTTGGCGAGGGCGGACTGCAGCGTCGCGCTGTCCGTGATGCTGAGCTGATTGGCGGTCCCCGTGAAGCCGACGCCGATGTTGTCGAGGCTCGTGATCCCGCCGCTCAACCCCGGGAGGGAGGCGAAGACGAGGGAACGCAGATTCTCGCCCCAGTCCTGGACCTCGCTGTTCCCCGAGAGGATCGAGGTGGTCACCGTGCCACTCACGCTGGTGATCTGGGTATCGGTCGTGATGTCGGTCTGGAGCTGATTGTAGGCGGTGATGAAGCTCTGGATGGCCGTCTGCATGCCCGAAGTATCCGGGGCGACCTGGATCGCCTGGCTGCCGGTGGCATCGACCGCGACGGACAGTCCCTCCACCCCCAGCGCCGCCGAGCTGAGATTATTCGACGGACTCGTCCGGGTCAGACCGCCGTTGACCGTGAACTGCGCGTCCACCCCGCTTTGCAGCGTGGCCCCGGTGGTCAGGCCGAGGGTGGCGAGCAGATTGCCGGTCGTATCCGCCGCGGCGATGCCCGTGTCGCCCGTGACGTTGTTGACCAGCACCATCCGGTTCTGCTGCGTATCGTAGGAGGCCGTGACGCCGGCGGCGGAATTGTTGATCTGATCGATCAGCGTGGAGAGCGTCATCGTAGCGGCGGTATAACTGAAGGAGACGCCGTTGATGGTGAACGCCCCGCTGCCGGAGCTGTCCAGGCCCGACAGCGGCGTCAGCGTGTTGTCGCTGGTGAGGTCGCTCGACAGGTTGAGGGCGCCGAGCGCCGTGGCGCTCGACACGGTGGCCGTGCCGTTGTTGGCCAGTCCGAGGGCGGCGAGAAAGTTGCTGCTGTCGTTCGCGGCGCCGAGGACGACCGAACCGCTCGAGCTCGTCAAGGTCACCCCGTCGGTCGTCGGATTGTACGCCGCCGTCACCGTGCCGCCGGTGGCGGTCGAGATCGCGTTGAGGGCGTCCTGCAGGGAATCGGTCAGGGCCACGGTGACCTGCTGACCGTTGACCGTGAAGGTGCCCGCGGTCACCGGCGTCGCCGTCGGCAGGTTCGCCAAGGTCAGCCCCGACACGTCGCTCGTACTGCTGAGCGGCGCGCTGATCCCCGTGGCGCCGTTGAGCTGGGCCTCGGTCGCGAGCCGGGTGACGTCGATGCTATACGAGCCGATCGGCGTGTTCGCGCCCGCGCTGGGGGTCCAGCTCGAGGTCGCGGTATTGGAACCCACCAGGGTGGCGGTCCGGCCCGCAAACACGTTGGTGCCGTAATCGCCGAGACCCTGCACCGCGGTCTGCAGGTTGGCGAGGTCAGTGCCGAGCCCGCCCAGGCTGGTGATCTTCGCCTTGTTGGCGGTTTCGGTGGCCTCCAGCGTATCCACCGGCCCGCTGTCGGCGGCGATCAGTTCGTCGATCGTGTTGCCCCAGTTCATGCCGGAGAACAAGCCTGTGAGTTGGATGCCGGCCATGGTGGTGCGAGGATGACGGGAGAACCCGCCAGGCGTCTCATCGGCACAGCCGGCCCGGGCTTGAGCGGAAAGTCGGCGGCCGCGGCCGGCCCGAAATTTTGCCGGTCGCCCATCAAGTTTGGCCCGACCACGCCGATACTGCCCATCGCCGGGGCAACCGCTTCGGCCGGTGCGACTCGACACTGACCCTCCCCGAGTCCGGACGCGGCACGGACGCCGCATTAGACATCAAGGAGGATAGTACCATGTCAGTAGTCATCAATACCAACACGTCGGCGACGATTGCAGCCAACAATCTCGCCAACTCGAACGCCATGCTCCAGAACAGCCTCAACGAGCTGTCGAGCGGCTCCAAACTGGTCAACCCCGCGGCGGATGCCGGCGGAATGGCCGTCTCCATGAAGCTCACGGCGGCAGCCGACCGGGCCGGAGCGGCGAACACCAACATCAGCAACACCACCTCGTATCTGCAGACGCAGGACGGCGTGCTCCAGGTCGCCGGCAGCGTGCTGGACCGCATCTCCGAGCTCTATACGCTCTACCAGGACCCGACCAAGAACGCCAGCGACAAGGCCAATTATGACTCGGAGTTCAACCAGCTCCAGAGCGAGTTGACCTCGCTCTCGACCGAGTCGTTCAACGGCGTCGACCTGTTCGGCAGCAGCACCCTGTCGGTCGAGGTGTCGGAGGACGGCTCGCAGACGGTCGACGTCGCCGCCGCCGACCTCTCGAGTTCCTCCGCGGGCATCGGCGCGCTCGTCACGTCGAGCATCACCAGCCTCGCCAACATCTCGGCGCTCTCCGATATCACCGACGCGCTGCAGAATGTCGCCACGATGCGCGCCACCAACGGCGCCGAGACGAGCCGCCTCGGCTTCGCCTCGCAGGTGCTGACCAACAACCAGACCAACCTGGAGCAGGCCAACAGCAGCATCAGCGACGTCGACGTCGCCCAGGAGTCGACCCAGCTCGCCCGCTGGAACGTCCTCGTCCAGGCCGGCACCTCCATGCTTTCGCAGGCCAACCAGAGCTCCCAGGTCGCCCTGAAGCTGCTGCAGTAGCGCCTGCGTCCGTGGCCGGATCGTTCGGTTTGGCTCCGCCCTGCGCCGGTGGGCTGAACGGTCCGGCCTCCCCCCTTTGAGGCCAGTGGCTCAATCGGCGCGACCCGGCGCCGTCTCCTCCGGGTCCGTGGCGACGACGGATTGTCGCATTCATCAAGGAAAGATAAACCATGTCAGTAGTCATCAATACCAACACGTCGGCGACGATTGCAGCCAACAATCTCGCCAACTCGAACGCCATGCTCCAGAACAGCCTCAACGAGCTGTCGAGCGGCTCCAAGCTCGTCAACCCGTCGGCGGATGCAGGCGGCATGGCCGTCTCCATGAAGCTGACGGCGGCGGCCGACCGGGCCGGAGCGGCGAACACCAACATCAGCAACACGACCTCGTATCTGCAGACGCAGGACGGCGTGCTTCAGGTCGCGGGTTCGGTCATGGACCGGATAACCGAACTGTACACGTTGTACAAGGATCCGACGAAGAACGCGAGCGACAAGGCCAACTATGACTCGGAGTTCAACCAGCTCCAGAGTGAGTTGACCTCGCTCTCGACGGAGTCGTTCAACGGCGTCGACCTGTTCGGCAGCAGCAGCCTGTCGGTCGAAGTATCGGAAGACGGCTCCCAGACCGTGTCGATCGCCGCGGCCGACCTGGCCAGCACGGGTGCGGGCGTCGGTACGCTGGTCGCTTCGAGCATCACCAGCCTCGCCAACATCTCGTCGCTCTCCGACATCACGGATGCGATCCAGAACGTGGCCACGCTGCGTGCGACCAACGGCGCCGAGACGAGCCGCCTCGGCTTCGCCTCGCAGGTGCTGACCAACAACCAGACCAACCTGGAAGCCGCCAACAGCAGCATCAGCGACGTCGACGTGGCCCAGGAATCGACCCAGCTCGCCCGCTGGAACGTCCTGGTCCAAGCCGGCACGTCCATGCTGTCGCAGGCGAACCAGAGCTCGCAGGTCGCTCTGAAACTCCTGCAATAAGCACCCGGCAAACCCACCCGCATAACCAACAAGGTCGGCGAGTCCGACCTGCCCAATCTCCTGGCCGCCTTGGCGGCGGCCAGGAGACCCGGGCTGGGTCGCCGTCCGAAGGGGCCGCCAGGTCCAGCCGTTTTGTTCAGATCCAGCCGCATGCGGCCGGATCGCTCAAACCACGCCGACGCGGCTCCAACATTCTTCCAATGCCCGGCCAAAGCGGGCCGCCTGGCCCGCATGGTCGAGCAGAGCGCTCTGCGCCATGCGCGATCTCAGCTCGGCGCGGGCCCGGGCCAGCCGGCCCGGATCCGTCGCCAGCCCGGCCGCGATGCGCACATAATCCGGGCCGTCCGCCGCGAGCCATTCCGGGTGTCCGACCGCCGTCAACAGGCTCACGCCGACCCGGGATGCGTGGCGATCCCCCGGCAGGGACACGACGGGCACGCCCATCCACAGCGCCTCGCACGTGGTGGTCGTGCCATGGTAGGGATGCGGGTCGAGCGCCACATCGACGCGGTGGTAGAGCGCGAGATGATCCGCCATCGCCGCCGTGTGCCCGAGCAGGCCGACCCGGCCCGGGGCGATTCCCGCCGCAACCAAGCGCTCGCCTATCCGCGCCCTGACCTGCGCTTCCTCCAAGCGCAGTCCCTTGAGCAGCAGCCGCGAGCCGGGCACCCGCTGCAGCAGTTCGCCCCATAAGCGCAGCATCGGATCGGTGATCTTACCGAGGTAATTGAAGGAACCGAAGGTGAAGGGCGCGCCCCCGGCCGAGGGCGGCGGCCGCGGCTCCGGCGCGTCCTCGGGAGGCTGATAGGCCCAGGCCGTCGGCGCGAATCGGACCAGGCGTTCCGTGGCCAGGCCGTCGGCCTCGCCGACGGGGTCGGCGAGGGAGTCGGTCAGACGGCAGTCCATGCCGGGAACTCCCGTGGTATCCGGATAGCCCAGATAGGTGATCTGCAGCGGCGCCAGCCGCCGCGCGAACAGCGGCAAACGAACGCCGCCGTTGGCGTGACCAGCCAGGTCGATCAGGATATCCGGCGCGTCGGCCCGGATCGCGCGCTCCACTTCAACCCCCGGCTGACCCACGAAATTGCGCCAGCGCACCGCGTGCGTGCGCAGCCGCTGCGAGACCGCGTCCTCCCGGAAATGATCATGATAGAGGGTGAGGGCGAAGCGTTGGCGGTCCAGATGGCGGACGATCGGCTCAAGGAAGAAGGCGCAGGCGTGCGTCCGGAGATCCGGCGAGAGGATGGCCACCTGCAGCGGCCGACGCTCTCCCCCCGACGGCGGCCCGGCGCTGGGCTGCGAGGCCGGCCCGAGCGCCTGCCCATACGCCCGATGTTCCGCGAAGAGCTGCTCGCGGCTCACGCCGTCGAGGTACTGCAGCGCCGTCAGCCGGCAGCTCCGCGCTTCCAGATGATCCGGCGCGAGCACCAAGACCCGGTCGTACTCGGCCAACGCCTCGCGCATGCGATGGCTTTGTTGGAGCGCCTGCGCGCGCCCGAAGCGGGCGCCCACGCAGGCGGCGTCGATGGCGAGGGCGCGGTCATGGCACGCGAGCGCCTCCGTGAGATCGCCCAGCGAAGCGAAGGTGAGCCCCAGATTACACCAACCGATCGGATCGGCGGACCGGAGACTCACCACGCGGCGCTGGCAGACGATCGCCTCCTTGAGCCGGTCCTGAAGTTTGAGCGCCAGGCCGAGATGTTCCCATCCCTCGGCCAGCGCCGGCCGGCGGGATACCGCCTGGCGGAGCAGCGCCTCCGCACGACGGGGATCGCCTCGCGCCAGCCACACCAGGGCGAGCCGCAGGGCGCAGAGCTCAGAGCCCGGCTCCAGTCGAAGGGCGCGGCTCAGCAGGTCAAAGGCCTCGTCATGGCGCTGCTGCTGGTAGGCCACCAGCCCGGAAAGGTGAAGGGCGTCGAAATGATCCGGGACGGTCGCGCGGATCTCGCGGTAACCCAACTCCGCCGGCCCGAGCCGTCCGGCCCGGTGATGTTCCATCGCGGTTTGCAGGATCCGCCGAATGCGGGCCGGGCTCATGACTGGCCGCTCAAACCGATGCCGGCTCGAGCGGAAGAGCGGGCGATTCGCCGCCGGCGAACGCGGGAGCGGCGGACCCGGCGCACCATTCCCGCCAGCATGCGCGGACGGCGGCCCCGAACCGCCGACCCTGGCCCGCGTGATCGAGCAGCGGGCTGGCTTGCACGGCCGCCCGCAGGCGCGCGCTCTCGGTCCGCAAGCGCGAACGGTCGGCGGCCAGTCCAACCGCGATCCGTTGAAACGCCTCCGGCGTCGACGCCACCCATTCGGGTTTGCCGACGGCGGCCAGCAGACTGGCGCCGACGCGGCTGGCCGGTCGGTCGCCCTGCAGCGTGATGACCGGGCGTCCCATCCAGAGGGCCTCGCACGTCGTGGTGGTCCCCCCGTACGGAAACGGGTCGAGGGCGATGTCGATCTCCCCATAGCGCGCCAGATGCGCGCTGACTTCGCGCTCGGGGGGCAGCAGATCCACCCGACCCGGATCGATGCCGGCCTCACGCAACCGCGCCGTCAGCGGCGCCGGCTCCAACCCGAAGCTCTTGAGGACGAGCCGGGATCCAGGCACCTGGGCGAGGACCGCGCCCCACAAACGGAGGGTCGTCGCGTTGACCTTCGACAGACTGTTGAACGAACCGAACACAATCCGGTCACGCCCGCCCGCCACCGGGATGTCCGGATCGGCCGCGGCAGGCGGCGCGTACGCCCAGGCACAGTCGGCGAACCGCACCAGACGCTCGGTGTATTGCCGATCCGCCGCGCCGACGGGATCCGCCCGGGCGTCGGTGAAACGATAATCCATGGCGGTCAAACCGGTGGTGTTCGGGTAACCCAAATACGTGATCTGGACCGGCGCGAGTCGCCGGGCGAAGAGGGGCAGCCGGTTGTGGCCGCTGTGGCCCGCCAGATCGATCAGGACATCCGGAGCATCCGCCCGGATCCTTGCCTCCACGACGGAGTCGGGCTGGCCGCAGTAATTCCGCCACAGCTGGGCGGACTGTCGCAGGCGCGCCGACACGGCGTCGACCGACGAATGATCATGATAGAGCAGCACCTCGAATTGGCTGCGCTCGAGCGCCGCGAGCAAGGGTTCCAGGAAGCAGGCGACGGAATGCGTCCGCAGATCCGGCGACAGGAACGCCAGCCGGATCGGTCGGTCGGGCTCGCGCGACTGGGCAAATGGCGGAGCCGGCGGCGCCGGCCAGCGGGCGCCATAGGCGGCATGCTCGGCGAAGTGGGCCGCCGGATCGACGTCGTCCAGATAGTTGAGCAGGAAGAGCCGATGGCTGGCGGCCTGTCGTCCCAGCGGCCGCGCGGCGAGCAACCGGTCGCACTCCGCCAGCGCCTCCGGCACGCGGTGCAGGGACTGCAAGGCCTGAATCAGACCCAGCGCCGCCGTCTCGCTGGAGGGGTCGAAACGGAGCCCCGTCCGAAAACTGGCGAGCGCGTCCGCCACCTGACCCGAAGCCTGGGCCACCGTGCCGATCCCCGTCCAGGCGGCGGCGTAGTCCGGGCGCAGTTCGACCGCCCGGCGAAAGCTGCGCAGGGCCTCGGGCAACCGGCCCGTCGTCAAGAGGAACGAACCGAAGTTGAGCCACGCCTCGGGATTGTCCTTCTCGAGTCCGATACCCACCCGAAGCTGTGATTCCGCCTCGGTGTTTCGGCCCGCGGCGGCCAGGGCGAGGCCGAGGCCGATGCGCGTGACGCCCGATTGCGGTCGCATGACCAGAGCGCGGCCGAACCACGCGATGGCCTGCTCCAGCCGCTCGCACTGATAGGCGGCGGCGGCGCCCAGATGCAGCGCGCGAAAATCGTCCGGCGCGACCGCCAGCACGCGGACATAGAGCTCCAATGCCGACGACGGCCGACCGGCGAGGTGCTCCGCCA
>Ga0116230_10002643_pt1 | contig 17265 bp, 9 predicted proteins | sample S1TSphfallax_3_FD_88678 | JGI IMG/M metagenome (GOLD analysis project Ga0116230, IMG submission 88678) | Host-associated microbial communities from peat moss isolated from Minnesota, USA - S1T2_Fd - Sphagnum fallax MG | ecosystem: Host-associated > Plants > Peat moss > Unclassified | place: USA...
AGCAACTAAGATCAAAGACGAGGGTGCACGTCCGCCTTTAAACTTCTCTACAGCTGTTGTCAAATCTGGGCTCCACATGACATGATCTGAATACTATCACTGATGTAATAGAACTTCTTCTTCTTCATCTCACCTCATGGTGGATGAATGATGGCACAACACTAAAACCCCTTACAAATTTTGTGGGTATGAGTATTCTATTGCAGCGTTTTGACTGATGTCAGTGCAAAGTTAAGGTAAACTAATTTGATTCACCAGGTAATTGTTCTCATTCTCTGATAGGAACACAAGCTGAAGAAAATGTATTACTCAAGAAAAGATTTTGAAAAAGAAAGAAGGTGAAGGATGTATGTATGTATGGATGTATGTACAAACATACATATGCATGTGTATGTAGAGTCTGAAATAGCTTTACATTTTATTTTATTGCAAGAGAATGCAATAAACAAGGGATGAAAAAGAAAAAACATAAGACCTAGCTCAATTACCAGCTGCAAGCAAATGTTGAACCAGATGTGAGAACAGTTGGAATAGGTCTCTTTAGTGGCACTTTGAATCAGGATTAACATGCTAGAAATTATCATAACAGTTTGCGTTTTCAATGCGATTGGTAGGCATCTCCACCAGTGGACATAAACTTGGTTTTTCATCCTCAATTAGGCTTTGGCATGTTACTAACAACTAACATGGTGGTCAAATGAGATTCCTAGTTGAAATGTACCATAACCGCTCCAAACAAAAGAAAGATGACAATAAGAGAAAAAGGGATAAAGAGGAGAGTAAATTAGAAAGTTGTTCTTGGTGGAAAAGCAAGAAAAGAGAAAATGCACTAGTCTCTTTGTTATATTTTTTAAAACTTTCCCGAATGTAGTGGAAGATTGAGGAAACATTGAGAGTCTCAACACAGGACTGTTTTTTGTTTTTTTGTTTTTGGTAACCAAGTTGCAATAAACAACTTTTCAATAAAGCTCAAGCTGGTGACAAAATGCAAATGGACGCTTGCATGGTGAAGCTTGGAATAACTTTTATTGTGGCTCTCCCAGCGGTGTGGGGACTGTCCCCTTACTTTTCCCACCATTGTTTCAGCAGTGTTGAAACAACCCCATCATTTTGGAGCCTTCCCACCATGCTTATAATAATCCCCAGAAGCCAACCTTGAAGGATGAAGACATGCATGGGTTGTTGTAGTGCTAACAACAGTGTTATGTTGACGAGTTTTTTAATGTTGTTGAAATTGCAATCATCCAAAATCACTTTGATTTCAATTTTCGAAAATTTTATTGGGCCCCACAAGCGATACCACAAGAGTGGATTGTAAGTGAACAGTGAAGGAGGATAGCTTACTCAGGTCTTTGTAGTGATAATGGTGGAAGCATCTACCAATACATCATAGCAGCTTGGCTCATCTCATCCCCGACAAATCCTTATTTCAAGGATTATAATGAATGAGATAAGCCAAGCCATCATGTATTGGTTAGATGCTTCTATTATCACTGCAAAGACCTAAGTAAGCTATCCTCCTTCACTGGCAATAGGATTGCTCTATTTCGTTATCCTCCTTCACTGCCAATAGGATTGCTCTATTTCGTTGGACCCTGGACCGTCATCTAAAGTGGACCTAAGAGTAGAGTACCATCTGAGGAGTGGGGTGTTCCCAAAATAATTATCTGCCCAAGATGGCGCTGAGGGGGTTGCTTATGTTTAGAACACCCCAAGAGTGTCACGATGTAAAGCACCAGAAATTGGTTGAAACTAGTAGCTTTTTGAGTTGGTAGCAAAGTGATGTTTTATGTGTTTCTAATGTTCTGAAAGTTCCCAATTATGTTTGCTATGCAGTCTAGAAGCTCTTCAAATGCCAAGTTTCCATTCACCCAAGAGCTATATCTAGTACCAAACCATGGCATACATTTTGTAGGATAACTGAGCCACTAATTGACGATTCATGCAAACTTGCTCTAAATCACATATAAGTCCACACCATTTGGGCCACCTATTGGCTTGATGCTTGTCAATGTCTATGGATCACTTCAAATTTCAAATTTTCACGACACTTTCTAAATTCAATAATGTATAAAATGACACAAAGTTTTCCATTAACAGTGATTGGAAGTTTACCACTTCATGGGCTATTACCTCCTTCAATAGGTGGACCCCCCTGCAGGGGTGATAAGTGATAACACACTTGCCCAATATTTCCCCAAGTTTGATGGCTAAGTACTTGTATTTTAATTTCAATGACCAATTTACATAATGACCCACACTATAATTTCTAGCAATGGCTTAATGGTAAATTAGACCCACAACCACTTGCAACATGGCCATGAGTTGTTGGATTAATGTTGAATGTAATCAAATTTGGTACCATGCAATTCCTTAGTAGAAAAATGGCAAAAATATCAAGCAAGGAGTTTCGATAAGATTTGCTGAAAAAATAAAATGCATATAGTTTGGCATTTTTCAAATAACTCATTTTTGGAGCAAAATTAAAATTGATTTCAGTTGCCCTCTATAAAGGCTAATAAGCTTGGTGATTAATCCAAGCAATAAGATGTAATGCAAGAGGCAGGGGCATTCTAACTTTTAGCATGCAAAGGTAAATTGGGGGTGTTCCAAAGCAAGTCATCCTTCAAATTATTTGTCATTAGTGTCATATGAAATGTTTGTCAAAATTGGGATTTTCAGCTTTACTTGTCTAAGTTAACTGTGGATGTATCTTGATAAATGTTCAATCTCTTTCTACAATTTCCAAACAAAATCTTCCTGTTGAGATCCCCAATATGGGCAAGCACTAAATAGGATTGATGAATTAAATGGAGCTCAATCTTTGACACAAAAGTACCCATGCCAGCCACCAATGTCCAACATGAAAATTTCAAAATGCCCTGGCTCTTTTTTCAAAATTTCACATGGTTCCTTGAGGTAAATGAGCGAAGCTCTTTGGAAAAAATGGTTTCCCATGACAAATGGGCTCAAGTTCACAAGGAAACTTGATTTTCCATGAACAATGGGCCGAAATTCCATAGTAAAATGGCCTGAATGCGCCCAAATTACCCTAGGAAAACATGGATTCTCTATGTTCCCTTGTTGCCTGGGGCAAACATGTTCCATGTAGAACTTTGGGCCCATTTGCAAATTTTGTAAGGAAAACAACAAGTGCCTCAACTTGATTTTCCTCTCTAGGCAACTTGGCCAAGTGAGTGGGGCCAAATTGCACAAGGATCAATCCTTCCCCCAAAACCAAGTTCCCCGCATGTAAAGCATAGGCTCGATTCTTTGAGGGACTTGTCTTGGAAGGTGTGGCCAAGTCTCAACACCATCCTTTTCTCCAAATACGGAAAGTGGGGTCAAGAAATAGACTTAAACCCAAGACCTTAAACCCATAAACCCAATAAAAGGGGAAAAAGTTGACAAAGTACTTTCAAGTTGGGCACTTGTCTTACAAAAGCACCAAGCGACATTTAATTTGTTGCTGTTGTTTAGTGCTTGGCTGTGATGATGCAGCAAGAGAAGCTACCAGGCTTGCAGAGAATTTTGCAATTTGAGCCCATCTTTGGACCTTTGGGGATGCTGGACCTCAAGGGTTTAAAATGGTGGACATCAAACAGTGTGGGTGCAATGCAAAAAGTGGACTTTTGTTAACCTCCCAAAACAGATTGGAGCAAGCACAAGTTCCAAGTTTTAAGACATTTGCGTATGCAAGCTCCTACTCCATGAAAAGAGCTTTGCTTCATGGGGGGAAAACTACTAATATTGCTTGCATTGGGCATGAGTCTTATCTTGCAGGGACTTATTAGGTACATAGTAAAGAAGAAAGAAAATATTGAAAATATTTGTCAGACACCCTTTTGTAGTTCTTTGTTGTCACTAAAGAAGTTTTTGTTTAAAAAAGAAAAAATTCATCACTTCCAAATGGAAAAAATGTGAGCTTTTAAAAACTTATACTGGCTCTCACTTCTTCATTGACTAAAAAACTTCAAGATTGTTTTCCTTTCTCACTTTGTTCAGCACCATTTTTTGAGCTTGGCCAATGGCGGCCTGCAGGGGGGACATGCATGACAAGTTGTGAGGGACATGGTGTCAGAAATGACATGAGTGTGTGAGTTAAGTCAACAACCCAGCCAGGAAGCAGCACTTAAATGTCTGAAGCAACTTCTAATTTGCAGGAAGGCAGCAGCAGCAGCAGCTCCCATGTGGCACAAGAAGGCATTGCCAAGTAGTGAAGTGAAAGCCCATCCTATTTATTTAGTGTAGCAAGATGTCACTGCTAAGTGTAAACAGATGGCAGCTCCAAACTCACTTTTGGGGTCCAAAATTTCGGTAATCAACGACTCTGGAATCCCAATTTCCAGACTTCCAGACTCCAGACACATGAAATATAGCAAAAAATCTTCACCTTAAGAGTACCTTGGCAGCTGTAGTACCTTGGGTGGCTTCCGCACAAATTTAAATATATAAATTTATATTATTTTATTTTTATTTATTTTTATTTTTAAATGCTGAAATTTTCTTTTTTTTACTTTTCTCAAACAGCCAACTCTTTTTTAAAGGAGGATGAAGAATCTTTTAGATGATTATGAGAATATTCTTATTTTTTTGGAAATGTGATATTTAAAATTAATTTATTATTCAGCAGACATGTGCTGTAGCTGCCTCTTGAGGTCTGTACTACAGTATATTATTATTATATATTTAAAAATATTGAAGTTCTCAGCCCAAAGAGAATAAAATTCTGGGAAGGAAAATAGATCATTTTTTTTAATTCAACACGGAATTTTCAAAATAAAAATAATTGCTATCCAATTAAACTTATCAATTGTGGTCAGCCCTGAGGATGTGTCTTTGGTCTTTACCATTGGCCGGAATGGGCTAGGTCTTGACTAGGGTTTTTTTTTTTTAATTCAGTTTTTTTTATGTCAGTGGGAAAACTGTCAAACCTGTAGAAAACTTTCGGAAAACTGCCCAAAGACTAGAAAGTGTGTCAAATTGAATGCAAAAACTATCCCCGAAAACATGTATGGTTTTGTCCAAATTTTGATTATTATAATTTTCTCCCCGAAAAATAGGGAATTTCCAACAGAATGTTCGCTTTTTAATTGTTTGAGATCAAACTTTTGCAGAATTTCAAACACCAATCTCTGCTATTCTAGTACATAATATGGGATGCTGACATCTGATCCAGTTGATGAATGCTGTAATCTGCCAATTCGTACCATTACAAAACACATAATCTGCAGTCACAGACCACTCTTGTTCCCAATCTGCCTAGGGAAAATTCCATCACATTGTTCGAGAGCATGGGAATGAGGACAATGTGACCTGCCCCAACCCAAGACGATAGACTGTCATAATTTGAATCTGCCAGTTTGGAGGCAAATTACACACTTGTAATATGCCTCTCTAAACCTAGATGGAAGATTATGTTGTGCAACTACTTGCAACTACAAAGGAAAATTTCAGCTCAAGTTTTATTGGATTCTGGACTGGATTTTGAATTACTGGATCAGTTTTTTTTTCTTTCTTTCTTTCACAATTTATTTTCCTTGTTTGCTTTTATACACATGAGACAACCCCCCACAGAGGAGGGAGCAACAGCCCCTTCACTTAAGAGGGAAAACCCACTACAACGATTGTTGGGTGGCAGCTGGGCAACAGGCCATAGAAGAGTTGAAAGCTTGAAATCAAACTCAAATCAACCAAAGCCCATCAAACATAGTCCAAAGAGCAGCGTGATGGCTATGTTTATACTCAAGGGTGCAAAACAAAGAAGAGGGACAATCATGAAAACAAAGGAGTAAGCAAAGCCAAAAGGTGATGTAAGATCTGGAGTGAAGAAGTTTAGTTGGCAAGAAATATTGGGGAATTGCACCTTGATTGTATGCATCAAAAGGCATTCCATTCCTTGGGCCATAGAGTTGAAGTTTGTATTCGATTTGGAGAAACAAGTTGTCATCCCATTCCACTCAACTATAGCTAGTAGCTTTTGAGCCACCACAACCCTAGCCTCATCCAAAAATGTAACCTCAAACAAAATGACAAACTTGAAGGATTCGTGCATATGTAGTTGCATGCAATCCTTGATTCCTTTATGACATGGGAAACAACAAATGCATCTTGCAATGATCATTTGTTGATCATGTTTCTCTTCAACATTTCTACTAGATTGAACACATAATCAAGAGAAATTGTGTGCAACATCCCATGCTTACTCAATTGCAATGAACCTTTTAGTCCTTCATCAAAAAAGGAATATGGCATGGCTCAATACATGGGGTTTTGTGAAGAAAAACATTTGGTGTGTAAGACACAAACTCCAATGCCCTTTGCTTCATGAAGTTGAAATAAAGGAGGGGTCAAAACCAATGTTGACTGGTTATTGAAAAAAGACTTAATTATTGATAAGATATGGATTGATTATTGATTTTTTTAATGAATGACCTTTGTGGCATGATATATAAAATTATAATACATGGGAAAAACCTTTATCGCCAACTATTGAAAAAAATTAATCTAATAATTTACATACAAATGATTTTTTTCATCTAGAAAGGTTATCATATAGGTTATTGTTTAACCTTAAACCGATAAGCCTTTCATTGTAACTTGGGTTAACCTCTTTGTGTTTGTTACTTACTATCAAATAAAAAATTACTTAGAGATTTAACAACCATGTTTTCTTCCCTTTGGCTTGAATGATATAAATTCACAATTGGAATTAACAAGGATGGTCAACAATGTGATAAACAAAGAGTTTTTTTTTTCGTGTTTTGTGTGTAATGTGTAGGTTGTATTTACATTTAACACCAAATCAATGTTCTAATACAGTAATCTCTCGTTTAAGTACGCAACTTGAACCTACGCAATTTGTGCGTACTTAATCGGTAGGTGCGTACTTTAGATTTGCCACTCCCAAATTGCTTGCGTTTCGCTACAATATCAAAAAAATCAAACGGAAAACGTTTCAATGAGCATCATCACTGTGAAATCATTTCGAAACTAAGCAAAACAAATGCTCCAAGTAAAAGGGCTCTAGCTCGAGAGTACAACATTAGTGAAGGCGCCATCTGAAAGGTGTGGGACAACCGGGAAGCGATCCTAGAACGGTTTGCCTTGTTGTCTGAAGAAGCTAAGGAGAGGACATTTCAAGCTTCTATTGGACAATTTACTGAGCTTGAAGACATGTTTAACTAATAAATCTTGAACCCTAAATTTTTTGCTAAAAAATGCGTACTTAATCGGGATGCGTACTTAAATGAGTGCGTACTTAAGCGGGAGACTATTGTAACCCACACAAGAGTGTTAGTGTGAACATTATTTCTTATGGAATGTCAATGTAGACATTATTTAAATTCTTATGGAATATCAATGTAAACATTAGTTCACGTGGACTATCAATGTAAACATGTAAGTTTTCTCATGGAACATCAAAAATATAAAAAGATGTTTCAATTTTATTTTTCATATTTAGATTGTAGCCAAGCTTGCTTTAAATCTTCTTGTGGATCATCACCACTTTGGCTATGTAATACATAATTAACAAATAAAACAAAATGCAAATCTAACATAACATATTGCATGCAATAACTAGCCATTAGCACATGTACATGATATATAGTGGTAATTCAAGTTGCATAAGATGTCAAATGTGGTTCACTCACTTATGAATCACATTACAATTCACAAAAAAAACTAAATTTTTATCTATTGTTGGATGCCACTAGTTGTGGATGATATGAGTGCATTTTCAATTTCATTTTCGTGAAAAGCAACAATTTAGTCATAAGTCATAATTGCATTTGGAACTTTAAACTAGTTTGTAGTCAAATATGTGACTATAAGTCACTTTTACCATGGTGTTAAGTAAGATAATCGCATCAACAATCACAAAAGTGATTAATTAAAACACAAGTTGCAAACACACATGGGTTGGTATGAACAAGATTTCTTTTAATGAGATGTAACAAATATTGCAATTGTTAAAAGAAATAACATTTGTAAGCATTTGTTGAAAGATAACATTTGGCAATTGTTGAAAGATATGACATTTGGCATTGGATCATAAAGATGACATTTAGAACTCAATTACATGCATTGAGTTACATGTAGTGATAATCATTCAATGTTTGACAAAATGTTTTACAACCTTCTACAACCTTTTAACTTTAATTCCAAACATTAAATCGATAGTTATTTTATGCAACACGCACATGTCTCTTTTCTCTTTTGGTGTTATTGAATCCATGCACTATTTTCTTTTACATTTGTGTTGTTTTGTGGGCATTTGAAACATGATTATGATCACATCAATGGCAAGGTGTGAAAATGAACGTAATGTTCAAAAAACTCCAAGTTTTCCTTTGATTGAAGTTGATAATGAAAATTTTAGGATGGGGGTGGAAGGTTTAGTTAAAGAGCAATGTGAATTTGACTTGGTGGTCAATGCTTTAATTGGAATTAAAAACACCATTAAAAAACTTGTAAACATTGATCAGGTTTCATCACTTCAACAACTAAGGCAAAGTTTAAAAAATTGGAGCCCAAACAACAAACTTTCTCTCCCAAAGCCCTTCTTTCTACTTAATGATGATGGTGTAATAAATGTTGCAAGCACTCAAACAATGTGTTGTGTGGTGAATCATTATGTTTTACAAGCACAAAATGCTAGTAGCACCACCAAAGAAAAAGGGTGTGTCATTTATAATAAGGACCATGGAACAACAACGATGAAAAAACACATTGTATCTAAGAATCATGATTTTTACAAAAGAAGGGGTCAAGAAAGGTCAAAACAATAAACAAGTCTTAGCCACAATGTGATCACTAAACATTTTGGAAGCACTAATCCTTGCAAGGATGAAGAGCAAAAATAATTCCTTCAAGATCTAGTTTTATATAATGCCAAAAGGTGCCTACCACTTCGTGTATGTAATCACTAGTTGAAGTGTTTAATTATGTGGCAAAACCCTTGTGTTGTCTTTCCAAATCGAAAATGTTTTGTGGAAGATGCCATTCCTCTAAGGGTGGGGAAAACCCATGGAAAAACACATTATTCATGCCTTGGAAAATTATATTAAAATGATTACATTTTTCAACTTATGGAAGTCCAAATATGGGTATGACACATTTGCCCTATATGTCTTATAAGTGTTGGTTGTTTTGGGGGGTTGTGCATAAACCTATCAAATAATAAATTTACTGGTTGTTTTAATTGCAAGGGGAAAATTGACACAATTTGAATTGCATTTGATAATAGAAATCACTCATTTGGTATTTTTTTAGGAGGGAAAGGAAGGTGCATTCATCAAGGTTTATTAGTTATTGAATCATTCAAGAAAAAAACTATGTAGGAAATATATTAATTAACAAGAATGTGCATGTTTCATTATCAGTAACATCATCTTTTCACCATAAAACATGTTTAGGTTATTTTAACATGTTTGATCAAGTTTATGGGCAACCCAAGTTTATGTGAATTTTGCATTGAAGTTATGCATTACACTATTTAAATGGTTTTGTATTATGTACCATGTTTATTGGATTTTGATTTGGTTGTAGGCATTGAAAGGTGTCATCAAGTAGGCCATATACAAATTAGCGAGGAGCTTGTTAATCCCTTTTGATTCTATGGACATATTTCTATCACCACATGTTTAACCCTTTATAGTGAATATGTCAAGACTTATCACAAATGGCTAGAATGTAACATGATTGAAAATAATTTTTGTTTTGATAATGCACATTGATAACCAAGGTTATTACTTTGAATATGAAATTGATAATCAATGTTCTATCTTTGGAATTAAAAAATATTAATAACATGTGCAATTTTTAAAAACTTTTGAAAAATAACGTACTCAACGATTATTATAAAAACATCTGGCCAACATTGGCCAAAACCCTTGTTGCATGATCCCTTCCTTTAAGAAGAGGTGTGACAAATGTTGTGTCTAAATTTTGATCAAGAAATTGATTTGTTGAAGGTCATTCACTAGAATAAATCCCCCAAAATACAACCAATGCATTTGCAACTATGTCCAATTAATTGTCATTTGTTTTTGTGACTATTATACACCCTTGACCATTATTGTAATTATGCTGCAACTACATTTGTAACTAATGATTTTTTCATCCTACAATATAGAATTATTTTCATCCATGATCATGCCCATATGTCCCATTAATTGCAAATGAAACCAAACTTAGTCACATCACTAGAGTGTCAAAATAGCCCCTAGTGGTATACATAGATGTATTAATAAACTTTTAAAAGGTATATGTATTTTTGCTAAGTTCCATCAAGGTATATATTTTGGGGGTATGTTTTCATCAATGTATTTACAAAGTTGTATTTAGTTTATATTTAGGCAAATTAACTACCTACTTACCTATATATGTTTGTTTACATACCTAGCTTAGCCTACTAACCTATATATTTATATGTTTACTTTCCTATTTACCCTAGTTTATTTACCTACTTAACATAAGTTACTTATGTATTCATTAATCGATGATTTGTAGTTACACTTATTTTTTAATTAATTGATAATTCATAGTTCAAACTTAGTATTTATAGCTAATGTTTTGTAATTATTCATTATATTAATTAATTAATTATATATATGAACTATTAATCAATAATTTATAACTAACACATTAATTAGTCAATTATTGGGTAGTTAATAATTATAATAGTATTAATTAATTCGTTGATGTTTTATTATCTATGAAATTATTATCCAATAAATTATAATCAATATGTTAGTTGGTTATTATTCATATATAAATTATTCATTATTTAATGTTTTTATAGATTTGATTATCTAAATATATTAATGAAAACTGATAATTGGTTATTTATTTATCATTTAATTAATATTATAGTATTTTATAAGCTAATTAATCCATTAAATTTTTAATAACTATTGTATATTTTATATTGAATTATGAAATATTATTCAATAATTTATAGCTAATAATTCAATTAGTTAGTTAATTAGTTATTACTTAAATAATAATAATTATGTTTAATATTTTACTTTTTTTAAGTTAAAAAAAATAGTGAAGTTTTATAAGTAATAATTTGGTTAGTTGGTTATTATTTTAGTTATTTATTTTTCTATTTGTAAATTATGAATTAATAATTTATAGTTTAAAAATTTAGCTAATTGATTAATATATAAATATTAATTAGTTAATTAACTAATTAAATAGTTATTTATTTATTTATCTACTTAATTACAAAATTTATACAATTAAAAAGGAGCACAAAAATTATGAAATAAATTTTCTAGTTGGAACTTCAATTTTTATTTAATATGTTTTGTTTTCTACCTTCATTTTGAAAATTATATAATGAAAAAGCTTTGTCCTACACTTTCACATAAAAAAACACGTGTCAATTGGGATGAACCAATCAAAGGAGCATAACCCTTTAAAAAGTTTAACTTTAAAGGTTAAATTAAAAAATAAATAAAAAATAAGTACCTACTTCCTTAACCTACCTACCTACTTACCAAATCTCACCTACTTACCTAGTCCAACCTACCTACCTATTTAATCCCACCTACTAACTTAATCCCACCCATTTACCTAGTCCCACTTGCTTACCTAAATATTGATTTGAATTCAGTTTGACCAAAATTCAAAAATGCCACATGGCATATTGGTATTATGTCATGTGTCACAATCTAAAACCATTTAAGATAGATGAGGAAGATCCACTATTTATTTATTTATTTATTTAAAATGTCAAACCTTTTTCATTTGTCACATGTCATTACATAAATTGTTGATTTTTATGGTAATATATTGATGGTATACAATGGTATATGGATGGTGAAATATTTGTTGACTATTAATTTCACCCACACCTACAACTAGTGTTTTGTGCAACTTGTCTAATGCAACTAATCAAGTTTTAATAGCAAATATCTTTTGCAACTAAAATATCATTGCAAATGATAGTTTTTGTTTTCTAGATTTCCTTTAGCGATTATACTATAATCATTACCACATCTAAACATTGAAATGGGGGATGGAAGCTTAAGTAATGGAACCTTCAATGTTACCTTCTTATTTCTCTTGAAGTGTATCCTCAAAGAAGTTAAATCACAACAAACCTTTAGGTTGCAAACCATTTACAACAATCGTTGTCATTAAAACCTATTAAACCAATTTGTTGGAAGGAATAATGTCATTAATTTTTTGAAACAAGGCCATGCACACACATCAACATCAAAGGAGGGCCACATACAATTTTTATTTATTTATTATCAAATATAATTTGTTGTAATGCATTTTTAAGTGCAATTTGGAAGTGGAGTTGAAGGTTAGTAATTTGTTTTTAAATGTTGTTTTGTGCATGTTGTTTCATTGAATATCTTATGCATTCATTTTGTTTCCTTCTCACTTCACTAATACAAAAAATGGGGTGTAATTCATTGGCCTAAATCACTATGGGACCTTAAAAGTGAAATAGGTTCATTAAACCTTAATGATTTCACATTAGTTAAAATTATTTCACCATATGGTCACTATGTAAACATCATGTTTCATTACTAGTTGACATAATTTAATGTTATAATTTGCTATATTATTTTTATGTTATTTTAAATACACTAGGTTATTTTAGGCTACTTTGGTAATTCTAATTTATACCCTATATTAATATATGTTATTATAATATATACCCTCGGTTATACGTTAAACTATTATAGGTTATTATATCTTAAAGTATCCTAGTTTATTATTTAAAAAAATATTTTAAGTTATTTAAATAAAATAATTAACTAGCCCTATAATATACTTTAGGTGATTTTATTTAAAATCAAATTATGTTATTTCAAATTATACCTTAAGATGTTCAAGGTCATTATACTTTATGTTATTATAAATAATTTTATCCTACGTTACATCAAATTAAATTAACCTAAAATATAATACAATAATTATGGATAAAATAACATACAACAAAAAAATGTTGAACCGTGGAATTCAACAACCTAATTATTGTCAAGGAAAAAGGTTGCCAAATAAAAACATGAAAGTAGAAGTTGTCTTTTGTCTTCCTAACATCATGTTGTAACTATTATCTTTTTTAGCTACCATCATGCAACAAACATCATCATGCACATATCATCATTGACAAACTTGAAAGAAAACCCCCAATTGCATACAAACCTTTGATAGTTGTTGCCTATTGTCTGCAACACCTATAGACCTTTTATATATTATGCCTACCATTTGCATTATTTATAAACCTTTTGTGGATGTTACCTACCGTTTGCAACAACATTTCCATCCTTGCAAGCCCCAAATATTGTGTCTACTTCCTTCCTACCCTTTAATGGCAATTATCACCTTGTGGCAAAAGGTATTTTCTACTCTAGAGATTAAAAACATAAAGAAAATATCCTATTACTCTTATAGAAGAAACAAAAAACTACTACATAAAACATAACAAAAGATTAGCAATTTTAATATGTACTACCTTCCCCCATTATCTGACTTCCTCCGAGTAGAACAAAACAATATGATCTACTTTCAACCATTTTCCATTGCAAGAATCAAAGTGCAAAATACTTCCATACACACTTCTTCCCCAAGAGAACTCTCCTAACCACATCCAATCTAGAATCATACAAAAGAATGATCCACAATTCTCCTCCTCAAAAGATAAATAAAGGATATTCACCACACAAGGGTCGAGGAAATATCTTCCTAGATTTCTTTATCCTTTAAAATCTCATTGTCCTAATCCCTTCCACACATCTTAGTTAAAGGAAATCCATGCATCCATTTGTTAAAGGGGTAGGTTGATTACATTGTTTTGGATGAATAAGGCATTAAGGACAAGGATTAATCATTGGACATTGGAGGTTTAAATTTTAAATTTTTGTTTAGTTTTGAATCATGTTGATAGTGATTTGGGGCCTACCCAAAGATGGGAGTTTTGGAAAAATGATTTCACTATTAAACACATAATTTTAGAGTAATGAAATACATGTAAATATTTTGTAGCCAAAACTATAGACTTTGTTTTTGATATACCATAGATTTAATCTTGTTGTTTGATTTCATTTCAACAAAACATTGAATTATTTTTTATATTTTGATTGAAGTTTTCAATAAACAAAAGGTGTACATATTTTTGTAGTGGTTTTCATATTTAGATTGTTGTGTGAATTTTCTAAAGTATCCAAAATATAAGGGAATGAATTATAATTTTTTAAATTTTTTTTATGGATATTTTACATTTTATCTTGAAATACAAATTTTGGGTATATGAAATAACCATGAATCTAGTGTTTTAATGAACTGCAAACACATGTGTGTTTAAAATCAAGGCAAGAATTATGAATGTGTGCATATTATAGTGCAAATATGTTGTTATAGTACATGTGGAATAGTTTTGTAGGGAGTTTATCCTCATCTACCATTTGGTGACCATCTTTTGGGGCATTTTTTCTATTTTTTTACGAGGATAAGAGGGTTTTATACATTTTTTGTTGTTTATACTATAGATGAGAGTGTTCAAAAGATGTGGTTTAATTTTCAATTCAAATTTAAAGGGGTATGTTAGAAAACATTAGAGGTTTAAGTAGTTGACATTGTAAGGACTACAAAACGATCTATACATTCAGAAGAAAAAGGATTGTGAAACAAGATGAATCATATGGTGACCCAGAGTTTATAGCTATAATTGGATTTGGAGGCAAATTGTCAAGATACTGAATGAGAAACAAAAAACAATCTTGAAAATGGATAATTACAAAAACCCCATATCTGAATCTAATCTTGGATAGACGAGTTATGAATATAGAAGAAAGACTTGCAAGGCACATGTCGTTTCCACCACAAGAGGTGGTAAGGTGTGAAATATGGACTGGTGATCTTTAAAGAAGGCACAATTATAGACAATGATTTCCACAAAGAGAGATGTAGTTGAATACTCACCCAAATGAATGGGTGCAATATATTTTTCAGACGTAATCTATGGTTCAAAGTTGTAAAGATCAAGATGGAAGAAGGACTTCTATAGTACGTAATCAACCGTCAAAAATCTAAAGTCCAAAATCAGTAACTAATCGAGGAAGAGATATTATAGGAGGTATACAATCTGAGTTTGTGTACTAGTTTGCATCTCCAGATTACTATGAACTAGTGAAAAGCTAAAAGGTGGAAAAAAACACCAATATCAATGTGTTTGAAAAGATTGAGGACAATAACCTACGATCATCTGAATATGTAAAGGCACATGTGAATGTGTTGGATGAAGTACCATGGTCATATTCACATCAAGGAAATCCAAAGTTGGATCAAACAAAGTACACAGTCAAAACATGGGATCATGAATATGTGGATTTGGAGGTAGCCAAATTACTTTCAAAAGTTTGTGCACTTTATGAAGAAATAGGACATGCAATTATGGATTGTCCTTATGTGCCTTTTCACATTAGAACAGGTAATTTTAGACATGTGGAATTACATAATGTGGCAAGAACATTAATGGATCAGTCGCAAGACTAAGAACTAGGAATTTTTGTACTCCATAATAGATTAAGAGGCGTGGAGTTGGTAGGTCAATTGGGACCATAAAATCAATAGATTTGCCCATCCATTTTGTGCAGGAATAGAGTACTAGAGGTGTATTTAGATCCACATTCTACACCATGGAGGATACCAATGGGTAACCACAAAATGGGGCATTGTCAAACTCGAGTCAAATCAACTTCACCAAAAAGTCAGAAATGGCAATTGCTAAAATTTGGAGATGACCTGTTGAAATAAAAATTACTCGACCATTTAATGTTATCATATCAACCATAGAAGTGGAAATTGTTGTTGCACCCAACATAAATTTTGTTATAAGTGGAGTATTAACTAGATCTGTAATGAACTTGGGTTGTGGATTGGGAGGGTTCTTGGACGGAAAGACTTTAAATAAAAGTTCCAAACTACCAGCATTAACTACTAGAGTTGTTGGGACACCCTAGATGGTGTTTACCAATTCAATAATGACTACTCATGTAAATAGAACTATATACCAACCACTAATGAACTCAATAGTTATTGGAAGGTACAAAATTATAGGTTTTGAAAATCTAGGAAAAGGATATCAAAAACCATTTATTGTGATTGCAAAAATCCCCAATCAATTAAATGGCCCTTCTGTGGTCTTAACAAGGCCAAAAAAGGTAGCTCTTAAGTACCCTAACTTCAAAAAAGATGTTGACCTAAATGCTCATGTTAGAATATTCAATTATATAATGAAGGTTAATGTAGAAACTTTTAAAGAGTATATCATAAATGCATTCAGTTATATGTTAAGAGGTATAACATCGAAATGTTATCACAATTACATGTGAGCATTTCCTAATTGTACTTTTTTGGAGCTTACATAAGCATTTTGCCAACGTCATTAGAAAACTCAGAATGAAGAACAAATATACATGGAGTTGAAGAACATGAAGCAGGAGAAACTGAAATAGTGGAAATTTACTATGAGAGGATTCAAAAGTTGGTTCATGGTTTATAAATACCAACCATATATATTTTCTTGACTATTGTGTTTAGGGCATGCTTCTAATCATACCTAAGAATTGCAACTACAAGGATGAAGAGGTCAACATTATAACAACATAAGGAGGCAATGATGTTGTGTGAAAAATGCATGACTATTGTAGAAGCAAGGAGTGCATTTTTAATACCACGAAGTATTAAGCAAATAGCACCATTGAGAACACATAGTAATATAAGGAATATTGACAAGTACTACACAATTAATTGTGGAATGACTAATCACAATGTGAAAACATGCAGAAAGAATAATGAACATACCATAGTGGCAACCATAGAGGTAACATAACTTAATAAAAAACCATATAAAACATCTTCATATGGAAAAGGACAATTAAAGAAATCAATGGCGAAAATAATTCAACAGAAAACACAAACTTCGACAAAAGGGCCATCCATATCCACAAAGGGATGGAACACAACTTGGCAAGGTATGCCAAATATTACTCATGTGGAAGCATATAATTATTAAAAGGTAGTGAATTCACAAGAAAAATTGATTGCAATAAAAGAGATTTTTCTAGACATTGGAAAGCAAATGCTAGAAACAAATTATACTTTAAACTTGGGACAATTGCTTTAAATAACTCCTAAGTTGAAAAAGTATCTTTGGAAAAAGTTAAAACCATAGAAAATTCAAAATATAAGCAAAGCAACCATAGATAAACAAGTTAGTTCTTCAATACCACA
>Ga0116230_10002646_pt1 | contig 17257 bp, 18 predicted proteins | sample S1TSphfallax_3_FD_88678 | JGI IMG/M metagenome (GOLD analysis project Ga0116230, IMG submission 88678) | Host-associated microbial communities from peat moss isolated from Minnesota, USA - S1T2_Fd - Sphagnum fallax MG | ecosystem: Host-associated > Plants > Peat moss > Unclassified | place...
ATGAGAAATGAAGTTGGAAGTTGGGGAAGGAGAGCAGTCATATCTTTTTCAATTTTCTGATGTTGCATGGGTTGGCTAGCATCCGAAGAGGGATTTAGCATTATGAAAAAAATAGTGAAAAAAAAGGTTGACTACCAAACTAAAATCAAAGTCAAAAGATTTACAAAAAAAAAATTTCAAAAATTGGCACTGTGTCACCTATCATGTCAGAAGAGTCTTGATAAAGAGTTAACATTCGTCCATTGAAGCCATTTTAGATTTTTGGAGTGGTGACTATGAACCATTCCAAGGTTGTTCAAATGCCATTTGGGCAATGGTAGACTGATTTTGAAGTATGCCAAATGATATTGAGTTAGTTTCTTTCTAGGAGAATAACGAACAAAAATGAATGATCTAAATGTTTTGCATATGTTAATGTATTTAGTGTAATATTTGTGATTTTACTTGATTCTCTAGCATATTGAGACATATTATAATTAATTCTAAAACAAACTCTAAATTTTTCTAATGCAATTTTTACTGTTTGGGCATACATTGTTGACCCATTGGATTATTTCCAGTTTTGGCAGTTGTTTGTTTTTATGAAGAAGCTCTGATTCTGGTTCTAAAAAATAAATTAAAACTATTTTGGTCCTGGATCTGGTTCCACACATAAATGGAATTGGGAATCCACTTTGGAGTCTGCTTCTTCAACAAAATTATATTAGAATTTCAGTTTTAGTTTCGAAATTCAGACCCAGTTCTAGTCCTGTTCTTATTAACTCACAATTGGAACTATCAGTTAATCACCTACATTGAACCAAGAACCCAGTTCTAGGTTTTGGTTTCTGTTCCAGTTCCAAGCTTTAGACTTGGCTTTGGTTCTTACCCACCAAAGTGGGGACCCGCCGAACATTGTTTATTTCCCAAACCAACCATGACTTTTTAAAAATGTTCAGTATTCAAAAATCAAAATTTTCGAGTCCTTTTGAAATTGGGACCAGACTTCCCATTCTCTTCATTTCAATTGTTGACAACCCTGACACATAATATCAACATAGGTGGTCTTAGCTTTGGTGCATTGCTCGGCTACTTTATGAGGGTATGATCATAAAAACGCAGTCACTAAAGTATGAGCAAAACCCCCTTTCAACCCAAATGACTTATAAAATGGGGGTAAGGCAACCATATTCCCACCAATTCTCTATACCCATTGTTTGCCTCTTAAGAAATTTGTTGGTTCATTTCAAATTTTCCACATCAAAAAACTGAAAAGCTGTAAATTGTTGCTAAAAATTGGAAAGTTTCACAATCTGTAAAAATGCATATTTGTGTCAAAATTTTCTCTTTTTCGAGCTAAGGTGTGTTTAAGTGCAGATATGAATTATCATAATGAGATGGATGCTTGAAAGTCCTAAGTCCCTTTTATGATCATGTTCATCACCTTTCACATGGCCAGGAGATGAAATGTTTGGGAAATCACATCATGTACCTTCATTTACACTACTGGCCACCTGTAGAGTTGCCCAAACTATATTCAACTTCCAACAAGATCACCCCTCCCAATACTGTTCCCATCCAAGTGGGCTTAACTTTAAAGTTATTATGGAACATTACTAAATTAACTATAATTTCATTTCCAGAGAAGAAAATCATCCTAAATTCAATAACTTTTGTTTTGTTGGTCACAAAAATTGTAAAATGACAAATCACCGCACCAAAGACCACCTCATCAAGGGCTTTTAGGTGGTATGTACATACATGCATATGCCTATCTTAAAATAAATTTTTTTGTCGAAACCATTCACAAGTTCAAAATTACTCGCAGAATTAGAGGATGAAATTACCAATCAAACACATTTGAATTAAAGGGGAGAAACAGAAACGATTGTATTTTGCTCACGGTTGTCTCAAATGTCTTTTTTTACAAAATTTGTAACATCCAAGATGATAAATGTGGTATGTGTAAGGAAATTGTGTGATAGATATTCAAAAAAAATATGGTCACACAAACACAACTTAGATTTTTTTTATGTTCAAAATGATTTAATAAATCAAACTTTAGTAAATGGAATAAGTGGAGACACAAGACAAAGGTGCAGGATTTATCCACATAAGTGAATTGTATTGCATTTATGGAAAGAAAATTCATAAAAACCCAAAGTACACTCACACTTCAACCAAAACAATATGCACATTAATTAACATCATAATAATAGATAATGCAAAGTTATTATTATGGAGTTTAATGATTTTTTTCTTCACCAAAAGACACCTTTAGCTTCCCAAAGGTCACACGACCTTATTTAGACTTGTTATTCTTCCACTTGCACCACTTGCATCATATTTGCTTATTTTATCACTTTTATTGAATTAGCCAACCCCCATTGCAATTTCATAATTCAATTAAATAATGTTACAAAACAATAAGTATCCTTCATGTATCACAAGAATTTGTTCATTAAATACAATATTTGGCATATGATCAAAGCTTGACATCATGCAATATCACAACCCCTTTTTCCCTAAATCATTTAGTGCGACATTTGAAGAATAGAATTTTGTAAAAAAAATCGACTTCATTAAGTAATGTTAATGTAAACATAAAAAACATTGATATGTCAAGAATTCCATGATGTTCAAAAGAATAAAAAATAATTTTTGGAGGGATTGAATAAGTGCCGAAAGGTTTTATTGTGGCAGAACTTTGAAGCCCATTCATAAACATAAAATGAATCATTTTGAGGGAAAAAAAAAACTTTTATTTTGATTTGAGACTCGTTAAGTTTATAAGATCATCAGCTAATGTTGAAATAAATCAAAACTACATCCAAAAGGATTATACAAAAAAAGTTTGGGACAAAAATATGTAAAGGTCTTGAAGCAAGCGGGTTTTTTTCTTCAATTGGTAGAAGAAAGTGAATGATTTTCAATAGTTGCAAGCCATGGAAATGTTGAGCAATGACAATTGAATTAATGACTTTTCATTTCAATGTTGACAAGAAAACAAGTTTCAAATATTAACTTTGTAATGAGATAATTGAGAAATGACGATTTCAAATATCATGCATGAACAAAAGCCAACAATCTTTTCAATGGGTTTCAAATAATCTTTGAAACATTAAACATCTAATTAGTGATTTTGAACACAACTACATGTAATGATTGGAAAATTGGAACTTCTTCAAACATAAATTTGAATTTAACACCTATTGTATATAAACTTTGATCAACCATGTCAAGTACACCAACAAAGAAAGTGGTTGTTGGAGGATCAACAAGTTCTTCTGGGGCTACAACTCCAGGGAAAAATAAAGGCAAGGAAGTTTCTTCTAGCCAAGAAATAAAGACGGTGGTGAAGGAGAACCTAAGAGAAGTGTTGGGCAAGCTTGGCAACATCACAGATGTAATAATCAAGAAAAATATGGAATTGAAGGGAGAAAGTGAATCCACATCACCCATTAAAGAAACGTTGGAAAAGGCAAGTGAGATGATGAAAAAGCTAGAAAATGAACCACCCAAAAAATAAGGTAATAACTAGTCACAATCATCTACATAATATGAAACTTGAATAATATCATGAAGATTTGTAAATTGGTGAAATCCAACATGCAATTCTTGTCATGCAACAAATGAACTAAATTTGAGAAATTGAACATGTGAGTACGATTGGGTTACTTCCAATATCTATGAAAGTCTTCCTTGATGATAACGTTTGTGGATGCATGATAGTCATACACATTCACTTGGATATGAAAATCATATGGTTGTTCAACACAAAGTTAACACATTCAATATGATGTTTTAAGAAAAAGATTTTCTTTTATGCAAAAAATTATGAATGGCAATTGAATTTTTGTTTAATTTTTCAAGATAAAGTCATCAGAATATTGATGCACTTTGTGAAGAATTGATCTTTGTTGTAGTTGAAGTGTGGTCATAATTATTCATCATCTTGTTCATGTGAAATCATAGGTTGAATTTTATTTTTAGTTATAAAGATTTTTTTCATCCTTCAATTTTTTTGTTGCAATTGTTGTGACTCCATCCCCAATGGTTGAAATTTTTGCCAAGGTCATCATTATGGGCAATGAAATAGTTGGTGCATGATACTTTTTCCTTTAATGAACTTGCCCATTGAATTATTTGCTTTGTTTGAAAAAAATATATTGTGATGAAACATCACATGTTGGGAATTTCCGTTTTCCTTATTTTGTAGAAGATAAAGATTAATAAACGACCTTTTCCATACACATGGCAACATAATTTATTTTATATAAATATCCGTAGATATAAAATTTACATTAATATTAACATGAAAATTGGGTACAATACCAAAATTTATACTTTTGAAACTTTTTTTTTTGGATGACCATGTCTTTTTTATTACATCATGGTTGGCACGTGCATTGTTTCAAAAATATTGTTCTTGAATTTTTCTAAATATACTACACTAAGTTTTGAATATTTAAAACTTTTATTATGAAATTTGAAAGACATTAAATTAAATATTTCATGAGGAAATCACCCCAAAAATGACATTAAATTGCATTTCAATCATGTCAAAACCAACATTGGATCATGAGTATTAACATTTTTCAAAAACTGACTATTCTAGGTTCTTTCACTTTATTTTATCAGAAAATTGGGATAGTTTTATTTTAAAATATCTCCTCTTTTAAATACCCTTCCATGTTGTTACTTCATTCATATTGGTCAATTATATTTAGAGTTTCTTTTAATTCATTTAAAATTATAATTACTTTATTATAATCGTTTCCAAATACTTTTGGTAAACTTTCCAACACAAAAACCAAATGTTTCATTACATATTTTAAAATATAGTAAAAGAACATTAAAATAAACTTCAAAAAAATTTGAATGGTGAAGGCAAGAATCATTACATAAAATGTGTATTGAATAAGTTTCTTTCAATTCATCTTGTTCAAATGATCCTTCCAACCCCTTTAATTTTTCCTTTGACCCTACATAAATTCTATCAATTTTACCAAATAAAAAAAAATGTTACAACCCAACTCAACATCATTGGGCCAATTTTTATTCACAAAAACTAATTTCTCAAAGTTATTTGATTGCAAGCTGCCTATCTTTAAATTAGTTAGTATGTTAACAAGGGAAAATATTCTTCCAATTTCAATTTGAAATCCAACAATTTTCAATATTTGTCAAACTTAAAAGCCAACATTGTGAACACAAATTAAAGTTTTTTCTACCACTTCAAAGGGCACTTCATGTTTTTCACATCTATGATAATATCTTTGGAATATTAACAATTCTCAATTGACAAGCTCCTTTGCAAGTTCACTAGTGTCCATCATCATCTCAAATTTATCCAAATTGCAATCTTCTTCATTTATGTTAGGAAATAAATTTTCACCTTTTGATAATGGATGCAAATGATGGTAAGACTTCAAAAGCATAGGAAACATGGATTTCCTATCATAGTTTTTTAAGTTATGGCCACCCTTTGTTCCTAATTAATAAAAGAAATATTAAACTTAGACTTTTGTATATGGGATCTAACATTAAAGATAACATATTGTGAGTTTCTCTCTCATCATATCTTGTTAAGAAGGAAAGGAAAGGAAAGAATCAATAAGGTTTCACATACTTGCTTCTTCATGTTCACCACAAGATTCTTCAACTCAATATTCACAATTGAATCATCTTTTATCAAGTTATCCAAAACGTGAAGATTGCTAAAATTATTCTTTTCGTTAAAGGTTCATGGTTATGATTGCATGCAAGGCACCATTTAACAACAAATGACCCCTTAGCTATTTTAAGACACAAGGAGTTACAAAAGGAGACAAACAATATATAATAATGTGTGATATATGCCATGTGATAGGAGGGGGTACATATATGGTTAGTGACCTTGACAACATTCTACATGTTATAACGAAGGACAATGGATTTTCAAAATTATATAACTTCTTAAAACACAATTATTTTGCTTACGAACCTATAACAATAGATCTTATAATCACAAGTTAAAATTATACAACAAAATATTTCCTTTAAAAAAAACCAAAATAAAATAATTGAAAATATTACATTGTTTAGATAATGCGTTCATTTTTTGTCCAAAGTGAAGGCTTGCATCATTGCAAGCTTTCATCCACTATCATCACCTTTCTTTTATTTTTTTGGCCATGTTATATAGTTATACAAATATGTTTGGGTAGATTTGATGAAAGTATATTTAAAACCTATGTAGAGTTTATAAGTTTTTTTTAGCAACTACATATTGATAGGCCCTAAAAATGTATATTCAAAACATCTCCACTAAAAAAAATTCCATTACACCCAAAGTATCATAATTGATTACAAACTTGAATGCAATTGCCATTGTATTCAACTTAAATCCTTCATTTTTTACATAATTAATATTTTTTTTTGTCAAATCATATTGCTCTAAAAGATCATGATTTTCTGCCATAGCTAAGCTTGAAGTTTCAAATGCCCTAAATAGGCCAATTGTGATATTTTTTGCACCTAATCCACTCCCAAAAAAATCACAACCAATGCAAAAAATTGTATGCCCTTTTGGACACCTAGAAAACAAAGCTTGTAGTGGCAAAAACACAATCTACTATAATTGGTAGGACATATTTGTTTTATATTATCAACCAATTCAATACAATACTTTTTGACCAAAATTATTTTCAGAAGGGAACACAACACAAGGGCATAACCTCCTTATCAAATGTTTTAACTATATGTTTTCAACAAATTAAACATGCAAATTATTTTTTACAACAAGAATACCCAAGTTTTTTGTTGAAACAATTTTTGTTGCACATTGTCTTTTTTGAAAAGAACTAAGGCCCCAACAAAATTAAAGATGCCACTCAGACTTACCACATGTTTTTTTTTGGTAGGTTGGCTTTCTATTGGATTTTTCATTTTATTATTCACTTTGTCCTCAAATGTTTTCACAGTTAATCCATGATTTGCATTGAAATGTTTTTTCTAATGTAGTTATACCATTACTCTTGTAGTATGAAACCATACCTAACCTCAACCTTGTTCATTAATTGAAAATTTTAGTACCAACTATTTCAAACCTTATAACCTCATTTCCCCCATTGAAATTTCATTTTCATTCATGGAAATATCATCTACTTGACAATTGGTTCCACTTTTTACAAGGTCTATTACCATAATACAATTGAGAAAACGGAAAAAATCTGTTTTTTCCAATTGTCAAATTTTGTTATGTGTTTTAAGTATTCATTATTGTTGTTGTTGTTGTTATTTCAATCAATTTGAAAGATGTAAGCAAGGCAATCAATTACAAACATTTACAAATATGATGTATAATCATTCATTTTTAAAATGATACATAATGTAAAAAATATGTTGATGAAGATATATGCAAGTGCAAAAGTGATTCTTATATTTGCAAGTATATATTTGAATAATGTAATTGAAAATGCAAATCCTTTTCACTTCAAACCAAAAGTTTACATTTAACAATAGTTGATCGTACAAAAATCAAACACAACAAACACATAAACAAAACATGTAAATGAAGCAAAAAAAAAAAAGTGAAAGAACATAGAAGGAAAACATACCAAAAGCAGATAACAAAATAATTAAAAAAGACAAACAAATGTTGAAAAAATACATTTTTTTATTACAAGGTTGTGAAGTTGCATCTTGAAAAAAAAACAACGCATTGGCCCCTACTTGCAACATTCACAAAGGTAGAAAGTGGGGGAAATGCCAACCACAAAAGGAAGGAAAACATCATGAGCAAAAACATAGAGGAGGTAACGATGGTACTTGGTCAATAGGACAAACAATGGCTTGAGAAATGCCCATAAGCATCACTCAAATAGCGCCCATGAGCAACAACCACAAGCAACTTGTGAATTATGCCTAACGTTGTGCATTCTTATGTCGGTGCTTACAATTACCACTAACAACACACTGACAAACCATAACACACAAATACCTTGAATGATACACCATGTTCAATAACAAAATGGTCATTCACATGCAATGAAAACATGAATCTAAGCCCAACACTTTCACAACACAAAAATGCAAATGTAAAATGACCTCCTCCAACATAAAAAAAGATTTAAGGAATGTTTCATAGCCTTATACAACCACGTGTTTTCCTCCAACTCCAAATGAATCTAGATGTTAGTCCCTTATGCGAATCCAATTCATTGGCGAACCATTAATGCATTAGTCCTTTTACAAAGCTTTTGTTGGTTCTTCTAATTAGTTCATGATGTACCAAAAGTCCCTTTGACCAAACTTTGTACATCTTATTCATGGAACTTATTTTGAATCACACAAACTTTCTTTTGCTAGTGGTTAAATGTGTGATTATAATGTAATCTTCCCACAACTAAAGCTCAAATTATTGGCTAGAAACAACAAGATAATCATCTTTGACCTTGACTACCAAGTGGGCTATCAAATCTTGTTACCCAAATGATCTATGTATTATGCATGGTGAATCGCAAATTGCTTTGGTATAATAATCTTTATTACTAATATATCATGGCTACCTCGATCCTTCAATTACCTCTTTCTTTTTTGCTAATCTTCAAACTTGACAATGGGGAGCACTCAAAAGTCCAAGGTGGAGACAATTAATTCTAGGCCACGAAATCTTGACATGAAAGTTTGTTTCTTTACCAAGACATGGATTTCATGTAAGTAAACATTAAAAGACAAAAGCCAAAGAATCTTGCATTTGACACACAAATTAAGTTATGGCGCTTTTGATTATTTTTCACAACATGCATGAACAAGCTTTGAATGCAAATACAAATCCACCACTTTCATAATTAAGGTTCCTAAAAGTGGCATGATCAATCAAATCAAAATCTCCCATTTTGCTTCAAAAAATTATCCATATACTCCCAATTTAACATCTAATGTATAGTCTAATTATGGCCTAACATAATGTGATTCATATTAATTAGTCATGGAGACCCCCAAAGTTTTTTTTGTTTTCTTTTTTCATGGGCATTTGTTATTGGCCCATCATTAAAAAAGAATAAATTTTTTGATAGTCCCAAAATACATATATTGTAATGTTCTCTTTTTGGGTTGGTTGAATAGGTTACAAGAGTAGAACTTAGGGCAAAAGATATGAAATAGAGTGAAGTGTTATGGGGAAAATGTTGGGGAACACATTGGAAACTTGGGGACATCTTGAAAACCCATTGGGAGTTTGATGGGAACAAATTGGGACAATAAAAATCCAACACCCCCAAACCTCCCCACCAAAAAATGAGCCATGTGGGTGCATGTTGGTTCACCTCATTGGATGCAAGTGATTTATATGCCAATTTGTATTCATTAACATTTTTGGCCCATGCTAATGGCAAGGGCAAGAAGTATGGGACATAGTGGGACAACTTAGACGATAAAATACCCCCATTATGAACTTGGGGTGCTTGTTGTTGATTATGTAATACTTTGAGGCTTATACTTGAAGTTTAAGGGGAAAAAAATTTGTTCAAACATTAGGTCAAACATAATTCTGAATGTTTTTTCAAGCACTTTATGCAATAGAGAAAGTGTTTCGAACAAACACATTTTGGCATTCCTCTTTGGACAAAATTTGTAATTAATCATTTAAATTGAAAATATCAATCAGGTGCATCGTTATAATTGAAGGAATCATGTTGGCATAGATTAAAATCAAGTTCAAACTTACCATTGTTTCTTCCAATTGTCCTCTTTTAGCAATGTCACTATGCTTTTTAATTGAAATTTCCTATAAATTTGACATCAAATAGAGAGAAACATTTACATTCAAAATCTTTATATAATTTTTATGCAATTTTTTCTTTTTTTTCAACCAATTCCATTTCCATGAACAATGCCACAGGCTTTAGGTTTCTTATATTAAGGGACCTTTAAGAAAACTTCAAACATGGATTTGAAGAAAATATTGTTTGAGAACAATATACCAAGCCTCACAAGATGATCTAAAAGAGAGGGAAGAAAATAAACGCATTGTAATCCTTCCCACATTTACAATTCCATCATGTTTTGTTTTTGTTATTTTATTCTTAGATTATTCGTTGTGTCACACATGATTAAAAATTGACCAAGAAATTAAAGTCCAAGTTTTTAATCCAAAGCCACAAACTTTGTAATGCAAACTATTGTCACAAATTTCTACCACCCATCATCCTTGACAACAACCTCCTCTAATTTTTGCTAGTTGGGTGTGCACTCAATTCATCAACAATTTTTCACTAATGAAAATGGGTAGTCCCTTCATATCTACCATGCCTTTTTTGGAATCTCTAAAAGCCTTCACCCATCTTAGTTTAGGTTGCCTTTTGCCAACATTGAAAAACGTGTGGGTAGGTTTAGCCAATCTTATCTTTTCATCTCATTTTCTTTCATGATAACTAATTGCCCCTTCAAATTTCAGTTGAAAAGGCCTTCCTTCACATTTTTTTGTTTTTTTCTCTCTTCTTTTGTTTGTGTGTTTGGTCTTCCATTATATAGGGGGAAAAAAATTCAAATTTTTTTGGCTTCACATGCATCTATAATCACAATAATACCACATGCAACTTCAAATTTCACATGTTATGAGAATTTTCTTATGGTTTTAATGGATCTTATGAAAGGTAAGAAATGAGCTCCTTGATTGATCTTGGGGCTAATGATTTCAAGTGGATAAATGGATTAACACTTTTAACATATATAGTTGTATATAGCTGAAATAATTAGAAAAAATGTTGAGGCATAACATAAACTAACATAAATTAATCAATGTTCCAAAACATTGTGTCACCAAAGTCACAACCTAGTTGGTTTGTCTACTTCTAAAATTCTTACAATCACTGCAGGCTTATTTTGAATTTGATAATTTAATATGCAAAGGGGAAGATTTGGTGTTATGATACCATTTCAACTACCATCAATCCCAAATTATTTTTTCATCCAACAAGCTATTTATGTTGAAGGTCAAGCAATCGATGTATGAGGTATTTTTCATTTTTATATATGACATTTAATACACCTCTAATGCATTCATTGCATCCTACTTAAAACTACCAAAACTTGCAAGGTATTGAAGCTCCACAATTACTACATTCAAGTTAAGTTTTTTTCTTGAAACTTTAGCACTGACTACTTTCAGGAGTGTCTACAGGGCCCTAGGGATCCATGCTACTTTGCTTTGAATATGTATTTTTTCACACTAAGTTGGTCCTAACATTAAACTTGTGGACTACTATTTTCTTAAAATGGAATTAACATAAAAGTACATATATTAAATCAATGGCATGTTACCTACCTCATACATAAGTAAAGGATTAATTATGACAAAGTCCCAAAAACATGTGCTAGTTTGTTTATGAATTAGGTCTAATAAATTGATATATAAATTCACTAAGATTCAACGACCTACTTGATACCCATATAATGATCAATTAACTTATTGATATGATTGTCTTTTCTATAGGGAACACCTTTTCCTCACAATAATCAGCATAAAGGGTGAAGTTGGTTGCCTAATTCTTCTAATTAAAATATTGGTTCAAATATTTATAAACAATTGGGTGATCCATAGACCCCATTGAAGGCAAGTACAAGTACTAATGACTAGCTAATCCACCTAGCCTAGGGTTAAAAACCAAGAATTGATTGTCTTGCAAAAATATCGTAATCCCTACAAGTATCATTTTTTTGGTTCCATTTTTAATAGGAACACATACCTAACAGGAACTAATTAGTGATCACAACATAGAAGAGGATGGCATCTCAAGCCATGACACAAGTGATGATTTGATGGAACAAGGGGTGAAAAAAATGTTACATGGCCAAGGTTACACTCCTAGGCCAATGCGATGTTGGAGAATGTGTCCCTTCATCCAAGCCTCAAGGAAAGCAGAGTTCAAACCCATACCTACAAACATGTCTCCAGAGATTAGAAAACTTCCAGAGGATGTTCGAATGACTTTACAAGGGTGCAAGGTTTTCCAAACTCCTCAAATTGCAGAATATAACAATTTGTTGAGGCGAGATGGGAAACTTGTGAGTGGGGTAGACAAGCTAAGCACACGTAGCAAAACAAGGCTTGGTAGGTTATACCATAAGTTTGATTCCTTGTGCGCACTAGCAACAAGCAAAGAAGGTAGATTGATCTTGATTCAACATCGAGAGTTCCATCATGTGTTTTATCCAGTGTGTTATCATTCGGCACATGAGGTGTACAATGAAATGTTAAACAAGTATGAAAGGAGGTGGTCAGCACTCAACGAGTCTTATGGCAAACCTTGACCTAATAGTGCATCAAGTATATTAAGTAAATTCAAAACTTTCATGTGTTGCATCAATAATAAAGTAATTTATAAAACACAAGCTTTAATGTAAACAATAACTTGGAGTAAAGGTTTATACTTTGTAGGGTATCCCAATAATGATCATTAAAAATATAATAAGAAACATGCATACCAACTACCCTAATCGTATTAATGTAGTTGAAGAGTGAATAAATACCATAAATTGTGATAGTTTGCACCTAAGAAACACCAAGTCGAATTGATGCATTACTTGTTCTACTAATATATCCATATTGGATAACTCATTTGTCCATGTTTGTCATGAATCTTTCTACTTAGTTTTAGTTTGCTTTGGAAGTAAAAAAAAGAAGCATGTTTCCTGTCAAAAGAATAATGGATCATACATATTGGATAATAAATATCCATTACAAACTATGAACAATCAACAAGAGCTTACAAATAGTTACAAAAATGTTTGCCATAGATTTAGTGTGTACACAAACATATATATTTTTCAAAGAGCACCATGAACTTTTGTTATGCAAGTGAAAGTCAAGTGCATGCACAATTAAAAAATGTGATGAACTCTATGGATAGAGAAAATGTTTAAAGTGTCTTTTGATCATTTTCAAAGTCAATTTAATTGAATTCAAAGCATTTCAAGTGTACATATACATGCATTCAAAGTTGGCTAGTTAAAAACAATGTAGATTAGTTTAAATTTTCAAACACAAGACTAAATATAATATGTGTTATACATCCCATTCTTGATGTTATGCTATACATGCAATGAGGAAAATTAGGTCTACACCATTCATGGTGCCTACCGGTAGGTCTATTTAGTTGAGAGTTGACAACAATTTGATTTTTTTGTTTTCAAAAAATATTGATGCAATAAAAGGATATGGCTTTTGTTGAACAATTGGTGAGAAAGTTGAAACTTATAATTATTAATGGTAAGAATGTCAAAAGGAGCAAATAAGGACCTATGTAGGAATGTAAAGGGCAACAAACATGTACTAGTAAATGGGTGAAAGTGGAGTATAGGCCAATTTGTGGAAACCTTGGCAACAAGACTTGGGCCATTAGTTGTCATATAAGTCACAAGCATATGATTTCATTAAATAAAATTGAACCTTCATAGCCATAAACCAACCCTTAACCATACAATCATAATTTCAACTAATGACAATTTGCATTGCATAAATGTAAATTCATATATTTTCAAATTTCACTAACTAGGATATAATTATGTAATTTCACATTAAGAATTCAGTTTTCACATGATCCTTCACATAGATTTGGGAAGGTTTGGAGGTGATTGAACATGTATTATTCAAATATTAGAATAATAATAATTTTTAAAGTAACAACCATGTCCATTTGAATCATATTAAAGAATATTGTATTGACTTATAAAGAGTGTAATTTATGCCAATATTGAAACATTCAATCTTGCATTCACCCAACAAGTTCTATAAGTAATGAAAACTAATTAGTTGAACTTGAGTTTTCAACACTCATTTTCAAGGTCAAATCCACATCAATTACATCAAGCATGTTTGTAAACTTTTAAATTTTATATGTATGTATAAATAATATGTGAAAATATAAGCCACATAAGCTTTATTGCTAACATATTGAATAAAATCAATTATCCTTACTAAAACATCATTCAATGGTAGTGCATTTCAATATGTTTTGTTAACACTTGTAGTATGTGATTGATGTTATCATAGTAAATGACAACTATAACATCCACTTTAATTGTGCTAGGTCTATGAATATTTTTCATAACCAAATTACTTCACATTGTTTATGAACTTATGTACTCAACTTTTATGTTTGACAAAACAAATGTTCGTTGTTCTTGTTACTCCAACTTGTTGCACCACTTTAAAATTAAGACATAAAATTGTTAATGGATTTTTAATTTTAAATGTTGTTAACCCAATTAACATCAATGTACCCATGTACCTATACTTTGTTAAAAAATTCACATTAAACTAAGTTATGTTAAGTGTACTTAAATATGCACCTAACAACATTGAAATGTGGTTTATGTGATGTTCACATATATTGATTAATTCACTACTTTAATTGCATAACTCAATTTTAACCTTGTGATAGTCAGATTATCTATTATGTGTTTGTACATAGTATTATACTTCACAAGTTCACCTACATTTAAATTCAACCTTACATATTGCTCTAATGAAACTGACAAAGGTTTATAACATGTCATCCCATACTCTCACAACTTGTTCAAAACATATTATCTTTATGTATAATAGTTGTTGCGACCCTAACCTTGGGCATGTGACAAAGCAAGGGCTTGCAAATGTGGGGGCCAAGAATGAAGCCCGTGAGTCACATTTCATGCTCTCGGGAGTGTAGGAGGGTGTGAGGGAATGAACCCACACAACCCCAAGTGGGCTCCCACGTGGGACGAATTTTCAGAAAGCAATTGTAGGTGTCACAACTCATTGGATTGAAACGTTCCTTATATCATTGAAAAGCTACTAAAACATAAATGTTTAAAATGGGCTCACATGTCCCATTTGAGTATTTAAAACACAAGTTATGGCTGAAAGAAAAGCCAAAAGTCAAACTGCCAATTTGACTTCTGACCATTAAAAGTCGAAAATCACCTTAATTTATTTGCGTGCAGGTGGTGTGTGACATATAATCGAAAAACGTTTGACAAAGGTTACAACTTTTCTTTACACCTCATCTCAATTAGAGGTCTGCACAAAACGTTATGGGCCTCCAAAGTTACAAGAATATTGATTTAGGGTTTAGGGTTTAGGGTGCAAGCCCCATGGCCATGCATAGAGAATACTAAAAGGGGGAAGGTGGTGGCTTCCCTCAAGTTTGGGCCATGGTGAATCTTATGAGTCCATGTATGCCCATGGTTCATCTGTGCACCAAAAGTGCTCCAACTAAGAACTAACCAACTTGTTGTTTGGTTTGTGTGAAAAATTGACCCGCTTGTCACTTTTTTTAATCCCCATCCTCGAGCTCCAACATGCCCTTCTAACCCCAAAGTGTTGCGAGTTAAGGAGCATACCCTAACTCCTTCTTCCATTGTTTCCACTTTTTGACTCACATTTGAGTTTTTCAAGGAATGTGGGGGTGCGTCAATAGCCATATCCCATTTGGGGATTTGATCACCTTTATATGAAATAAGTAACGCAACTTTACCAAAACCTTCATCTAAAATTTTTATTTCAAAAGTTTTTTAAAAATCAAAATCATATAAATGATTATCTTCTATGACAATCAAATCATCGACATAGATTATTATAATTACAATCCCGTGGTTTTTTTCATATAAAATGAAAAATCAATATTGAATCTTTGAAATCCACTAATGATAAGATATTGATCTATCTCTAGGTGCTTATTTCAAAACATACAAGAATTTCCTTAATTTGTAGACAAAATTAGGATATGTTTAATCTTCATGACTTGGTGGTTGTTCCATGTATAATTCTTCCTAAAAATCTCCATGCAACAATACATTTTTTGTGTTAATCTAATTATATAAAAATTGATTTTTCATTATTGCCATATATTGTAATGATTGCTCTTAATGTTATCATTATAGGAATTGGGTTACATGTCTCTTCATAATATATATGACGTGTATGTTGCAAGTTTGGGCATAATGTTCAACGAACAAACTTGTCTTATATTTATTTTAGATGTGTTGACATGTTGCTTGACTTTGTAAACCCATTTGCACTCAATTGCCCTCTTATCCTTGAACAAAAACATTAACTCCCAAGTCTAGCATTGATATCTAATCAATGCTACCAAATCCTCATCCATGTCACTCTCCCACTTGGAATTTCCAACCACCTAGTCAAAAGAAATGGGTTTTACATTTTGTATAACCCCTAACCATGTGTATGCGTAATGATTAGCTATAACTCCATCATACTTGAGCCTCTTTATGGGATATTTGACCCGTGTGGATTTTTGTATTTTAATGTTGTTGCATCAAGTGTCTTTAATGTTTTATTACTGTTTTGAACTCCAAGAATGACAATTGATGGAACTCCTAGTTCTTCATCAAAACCCTTCTTTGAATCACTAGATTCATTGTCCACATGAGATTATTTAGTTGATGTTCAAGCATCATTTTAAGCATTGATAAGAGATTTTGCTTGTAATTTAAAAAAAATTGTCCATGAATTACAATTGGACCTTCAATAAAAGACTTTATGCGTTCACTAATCAACCATGGCTAAGTTTTTACATTTGGTGAAATATCAACATTTATAACCTCTCCATTTCCTTTTATTTTCATTGGTGAATACCAACTACTCTTATCATAAAAATATATATAATAATATTGGGAGAAAATTATATGCAAGAATAGGTTTTGAAATATCCTTCAACATTGCAATCCCTTATTTTACATATAAATGTAAGAAAATAAAGTCAAAACCTCTTCAAGAATCATTATGAAACCATTATGCACTTCATTAAATTTATAGTAATTAAGTTGCATACCAAGTTCCAAATACTATAATGTAAGAAAAATATGTAATACATAGGTTTTGAATTAAAGATCTGGAAAAATATGGCATCTAATATGCAAAAGTTCAAAATAATTAATATATTTTAGTGTGTGAAAAATCTAATTAAAGTCGTACTTTCATTTACTCAAAACCAATTTAGAACATTTACTTGCATTTTCAAATATATACTTACATGCATATTAAGAATATGCAACATAATATTATTATACTAATGTCAAAGAACATCTTCGTATTGATCATTACATTAAAAAATATTTCAATTTTGTTTTATTATTAAAATTTTAATGGATACTTTCATTAAAAAAACAAGGATCACATATTGACCTACTTTAACATGCTTACACCTTGGTATTCACACATAATGGCCAAAGTGTTTGGCAAGGAATAATAAAATATTCTAAGTGTTGAAGGCAATGTTTGAAATATTTA
>Ga0116230_10002647_pt1 | contig 17257 bp, 13 predicted proteins | sample S1TSphfallax_3_FD_88678 | JGI IMG/M metagenome (GOLD analysis project Ga0116230, IMG submission 88678) | Host-associated microbial communities from peat moss isolated from Minnesota, USA - S1T2_Fd - Sphagnum fallax MG | ecosystem: Host-associated > Plants > Peat moss > Unclassified | place...
AAATCTGTAAATAATCAATAGCAAAATCAAATAGTGGATAGCCATATCCAATAGCCAACATCACCTTAGCTCCCTAACCCAAATACCTAGCCCTCATAATAATATAGGCTAGAAGTGGGCAGCCCATGAGTGAAAAAAAAGAGTTGATGTGCTGAATTTGGGGATCTCACCTTAAGTTTTCCTAATTTGGACCTCTACCCTGAGAGACTTCACGGGTAAGACCAAAACAAGGGATGAGGGAGCAAAGAGATGTGCAAGTGGGGCACCAACAGGGTACCACTTGACTGATAACTTTACTACACCAACAATTTTAGGGTACCTTCAACCGCCTTGAATCAACCCTTTTTTCTTGACAAGAAAAGCTCTCCCACCACCCCCCCCTTTGTCCGCTTCCTAGATTGACTTGGATTCGCAATGCCTGCAAAAACTGAGCATGGGGCGTGACCTAGTAGTAGTAGTCAGATACATCAGCTTCCACAAGCATAATAATACCAAAGCCTCAATTTTCAGTAGTCTAAAAAAAAACAACAACAACAACAACAAAATCCCTATCCCAAGTTCCAACTTCACTTTTAATTAGGACTCATCCTTATTGTATTAAGAGTGTAAAGGCTGTTTTTTTTTTTTTTTTGTTGGGCACAAATGAAGAATCCATGGCAAAAAGCAACCCTTTCTACTAGTAGCCTTGTGTGAAGTCTTATTAAAATAAAATTAAAAAAATGTTAAATTTAAAATAAAAAAAAGGTCATGATGATGGCTCCAATGGACATCTCTCAGTGTGGATGATAGAGCCCTTTGATCAAGAGCAGTAGTGCCCATAACTTTGATAAATTTTTTTTGGGCATTTGTCAAAAGGACATGGGACCCCAACAGATTCAACAACATGTAACTCAAGAAGGACCACTATGAACTAAAATGCAACTGAATGGAGATTACTAAATAAAGGGAATAAAAAGGAACAAAAAGGAACATGATGATAAAATTGTTAAAAAAAAGAGAACCCCCCCTCCATATTGCACAAGAACTGAAGGGAGCGCAATGAGAACACAATAGGAACACCAGTGGGAACAGTCAAAGGACTTCTTGGGAACAAAATGGAACCACAATAATACCCTTCCCCTTTTCCAAACCATATTGGGGTGGGGGGAGGGGAAAAAGAGAGAAACAAAGCACTTCCCTCCCCATAGTACCCTGAAGTTCAATTTTTTTAATCCAATTCCAATGGGCATCATTGATTGGCCCATCACAAAAATAAAATAAAATGAAAATTAAGATTCGGACACTACCAAATAAATATATTATAATTCCCTCCTTTTGGGCTGCTAATATGGGTTACAAGAGTAGAACTTAGGGCAAGGAAATGTGATAAAGTGGATTGCAATTGGGAACAAGTTGAAGGAACACATGAAGAAGTTGGGAAAATGTTGAGAGAACGCATTAAGAACTTGGGAAACATGTTGAGGGAGGGAACACATTAAGAACCTGGGAAACATTGTTGAGGGGAGGGAACACACTCAGGAGCTTGGGAAACATGTTGAGGGAGGGGAACACATTAAGGAGCTTGGGAAACATGTTGAGGGAGGGAACACGTTAAGGAGCTTGGGAAACATGTTGAGGGAGGGAACACATTAAGGAGCTTGGGAAACATGTTGAGGGAGGGAACACGTTAAGGAGCTTGGGAAACATGTTAAGGAACACATTGAGAACCTGCGAACATGATGAGAACACAGTGAATACAAACAACAATAATCCACCACCAACCCACCCTGCCCCCCCACCCACCCAAAGAAGGAAAACAAAAAAAAAAACTGGGGCTCTTGGGGTGCATTCTGGCTCACCTCATTGGCTGCCAAGGCTTTCTAGGCCTGTCTCTCTGTGTTCTTGACCACTTTTGGCCTAGTCTTCCTAATGGCACCGGGCACGAACTGCCATCACTTTGTTTCTTTTTGTTTGTTTGTTTGTTTTGGGGGCGGGGTGTAGGGATGGACCCGAGAACTGGATTTGTTTTTTTTTGTGTAGGACGGAGAAACAAATCGAAGAAGAGAATCGAGAAATGAAGGACACAAATATCATCATCAGCAGCGAGAGAGAGAGAGAAGGAGAGATCGATCGATCGATCGATCACAGCTCTCAAGAGCAAAAACCAAATCGATGATGATCATTACGAGAGTAAGGAAATTAGGTGCAGACAATTGTGGCGAGCTTCACGGAGCACTGGTGACAAACAGAGCGAGACGAGGCAGGGAGGAGTTTTCGGGAGGAGTAGTAGAAATGAGAGCGATGAAGTCCTGTCCGTTGTTGGCCGCTATGAAGCTTGATCTATAGGGATCCGGGTTTGGAAGATATGGAGGTGGAGAAAGCCGAGGATCCAGCAGCAGCAGCAGAAGCAGCAACAAGAGCAGGAACTAGAGATGGGTTTTCTTTTTTTGATCTTCCGGAGGTTTCTAGTTGCCTCGGGAGTGTGGGAGATTTCATGTTTGGGTTTGGGGAGGAGTGTTCTGTCCGGAGTTGGAGGGAGCGGCGGCGGCTGCAGCCGCAGCGGAGAGAGGTTTGTGACTACTGCTTGTGGTTGAGACGGAACATCTTTGCGCTGCTGCTGCTTGGGTTGGCTGGCGTAGTGACATGGGAAAGCTCGGTACAGGCTCTCAGAATCAACATGAATAGAACTATAGTCTTTCCCTTGTACTTGCCGGCAGCTTTTGCACTGTCTTTGTCTTGTGTATGGAAGGCTTCCATTGTTCCTGGCAACCTTGCTGGGTTGTATATATCTCGTCTCTACATGCTGTGGCGAGGACACGCGAGATTCGATACCTGGGCAATTGTGTTCCTGTTCTTAGCTTCTGTGCTAGAAGCCCTAGAGGCACAAACCTGTGGATACTATATGCGGAAATTCCTCTGCAAACGTGGGAGCAACAAGAGTGTTCCTTCCATCGACACAGTCAGAGATGCTCTTTGGTACATACTTCTAGTTGTTGGTTGCACTCTGCTGTTTGATTTTATGATTGCATTGTGTGTCACTGTCACTCCCTTAGTGCCATGGTCATCCTTTTGGAGATTCTGGGCTACTTGGTGGTTAGGGGTTTTGGCAGCCATGATGAGTATCTCGCCTGCCGTTACACATCTCATGGCTTGGGAGTGTCAGCCGAGTCTCAAGAAACCCCTGAAGATCACTGAGTGGTTGCTGCTACTTCTGATCAACATAGGGCTCCTTGTTGTCATCTTCGTCATCCCAATCCACACATTCATACGGCCATTGCCTTACATCTTCTTTCCCCTCATTATGTACATGGGGTTCCGATGCAATAGACTTGGCTGGGCCTTGACTGTGAGCTCCATCACCTATATGTGTTCATGGGCAAGCATACGTGGGCGTGGATCCCTCTATATCACTTTGGGAAGGCCATCTCCTGCATCCTCTCATCTCATCCTTGAGGTAAGTGCCATTTCGCAGAAAAAGCCTTTTTGTGCAGAACTTTATGGGTTCCAGACTTCATTATCTCTCCTGCATATTGCTTGATCCTAGAATGCTTCTTGCTAACCATAAAATAGACCAGCTGAAAACTGGTAGCTTGTTTCTAGTTTGGCTTACAATGAGAATTTGAGGTTGGAAACACTTTCTTCTGTACAGTAACTTCTGGACTCCTTTGTCACTTGTGTTGGGGAGGAGGACGTTCCGTGAAAATATTCAGTCTGGTATGCAGGGAAGGTTTCAAGTCTTGAACCTTCTTGAAATTTCCAAACCTGCACTCTTGACCAGATCTCTGGTCCTGATGTGGACGGGTCTTGTTGTGGTTGGGCCTGGGGTTGGACCAATGTAATCCCAGTAATGAATAATGTCCACCCTTTGATGGGTGTTCCTTGAGCTCCATAAATTATGGTTGCAAGAAAGCAATATGTGCGATGAATGCTTAACCCCCTTGTGGGTTGTGAGAAGGTTCATTGAAACGCCTCCTGGTTTGAAATGGGTGGTGCAGATTGTTTTATCATGTATTCCACATGGGATGTATGAAATTACCCAGTTGATAGCTTGATGGAACCCCTTATCAGCGCTCCTTCTGAAGACAAAAGATTTCTGCCCATTGCTGGTCATGATTCTTGCAGCAGAACCTGTTTTGAACAGCTTTGCATTGCATAAGTAGAACTTGATTTCCATTGGTATTGTTTGAACACTTGGAACTTTTTTTTTGGGTCAAAGTTAGATTTTGCAAAATAATTACTGATCCATGATGCTCTTGAACAAGTGGCCTTCTTCTGAGCTTTCTTTGATATGGAGCTCAATCAATATGTTGTTTAATATGCTTCTTTGTGATCGGGTGCCATACAATTTTTTGGGGTTTAGAGCTCATTCTATGGGGTTTTAAATACCCCATCAGATCTGTAAGGGCAGGATGGTGGTTTAAGAAACTCTTCACCTTAACTTGCTTAGCTTACCTATTTGATCTCCCATATTCATGACATGCCAAGTGAGGAGTGTTGCCTCATTGTGGTGAGTACTCAACCCACTGACACTTCACCTTCTATTGCAGGTTGAACTCTTCAATGCAGTGATCGGCATAGTGGGCATCACCCTGGCAGCAGCTGTGCGAGAGAAGAAGCAGCTGACCAAAGAGCTCCATCAAATGAATATAGATCTGGAACACACAGTTGACGAGAGAACGACAGAGCTTCGGAAGGCACATGAAGAGGCCCAGATGTCCCAGAGGAAGGCTGAACAAGCTAGCCATGCCAAGTCTGACTTTCTTGCCAACATGAGTCATGAAATAAGGTCTCTCTTAATGAACAACGCTTTACAATGTTTGAAAGGGTTTTTTCTGCAGTTCTCCATGTTTGAATTGTATGAGTCACTAAACACTTGAATCCTAGACTGACCAAATTTATTGGATAATGTGTAGGACACCAATTCATGGAATTCTGGGATTGACTGCATTGCTATTGGAGTCTGAGCTCTCTGACGAACAGAAGGAGAGTTTGATGTCTGTAAAAGAGTGCGCCGACCTGCTGTTGCATATCATCAACAGTGTATTGGACCTTGCAAAGATTGAATCTGGGCGTCTGGAGGTTGAAAGAGTGCCTTTCAACATAGAAAAAATGGTGTCAAGCACTTTACGTATGCTGCAAGCTAGAGCACAAGAGCGGGGCTTGCAGTTGCTCTGGGAGGTGGATAGACAGGTGCCTCAGGTGCTTGTTGGTGATGTTGGGAAGATTCAACAATGCCTGCTGAACCTTGGTGGGTTTGCCTTCTGCCCTCTATCCCTCCTTTTGCAGCTAGGCAGGCAGGAGGGTCTGATCGTGTGACTGGTGAACTCACTAGATGTGGTGGATACATGCAGGCAAGTTTGTTGGGAAAATGGTTCCTGCTCCTTGGTTTGCTTCTTTTGGGTTTGTCAGGACTGAATCTCAAGCCCTAGCTTGGCTGGGAATACTTTCTGGGCAAATTTCATTGCTTGTTTGGAGAGTTTATAGAGGAAATCTGGAAAGTTAATGAAAATCATTGTATGAAGGTTGGAAGTTGATGAAGTCAGTGGGGGCATAGCAACTATTCACTGCTGTTCATGATAGTGATGGTCTGATACTTTGTAAGTGATAGTCACAAGGCTATGACCACATTCCTTCTGTGCAAGGTTATGTCACCCCACTCACACTGATCCTACAGTCCTAGTTTTGTTTGGGTGTGATGTCTGGGAATATTATGGAGAAGAATCTCATGTCTGTGGAGATTTTTCTAGAGAAAAATTTGACAGCTGAAATTTTCTAGAGAAAAATTTGACAGCTGAAAACAAACTGTTTCTATCAAGGTGAGTGAGTCCTGCCATTGGTGTGAGTCCCATACAAAATGCAGTAGCCACAGACCAAAACATACCCAACCCTGTGCATCTCATTCAGGTCTGCCCATGGAATGGCCATGAGGCCACACTAGGCCAGCACAGTGTTATTAGCATAGTCTGTCTCTTGCATGTCTACTATTCCCTTTAAGTGACAGGCTGTTCCTTCATGATTTACATTTGTTTCACCATGAATGGTCCAAGTTGGTCCACACTCCACACCTGCTGATTTGAATGTTCATCTAGGTTGAGGGATGTGGCTTTTGAAGGTCTTTGAATGTGTGTGACTATTGTTGGTACTCAAACCACAACTCAGTTTTTCATTTGGTCTTGTTTTCACTTTCCTCTAGTGTTTGGTTATGTCTTTTTCCTTACTGGCTGATTGTTTGCTGGTATGTTATTGGATTGAGATATCCATAATCTTATAGTTCATCCCTCAATTATTTTCAGGTTGACCCGAATCATAAGTATGGAGAACTTGACAGTACTTATGAAGAGAGATGTTCCTCTGGGTTGATGGATGTGGGCTGCAGTGGGCAATGCGTTGAAATTCACACATGAAGGCTCTGTAACTATTCGTGTGACTGTTATGGATCAGCAGGAAATATCTTCCTCGAGTTCAAACAAATCTGTGAGTATAGATGCAGGTATGTGTTCCATCTGTTTATCTCAGAGTTGCTTCAAGTCTATATTTGCACCCTTTCCAAAGGGATTCTAATTTGAATCTTGCTCATATCCATCCTTATGGTCATCTGTGAGATGATCAGAGTTTACTGGCCATGTGCTCCAAACCTTTAGTTTTGGAATTCACTCAGAGTTGTTTTGCCCAACCTTGAATAACCATGAATATTGGGGCTGGATCAGAAGCTGTGAAGCAGAGAAGGAATGATGAAAGTTGCAAAATTTGGCAGATGAACATTGTGGGCAGGAGCTGTTGACAGAGAGCTTGTTGATCAAGTTTGAGGTGCGAGATACTGGCATTGGTATAAGTAAGGAGAAACTGAAAGATATGTTCAAGCCATTCACTCAAGCTGATGCATCCACATCACGACTATATGGTGGAACAGGGCTTGGTCTGTGTATTGTGCAAAGGTATTAATTCAAACTTGAATAGTTTTCAAACCAGAGTATGCAGCTATTGACATGATTCATCTGCCTCATGTTCATTCCAATATCTCTATTACTGCTAACTCAGGTGTTATCAATGGTCAATTTTACTTGTCTTCCATCTTTTTGTGTTTTTAGTTCTCTTTGTTATTCTTCTCCATTGGCTGTGATCTCCAGAGCTATTTCCCTGTCTTGATAGTGGCTGTGATTCGCTGTTTGCTATGTTTTCTCATGCTACCTTGAAATACATGGTGGATTGTACACACATCATTTTAACTTTGTTCCCTCCTGCAGATTTGTGGAACTCTTGGGTGGCAAAATTTGTGCAGAGAGTGAGGCCAACAAGGGAAGTACCTTCTATTTCTGCCTTCCATTACTTCTGACAACTTCAAAGGACAGTCCTGGAGAAATTTTACCAAGAGCACCAAACCAAGGTGTGTTTGATACTCAAAGTTGTAAAAGCACTGGTGTATATGTTTCATGCCTTTGCATTTGGAGCATGGATTACTCAGCAAGAATTTGTGAATTGTTTGAAGGCGAAGTGACACATAGGACATGGAGCTCTGAGAGTGCTGTCCTGTAGTCAAACTGCAGAAAATGATTTTGGGTTAAATAGGAATCTGTAGCTGGAGAGAGATACTCTATATTACCTGTTGTTCATGTTGTCATATGTCACAAAAATGCTTTGTGGCCTTGTGGGTTTTTGTAGACAAGCCTCAGACACAGTCATGGAGCTTGATGGGGGGCCTCATTTTTACTCCACCAGTAGGAAATACGCGAGTTGAGCTCAGTAATCAGATTTCAGGAATACAAGGGCAGGTTTCCAGCTGCAATTCAACAGCCCCATTTGCAAGTGAAAGTGATGGCCAGGGACAGAAACTATTGCCAGTGGAAAAATCTGCAATGTCCTTTGAGGACTGTTCTTACTTGACAGGTGATCATGTTTCTGAAGAGGATAATTGTTGTGGTTCTGCACAAGAATCAGGCCCAACAGGTGTAGAAATTGGGAGGTCAAATGACCTGGAAAAGGTGTTTAGTCATTCTAGCTCAATGGATGAAGCTAAGGAAGACCCCATAATAGACATAGCACTGCATGAACCTCAGTTTTCCCCAGATGGGATGTACTTGATTGGAAGGGGTACTCAGGAAAACAATCACTTTTGGAGCCAACCAGAATTTGATCTGTCTTCTACTCCTGAAAATGAGGTCAACTTGAATAACAGGAGTGCAAGTATTGAAATTGGCAATTCAGAGTGCAAAATCCTTCCTGGGGCACCAGATGTAAGGAAGCATGACAGCAATCTGCAAGAGCTATCTGAGTTGAAGACTGTATTTGCTGGATCGAGTGGCAAAAATGTGAACAGAATTCAAGAGTTTCCTTTGCCTGTGGGAGGTGGAGATTCATGGAATTCTAATCGGTGGGCCAGGACTTCACTCGGAAAAGTAGCTAGCTCCAAAGGCATTAGAGGTGAGAGAGGAAGTGTGACAGCTTTGAGTGAAGTTTCACTTCGTAGTGAAGCACTTTTGGAAGCCTGCAAGTCAAAAAGCTTGACATCAGAGTTTGACATGAGTGGGAAAATTTTGGACCAAATTGGCAACATCTCAACCAAGGGAAGGGGTTATAATGATAGAAAGCTCAATATTTTACTAGCAGAGGACAATGAGATTAATCAAAAAGTAGCCAGCCGACAGCTAGAGAAACATGGACATTCTGTGATGATTGTGAGTGATGGACAGCAAGCATTGGATGTTGTGCGCTCTCAGCACAATACACTGGACCTTGTGCTTATGGATGTCCAGGTCCAATATTCTTCCCTTCTTTGAATTCTTTCCCCTCAACTTACTTCATCCCAATGCTTTAAAATTGACAGAAAAGTTGAGAATGTTGACAGAGAACATTCTCCATTTCAAATATATTTGGCCTCCCTCAAAGAGCAACAACAAACTCTTGGAGCCAACTTTTCTGTATTTGTTTCCTCTCCTGCTGTCAGTAGACGATGCGGCTCAGCAGCATCCATTGCATCTAGATTCTAGAACACAACACTTGGTCAGTTCTTTTCCAAAGATGAAAGATGAGGTGGCCAAGTTGTTTCACAGCCAGGGAGTAAAATGATAATGTTGGTTACGTAGAAAGATTGAAGTATGTAGAAAAGCCTCTGATATGTGATGCTTGGGATGGTTGCCAGATGCCAATTATGGATGGATTGCTTGCAACACAACTGATAAGGCAGGAGGAAATGGAGAGAGGATGGAGTCGGATACCAATATTAGGTTTAACAGCTCATGCCATTGATGGCTATCAGGATAAATGTTTCTCACATGGGATGGACAGTTACTTAGGAAAGCCTTTTGATATAAGGCAGCTCCTTAGTACCATAGACCATATACTACCTCCCAAAGGTTAGGGCCAACAAAGGATGAACTGGAGTGAAGAAGTTTTCACATCTGTTGTATATTATTCCTATTCTTGCAGTGTGGCACGAATTAGCAAAGATGAATGATGTGAAGGTGCACGCCCATGTTCACCTGGCATCTTCACCTTTCAACCTCACTTTTTCTTCCAATGTGCTGTGCAAGTGGGGCTTTTGTCCTCATGACAGAAATCTTTTGAGTCTAGGAGTCTCATGCAGATTTCTATGAAAATGTTATGGATAAGCAGGAATGAAGGGGAGGAAGGAAAATCAGCAATGGGTCCTTATTGCAGACAGTATTTTCTGCTTCTTTATTTTCTTGTCTGCCCTTGAATGATGCCCAGATACATAATTTTGAGTCTTGTTATGCATGCTTTGGGTGTGTAATGCACACATAGAAGGCATATAAAGGCACACTAGGAGGCTTGTGTGCCTTTATATGCCTCCTAGTGTGCATTACATGTCCAAAGCTTGTATAACAAGACCCAAAATTTGTATCTGGGCAGTACCAAGATATGTCTGGTCATCACCAGACACATCTTGGTTGGGCAATTGGGCAGTGCAATTAAGAACCAATGTTGATTTAATGAATTTGGGTACTGTACTTGGCTCCTGCCTTGCATTGGGCCCTGGTTCCCAGAATGACCTTGATCTTTTTCTTACCTTACAAATAACCAGCAAGCACTGGCCTCAAGGTGATTACCTAGTCCATGGGGTTTGCATGCACAGAAACCAGGATTATTTCTAGTACTGCACGGAAGCCCTGAAGTAAGTATGAGGTATGTCTGTGATAATCAGTAAGCAATAGGCATGAGACTTCGCTAGAAATCAAGGAGCAAACCATCAAGAAGAGAGCAGTAGTAGAGGAAATTAGAAAGGATAATGAGTTGGTCCCTTTTGGGACCTGGAGTGGAGGTAGGCCTAGCGCCTAATATGCATGTTTTTATGAAGGAGTATTAAGCAAGGCCAAAAATGGTGACCAACAAATGTCGATGATGAAGTGGGTAATACAAGCATGCACCCAAAAGGCCAGGTTGTTTTTCCTCCCATGCAACTTTAAGGTTTGGTATACATCAAAGATTTATAAATTTGGTCTTCAACTTTGTTGTAGGGGTTCAAGTTTTTTCTTTCTCTCTGTTCAATGGCTGGGATCAAGTTTTGCCTGGTTTTTTAGTCAAATGAACTGGATGGATGTGCAATGCATGGTCATAAGCCAGGAAGGAAGCAGCAAAGTTTCCTTTAAATACCCCCCACAAATTTATGTCTGGCAAATATATTAGACAATGCTTTGCATTTGGTGAGTCAAAGGCATCTCAAGTAGTTGTGAGGTGCAGCCCAAATTGTTTGAAAGAGAATTTGAAACTTTGAAGTTTAAACAACACCAGCCCCAATAGAAGCTTCCACTTCCAAAACATGATGCTATAAGTGCTTTGCTACATAGATTGTTGAACTTTGGGCAAAAGTTATGGTGAGCTATTGGGAACATATTGGGAAACACATTGAGGACTTGGTGTGAAAACATTGGGAACTTAATGTGAACACATATAATTGACAATTTTGTAGACTTGGTAGAAAGACATTGGGAAGATCAAAATCTAGAAAATCTTCAAAACTCACCTCCCCTCCCAAGAGGAAAAATACCTGGGCTTCTTGGGTGCATGCTGCGTCACCTCATTGGTAGAGAAAAAATTATTTTCCTACCTACATGCAACCCGCATTTTTGCCTAGACTGAATGCCCCTCTCTTTGATCAGCCTCAGGTGAACCACATCCTATACAACTATATGCTAGACTTAATGCCCCCCTCTTTGGTGGGACTTGAGTGAACCAGCTCCTACAGAACTTAAACCTTGAGTTGGTCATTCATTTGGTGAGTAATCAGCCTACCTTGAAAACTCTGTCCAAACCAGGAAAATTCCAATGATGTCTTTTAACACCAAAATGCATGCCACATGGTGCTCTAATTGATAAGCTTGCAATTTGGCCTTTCAGGCCTACCTTCACTAACAAGTGACAAGTCTCTGACACCAATCACTTTGAAACGAGGAAAAGCAGGCATCATTAATCATGTACTAGCATGGGGAAGTGCAACAAATACACCACAATGTAATTGAGTTCCTGGTTTACAGGCTCAACGAACAAATCCCAATGTTAGCATTGCCTGGTTTGTGATTTCTCATATGGTGAGTATACTGCACTAGGTGAGAGAGTTCCATAAATTGCTGCAACCAGAAACACTACATCCCTGATTCTCTTCTGAGTATGAGAAACTGGCTTAATTTAAGAGGAGTAAGAAGTGGATGGTGAGAGAAACTCCTTGATCTGCAAGAGTGCAAATCATCAAGCACTTTGCAACTCAAGAAGTTGGCTCCAAGAGTTTGTTAGTGCTCTTCAAGGGAGGCCGATTAATATTGAACTGAAGAATGCTGTCCATAAGCCTTTGGGTTGCACGTAAAGGTTTTGTTCCTGGCACGGCGTTGGAAGTCAATGATACAGAAGGCCCATTGCACAGAGAGACCACTTCTTTCTTGTCAGGGGTTTTAGAGAGACTACTGCTGTCCCCTGTTAATGGGAAATTGGATGAATTCTGCTGTGGGGAGTCGTACCAGCTAGGTGAAGAACTGCGGCTGTTGTCTGAAGATATGCAGAGGCCATTTGGAAGCCCTGACCATTCCTTTTTCACATGCTTCAGAATGTTGGCTTCTGCTCTTGATCCACCTGAAGTATGCCCTGCATCAGGAATATGTGAGCATAAACTTTAAGAATTTGCAATCTTATAAATATAGCCTTATACACACTGAGAATGAATTGAAATACCAAGAGTTAAACTCTTTTACCTCCTGAGCTCTCGGCCTTCAAACTTCTTGAACCCTTAGAACCCAGGCTCCTTGAACCCCAACTCCACCGTGGCATAAAGTCCTCTGGGCTGTCCTCCCAAGTGGCACCCTTCTCAGTTGGGCTTACCAGTGATCTGTGAAGTCTGGTTTTATTCCATGCCTTGGTAGGCTGCTGGCATAGCATGCTGTTTTCATCACCACTCTCTCCCACAGATGCCTCATATCCATCACTCCTAGATCTTTCCAGCAAAACCTTACCTAGGCCACTGTTAGGTGCCACTGACCTTGCTAGCAGTACCTGGGGCAGTAGTTGAAGGTCAGGAGAATTGTGGAATCTGTCTGGGGATGCAAGATGGCTCTCAGTGCAGGAGCTCCCAGGATATCTACCTCCAGGGTAAGTTCTCAATTCACCAGAAAATCTGCTGGGACTACATTTCAAGAGCATTCGTTCATGGTGCCCAGCAAATGGGGACCTTGGTTTCTGACTAAACCTAGCTCCAAAGGTAGCCCCCAGGGCCCCTTCAGGTATGATCTTATCTTGGTGCTCCTTCATCATTGGCCACCATTCTTTTCCAGATACATAAGCAGCATATTTCCTATGAGCTGCATGACTAGCAACAACTGAAATCTCCCCACTTACACTGCAACTACTGTTCAAACTGCTTTCCTCTGTCTCAGTAATATGAGAAGGGCCTTGAGAATATCTGTTGGGCCCAACAATGGATGAAACTTCACGAGCACGTGCTGCTGCTCTTATAGCTTCCTCTGCACTAATACGAGCCAGCTTCCAGGGATTGATTCCTACAGATACCTTCTTTTGTCCCTGCAGTGTGCCTCCACCTCGCCTCCCCAGCTTCCCACCACTCACTTCCAAGTCACTACTGTAAGGCAATACAGTCTGTTCCAAACACACAAAACCAATCCCACTGTTACATAGCTTATGTATATGAGATTGAAGAGAAGCCTCCACAACAGACGTTTGAAGGTAACATGACAATGAGTGTGGTCATAACCTTGTGGCAGTTGCTAACAAAGATTCAGAGCATCATTGTTACATAGTACTTATACCAGATTTGAGATCTATAAAATGACCTAATCCAGAACATCCTCATGCACAAAGATAAGCTCACGTGTTTGCACCAAACCTAGAGTCCTCATCTTGATGCCTTTGCAATTGATTTGCTTAGTTTAATACTGGGGATTTGCAAGCATGGAAGATGATAAATGGGCAGGCTCTGCACAGAGCTAAGAAATGGCCACATTGATGCATCAAGGGAAAGCACGGGATCTCTCCCAAACCATCTGAACTGCTGGGTCAGAGAGAAGTCATAAGTAAAGTCCTATGCTGCATACCTGCTGATGTTCCACAAACATGCGAGGTGGTGTGCACAACATGGCCCGTTGTAGAGCAAGGGCACTTGTTGAGCTGTAGCTACTCACTCCAGTTGAACTAGCAGGTGATGATGTCATGCTATTCAAACCATCCCCTTCTAGCCCTTGCTCTTGATCTCTTACAGCCAAAATGTAATCATATGTTGTAATCCCCTGCATAGAGTCTTGACAGTAGCTTTAGACTTTTGACAGCTAATTTTGAGCTGGATATAGGGAGGCACATTAAATATTTGCAAAATCAGTTGTTATCATGAAGAAAATTGATTGAACCAAGCAATGCACCATCAGGAAAGGAAAAATCAAATATTAACAATCAAATCTGCCTGCACTTGTAGTGGAGTTCCTGCTAGATGATAACCTCAATTATTTCAAGACTCGTTGGCAAGTTTGTGTTGCAAAACAATGAAACTAGCAGACATGCAGACTCTCACAAAAAGGAGTTCCCACCTTTCGAATAAGGATTATGTGGAAGATGAATAGCTGAGTTAGAGGCACTGATGCTGAGAGCGCCAATAATGTGAGTGACCCCTGCATAATGAGAAATGTTACTGGTAAAATTATACAGATTGAAGGCAGCTTAGCTTAAAACACACAAACACTACAGCACTGGATCCATGGCATTTGGTAAAGACGACCAGGAAGTTGAGTGACAGACCACCACAACAATATAGGGCACTCGTGAGAAATTGCTGCCAAGGCTAGCAATGATCTCTTCATCAAAATTATCTCTATGAGAAAAGCACCGCACAAGGACAAGAATCCCGGTAGCCCACACAATGACAAGCTGCAATCACAAACCAGCAAGCTGCACAGCTCAGTCTGGGAATCTTTGAACAGCTTTCAGATCCAGATAAATTCATTAAATCTACCTCTTCGCAACTTCATGCACTCACCTCATGAACAAACATTCTTGCCGATTGTGCTTCTAACTTGTGCTTAATGATCTGACAAAATACTGGGAAGGTTGACCATTGCAGGGATGAAAGATGCTAGCTGGTGAGCTCTCAAATACATGCAATAGAAGGACATCTAATGCACAATTAATAGTCCCTTACAAATAGTAGAGCAGAGACCATTGATGCCACAAATAGCCTGTAGTTCTTCTTTCCAACACAGTTGTTGAGCCACTGCTTGCAGAGATCACAAAACTGCCATTAGAATCCCATCCACTTACTGAACCTGCATCTGAACTGTACAATCCACCATCTCTTGGGCATCAAAGACAATATCCAAAATTGGTTGTAAATGTACCCGGCAGTGATGATCAAACCCAGCCACACACTTGTCACAAGCTCTACAATGCTTGCTGTTCTTTGAGATCTGCATCAAGGCCACATGCAATGTCAGAACTGGTCAATATCAGATTCCATTCCCCTTGAGCCATGTTGAATTGTTAGCCCAGGCAATCCAAAATCATTTCTTCTAACAGTGACAATAATGTGTACTCTAGCATTACTAGGTGCTACAATAGAGCAACAACAATGCTACAAGTGAACAACACCAGTGAGCTGCTCACCTCTGCATCACAGATGCTACAATAGAGCAATTGCTCTCCAGAATAGAACATTTCTGAGTCTTGCAGCTTTTTGTGAACCAAACTGCGAAGGCAGCCTCCCATAGAGCTAAAGATACTCCCACCACTTGCATCCTCATTCTTTAAAGGGAAGGTCAAAGATAAGCTTCTGTCAGAGTCATACTGCGACTGGTCTAAGCCAGTATCACTACTTCCAGACTCCTTGGCAGCCTTGGCTTTAGCTGCTAGTTTCTTTGACTCAGCAGCTCGTCTCAGGTGGTGCACACCTGGATCAGCTGGATCACATGCTGCACACCAGACATACAAGATAACAAGAGAAAGAACCTGTGCAAAATAAAGAAACCACATGTCAGTCTTCTGAAAATCTGCATGGAGTCCTTCAAAGACCACAAAAGATTAACCATCTGCTGTCAACAGAAAGGCTCTACTCTCAGCTCAGTGATCTTGCACCAAAAACCCCGATTAGGGAGGATGCATGGGCCAAGCTGAGACCAAAATCTCCTCATGGTGAACTCAAGATTAATGTCTAACATGTCTTCCAAAGCATTGAAAGCTCAATCTCAAATGTGTAACCTAACATTCAGCCCAATGGTTCATTCATTCACAGGGGTACTTGACAATGACTACTACCTGTCTCTGTGATTAATGCATCTTTCTCAGAATTCTATCATGTGATGATGTTGAACCCTTCATGCAGCAGAAACAAAAGAAATCTCATGCCAGAATATGCAAAGTGTGCTCACCAGAGGCGAAAAGGCTGCATAAATGTGAAACTTCAAAATGCTGCTACCCACAAAAGGTATAAAGAACAAATAGAAGGAGAAACCCAATCCCGCAAACACTGCAATTGCCACTGTCTGCATAACATACAAAAAAAGCACATGCAAGTGTGGGGGAGTGTCAAATTGATCAAAATGCTATTGGCAAGCAGCCCATAAGGATATCCACCACCAAAAGATAGACTTAAACATCAAAATGTGCTTTCTACCAGTAGAGACAAAAATTCATATTGCTGAGTGATCTTTGTTCTCTCTGTGTTCACAATTACAGAGCTCTGAACAAGAGGCAGTAGTGCAAATGGCTATGGCAAGATTTAGGGTTTTCTAAATTCCAGGCCACATGATGGGTATACAAATCCAAACCCATCAGACTATATGGGGTTTGAAATTGTAAGAGTTACCTGCAGAGGATGATACGGCAGCTGCCACCCATGGTTTCGCATTGTGCGAGAAATGCTTGCAGCTAACCGCCCCCTCAGTCGTCGTCGATGACAAGCGAGCGCTAGACACCACCTCAGAACAAGGGGGGGTTCACTTTGGCAACTTTCCTCCTCATCACAACTTGAAATTTATTCCTGATCCGTGTCTTACTGTCTTTCTTCCCAACTCTTGACTGCTCTCCCACTTCTTCCTGCTGCAAAGCGGCCCTCCTTGTCTCCGATGACACCAAACATCTTCAGCGCAATGTACACATGCCGCTGGCATTGCACGATGATGACGCAAAGAGTATATATCTACCAAGTAGACGGTGCCCAGGTGATCTCAAGAAACGCAACACTGTGTTCAAATTCGTCTTCAGTAAAGCAGCAGGAGCTTCCCTTGGATCATTGTTGTCTCTGCGTGGTTCAAAAGTGTTGTGCAATACAAAGAGGGGGGAAACAGGGTCCAGCCATCGCCAAGAGCGGTAACGCGATAGCAGCCATATCCCGTCTGCGGCGTATCAACAACAACCAGCAGCAACTCATCTCTTGCAACAGAAGAGGAGTCCCAAGCAGTTGTTGTTACCTTTGGAAGTCCCAAGTGTTCTTGTTACATTTGGATCTCTCTGTCGATCAAGGAAAGGAAAAAAAAAGAAGAAGTCCTGAAAGAATGCTGCAGTGCCGACACAACGACGACGCGTTGTTGTTGTGCAAACCGGGGCTCAACAATCTGCTGCGACTGCGACTGTGATTTCTTCCTTTGGATCGCCACACAAGTACTATGACTATGCCGCCGCGCTCTTTCTTGCACACATGATTCCGAAATTAATTGTGTTCCGGTAATTCACAAATGCTCACACTCCATTCCACAAATGTAGAATTTCGTCGTAAGACTCTTGCAATCCAAGCTTCACCAACACTAACGAACACGGAACACTACAACACAACGCGAGAGAA
>Ga0116230_10002648_pt1 | contig 17251 bp, 9 predicted proteins | sample S1TSphfallax_3_FD_88678 | JGI IMG/M metagenome (GOLD analysis project Ga0116230, IMG submission 88678) | Host-associated microbial communities from peat moss isolated from Minnesota, USA - S1T2_Fd - Sphagnum fallax MG | ecosystem: Host-associated > Plants > Peat moss > Unclassified | place: USA...
TATTGGGTAGAGAGAGCGGCAGCGATTCTTCCTCGTTTGCGACGGTAATATTTCCGGGCGTGAAGAGGAGACCATCAATGATGACGCTGGTGATCTGGTCTAGTCCCTTGCCGGTAAGGACGGCTTGGGTGTCTCCGGCGTGGAAGACGAGGCGTCGGGGAGTGGGTGGATCAGCGTATGCGTTGAGTGCAATTTTTTCAGGCTGCTGCTGACCATATTGCTTTACTTGAAGTAGGAGCGGGCCGGGCATTACATTTTTAAGTGCAAGGCTGACGGTGAGCATGTGGGGTTTGGGAGACTTACCCGCAGACCAAGTGACAGGGATGGTGATGCCATCCGAGGTGGTTGCTTGAATGGAGTCGATACAGGCGGCACCATCCGAGTTGAAGTCTATGCTCACCTCACGACCGACGACAACCTGATTTGCCTCTGATGAAGACAGAGTCAAATGCCTACTGGGTGCAACTTGCAGATTGAAGGTGGGGCCGGTGTAAGAATCAAAGCCCCAGTTGCCCTCCACCGTGCCGCGGAGTTCGCTATTTGTGGAAAGTTGCGGCAGGTCTGACAATGCATTCGCTGAGAGAGTTAGACCACCCTGCGCAGCACTAGCGACGAGGGGCAAATCAACTTGTTTCGGGGATTTGATATGAAGCATGAGTCCATGCGCATAGCTGCTGGAAAAAATTAACGGTGCGCCTTCGACAGGAAATACAAGTGATGGCTTGGTGAGACACAGCAACTGGGTTGGGTCGACTGCATGGAGCGGCGGCAACTGTGCAGCTTGCACGGCGGGTAGGCCAATCACCAATACTGATTTGGGATTATGAAAAGATGGCGGATTGTTCAGCTTTAGATTGAGATCGTCCCCGGTGGTCATGGCCAGCGCAGGAATGTACTGATATTGCGCCGTATGTACGTTACTCATGATGCGCACCACATCCACTACTGAGCCAATATAGGCTGAATAATATCCACCGCCGACTGCGGGGGTGCTGGTGGCGTTGGAGAGTAAATCGGCGGTTGCTCCGCTAGTGAGTTGCGCGACTAATGATGTGTGTCCATCATCCATCACCACTGCGTTCTCTCCGGAGGTAAGGCAGACAATTTCCTGGCCGGGACTGCGGTTGAAGCAATCTTGATTGATTTTTATGTCGAGGCTGCGGGCCAGCAGGTCAGACTCTTGCTTCAATTGTTTCGTGTCAGAGCTGGGTATCTTTTGAATGTTGTTGACGTAAGTTTCATAACGTGCGCGGTCAAAGCTGGCAGCGTTTAAGTCTTGCGAGGCGCGTACAAAAGCGCCGGGGCGGCCCTTTACGGCATTGCGTAATGTTGTGAAATCTCCGCCGGTCGTGGGTGCCAGAAAGAGTAGTGCTTGCTGCGCATCATCGGGAACGGTAACTACTACTCCTTCATCGGCAACTTTTTTGTCCCATGTTTCCACGCGCGTGAACCAGTTGTCCGGTGGCGGATTAGTAGAACCACGCAAAAAGCAGGCGATCAACAAGTATCGGGCTGATTGGTCTGATGGCAGGGCTGAATGGATCCAGAGTCTATCACCGGGAGCGAGGTTCGGTGTCTGTGAGATGGGAAGCTCTCTGCCTGCTCTGGTTACCTTTACTTCGATCTTCGGGCCAGCGAGATCAAAGCTGGCTGGGTCAGCAGAAAGGTTGGTGGTGACAAGAAGTGAGACCAGGAGAGGAAAGAGAATTGCAGGTCGCATGCCCATACTTGAATTTTAGACGCTCGATAGCAGTTGAGCGTTGCATTGGAATTAGCAGGGAATTCTTGAAAGGTTCGATCACCTCTGACGGCCACGGGCGGACATTTCATCCGATGCGATTACACCATCTTTAATATGCACGATGCGGTGCGCATACTCTGCAATGTCCGGCTCATGTGTTACTAGCACAATGGTATTGCCTTTGGCGTGAAGATCGTCCATAAGTGCCATAATTTCATCGCCGGTTTTAGAGTCGAGGTTCCCCGTCGGCTCATCGGCGAGGATGATGGAAGGGTGATTGACCAAAGCGCGAGCGATAGCGACGCGTTGGCGCTGCCCGCCGGAGAGTTCATTCGGCTTGTGCATCATGCGTGTTCCCAGATTGACTGATTCCAGCGATGCCCTGGCGCGGGCAAGGCGCTCTACCGCAGGGGTGCCGTTATAGATAAGGGGCAACTCCACATTATGCAACGCAGTAGCACGCGCCAGCAGATTGAATGTCTGAAAGACAAACCCAATTTCTTTATTACGGATCCGGGCCAGCTCATCATCATTAAGATCACTTACCAAATGTCCATTGAGCCAGTAGGAACCTTGAGTGGGAGAATCGAGGCAGCCGATCAGGTTCATCAGAGTGGATTTACCCGATCCAGATGGGCCCATAATGGCGACATATTCATTGCGACGAATGCGCAGATTCACTCCGCGCAATGCATGGACCTGCTGCTCGCCCATTTCGTAGGTCTTCCAGAGATTTTCGACAACGATAATATCGCCATCGGCCATAGTCGCCGTAGTGGATGTATTCTCTGCGTATGTATCAATTGCCATAAATTCCTCCGGTTGCTGGCCTGCAGCTAAGAGCCACTATCAGTGGTGATGGTTTGCGGGGTCTTATCGATCTTTACAGGCCAATTATTTTTTAGAGTGCGCAGCACTTTGTATGGGCCAATTACGATTTGTTGTTTTTCATTTAGACCGCCTAGGACTTCAATCTCAGTAGTTCCGGTTATGCCGGTTTGCACGGGGACAAATACGGCATGAAGACTGCCTTTGATTTTCTGCAAAGTAAATACGCCCTGAATTGGCTGAGTTTTAGGTTGTGAGATGTTTACGGCAGCGCCGGATTTTTTACTATCAAGGGCTGGGTCGTGCAATGTGAGTGCTTGTATCGGAATCGTGAGCACATTTGGTTTATGCGCTGTCGTTATTTTTGCGGTTGCAGAGAGGCCGGGACGTAGTTCTGATGAAGGATCATCCAACGTGACAATCACTTTGAAGTCTTTGGCCTCTTCGGTGCCAGTGGTGCTTTGGCTTGTGGCAATACCGGTAGTGCGCAGCAAAGCCTGGTCGCCCACCTCAGTCACATGTCCCTTGAAGATTTTTCCGGGCAGGGCATCGACGCTTACATCGGCACTCTGTCCCAGGGCAACATTGACGATGTCTGTCTCGTCCACCTTCACCTCAGCGGTGATAACAGACATATCAGCAAGGGTCATTAGAGTGGAGCCTTCGGCATTTTGAATGCCCACAACAACCGTCTCGCCTTCGCGCACTGGCACGTTGGTCACAAGAGCGTCAAACGGGGCACGGCTTACGGTCAGGTCAAGACTGTACTGGCTGCCCCGGAGGGTTGCAATAGATTGGTCAACTTGGCGGCGCGCGGCCTCGGTCTGGGCATGTGCTTGTGCAACTGCGGCCTGTCGCTGGGCAAGAGTCGCTACATCCACGTCATAGGCCGATTTTTTTGCATCATAATCTGCTTTTGAGACGAGCTGCTCTTTGTACAAACTTTGATACCGCTGGTAGTCAAAGGCCTTTTGCTCCAAATCGGCTTTTGCCTCTTCAACATTGGCCTCAGCAGTTTTTTCATTTGCCATGTCAGCCAGCACAGTACTTTGATTGGTTGAGATGGTCTCTTTTTGCGCGGCCACCTGCGAGGCAGGGGACTGGTCTTCAACCTCCGCAACGATTTGGCCTTTTTTTACAAAGTCGCCTTCTTTGACGTACAGATGAGTAATCCTGCCGAAGGAAGTTGCGCCAAGATTTACATAGGTTTTTGGTTTTATCTGACCAGTTCCGCTAACGGTTGAGACCAAGTCCTCGCGCGTAACTTGACCAACCAGTACTTTTGTCACTTTCGACTGGCTACTGTATATAGTGGCGCCGATTATGACAGCCACCAGCAGAACTAGGCCTACAATAACGAGGATTTTTTTCTTGCTCATGTATATCGTTCAATCCTTCGAGCACTTGCAGTGTGATGGCTATATTGCAAATTTTCTGTCTAATGCAGAGTGTTTGGATAGCAGTCCATAGCGAAAACAAAACAGGCACAGAAAAGTTATTTTTTTGATGCCTAAGCAGTTCCAAATTCGTCAAAAAAATGTCAAACAAAGAAGTCAAATTTGACACCAAAATTCTGGCTCAATCATAGCAGGAACACCTTGTATCTGGCGGTGCTAAACCTTACAATGTGGTGTGGCGCAGATATATAGTGCCAAGGAGTCAAACCATGTACATCCTTTCCAGAAGTTTTCGTTTAGTGGCACCAGTATTGGCCATCTTCAGTGTCGTCAGTATGGCGACCGCTCAGACGCAATCTTCCACTTCACCCGCGCAACCGAGCAACCAGCAATACGATCCATTGCATCGTCCGTTGAGCGACCGGGAGAAAGTGAATCAACAGAAAGAGTTGAAGCACGAGCTGAAAGGCGAGTACAAGAAGTGGTTGGATGAGGATGTAGTTTGGATCATCAGTGATGAAGAGATAAAGGCGTTCAAGAGCCTCTCCAATGATGAAGAGCGGGATAACTTCATTGAGCTATTCTGGCTAAGGCGAAATCCGAATCCAGATTCACCAGAAAATGAGTATCGTGAAGAACACTACCGCCGCATTGCCTATGCAAACGAGCATTTTGCAGCCGGAAAGCCAGGATGGAAGACTGATCGCGGGCGTATTTATATAGAGTTTGGCAAGCCGGATGATATTGATGCCCATCCCAGCGGCGGCGACTATAACCGTCCAATGGAAGAAGGTGGCGGTCAGACATCTACCTACCCTTTTGAGATTTGGCATTACCGGTATCTGGAAGGTATTGGCGACAATATCGACATTGAATTTGTGGACACCTGCATGTGCGGCGACTACCACATGACCTATGATCGGTCAGAGAAAGACGCCTTGATCCACAACCCCGGCATGGCACCCACACTGTTTGAGCAGATGGGTGTGGCCAAGCCAGAAGACCGCTTTAAGAGTGGTGTAGAGTCATTGGGCGCTGGCCCCTTGAGCGCTAGCAATCAAAGTAAAGAATTTGACCGCATCAACCAATACGCAAAACTGACTGCCCCGCCACCGATCAAATTCAAAGACCTTGAAAGCGTAATGGTCGACAGTACGCTGCTGAAGGGGCCAATTTTCCCCTTTGAAGTGCGTACTGACTATGTGAAGGTCACGAATGACACTATATTGGTGCCAATAACAATCCAGATGCGGAACCGGGACATGACGTTCACTACAAAAGATGGCGTTTCGCGCGGTACTGTAAACATATTGGGTCGCGTAACCACTCTGACGGGACGCATTGCACAGACCTTTGAAAACACTGTGCAAATAGATGAACCAACTGAACTGCTTGCGAAAGCGCAAGATAACAGCTCCGTCTACTGGAAGGCTTTGCCATTACGTCCGGGCCGCTATCGCTTGGATGTGGTCGTCAAGGACGTCAACAATCAGGAGCACATCGGCAAGTGGGCCCGCGGTATTGAAGTACCCAAATATGATGATGATCAACTTGCAGCATCTTCTCTGATTCTTGCCGACCAGATGGAACGCGTTCCCTCCAAGGAGATCGGTGCTGGTAATTTTGTTATCGGCAATACTTTTATTCGTCCGCGCGTCAGTTCCAGCCCAACCATTCCGGTACGCTTCAAGCGTAACCAGAACCTGAGCTTCTGGATGCAGGTCTACAATCTCGGTATTGATGACAAGACCAAACAGAATGGTGCTACAGTGCAGTATCAGGTTGTAAATCTGGACACCAACAAGACTGTCTTGAACACGACGGAAAGCACGAACAAGATCAATCCAAATGCAGATCAGGTTACGCTGGAGAAGACAATGCCCCTTGCGAGTCTGGCCCCGGGCAATTACAAACTGACAATCACGGTGGATGATGCAGTAAAGTCAGGACAGACAGGAATAAAACAACAGGTCGCAGAGCCTGCATCATTTGTAGTTGAGTAGCAAAGTTACAGCTTTGCTGAGTGGATTTGGCTTTAGTGCGGATTTGCCGCAAAGACCACGCAAGCTTTTCAAGCGATGGTCGCGGTTGCGCTACTTGCTTTCATACATGCCGAGTCTAAGGTGTGTCGAACTCCTAGAGGCAGTCTGACGCAGTACGATCAATCGATACTGTGAAGAAACGAAATATACAATTCGTTCTACTCTTGCTATTGGCCATGGCCCCTATGGCACTTGCTGATGTTACCGCTACGGTAACTGGCTTGGTGCGTGATTCCCATGGCACTCCGCAGTTGGGCGCAATCGTTCAAGCTATTGGCCCAGATGCGTCTGTGATGGCAACAGCATTTACAGACATACATGGACGCTATGTCCTGGCCGATGTATTGCCCGGCAATTATCAGATCAAAGCGACTGCGGCATCGTTTCTGCCATCGCTGCGAGATAATCTCCAACTACATAGTGGTGTGAAAATTGTCGTTAACCTCACCCTGAGTACATTTTTTGAGGCCATGCAATGGTTGCCAGCACAACGTCGTCGAGCGGGCGATTCAGAGGATGACTGGAAGTGGACGCTGCGTTCAGCAGCGAACCGGCCCATTCTTCGCATGCTTGAGGACGGGCCCTTGGTGATGGTTTCCACCAGTGAAGATGAGCGCGTCAAACCAGTCCTTGAAGCCCGTGTTGCCATGACCAGCGGCGCAAGTGAGTTCGGTGAAGGCGGTGTGCATAATGTGTTTACGCTGGACGAGACATCAGAAGATGGCCCAGGCGTAATTCTGCGTGCAGATCTGGCTGCACCGGACACGAGGGTGCCTTCAATGCCTTCGGCTGAAATTGCTGCTGGTTACGAGCGTCGTCTCACTCCGATGGCATCAGTGCGTATGGCCGCTGATATGAGCGAGCATCCTGAGGTGGTCGGGCCACTTGGTATGCTGGGCATGCAAAGTTTTGGCATCCAGATGGCCAACGAAATGCAAGTTGCGCCAAATGTTGTGGTCGATGTTGGTAGCGAGTCCACTATCACTCATCTGGCAAACCAGACAGGCTTTGCAGTCCAACCATTTGCTGATGTTAATATGCACGCTGCAGCTCCGCTGTTGATTCAATACCGTATGGCGACGGCCCGCGACATGCAGGGTTGGGATGATTTGGACCAGATTCAGCCTACGCAGCAAGTGGCTGTACTGAATGAAGATGGAAAAATCATGCGTGAGACTGGTCTGCACCAGGAGCTTGGCTTTACCGTAAATACAGGACATGGTCGCATCAGTGGAGCAGTTTTCCATGATGACATCACACACCCGTCACTCAACGGTAGCGGAAATTTAGATCCTGAAGACTTAGCTGCGGGTGGGATAATTGGCGATCCCGCGACAGCAACATTCCGTATGCTGGGTGCTGGCTACACCGCGACGGGTATTCGGTTGTCTACGGAGCAGCCAATTACGGCCACTACTTGGGTCAATCTTAGCTATGCCACAGGGGAGGTATTAACGCTGGGTAATTCAGTTGACACAGCACCTGTTGCATCTCTAAGCGCCGCTTTGATGGCTATGCAGGTTGAGCGTAATAATGCTTTTGACCTTGCCATTGAAAGCAGGTTGCCAACCACCGGCACACATATTAGCGGTTCATACCGATGGCAGCCCAGCAACACCGTTACTGCTGTGGATGCATATGGGGCATACAGCGATCATCCCTATCTCAGCTTCTATGTCCGTCAGCCCATACGGTTTCGCGGTTTCCTGCCCAAGGGCATAGTGGCTATGGTGGATGTGACGAACCTTCTGGCCCAGGGCTATCGTCCAGTGCTTTCTGCGGATGGGCGCACACTATATTTTGCTCAAACGCCACGTACTGTGCAGGGTGGACTTTCCTTCAATTTCTAAAGTTTTATCCTCTCTTCGACCTGCAAATATTCACAGTTTTACTGTGATATTCTTTTACTGGATAAATTTTTTGCAAGAAATTGCTATTGCGGAAACCCTGCAAATTTTAAGCTAATTTTTCAGCGATCTAATGGACGTGTAGCTCAACTGGCAGAGCATTCGACTCTTAATCGACAGGTTGTGGGTTCGATTCCCACCGCGTCCACCATCCATTCCATATCATCAAAAAAATAAATAACATTCAGAACATTTCAGGTCCGCTTTGTGCGAGATTGATGACGAGGGTTTTCATATCAACTCAAATACGCAAGAGACGGCTGTTATTTGGTTCAGAAATGATTTGCGCTTGGCCGATAATCCAGCCCTGAATGCCGCTATCGCAACTGGTTTAGCTGTCTTACCGGTATTTATACAAGTGCCAGAAGAAGGTTCTCAATGGCCTCTGGGGGGAGCGACCAAGTGGTGGTTGCATCATTCACTAAAAAAATTGAATGAGTCTTTAGTCAAGTGCGGCTCTAAATTAATCGTTAGATCAGGGAACGCATCAGAAATCTTATTGGCCCTTGTAGAGGAGGCCAATGTCCGCCGTATATTCTGGAACCGTTTGTACGAGCCAGAGAGCATTGCTCGTGATAGTGATTTGAAATCCAAGTTACAGGTAAGTGGAGTTCAGGTAGAAAGCTTCAATGGTAGTTTGCTCTTTGAGCCCTGGGAGGTCCGCACTGGAGAAGGGAAGCCATTTCAAGTTTTCACTCCTTTCTGGCGGGCATGTTTGGCAGCCAATCCTCCATCTCCTCCAATCTCTGCTCCAAAAAATGTTAGATCGCCAGAGCGCTGGCCTGTCTCTCTCTCAATTGATGATTTAATGCTTGAGCCAACTATTGACTGGGCAGCCGGGATTAGAGAGATGTGGACTCCTGGCGAGCAGGGTGCAATGCAACGGCTGCATAATTTCACCATAGACCACATGCCAAAGTATGCTTGTCAACGGGACAATCCTGCGAATGAGGGCACGTCTCGTTTGTCCCCCCACATGCACTTTGGTGAAATTAGTCCTCGCCAGATATGGCATGAGTTAATTCCACTACCATCTTCCGGGCCATATCTCCGCCAGGTTATTTGGCGAGAGTTTGCCCATTACATGCTGTACCACCATCCAAGAACGCCCCAAGAACCTTTCCGTGCTGAATTTCGCAATTTCCCCTGGCGTGCGGACGCAGCAAAATTACAGGCATGGACACGCGCTCTCACCGGCTATCCACTGGTGGATGCTGGAATGCGTGAGCTTTGGCACACTGGCTGGATGCACAATCGCGTCCGCATGGTTGTCGCATCGTTCCTGGTGAAACACCTACTACAGCCTTGGCAGGAGGGCGCTGCATGGTTCTGGGACACACTGGTAGATGCAGATTTGGCGAACAATACATTTGGCTGGCAATGGGTCGCAGGTTGTGGAGCAGATGCCGCTCCCTACTTCCGCATCTTCAATCCCATGCTGCAAAGCAAGAAATTTGATCCAAACGGCGATTACATTCGTCGTTGGGTGCCGGAGTTGCGTGGGTTGAGCAACGATTCCATCCATGAACCCTGGCTGGCTACAGTTTTTGAGCTGGCAGATGCAGGCATCAAGCTGGGTGTCAGCTATCCTTACCCAATAATTGACCATGTCGCAGCGCGCAATGCGGCGCTAGAAGCTTTTCAGACATTGCGAGACAATAACAGCCAATTAAATGGCTGACATTTGAATCTAACAGGATATTTTTCTGTCATTTCGATACTGCTTTGTAACAAGCCTCCAATATGTTACGTTTATCTGACAGGCCCCCTTCAATACAATTCACAGCAAGCATAGAGAGACACAAAGTATCGGTTTCTTATTTGTGTTTGAATCAATTTTGATTGCATTGATACTTTACGCACTTATCCACAAGATCATGGTAGTGGGCTATTTTTACTCCTAGGAGAGAGCTGATGTCAGAACAAAAAGCACCTGAAATGAAGGCAACACTTGGCCTTACTGGATTGACTAGTAATGCAATGGCCCTGATCGCCCCCGGGGCATTTCTTTGGCTAACTTTTTATCTTCAGGCGACTGAGATTAACGCGAAAACAAATGTTTCCACTGCACCAGCAATGTGGCTGGGCATCATAGTCGCGCTGCTGCTGTGTTTGGCTACAGCAGTTGCTTATGCAGAAATCTCCAAGCTTTATCCAGGCACAGGTTCCAGCTATTACTATGCGGAACAGGCACTTCTCTCCAAGGACAAAGCATTCAAATATGCTCGCATTGCTAAATTTATTGTAGGTTGGGGATCACACCTTTACTACTGGGTATATCCGGGAGTAATGGTTGCCGTTACAGGTCTTTTTGTAGGATATGTTGTTGGCTTTTTGGACCCTACTTTTATCAATGGCTCTACGCCCGGCCCAGTCTTCATGGGACTGGTGGCAGTTGTATTTTCATTCGCAGTTGCATGGATTGCTTCAAAGGGTGCAGGCGCATCTACGGCAGTCAACATTGCCATCAATGTAATTCAAATATCCGCCCTGGTTGTATTCAGCGTGCTTGCCATCGGCTACCGAGTCAATCATCCAGCCGGCAGCGCGGCATTTCAGTATGATTCCCAAACGCTTGCAACTTATACCTACCAATATGCCACCAAGCCAGATGGTACTGTTGTGCGCGCAGCCGACGGCACCCCGTTGCCATTGCTGGATGCCGCTGGTAAGCCAGTACCTTTCACCATCTCCTATCCCGAGAAAGATAGTAATGGTAGTTTCCTTACACACAGTAATGCGTTGTCAGTTATTTCTCCTCATAACTACAACTGGGTTTTTGTGCAGGCCACGGTGGCCATTCTTATACTTGTTGGGTTTGAGTCAGTAACATCAATGGGGGGGGAGGCCAGAAACCCCACCAAACATATTCCGATTGCTGTAATTGCTTCATTGCTAATACAAGGCCTGGTCTGCTATTTGATTGAGTATTTTGCTGCAAATTATTTTCTTAATTCCGGCTACACCATGCAGAGTGCGGCTGGCTCCGCAGCGCCTATTGGCGACATGATGATTATTGTCGGTGATGGTCTGTTTGGCCATGGCAACGGCAAATATTTTATGCTGGCGGAGGCAGTCACCGTCTTCCTGGCGCTGATTGGCACCACACTTTCATGTATGAATACTGGCGCTCGTGTAACTTATGCGATGGGCAAGGACAAGGAGGCCCCAGAGCATTTTGGTCTACTTCACGCCGAGTCATTATCTCCACGTCGCGCCATCTGGTCGCTTGCTGTTATATCCGCAGTGATTGGAGTGCTTGCGGTCTCCCTTGCATTTGCCGATGGCAGTGCCCCTACAGATGCCGCCATCGCCGCACTACCGCACGGCATATTTTCCAGCTTCGGCTATCCCTCACATGCCTTGCTTGCGAAACTGCCAAATTCACTGCTTACTCTTACGCTTACTTCAAATTTTGGAACGTTTATTCTGTATGCTCTGAGTTGTTTTCTTGCGATTGTGGCTTACTACAAACGTCCTGATTTCAACTTTGTTCTGCATTTGCTTGTTCCCGGCTTTGGTCTTATTGCCAATCTTGTTTGCATGGCTTTTTATTTGATCGGTCCGGCACAGGGTTTTGGCAGTTCGCTTGAGCCGTGGTCGGCGCTTGCCATTGCAGGCCTGTGGGGATTCTACGGGGCCTTTTATTTCATCAGGTCTTCCAGAAAACAGGGTAAGAGCATATTGCTTACTAGTAAGTAGTTCTCTTTAGCTCTCTATATATAGATAAAAAGGCGGACCTGATTGGGTCTGCCTTTTTCTATCTATAGGCATAATCATGGTGCAGAATATAGAGTGAAAGATATAAGTATGTTGTGGAACGGGTTAACTGATGGGCTTCTACGATAAGTTGTCTCCGGGCGAGCAAATTGATTTGTATCGTATCGAGGCTGTAATTGCCCATAGCGGAATGTCAACTATCTACCGTGCCACTGATCTCAAAAATAAAACAGTGGTAGCTTTGAAAGTTCCTCATCCTGATATTGAATCAGACCCCGTTTTGTTTGATCGCTTCCAGCGCGAGGCAGACATAGGAAAAAAATTAGACCATCCAGATATTGTTCGTGTTCTTGATGTTCATAATCATTCTCGTGTTTATATGGTGATGGAGTGGTGTGGTGGTCGCACATTGCGGGCAATACTCTCAGAAGGTAAATTGTCACAAGCGCACGCCGTAGACATTGCTATAAAACTGCTGAATGTAGTTGAATACATTCATAACAACGGCATTGTTCATCGCGATCTGAAACCGGAAAACATCATGGTCGATAATGACGAAAACATCAAGCTGCTTGATTTTGGGATTGCAGGTGATTCTTCAGCCAACCGACTTACCTATGCCAACATCAACACCATGCCCGGCACCCCGGACTATCTTGCCCCAGAGCAGGTAAAAGGCAAGCGGGGAGATGCCAGGACAGACATCTATGCAATCGGTGTCATTCTCTATGAAATGCTTGCTGGAAAGTTGCCTTTTACAGGGGACTCTTCTATAGAAGTAATGCATCAGCGTTTGTTGAACCACCCTGTACCGCCACAAGTTGCAGACCCAGCCATCTCGCCTCAATTACAAGAAGTGCTCTACCGCGCACTGGAGCGTAAGCCAAAAAATCGTTATGCCAAAGCGCGAGAGTTTGCCACCGATTTACAACATTTAGATAAGGTTGTAACAATTGATCGCCAGGAGATACGAGACTGGAAGAAACGCAAATCTTATATATCGCGTGAGATTTTGTATTACGCAGCGCTGGCATTGCTGCCAGTCGCAATACTTGCGTTGATGTTTCTAGTGGCACACCATCGTTAGTACAGCCTCAGTTGTGCGTATTGCCTTCCATCATTTAGATTTCTACAGTGTGAAGTTAGTGGGTTTTAGGTGCACCGAAATATGAATAGCATAACCATGCCTTGAAAGGGCCATCTATGAAAATGTCCGCCGAGTTTAAGTCAGAACAGCCATCCGCACGTTTTCTTTTTTTCGTCATGATGCTCATCTGTTTTGTGATGCTCCAGTTCTCTCAGTCAGCTTTTGCCCAGGAAGACATTAGCGGATACTGGGTTGTCCATCACATTTATACAGATGGCTCTGTTCACGATGGTTATTTATTGCTTGATGCACGTAAGGAGGACATATCCGGCCTTCAACTCAGTCGAGACTACGGTACCCCTTTGATCGGTACTTTCAAGGATGGTAAATTGCATCTTGTTGCTACGCCTATTAATCCTGCTCAGGCATCGCGACAGACGATATATGACGGTAGCTATCAGGACGGAAAATTTTCGCTACAAATAACTACTCCGAACAAGGACACATATCAAGCGACTGCTGAAAAGACAACGCGTGAAGCATCTCTCCCTCCAGCCCCTTTGCCATTACCAGCTTTGCGTGACCTTCCTGACAATGGTCTGGTCCGTACCCCACCAATGGGCTGGAATAGCTGGAACAAATTTGCCGGCAAGGTAACGGATGCGGATGTCCGCACCATGGCCGATGCGATGGTCTCCAGCGGCATGAGCAAGTTGGGTTATACCTACATAAACATTGATGACACATGGGAACTGGACCGCGACAAAAACGGCAATATTACATCCAATAACAAGTTCCCAGACATGAAAGCCCTGGCTGATTATGTGCATTCTAAAGGACTGAAAATTGGTATCTATTCCTCACCCGGTCCGACAACCTGTGCCGGATATGAGGCCAGCTTTGGACATGAACTTCAGGATGCCAAGACCTTCTCCGCATGGGGCTTTGATTATCTAAAATATGATCTTTGCAGTGCCCGAAATATTTACGGCAAAAACAATATCAACGATTTATCTGCGGAAGATATTCAGGCAATGTATCAAAAAATGGGGGAGGCGCTACAACAGTCAGGACGTCCCATTGTCTTTAGCCTGTGCGAGTACGGTGATGCAGATGTATGGAAGTGGGGAACTAAAGTCGGTGGAAATCTCTGGCGCACAACTGGCGACATTAATGACCACTGGGCATCAATGGATAAGATTGGCTTTAGCCAGCTTGCCATAGCCAGTTACACGCGACCGGGGCATTGGAATGATCCCGACATGCTTGAGATAGGAAATGGTGGTATGTCTGCGGATGAATATCGCACCCACATGAGTCTCTGGTCGATGCTCTCGGCCCCGCTGCTCGCTGGAAATGACCTTAGGACAATGACTGATGAGACAAAGTCAATCCTGATGAATGCTGAAGTTATTGCTATCGATCAGGACCCTGCAGCAAAGCCAACCCAAATTCTCAGCCAGCAGGGCAAGGTAGAGGTGCTATGGCGTCCGCTGGCGGATGGTTCTATAGTCGTGGGCATATACAATCGCGGTGAGGAACCCACAGAAGCTGGTTTCGCTTGGGACAGCCTCAATCTGGGACCGACTAAAAACTTGCATGCACGTGACCTGTGGAAGCATACTGACGTGGCAGTCACTGGCGATAAATTTTCTGCAACCGTACCTGTGCACGGAGTAGCGCTCGTGCGTGTTTCCTCCACAAAGAAGAAAGCAAATATGTAGACTTACTCGTATGAACTAGGCAGTTACGCGATATTGCTGTAGCGATGAGGCCGCACTCGCAGTGAGGTAGGCATTCACTGAAGCTGCGGCCTTCCGGCCCTCAGAAATTGCCCATACCACCAGTGATTGTCCACGCCGCATGTCTCCAGCAGCAAAAATGCCGGGTACAGATGTCATGTAATCCGCATTTGTCGCAACGTTGCCGCGACTGTCCAGCTCAAGTCCAAGCTTTTCGATCATGCCAGAACGTACCGGACCAAGGAAGCCCATTGCCAGCAGAACCAAATCAACGTCGAGAGTAAATTCTGTACCTGCAATAGGCTCAAATTTCGGTGGCGGCCCAACGCGTACGGCATGGAGCTGTTTCAGATTGCCTTTATCATCCCCAGTAAACTTTATGCTGTTGATGCTCCAGTCACGAATGCCGCCCTCTTCATGTGAGCTTTCTGTCCGCAACTGCAAAGGCCACATTGGCCAGGGGGTCGAAGCTGCGCGATGGTCCGGCGGTTTCGGCATAATTTCAAACTGATGCACACTCTTTGCGCCTTGACGCAGGCTGGTTCCCAGGCAGTCCGCACCCGTATCTCCGCCACCAATGATGACCACGCGCTTGCCCTCGGCGTATATGGAATGCGAAGGTTCAACCAGGTCACCTTCACACCGTCGGTTTGATTGCGGCAAAAATTCCATGGCGTAATGAACACCTTTTAGTTCGCGTCCCGGAATTTTCAGATCACGCGGCTGCTCCGCACCACCACATAGCAGGATCGCATCAAACTGCTCCGTCAATGTCTCCACGGGTACATTTACGCCAACATGAGCATTCGTCACAAAAGTTACGCCTTCATCCCGCATCTGTTGAATACGGCGATCAAGCACATGCTTTTCTAACTTGAAGTTTGGGATTCCATAGCGCATAAGTCCGCCAATGCGGTCGTTCTTCTCATATACCGTCACTGTGTGACCAGCGCGGCGCAACTGTTGTGCCGCCGCCAATCCAGATGGCCCACTGCCGATGACTGCCACCCGCTTTCCAGTATTATGGGCTGGCGGCTCTGGGTGGATCCAACCCTCTTCCCATCCGCGTTCCACAATGCTGCGCTCAATCAGCTTGATTGAAACAGGCGGTTCATTAATACCAAGCACGCAGGCTGCCTCGCATGGTGCCGGGCAGATGCGGCCTGTAAATTCAGGAAAATTATTGGTTGAGTGCAGACGACGCAGAGCAGTCTCCCAACGATTGTTGTAGACAAGGTCATTCCAATCAGGAATTAAATTGTTTACCGGGCATCCAGTATGGCAGAAGGGAACTCCGCAATCCATACATCGAGCGCCTTGCTCACGCTGTTTCTCCTCAGGAAACGGCATGTAAATTTCATTCCAGTCATGCAGGCGCTCATCCACCTTGCGGCGCGTTGGCTGTTCCCGCGGAATTTCTAAGAATCCAGTCTCTTTACCCATGTTGCACCTGTCCTGCTGCCATTTTTGGCGATGTTGATGTGGGGGAAACGTACACCGCAGTCGCGCGTGGAATGCCCAGAACGCGTTTGTACTCCTGCGGAAATACCTTAATGAATTTGGCCTGCTCCGTTTCCCAATGTTCAAGGACCCAGGCGGCGCGCGGACTCCCAGTCAGGTCGCGATGACGCTCCAGCAGGCCCCTAACTAAGGCAACGTCTTCGTCTAGAATTAATGGCTCCAGATCAACGCTGTTTGGATTGCAATGACGAGTAGAGAAGATGCCCATGTCGTCGTAGACATAAGCAATACCACCGCTCATACCCGCGGCAAAGTTGCGCCCAGTTGCTCCCAGTACAACTACTGTACCGTTGGTCATGTATTCGCAGCCATGGTCGCCTACGCCCTCAACCACTGCAGTTGCCCCAGAGTTGCGGACTGCAAAGCGCTCTCCCGCAATGCCGTTGAGGAAGACTTCTCCCGTTGTCGCACCGTACAAAACAACGTTACCAACTAGAATACTTTCTTCTGGCAGGAAGCTCGATGTCTTCGGTGGATAAGCGATGATTCGCCCACCAGAAAGGCCCTTGCCCAGATAATCATTGGCTTCGCCTTCAAGCTCCAGTGTCACTCCGTTAGGCACAAAGGCACCGAAACTTTGCCCGGCTGATCCCCTGAAGCGATAGTGGATCGTATCTGGAGGTAGTCCCGCAGACCCATATAGTCGGGCAATTTCTCCACCCAGCATTCCACCGACTGTGCGGTGTACGTTGCGGATGGCAAAGCTGCCAGTGACGGGTGTCTTTGATTCCAATGCAGGTTTTGCAGCCTCAATCAATTGATGGTCAAGTGCCATATCAAGTCCGTGGTCCTGTGCCTGTGTGCGACGACGTGAAACTCTTGAGGGCAGTGTTGGTGCATAGAGGATTGCCGATAAATCAATCCCTTTGGCCTTCCAGTGTGTGTCAGCAACGGAGGCATCCAGCTTCTCAACATGACCCACCATCTCATCGACAGTGCGGTAGCCCAGCTTGGCCATGTGTTCACGGACTTGCTCCGCAATAAAGAAGAAGAAATTAACCACGTGCTCCGGTTGGCCTTTGAACTTGGCACGCAGTACTGGGTCTTGCGTTGCAATGCCGACAGAACAAGTGTTTAGATGGCACTTGCGCATCATGATGCAGCCCATCGTGATCAACGGTGTTGTGGCGAAGCCAAATTGTTCTGCACCCAGCAGGGCTGCAATTACTACGTCGCGGCCCGTCTGCAATTTTCCGTCCGCCTGAACGCGAATACGGCTGCGGAGATCATTGAGCAGTAACACTTGCTGTGTCTCAGCCAGGCCAA
>Ga0116230_10002651_pt1 | contig 17234 bp, 12 predicted proteins | sample S1TSphfallax_3_FD_88678 | JGI IMG/M metagenome (GOLD analysis project Ga0116230, IMG submission 88678) | Host-associated microbial communities from peat moss isolated from Minnesota, USA - S1T2_Fd - Sphagnum fallax MG | ecosystem: Host-associated > Plants > Peat moss > Unclassified | place...
GGATGAGGAATAGAAGCGGTGGATGAAGAATGGTAGGTCAATGAATGACTTTCTTTGAGAGACTGTAGTAACCTGTACCTACCACCCAACGTGACCCAACACCTACCAGTCCGTCTGTCATCCATTAGAAATCCGTTACAAGTTATGACTCAGTTGTGGATGGATTCATCCACAACTGAGTTACCAAGGTTTCACCTTGGTAACCTATCTGGTAAACCCTCCAACGCCCCCCACTCATACTACCTAGGTAACTACTAACTACCCATGTAAAGTGGGTGAGTATCATAGGTAAATAGGTAGGAAATATAGGTGGTTGCTATGTAAGTAGGTAGGTAAGTAGGCAAGACACTTGGTGACTACTTAGATACATATGGATGGTTGGTATATATCTAATCACCATGGTTATTTATGGGACAGACCCCAATACTAAAAATAATGTTTCATGTTCATTCATTATCTATCCACATAGTTCATTCAAGTTCAATGTCCAGCACATAATTCCCAAAGTGGCTTGTGAAAATTTAGAAACAAGGGGCTTGTTGTGTAATCTTTTTATCCTTCACACCTGATGTGTTGTTTTTGCTCCTTTTTGGCTGCTGCTTCTTTGGCTTTGCATTTCAAAGATGATTTGTAAAGCTTGAGAAGGCGCTGCTATACCATTTTAAATCACTCAAAATGGAGAAGAATTGAGAAAGATCCACCAAAGTGTTCGGTGATAGGCTAGTGTTTGGTGATGGGCCAGTTTACCCTATTACGCTTACTCCTTAAAATGGAAGGGATCTTGCACCTGCTTATAGGCCTTAATCCCTCCCACTCTTAAATAATACGAGTGTAGCATATGTTGTTGGCCCAAGTGTGAACACATTGAGGGCTCAACTAATTTTTCCTCCTAATTCCAACTTTTGCAATTTGTTTCAATTTTCCAACAACAAAATCCACTCAAAAATCACAGCTTAGCTCTGAAATTTTTGAAATAAACTCTATTAAATCTGATGGCTGAAGGCTTTCCAACAACACCAAGAACATCCCCATATTTCATTGAAAAAATGATTCAATAATCAATAGCTTTCACATCGTAGCTCCAAACAATCTCAAACCAAGTCAATGCACCCATACTCATTCAGCGCTTTCCAAAGATACCAAGAGCATGGCATGAAGCACCATGATTTGGGAGATTTCAATGTAACAAAACAAACTACTTACTTCATATATAGATGTATAAAAACCCTCTCCTTTTTATGCTCATATCTATGCCCACAATGTTAAGTAAGCTAACATTTAGACATCATTTTATTTTTTTAAAACTTAATTTAGTTATTATTGACGTAAAACTTTTTTTCTATTCATTCACACCTAAAAGAACCATGGAATGATGAGAAAACATTTTTTTTAACTTAACATTAACTTGAAACACCTTGATAACCTTCATCATTTATGATGGGTAAAGCCCACATGCAAGTGATGTTCCCAAAATGTGATATTATCACAAAGAAGGCTACTTAATGTTGTCTCTACTACTAAGAAACAATGAAAAAATGTGGTTCTAAGAAATTTTGAATTAATAAAAAATGGCAAAACAAAGTTAAAGTCAATAATCCTTCAGTCTACCCTAATCAAATTAAATTATTAATCAAATTGAGCTATTGATCATGAGGAATCAAGTCTTTCCGGCTCCACTTTCTTGAGCCTAAATAGTCTAGCATGACAATTCCACCAACAAATCCTAATCTTTCATAATGAAACCCACCCAAATACCACCTATGATTTCAAGGAAGTTGGACAAAAAGGAAACAAGAACCCAGATCTCTTTGATAAAAAGAATTGACAAACCCCAAAGTTGTATAATCTCCCAATATTCCTTTTTAAAACTCCCACAATTATGGAACTCCTTTCATGAACACTAAAGTTGATTACATCCCAAAACAAATGACAATTAACGTGCCCCCAAAATTTTTGAGAGGCCCAAATTTGGGTCCAAAGGTGAAATAATGGGAAAAAAAAAAGGGGGGTCAAGGCACACTCCTTAACTCGCAACACTTTTAAGGTAGGAAGGTGTGTTGAAGCTTTAAGATGGGACTACGATGAACTCACAAACAAGAGTTCAAAATGAAATCAACTTACACAACCAATGTCGCAACCCCACTTTGAGGCAAGTGTGAGGATGAAACTCACACTCCCAAATGTGGGAACTTGGAATCCTTCGAGACTCCCACAACTTCAGAGCTCGATTGTAGAGGTCAAAGCACCTTGCCTTGGGGTGTTCTTTATGTCTTTGGAAAGGCCTTGAAGTGTAGATGTTGAAAATGGTCTCACATGAGCCATTTGGACATCTCCAGCATGAATTATGGTCGAAAGACGGGTCAGAAGTCAAATTGACAGTTTGATTCCCGACCACAAAAAGTTGGGAATCGACCCGACCCCAGTGTGTGCAGATGGAGTGCGGCACACTGTTGGAAAGCTCTTGAGGAGAGCTACAAGTTTGCTTTAGACCTCATCTCAATCCGAGGTCTAAGCCGGGAGCTATGAGCTCCCAAAGTCCTGGAAGTCCAAACCGGGACAATTTTGGGACTCCTCCTTGGGAGTCCCGGGAATAAAAGTCATTTGGATGTGGGTGCGGCGGAACAACGCAGAGAATACTATATGGGGGAAGGTGGTGGCTTCCCCCGAGTCTGGGCCGTGGTGAGTCAAGTGAGTCTGTGTTGCCCGTGGCTTGTCCCAACACCAAGGGTGTGTCCGAAGGTGAACTAACCCTCTTGTGGTTGGTTTTGATTCAGGACTGAATAACTAAATAGTTGTCCCTCTTCCTAGTCTAATCCCGGAGCTTTCAGCATGCCCCTCTCACCCCCTTTAGTGCTGGAAGCGGGCAACAGCACCAAGTTCCAACTACTTCCGCTTTTTAACATAGTTGGGCCCTTTTTTTGGGTCTAACAAGGAACTTGGGGGGCACATTAACCAAAAAAAGAAGGCAGTTAATGTAAATTGAACACAAATGGTGTGACGGACTCAATAATGACAACCTAAAATATAAATTTTACACAGCTTGAACCTTTGGAGGAAAAGCACCAGTCCCCACCCTATAGTATATTTTGTGACTTTCCATGGGGGCTACATCCAAATGGCATTTTTTCCCGATACTCCCAAATACAATCCCAAAATTGGGACTTTTGTTATTCCAAAACTTTGGACACTCATATTTTCTTCAACTATTTGGAACATGCAATGGAAATATCTTATAACCCTTGAAAAGATCTTTCCAACAATGTATTGTATGTTTGAATCAGAGATCATTTCACCCATCTATAAAGGGATTTGTGGTCAAGAATCAAATTCCCAATTCATGCATATCAATATAAATGAACAATGCAAACCAGTTTTGGCACCAACATTTCAAGACCTTTCCAATGGTATTATTTGGTGTTTTTTTCGTTTTCAACCAAGGTTCTAAACATTTAAACCTTTTAGACAAATGCAACTCTCAAAATGGGAATGCACTTGGGAGTCATTGGGTTCCATTTCTTACATTTTCCCCCATTTGTGAGAGTGTTTTTCACACCTTAACATACTCTCTTGGCCTCATGGGCCCTTGCACTACACACTTAGTTGCAAACATGATGTTAGCGTTACGACAACAACATTCCCAACCATAGACCCATTTTCCATGTAAACTACTTTCAAAATCCCTCATACCTTTGTTACTTTCCTCATTTGGTCCCTATATTTTTCCATCTAGTTTATCTAAACTTTGAAAAAACGTTATCACGCAACAAAAAGAAAACACAATCCACCCTTAACATCATGTTTGTGACCATCAACAATTTCAAACAAGGGTAAGGGAATTCATCCCTTACCACAATTGTTGACAAATTGCATTCCAAAAATCAAAACATTTAAACACACATATATCATGGTCACATCCTTCCTTCTTTTTGAAACTCAAAACTTTTAGCTAGCAAAAAATTTAGTTTTTCCAAAATGGAAATTTTGTTTTATACTTGCCATCCACCATCTTCCATTACGCATCTCGTCCAAGGATAACACAACACTCCAAGTAGATCAATGCCAACCACAACCCATTCTATGAAAAATGCAAAAACCCATTCATCACCTATAAACAACAAATAACACAAGAAAGTAAAAAACATAGCAAAATGATAGAAGTGCCCTCAAAGCTTCACGATGACCAATTGTTCATTGTTTTGGCACTTTTTGCCAGTCCAAATCCACATAACCCTTCATCCATTAAGTCATTGTATCATCTAGATGTTCATTTGACCTAAGTTCACACTGAAAAATGCAGACACATTTTTTTGTCACATGTGTCACCACTCCTTTTTAAAAATTCTATGACCTCATAGATTCTGTCATCAACCCACGTAATGGTAGATCTGTAGATCCTTTTTTACCCACTCCCAATGTTTCTTGTCCATGTCTTTTATTGTACAAGTCTTGCCTCCTTCATTTTGTTCTTGAAAACCCTTCCCATCTTTATACACAACAAAGACATAGGGTCCTTCCCAACTACCTACTAGATTCTTTTTAATGCCAAGTTTACACATATTAACCTTAATGCCTTCCCCTTCAAAACCTTCAAACATCTACAACCCTTTTCAATAAGCATAACTTTGCACTATCTCTTTTGAACCTAATCAACATTTTCAAGCAAATACTTGTGAATGCATGAAGCAAGCTACATCTTCCACATCATTTGCTTAGCCATTGCCTTTGGTCCCACCTATTCATCAACTACATCACACAATCCATTTAAATTGTTATCAACAATAAGCCGTGGATTATGCCTTATCAACACCATGTAAGGTGAGTATCTTGTATTAGCTCACACACCACAATGGTATTCAAATAGTATTCTTGGAATTTGAACATCTCATCCTTGTATGTGCATTGAAGAAAAAACAATCAACCCATGTTTGATAGTTTGTATCAATCACTCACCATCCCATTGCATTTTGGTTAGGCTAGTGCAATGAATTGATGCATATTGTTGCAGTCCTAACATAAAGCATCAAACTCCTTCATCCATTCACTGCCATTATTAATGAGGATTTACTTGGGCACTCCAAATCAACATATGACTTCCTCTTCAAGAAATACGGTTGCAATAGCCACATCCTGCTCCTTTACAAGATGCATTTCACACCATTTTGAATAGTGGTCAATAGCAACAATAATGTATTTGTTGCCATTAGATGTCTCAGGTAAAGGTCTTACAATGTCCAATGCAACACAATACAATATATCACACATTGGTATACTTTTCATACCTTCCACACTAGACCTTAAATTACCAATTTGTCTAGCTAGTTGTCATAGGCTTTGATAAATTCTTTGATGCACTCTATCCTATCATGCTAGAAGAATTGTCATTTGATTTCAAAGAATGTTCTTGCTTTTCCAAAATGGCTTATCTCATCATGCATTTTGTTGATTATTTGTGTTTATTTTAAAAAATTTAAACACTACTAAATCTTGGAAATACAATGTATATTCCTACCAATGGTATCGCATAACTCTCCTCTTTGCTTTCTCAATGTCATCAACATCACAAACATTTTGTTCGAACAAGCCACCAATGAACAACTTCATACTAAATTCATCTTCCCAAATGTCTAAATGGTTTTTTTGTACATCTTCATCAATACCTTGTTAAATTTTTATTTTTTTTCTAGCCTTATCAATGAAAACTTGTGCCTCATAGGCCAACTGCCAATGACTTTATTGGTTTTCCTCTACTGCAAGTTGTTATACAACATCAACTCAAGGTTGTGCCTTAATATTGTAAATAATGAATTCCCCTTCCTTTATGTGGTGTTCACCGTTGTGCTTCTCTTCATCATTGATCAACATAATAAACAGGTTAATGACAATCTCACTTCCTTTGGTAGGATGAAATTTGGAGCCTTCTAGAGTAATTGTTTTTAAATCTTGGATATCATTGCCAAAATCTTCATCTACTTTGGATTTGCCAACTAGGTTTATGCTTAGGCAATCTACATTGGCATGTTTAGCTCCTGGACAACGAACAATTTTAAAATGGAAGTCCTAAACATAAAGATCCATTTACCCATGCGCCCATACATGTTATAAACAATTGCCAACCATATCCAAAGGCTTGTGGTTAAATCCCCCCAAAAAAAAAAGTATGGTATAGATATTGTCAAAAATGCATTATGCCCCATATAAATGCATAATACACTCCTTCCATAGGATGGAAGTGCTATTGGATAGGAAAAAATCCTTTACTAGCATATGCTATAACCTACTCATGTCTCTCAATTTGTTGCAATAAGGTAGCTCCCACCCTTTTTATGGACCAATTTATGTCTAGAATGAATGGTTGTGAGAAATCTAGTCTTGTCAAAATTAAAGATGCTACCAAACATTTCTTTGGAGTCACAAATGTTCCTTGGAAAATAGGTGTCCATGAAAACTTACTATCTTTGGTCAAACCAAACAATGGTTTTGCAATTCTTAAGTATCTGTAGATGAATTTATGACAGTAACCAATGAGTCTAAGAAAAGCCTTCACATTGGTCATTATTTTAAGGGATTGGAAAGCTCTCCACAACATCTATTTTCTTGGGATCCAAATAAGAACCTTCAATGATGACTACATGCCCTAGAAAAGTAATGTTTTGGGCTCCAAAATAACATTCGTTAAGGTTTAACTTTAAACTAACCTTTCCGAGTTGTTGCAGCACCATTTGGATGTGTTGCAAATGTTCCTTCCAATTCAAACTATGGATGTTCACATCATCAACAAACACCTTTAAAAAGTTGTACTAATTTTTAAACACTTCAGCCATAGTTTATTAAAAAGTGGCAATGGCATTTTTCAAACCAAATGGCATGACATACCATTCAGATAACCTTGACTTAATAATAACTGCTATCTTTTTAATGTGTTATAATGCCATTGGGATCTACCAAAACCTAGATTGAGGATCTAGAACAAGAAACAAAGTTAATTCACCCAATTTGTCCAACACATCATTAATCAATGGCATGGGGAATGAGTCCTACCATGTTTGCACATTTAGTGGCTTGTAGTCACCACAAAATCACCTAATGTCGTCCTTTTTCATCAACAATGTTACTTTGCATGCATACTTTGATGAATTTTTACACATTTTGCCAAGATCAACCAAGGCTTGTATTTGGATGTTTATTTCAACCTCCTCCCAACAAGATAGTCTTCTGGAACTCATTCGACAAGGTGGTAATCTTTGGGTGTCAATGGTATGTTCACCAATGTTGGACTTGCCCAACTCACCTTTATGCCATGCAAAAATGTCCTAAAATTCCTCCAACAAGAGCCACAATGCCTTAATTTGTTCCATATCAAGATTAATATTGAGCTTGATCTTTGCCTTGATCTTTGTCCACCTCTTTTCTCCTTCTTCAAGTTGTCTTTCTTCCTCAATCTAAACATGAAAAAGGAAGGATGCAAGTTTAGTAGGTTTGTTTGTAAATTGTTTGATTATTTGGTCTTCTTCCTTTTGAACATGTTGAATCTAGTCTACATAATCATCATCCTTGGTGAATTGTCCTTTTAATAGTTTCTATTATTATTCCTGTAACACCATATTTAACATTTGCATTGGAACCTCATTGTCCACAACTTGGTTCACCCCATGATTGTTTAATTTTTCTACCATAATATTTTCTATTAGCAAAATCCACAATAAATTATCACTTACCTTTTCATCTTATTCATTCATTCATTCATTGGACATATAATCATCATTGCAACCATTAGAACCAAGGTATGTTGAATGGTGTTGTACCGCCTTCGCTTATTCTTTAAATAACTACTCCAATTGAATGTGGTTGAAATTCCTACCCAATTTGTCAACACATGCATCCTTTGTCTTTGTAACCATTTATAACATGTTGATAGTTCATTTGGAGATAGAACTTCAATTGCCATTCCTAGCCCATTTCGAACTTGTATAACCCCCTTTTCAACATCAACCACAACTTTGATTTTCATAAAAAAATCCAACCTTAAAAATAGGCCATAATTGTTAATTTCAACAATTAGGAAAATCATTTGGCAAACCACCTTGCCCATCATCATAGTTATATCAATGATTCTTCCAAAGGCTTGTGTAATCATGCTAGAAGTAGTCTTGTAGGTTTCATGCCTTAAAATTAGATGCATGATTATGAGTTCTCTGACCACACTTGTAACCATAATAAACATTGATGCCCCAATATCAACCAAACCTTCAAGCAAGGCCTTCTTGATTTCAACTACCAGATGCAACGTCTTATTGTGGTTAGTCTTGTTGATGCAAACCTTCCTAATGGTTGGTGTCGGTATGACAACAATAACTTGTCATTAAGTTATTTTTGTATATTTTTTTCTTTTGGCTAGCTTGATCAAATCCTCCCAATATTCTAGTTCTTTTGGAACTATTCAAATAGTCTCCATGGGTGTCAAAAAAAATTTACCCCTAACAAAATGTGACAACATTTTGGACTTGATGTTTCTACCAAGTCCCAAGTTTCTTGCTTCCCCACCTTCATTCTCAAGTAATTCCTTTGTTACTCCTCCAAAAGTGGAAGCTTGTACATGCATCCTTCTCTTGGGCATCCTAACACCAAAGAATACATTGTGTTTGATTCCACATAGGTAGTTTAACTTTGCTAGTGTAACTTTTTCATCATTGACAAAAACTTCCAAGAAATTAGCAAATGTAGATGGACCTTCACCATTCTTTCTCCAACACATGTTTTCAGCATGCCCCATGCTTGAACAAAAAAAACATTTCAAACAACAATTTTCTATTTTATGCCCCCCACCACATGTGGCGCATTTTGGCCTTAGATTAAAAAGTTTAGGAATGCAGAGGCAATATGCTCTTTTGACCTACACACTTGACATTAAATAATGCAAGGGTTTCCCAAATTATGGTTCATCTTTCCTTATGTTCCCCTTCCAAAATAATTGATTAATGTATCATCATTACTACAATTCATGGTTTTTTTTACTAGGTTTTCTAATCAGAAAATACCCACAAGTGATAAGTGTCAAAAAAACCACCTTGTCAATCTAGAGAAGTCGTTTTGGCCATGTCCATCATGACTAAATAGTCAAAATGAACCTTATTATTTTGACTAACAAAGTGATTAACAAAATGATTAAACATTTGACTAGTAGATAGTGGACCATTTGACTAGGTCAATTTTATACCTAATTTAAAATCGTTTGTTGGATATTATTTTAAAAATTAATAAGTAGTAGGTAGTAAATAGGTTTATGCATGTTGAAAAAAGGCACTTAAGTAGGTAGGTGCTAGCCTAGCCCACCAAACTTAACCTTACCTTTAACCTAGCTACCCTAGCCTTCTAAGCATGCACATAGGTTATAAGTATAAGGAATTGAACCTCAAATCTTCACAATGATAAACCAAATGCTTACCAATGGACTACACCACCAAAAGTGTTCAACTTTTATCAAGTTCTTTTTTCACATCATTAAACATAATGGTTAAATTTAGGTGACAACTAGTGGTTAAACTCAATGATTTAAATTAATGGTTAAACCTAGTGGCTAAACTCATTGACTTAAATTAATGGTGAAATTTAATGGCTAAACTCAATGATTTAAACTAATGGTTAAACCTAGTGGTTAAATTCAATGACTTACACTAATGGCTCAACCTAGTGGTTAAACTCATATATTTAAACTAATGGCTCAACCTAGTGGTTAAACTCAATGACTTACACTAATGGCTCAACCTAGTGGTTAAACTCATATATTTAAACTAATGGCTCAACCTAGTGGTTAAACTCATCAATTTAAATTAATGGTTCAACCTAGTGGTTAAACTCAATGACTTAAACTAATGGCTAAACCATGTGGCTAAACTCATCGACTTAAATTAATGGTTAAACCTTGTGACTAAATTGACCAATTTAAATTAATGGTTAAACCTAATGGTTAAACTCATCAACTTAAACTAATGGAAAAACCTATGACTGAATTTAGTGATTTGAAGTAATGGTTAAACATAACAGCTAAATTTAATGATTTAAAGTAATTGTTAAACATAATGGCTAAACTTTGATTAAATTTCATGATTAAATATAATGGCTAAACCTAGTTGATAAACTTCGTGGCTAAATTTCATGGTTAAACATAGTGGCTAAATCTAATCAATAAACTTAATGGCTAAATGTATTTCATGGCTAAACTTAGTGGCAAAATCTAATGGCTAAACATAATGATTAAACCTTGGTTAAACATAATGGGTAAACTTAAATTAAACTTAATCAGTAAATGTAGTGGTTAAACATAATGGTTAAACCTAGGTTATACCTAATGGTTATACTTAATATTTAAATTTAAGCTATACCTATTGGTGAAATTGAATGGTTCAAATTTCAACTTATGCTAAACCTAGTGCCAAATTAGTGGCTAAACATAATGGTTACACCTAGTGGTTAAAATTAAATAAGTAAGTGGGTGGATAGGGAAGTAAATAATATGTAGGTAGGTTATATGAAGGTGAGAAATATAAGTAGGTAGGTGAAAAGGTATAGGTAGATAAGTAGGTAGGTAAGTAAGTAATATGTAGGTGGGTGGATGGGTAATAAGTAGGTAAGTAGCTAACTAAATAAATAGGTGGGTCAATAGGTAAGAGGTAGATACATAGGGTAATTTGACATGTACATTTTGCCTAAAGATCATTGGCCAATTCGACTAAATGTTCAACTTGATTAAAAACCATTAGTCATTTTTACTAAAGATCATTGGCCATTTTGACTAAATATTCAACTTAATTAAATACCATTTGCCATTTTGACTAAATGTTCAACTTGATTAAAAACCATTAGCCATTTTGACTAAGGTTGTACAACTTGACTATGTGTATTTAATCAAATAAACTATTATAGTCAAGTTGATTAATCAACAAATACATGCATCATTCAAGCCCTTGGCCTTTAGTCAAAATGTGCATGTCCATTATTTAAAATGACAGGTTAATCAATTTGAACGTCTTAAAGAACCATGAATTGTAGTAGTGCATTTAACACTTGAAAATGCTTATTGATATTAGTTTCTCCCAATCCCAACTCCTCATTTTCTTCTTGTTGTGGCTCATATGGAGTTTTTCCTATCTGCCTTAAAACTTCTCTTTCAGTTGCAACAATTAAAAGTTCATCCATATCCTAGTATGTCCTTACCATAAGTAACTTATTCAATTTAAGCATCAGTCTAACTAAAAATCGTCTTCACTTTTCTACATCGAGAATGTAGCCTTTGACAAATAATCTCTCCAACTTGTCATAATATAGTTGAACCTTTTGTCTTGGTTCCTAACAAATCACATCCATCTTCAATTTCAATTCATCCTCATAATAAATCCCATACTTATGGTTAAGTAATGTTTATAATGCGGAATAGGATCAAGTCAATAATACCAATCCTGAGCCTTTCCTCTCAAGTTGAGTTTTACAATCTTGAATTATTTTTCTTCATCCAATTCTTGGACCTTTTTAGCCAATTGTAGTTTTTCTATCCAATCAAATACATCCTCCATGTCTTTGCCCCATAAGAGCTCATCCATCCCTTTCGGACTAGTCCATTTTTTTTTTGAAAACTTGATTACTCGCATAATTAGTAGGTTCTATTATTTTATTTTTAGTTCATCTTCCTTTTCTTCAAACATACTAATTTGAAGCTTATTGCTTCCTATCTTTATGTTGTAATTTAAGTCACTTCTACTAGCATATCTCCAATTTAATATATCGTAAATATCAACACAAAAAAATCAACAAAGCATATGAGACATGCCTTTAGTACATGCAATCCTCAAAATGCGGTTCCCTTGCTTAATCATCCTATCTAACTTAAGCCTATAAAACTATGCACAACAATTTTTATGCCAATATATATGGGTACCCACACATCCCCTAATCTTGGTAATATGTAGATGCAAGTTAAGGTGGTTCAAAAGCGACAAGAGTCCTAGTCTCAAAAGTCCATATTTTAACATTAGAATAAAAGAAATAGTTTAAAACCAATTTTGAATGGGCCTTATGTGGTGATTAATCAACTAATAAAGTCCATATGAAAGGCTACCCATCCAAACAATTCTTTGACATACATGTTAGGAGGAAAAATATATAAATCCAACAAAAAATGACCAAAATAGGGACTTAGGAAAATAAGCTCCAAATTTGGTCATTAAAAAATCCATAGTTATTTGTTAGTTAAAGTTTTTGTTGTAATTTTTTTTCAATCCATTTTTTTTTTTCCATCATGTATCATATATTGAATCTTTATAAAAAATATTGAGATGAAATCATAACAAAAAATGCATTTGAATGTTAATGCAAAACCCATAACATAGTCCATATGCTCATTTTAAAAGTCCATTACTATATGATTGGTGCATGTTTATTGAATTTCAACCTTAAATAAATATTTTTGATCAAATTGAAAATCTTAATCCATAATATTTTGGTCAAATTGATGATTTTATAATGCGTTTGTGGCATTTGAATAGAGTACATTTCAATGCAAAAAGTCCACAACTTAGGGACAAAAAGTGAACCACCTTCGTGTGCATTCACCCTATTACAATGATATTTTCTATAACATGTTGAACTTCAAGTCATTTTGAAAGGCCAAAAACTTATCAAGAAGGACTTGGCCTTTGAAATTAAGAGGATTGACCACTGCCTTTCATCATAATCTAATGAAATTTTCAACCACAAAGTTGCCTTCATGAAAAATCCTGCCTATATCACCCCACAACAACATCTCCTACTTATGCAATTGTTGGATCAAATCCAATAATGAGAATGGTTGCAAACCCATTAATTTTCAATATTAGTGTTATAGTGCTAGGTTCAATAGGGAAATTCACTTCATCAAATGTTGAAACTCTCGATTGTATCAATCTATTCATGATTCATAGTAGGCACGATTAAATGATTTACAATGAAGAGGATGTTTATGTGAATATATCAACCTAACTTCCTTCCATTATAAGACTTATAATGTTAGATGTTTGAAGAAAATATGCATGTTCATCAAAATTTTCAAATTGCCATTTAAACTTTTGGTCCAATTTCTAACACAATTTCTAGCTTACAAGTCAAGATAAACTTCCGCTAGCCTCCACTCTTAAGTTTTTGTCTCCTACTTGCAACATATGTTCAGTTCCCGATATGAAAAATCGAATGAAATGGTTTGGAGATGAAAATGAACTTGGTATCTAGATGTTGTCCACTCTTGGAACTTGTTTTTCCTCTTCAAAAATAGAAGAAAAAGCATTAGGAAAGGTAGGAAGTAAAAAAGAACATGCACTAAAATTGTGCAACATTTCTCCACCTTCCAACTCCATCATGAACTTTGCTCCATACATGGGCATAAGTTCCAAAGTTGTTGTGGTTGATTTTCATGACCAAAACTCTAATTTTTGCCTATCTAGGGTCAATACCAATTATGTGCACCACCCTAAACCCACATATTCAAAGTATTAGAGCTCCCATAGTTGGAAATTGATCAAACCCTGGTCTTAAAAATCTACAAGCTATCTATTGCTCAAAAATCTCTTGAATGGTTAGTTCTTGCACAAATTCACTATTTTTAGACCTTGATATCTTGTAGTTATGGCTCTACCCTAAAATTGAATAAAAATAATTTTTTTTTCTAATTGGAATTGTTCTGATACCAAAAGAAAGGGCTACCTAATGTTATTTTCGTTACTAAGAAAATAATGAAAAAGTGTGAGTATGAGAAATTTTTAATTAACACAAAATGGCAAAACAAAGTTGAAGTCAATAATCCTTTAGTCTACACTAATCATATTGAACCATGGACCATAAGGAATCAAGTCTTTCTAACTCCACTCTCTTGAGCCCAACTAGTCTAGCATGGCAATTCCACCAACAACTCCCAATCTTTTAGAATGAAACCCACCCAAATACGACATATGACTTCAAGGAAGTTGGACAAAAAGGAAATAAGAACCCATATGTCTTTTTAATAAAAAAGACTGGATAAACCCCAAAGTTGTCTAGTCCCCCAATATTCCTCTTCAAAGCTCCCACATACGTTGTGGGTATTCCCTCCATGAACACTAAAACTTACTGCATCCCAAAACAAATGACAATACTCCCAACCACAGACTTAATTGCCATGTAAATTGATTTCGAAACCCCTCAAACCTTCATCACTTTCCTCATTTGGTTCCTACATTTGTCCATCCAGTCTATCTAAACTCCAAAAAAAAGCATGGCGCAACAAAAAGAAAACACAATCTTTTATTGGCAATTTCAAATAATGGTAAGGGCATTCATCCCTTCCACAACTTTTGACAAATTGCATTGCAAAACTCAAAACACTTAAGCACACATACATCCTAGCCACATACTTCTTTCCTTCTAAAACTCAAAAACTATAGCTAGCAAAAAACTTAGTTTCTCCAAATTGGAAGCTCCGCCTTATATTTGTTATCCACTATCTTCCATTATGCATCTTGTCCAAAGACAACACAACACTCCAAGTTTATCAACACCAAGCGCCACCCATTCCATGAGAAATGCAAAATAAAATTCATGACCTACAAACAACAAACAACACAAGAAAAATAGGATACACGCAACAAAAAGATAGATGTGCCCTCAAAGCTTCATGATGACCAATTGTCCATTGTTTTGGCACATTTTGCCAATCCAAATCCACACAACTTTTCATCCATTAGGTCATTGTATCATTTAGATGCTCGTTTGGCCTAAGTTCACACTAAGAAACATACACATTTTTTTGTCATATTACCATATTCAACCATTGCCTCATCTTAATGGGCATTTTATTTTGGGAATGCCTTCACTCTAGGGATTTAGTTTACACTAATGGTTTGTGGGAGAAAAAACCAATTCATTACATAATATATCTAAGTGGTTTGTGAACCCCAAATGATATGTGGTCAATTTTATGAGACCAAATATTGCTCAAACCATTCCCCTTTATGTTTTGTTCATTTTTTTTGTTGCAAAGTTTGAAATATTTTGTGCAAAATGTCTTCCTATGTTTGCATGTACTTATCTTCAATTTGAATATTCACCTCATGTATGTGGTTTATTGATTCCACAAGTGGCATGTTTCTTCATTTATTGCTTCTAACAATTCTTGTAAGTTGATTCCTTGCCTTGCTATAAGGTGCTCTAAGCATACAAGGATTGTTTGGCCAAATCTTTGTTGTGTTGTAGGATTGGGACAAAGAAAGGGTGAGGAAGAAGTAGTTGGAGTTGTGGGATGTAGTTGGGATGCTTGGATTGTAAGTTGTTTGAGATAATTTGGGGCTTATTATTGTTCATTGAACTTCTCACATGGCTAGGTTGAATTGTTCAACATTGATGATATTAATTCTCTGTTTAAATTACAATCTAGTAAGTAAACATTATCACTTTTATGGATGTGCTTTACAATGTGAGCATGTGTTTAGAAGTTAATAGTAGCTCAATCTTCTCCTTTCTATTTGGCCAAGGGAGGATTGTAGAGTGCGAAAGAGATGAAAGGTGTTCATATATGGCCTTGATTTTGGGGTCTAACATGTTACCCCCCTAGATAATGTGGAGCTATCAATGAAGACCAGAGCCATGGAGCCAATTTCGTTGCCAATGGAAAATAATATGGACCTCCTTATGTTTGATCTCGAAAAACCCATGAACCTCCCTAGGTTTTGATAGGACTAGGGTCATCGTGATCTTATAACTCAATGTGACTAACACATTAGTTGTTTGTGATTAAGTTTACATGGTTTTGAACATTAAATTGACAATGAGTTATCATGTTTGCATGTAGGTATTTGTGGAGTTTTATGAAGGAAAGTAGCATGTAGGAATGTAATATGGATTTCTCAATTGTTGCATTATGTCCCACTTCTTGTTAGATCCCTAAATGGATATTACAATTGTTCAAGATGTCATGGTCATCACTATGCACATGCATTTTTACTTTTTGATCTATGGTTGTTTATTTTTAATATGCAACTTTATTTACTCGATCTTCTTCTACCATTGACCTATACCTCTCAAGCTACAAACATGCCTTTTTTTCTTCAACTTGACTACATTATTGAGCTCACAGCCGCCATTTGATGTTAAGGGTGAACATAGTGGCTAAAATTCATTAATGTTTCATCACTCAACTAGCTTTTGTCCCATTTTTTTGGCTTGGGGTCAACCCCAACCTTTTTCATTTTTTTACCTTTTGGTCCTCCCAACTTCTCAAAAATTGTTTATTTAAAATCTTTTTTGGCAAGGTGACACACCATTCCCCTGACCCTTTAGTTTACATGATAATTAGTTTTAAGTTTTTTGAGGTCACTTGACCTCAATTTTTTTACAAATACAATTATAATGGTCAATATAAATTTAGCTCACCAATTTTTTTTATAAACATCACACATATCCAAATGAATTTCATGTTTCTCATTTAGAATTGTTGAAAACATATCATGGCTCAAGATTAGATGTTATTTCTTCTTGTTTTTTTAGTGTTTTTTGCTAACATTCATCCCCAAGGTCAATGTTAAATTCCTTCCCATGCTAATTACAATGGTGGATGTAATTTTTTTGTGTTGCAATATTTCATGCCATATCTTTTGTTCTTTATGTGAAGAAAGAAAGTTAGGAAAATGATGTGACATGGATTGAACCTTGACAAAGCATGCCAATCAATAAACATAATGTTGTTGCATTGAAATTCTTGATCTTTATGAATGTTATGTGAATTTTTATTTCATGCATAATAGAAATGCAAAACATATTTATGTTACTTTAGCATTAGGATGATGTCTAGCTCTAAGTTTTATAACAAAAATTTGTGCCAATTGCAAAGTTAATTCTCTATTATCTTATGTAGACCTTTTTCCATTGTAATCATAGATTGAGCAATGAACTTCATAGTTTCAATTGCCTCCCTCTACAACTCAAGTTTCAAAGTCTCAAAAATTTCAAAAATATCAACTAATTTCTTAAAATCAGTTGTCATGTCATCATTCAATTTACATTTCTTCCTTGCCATCACTTTGCCAAAAAAAATTAGAAAATTTGTTACGTTTGTGTGAAAATATTCACTTGCATTGATACCTTGAATGTTAGTGTTGCATGTGTGGATGGAAATGCCAAATGTAAGAACTATGGACAAAATAAATTCTGAAGGTGCATTACTAATTTGAGTTAAACCATCA
>Ga0116230_10002652_pt1 | contig 17232 bp, 26 predicted proteins | sample S1TSphfallax_3_FD_88678 | JGI IMG/M metagenome (GOLD analysis project Ga0116230, IMG submission 88678) | Host-associated microbial communities from peat moss isolated from Minnesota, USA - S1T2_Fd - Sphagnum fallax MG | ecosystem: Host-associated > Plants > Peat moss > Unclassified | place...
AACCAGGTCCGATTGGGGGCGTTTGAAATGGGATTTTGGCGCAGGCCAGGACGAGGTTTGGCCGCCGGTTTGCTGAGCACCGCGATTTTGGCCGGTTGCTCGCCGGGTCCGGCCGCAACCGTAGCGGCAACGTCCCAACCGGCGCCGTTCAGTGCGGCGTTTCTGACCGGGACAGTCGTGGCGGTGCGGCCAGTGAGCATTACCGGCGATGGCGGCAGCCGACGAGGTGTGAACAGCGTGCTTGCGGCCTTGCAGGCGCCAGCGTCATCCGGAGCGATCGTCTCGCAGGAGATCGTGATCCGCCGGCTCGATGGTAATGCGATCTCAATTGCAGATCCGCAGACTGGCTTTGCCGTCGGGGATCATGTGGCAATCCTGGAGAGTGATACGAGCACCCTCCTCAATCGAGATTAGTTTCTCTCTGTCTGTGAGGGTAAGTATCGCATGAAATCCCGGACAGACCGGAACAGCGTGGTTGAACAGAGGCGGCCGTTCCGCTATCGCGCGTTCATGAACATGACAATGCCGCCTGGTCGCGGTACGGCTGAGATGGAAATGTCTCGTGCCTTCGACGCGGCCGAGCGATCGGTTTCTATTGTCGCCGTCCATGATTGGTCTGGTCGTTTTGCCATGGCATTATTGGATTTGCGGCAAACGATGCAGCTTTGGCGCCTGGTCTGGACGCTCAGCCTATTGGATATCCGGCTGCGCTATCGCGGCTCAATTCTCGGTCCGTTCTGGCTGACCCTCTCGACCGCGGTGATGATCGCGGCCCTCGGGTTCCTGTATTCGCGGCTGTTCCACACCGACATAAAGACGTATCTGCCGTTTTTGTCGCTCTCTCTGGTGCTCTGGACGTTCCTGCAGACCCTGACCGGGGACGGTTGTACGTGCTTTACCAGTTCCGAAGCGATGATTCGCGCGGCGCGGATGCCGCTTTCCCTGCACGCGGCGCGGGTGGTTGTGCGTAATATTCTGGTCCTTAGCCATAATGTGGTGGTTATCGTCGCGGTGTTCCTGATCATGGGAACGGTTCCTGGCCCCTACTCCTTCACCATTGTCCCGGCCTTCGGCCTATGGGTGGTGGACGCCATGGCGATCAGCCTTATGCTGGGCGTGCTGTGCGCGCGCTTCCGCGATATTCCGCCGATCGTCGCCAGTATCATGCAGATCGCGTTCTTCGTAAGTCCAGTGATTTGGAGCCCGACAATCCTTGCGCATCGCGGCATCGGGATTGTGCTGGTGAAGTGGAACCCGTTTTATGCTTTGCTTGAGATCATGCGCGGGCCCCTGCTGGGCACCAAGCTGGAGCTGGGGAACTGGGCGATCGCGCTTGGCTATTCGGCGATCCTCGTCGTACTGGCGGCCGTCAGTTTTGCACGCGCCCGTTCTCGCATCGCGTACTGGGTCTGAACCATGGCGGAGTTGCACGTCCGGGATGTCGGCGTATCCTTCCCGCTGTATCACGGCGAAAGCCGCAGCCTGAAGAAAACGATGTTCGCCGCTGCGTCGGGACGGCTTGGGCAGGACCGCAAGCACCGGCTGGTGGTGGAGGCGCTGCGGAACATTTCGTTCTCACTCGCCACCGGCGACCGGCTGGGGTTCGTGGGATCGAACGGCGCCGGCAAAACGACTCTGCTTCGCGCGATGGCGGGTATTTACGAACCGATTTCAGGCCGGATCGACGTCAAGGGGGACGTGACGGCGTTGCTCGACGCCAGCCAGGGGATGAACCCGGATTTAACCGGGCGGGAGAACATTCGGTTGCGCGGGTTGTTCAATGGCCTGAATGAGCAACAGATTGCCGCCTTGCAGTCCGACGTGGCGGAATTCGCCGAGTTGGACCAGTTTTTGGAGCTGCCGGTGCGGACCTATAGTTCTGGCATGGTGGTACGGCTCGGCTTCGCGCTCGCGACCGCGATCAAGCCACAGATTCTGCTGATGGACGAGTGGATCATGGCGGGCGACGCCTCGTTCATGGAGAAGGCCAGGCAGCGGGTGGAGACGATGGTGCGCGGCGCCGAGATTCTGGTGATTTCCACGCACTCCGCCGATATTATTCTACAGTGGTGCAACCGAGTGATCTGGATGGATCGCGGCCAGATCAGGGCAGACGGCACGCCGGAAGAGGTGCTCGCGGCCTATCTCCCGCCGGAGCAATTCGAGATTGCAAAGAAATCCATGAGCAAGGTGCCGGCCTGAATTTTGAAACGGAGCGATGTCATGAAGCAACGGATACTGGGCAAAAATGCGGCTGGAGAGGCACTGACAGTCTCGGCAATCGGCCTTGGCTGCATGGGCATGTCCGAGTTCTATGCGGGGCGCGATGATGAGGAGTCCGTGGCGACCATTCATCTCGCGATTGAGCGCGGCATCAATTTCTTCGACACCGCGGATATGTACGGCGTGGGGCGGAACGAGGAACTGGTGGGGCGGGCGATTGCCGGCCGGCGCGACGGGCTGGTGATCGCGACCAAGTTCGGCAATATGCGCGGCGCGGATGGCGCCTTTCTCGGGATCAATGGCAAGCCGGATTACGTGAAGGCGTGTGCCGACGCATCGTTGAAGCGGCTCGGTGTCGATGTGATCGATTTGTATTATCAGCATCGTGTCGACCCGAACGTGGCGATCGAGGAGACGGTGGGCGCGATGGCCGAGCTCGTCCGGGAAGGCAAGGTGCGGCATCTCGGGCTGTCGGAGGCGAGTGCCGCGACGATCCGGCGGGCGCATGCCGTGCATCCGATTACCGCGCTACAGACCGAGTATTCGTTGTGGAGCCGGGAATTGGAGGCGGAGATTCTGCCCACTTTGCGAGAACTCGGCATTGGGCTGGTGCCGTATAGTCCGCTGGGGCGGGGCTTTTTGACCGGTGCTTTCAAGTCGACGGCGGATCTGGCCGATGGTGATTTCCGCAAGAATGGGCCGCGATTTTCTGATGAGAACTTCGCGAAGAATCGGGCGCTGGTTACGGTGATCGAAGAGATGGCGGCCGCGAAATCCTGCACGACGGCGCAGGTCGCGCTGGCTTGGGTGCTGGCGCAGGGCGAGGATGTAGCGCCGATCCCGGGAACCAAGCGCCGGCGTTATCTGGAACAGAATATCGGCGCTGTTGATGTCCACCTATCGGCCAGCGAGCTTGCGACATTGTCTGAAGCTTTCGGCCCGGACGCCGTGGTCGGCACGCGGTATCCGGCGGCGGCGATGGCGGCGTTGAACCGCTGAACATCCGATGGCGGCGGTTGCCTATGTCAACGGACGCTATCGGCCAATCCGCGATGCGGAGGTCAATGTAGAGGACCGCGGTTACCAGTTCGGTGATGGGGTTTACGAGGTTTTCTATGTCCTGGAACGGCGGTTGGTCGACGCCGAGCTGCATTATCGTCGGCTTGAACGGAGCCTCCGTGAGATCGGCATTTCCGAACCTTTGACCGGCAGCGCGCTGCCGGTGGTGATTGGCGAGGTGATTCGTCGCAACCGGGTGACCACCGGCCTGGTCTATTTGCAAGTCACGCGCGGGGTTGCGGCGCGGGACCATGCATTTCCCAGCCCCTCGACCCGACCGTCAATCGTGATTACCGCGCGGCATCGGCCGGCGCCGCCGAGGATTGCGGAAAGTTGGGCGGTGGCGGCGATTACGGCGCGCGATGAGCGCTGGGCGCGCTGCGATATCAAGTCGATCAACCTGCTACCGAACGTGCTGGCGCGGCAAGCGGCACGGCAGGCCGGTGCCTATGAAGCGATTTTGTATGATGCGGACGGGTTCGTGACCGAGGGAGCAGCCAGCACCGTATGGATGGTGGATACCGCGGGCGTGCTGAGGACCCGGCGGCTGGGGAACCAGATTTTGCCGGGCTGCACGCGGGCGGCGCTGATGGCGGCCTTGAGCGGGGACGGAACGGCTTATGATGAGACGCCGTTCAGCCTGGACGAACTGCGGCAGGCGCGCGAGATTTTTCTAACCAGCGCAACCTCGTTCGTGAAGCCGGTGATCCGGCTGGATGGGACAGCGGTGGGCGATGGAACGCCCGGCCCCGTCTCAAAATTCTTGCTTGACCGCTATATAGCGCATATCGAAGCCATTTGATGCGCTGAAGGTTGAGCCATGTATAACCCGCCCGCCTTTGTCGAGGACCGGCCAGATGAGCTTCACGCGATCATGCGCGCGGCCTCCCTGCCGATCCTGGTGTCCCCAACGGCGTCAGGTCTGATCGCGACGCATCTGCCGCTGACATTTCAGGCACCGGACCGGCTGGTGGGACACGTGGCGCGCGCCAATCCGCACTGGCGGGAGATCGACAATACCGGCGATTCACTCGCGATATTCACGGCTGTGGATGGTTATGTCAGCCCGAGCTGGTATGCGACCAAGCAGGAGAACGGCCGGGTGGTGCCGACCTGGAATTACCAGGCCGTGCACGCGACCGGGAGGTTGGAGATCATCGAGGATACCGACCAGCTGATGGCGATCGTGTCCGGGCTGACGGAGCGGTTTGAGGCGCCGCGCCCGAAGCCCTGGGCGGTGACCGACGCGCCAGCGGACTACATGGCGTCCCAGTTGAGGGGGATCGTGGGCGTTGTGCTGCACATCACCAAGCTGGAGGGGAAGGCCAAGCTCAGCCAGAACAAATCCACGGCCGACGTGCAGGGCGTGATTACCGGGCTGGACGCCGAAAACCCGGAACTTGCCGCCGCGATGAGAAAAGCGGTCAAATAATCTTGCCTGCGAAGGGCGGGAGATAGTCGGGCGCGTCGAACTCGATCACCCATAGGTCCGTGTCGTAGGAGACCTGCTTCTTGACGTAGGTGTCGGTCGCCTCCTCGCCGACCGGCGCCGGACCGGTACCGCGCATCCAGGCGAGCTCCCCCATGGCGTCGCGGAATTGGGTGAGGACGATGTTGCCGGTGCGGCCCCGCAAGACGACGAGAACGCCGCCGGCGTCCGGGTCGCCCTTGCGGATCACGACGCCGGTTTTGCCTTCGGTCATCCCCAGGCGCAGCGCCGCCGATACCCAGATGCCGGCCTTGATCCGCGGCTCACTCATGGTAATGCCTGTCCTTATCTTGGCTTCGAGGAGACATCGACATGAACCGTCTGGTTCGCATCGCTACCGTTCTCGCCGCCTGCCTCTTGGCAACCTCGCGCGCCCACGCTGCGGATTCCGTAACGTTTGGGCTCGATTGGGTGGCCGAGCCTGAATATGGCGGGTACTATCAGGCGCTGGCTACGGGCATCTACAAAAAATACGGTCTTGACGTGCATATCGTCGAGGGCGGGCCGCAGGTTAACAATGCGGAGCTGCTGGTGGCCGGGCGGCTGACCTTCGATATCACCTCGAACGCCTTTCTGGCGCTGAACTTCGTGCAGGAGAATATACCGTTCGTCGCCGTGGCGGCCGGGTTCCAGAAGGATCCGGACATTCTGATGGCGCATCAGGGTGTCGGCGACGATACGTTCGCGGCGCTGAAGGGCAAACCGATCGCGGTAAGCGACGATACGCGTGCCAGCTGGTGGAACTACCTGAAGGCAAAGTACGGCTATACCGATAGCCAGCTTCGGCCGTACGGGTTCAGCCTGACGCCGTTCTTCACCGATCCGAACGACATTCAGGAGGCGTATGTCACCTCCGAGCCGTTCCTGGTGCATCAACAGACCGGCAAATGGCCGGTGGTGCTGATGATTTCCGACGCCGGGTTCGATGGGTACGCCAGCCTGATCGCGACCAGCGAGAAACTGGTGAAGACCGATCCGGACCTGGTGCGGCGGTTCATCGATGCGTCCATCGAAGGCTGGTATTCCTATCTATACGGCAACCCCGCGCCGGCGTTTGCCGCGATCCAGAAGGCCAATCCGGACATGACGACGGCTTTGATGCAGTTCGGCTATTCGCAGCTGAAGACGCGCGGGATCGTCGATTCCGGTGACACGAAGACGCTTGGAATTGGCGCCATGACGAATGCGCGCTGGGCATCCTTCTTCAACCAGATGGCGGCGACCGGGCTGTATGACAAATCGATGGACTATCGCGCCGGCTATACGCTGGAGTTTGTCGACCACGGGTTTGGCATGAAGAAATAGTGCTTACCGTCGATGCGGTTTCCAAGCGGTTTCCCAACGGCACGCAGGCACTGGAAGCGATCTCGACCCGGGTAGGGGCAGGTGATTTCGTTGCGTTGTTGGGACCGTCCGGTTGCGGGAAGTCAACGCTGCTGCGGCTGCTGGCAAAGCTGGAGCTGCCGACGAGCGGGCAGATCAGGTGGGATGATGGGCATGAGCCCGGCGCCGGCGAGATTGGGTTCGTGTTTCAGGACGCGACGCTGCTGCCCTGGGCCACGGCGGCGGAGAATGTGCGGCTGCCACTCCGGTTGCGCGGCATCTCCGCCGGCGAATCCCGGCCGGCGGTGATGGCGGCGCTCGCCCAGGTGGGTCTGGCCGATTTTGCGGATGCGCGGCCGCGCGGGCTCTCCGGCGGCATGCGGATGCGGGTTTCGATCGCGCGGGCGCTGGTGTCCAGCCCAGCGCTGCTGCTGATGGATGAACCGTTCGCGGCGCTTGATGAGTTCACCCGGCATCGGCTGCAGGAGGATTTGCGAAAGCTGTGGCGGCAAAGCGGGAAGACTGTGGTCTTCGTCACGCATTCGATTTATGAGGCGGCGTATCTGGCGAACCGGATCGTGGTGATGTCCCCGCGGCCGGGGCGGATCGCGGCGGAGATCGCGGCGGATATTCCGGACACGCCGGACCGGCGCGTCAGTGCCGGCTACGTGGCCCTCGTGCAGGAAGTGACGGAGACGCTGCGGGCGGTGATGCCGGTATGAGTTCGAGCTTGGAACGGGTGGCGCCTGTTTTTTTCGGCCTGATCGGATTGGGGCTTTGGCAGGGAGCGGTGTGGGCGCTGGCGGTGCCGCCTTATGTGCTGCCGGGGCCGATCGCGATTGTGAACGCCTATGCCGGTGATTACGGCACACTGAATGCCGCGCTCGTTTCGACGCTGACCGTAACTTTGGCCGCGTTGCTGGTGTCGGCGGCGCTGGGGGTGGCGCTCGCCCTGGCGATGGCGGCGAGTTCGCTGCTGCGCGCCGCCATTCAGCCCTGGGCGGTGATCCTGCAGGTGACACCGGTTGTCGCGATCGCGCCGCTGATCATCATCTGGGTCAACCAGCCGTTTTTGGCGCTGGTGGTTTGCGCGGCAATCATTTCGTTCTTCCCGGTGCTGTCCAACACCGCGGCCGGGTTGGCGGCGACGCCGAGCGAGCTGCTCGATTTGTTCCGTTTGAATGGTGCGACGCGCTGGCAGACATTGTTTTGGCTCCGGCTGCCGGCCGCCCTGCCCTATTTTCTGGCGGGCTTGCGGATTTCCGGCACCTTGGCTCTGGTCGGCGCCGTGGTCGCGGAGTTTGTTGCCGGCTCTGGCGGCTTTGCTTCGGGCCTGGCTTACCGGATTTTAGAGGCGGGGTACCGGCTGGAGATCCCGCGGATGTTCGCAGCACTGGTTCTGCTTGCTTTCGCCGGCATTGCTATTTATGCGGCGCTCGGATTTCTTGCGGCGTTTCTGCTCCGCAAGCGGGACGGCGCCTGATCACGCGAACCTACACTATCACCAATCGGAGCAGGACATGACGACGACGCCGAAGAAGTTGAGCAAGGGGCAACTGGCCTATGAGCAGGAGCGGGCGAAGAAGGCTGGCAAGTCGTTGGACGAATGGCTTCGGACCAAGGCGAAGGCGGAGGAGGTCGAGGTGAAGAAGCTCGCGCCGAAGCCCGTAAAGAAGCCGGGGCTGTTCAGCCGGTTGATCGACAAGGCGCACAAGCCGCTTTGAGGGCGTTTGCCGCGGACGACGCGTCGGTGATCCGTTCGGGGTGGGTGAAGACCTCGAAGCCGTCGTTGCGGGCGATAGCAATCAGGGTGATTCCGGCAGCTTCGGCTTCGCGGACGGCGCGGGCGGTGGGGACCGAGACGGCGACCAGGATGGGGCAGCCCAGGACGGCAGTCTTTTGGATCAGGTCGATCGAGACGCGGCTGGTCAGCAGGACCACACCGGCGGAGGGGTCGAGATGGTCCGTCAAAACCGCGCCGATCAGTTTGTCCAGGGCGTTGTGGCGGCCGACGTCCTCGCGAACGAGCATCCGGCCAGTGCTTGGCTGAAAGCAGGCGGCGGCGTGAACCCCGCGGGTTTCCTGGTTGAGTTTCTGCAGGGCCGGCAGACGGACGATCGCCTCAGCGATCTGCTTGGTTGTGACGGTGAGGTCCGCGGTGACTCGGCGGACCGGCCTTACCGCTTCCTCCAGGCTGTCAAGCCCGCATAGGCCGCAGCCAACCGGTCCAGCGATATGGCGGCGGCGGCGGTCCAACGCGTCACGGGCGCCCGGGGCGAGCGACATCCTGCATTCGATACCGGCTGAAAGCGGGACGATTTCGCATTCGGTGATGTCCGCGGGGTCGGCAACGATGCCTTCGGAGATCGAAAAGCCGACGGCAAAATCGTGGAGATCGAGGGGACTGGCCATCATCACCGCGAACGTGGCCTTCTCATAGGTGATCGCGACCGCGACCTCCTCAGGCAAAACCCGTTCAATTTTCGAAGGACCTTCCCGCCATGCAGTGGCTGACATGCGGGCTTTTGCGGAGGGGAGATCGCTCATACCGGTCGTTCTATACCGTCACCCCCGGATGTTCACCTCGGCGCCGACGAAATCGTTCCGCGTACGCGAGAGAGGCGCTGGCCGGACCGTCGGACTATTCGTCGTCGTCCTCGGCGATTTCGGGTTTCGGCCCGCTGTCCAAGCCCTTGGCAGAAACGTCCCGGTCGACCAGCTCGATCACAGCCATGTCTGCGGCATCGCCGTGGCGCATGCCGGCTTTCAGAACACGTGTGTAGCCGCCGCTGCGGGTCTTGTAGCGGTCAGCCAGGGAGCTGAAGAGCTTCGCCACGATGGTTTCATCGCGCAACTGGTTGTAGACCTGCCGCCTGGCGTGCAGGCCGCCGCGCTTGCCGAGCGTGATCAGCTTCTCGGCGACCGGCCGCAGTTCCTTAGCCTTCGGCAAGGTCGTCGTGATCTGCTCGTGCTTGATCAAGGCTACGGCCAGATTCCTGAACATGGCAGCGCGATGGGAAGAGGTGACGCCGAGTTTTCGTCCGCTGAGGCCGTGACGCATGGGGATTGTCCTGTCGAATCTTTAAAAAGGCTGGTCGGAACGCTTGGCGAGTTCCTCGATATTTTCGGGCGGCCAATCGGTGACGGTCATGCCGAGAGACAACCCCATGACCGTTAAGACTTCCTTGATCTCGTTCAGGGATTTGCGGCCAAAATTCGGGGTCCGCAGCATCTCCTGCTCGCTCTTCTGCACCAGGTCGCCGATATAGACGATGTTGTCGTTCTTCAGGCAGTTGGCGCTACGCACCGAAAGCTCCAGCTCGTCGACCTTGCGGAGCAGGTTGGCGTTGAACGGCAGTTCGATGCGCGGCTCTTCGGCGCGCAAGCGCTGCGGTTCCTCGAAATTGACGAACATGCCGAGCTGGTCCTGCAGGATGCGGGCGGCGAGGGCAACGGAGTCCTCCGGCGTGATCGCGCCGTTGGTCTCGACCTGCAGGATCAGCTTGTCATAGTCGGTGACCTGGCCGACGCGGGTTTGTTCGACCCGATAGGAGACTCGGCGCACCGGCGAATAGATCGCATCCACCGGGATCAGGCCGATCGGGGCGTCCTCCGGGCGGTTGGCGGAGGCCGGCTCATAGCCGCGGCCGGAGCCGACGGTGAATTCCATGCCGAGCGTGGCGCCGTCGTCCAGTGTGCAGAGGACGAGGTCCGGGTTCATGATTTCGATGTCGTGGCCGGACTGAATCTGGCCGGCTTTCACTTCGCCGGGGCCGGTCGCGGTCAGCACCATGCGCTTCACGCCGTCACCGTGCATCCGTACGGCAAGTTGTTTGATGTTAAGGACGATGTCCGTAACGTCTTCGCGCACGCCGACCAGGGTGCTGAATTCATGCAGCACGCCATCGATCCGAACGGCGGTGACGGCGGCACCCTGCAGGGACGACAACAGAATGCGCCGCAGCGAGTTGCCGAGGGTCATGCCGAAGCCGCGTTCCAGCGGCTCGGCCGTGATGGTCGCCACGCGCGAGGAATCGGAGCCGAATTCGATATCAAGCTGTTCCGGCTTGATCAGCATTTGCCAATTGCGTTGCAAGGACAAATTGGATTCTTTCAACATTTAACCCTCCGGCAGCGACGTTGCTGCCTCAACCTCAACAAACCATGATCCAGCTTAGACGCGGCGGCGTTTGCGCGGCCGGCAGCCGTTGTGCGGAATTGGGGTCAGGTCGCGAATCGCGGAAATCTGAAAGCCTACGGTCTGCAAGGCGCGCAGCGCGCTCTCGCGGCCTGATCCTGGCCCGCTGACTTCGATTTCCAGCATTTCCATACCGTGCTCGCGGGCCTTGCGGCCGGCATCCTCGGCGGCGACCTGTGCGGCATACGGCGTCGACTTCCGGCTGCCCTTGAAACCCTGGCTGCCCGCGGACGACCAGGCGATGGTGTTGCCCTGCGCGTCCGTGATGTTGACCATGGTATTGTTGAAGCTAGCCAGAACGTGCGCGACACCGGAGATGATGTTTTTGCGCTCTTTTTTGCGGGGGCGTGTGGCGGGTTTCGCCATATCGAATTTCCAGTACTGCTTGGGGAGACCAGCGAAGACCTATTTGGTGACCTTCTTTTTGCCGGCGATGGCGACCGCCTTACCCTTGCGGGTGCGGGCGTTTGTGTGGGTGCGCTGGCCGCGAACGGGAAGGCCCTTACGGTGCCGCAGGCCACGATAGCAGCCAAGATCCATCAGACGCTTGATGTTCATCGCGTTCTCGCGGCGCAGATCACCTTCGACTCGGTAGTCCTTGTCGATCAATTCGCGTAGGCGGAGAATCTCGTCATCCGTCAACTGATTAACGCGCCGCTCGTCCGGAATGCTCAGTGCCGTGCAAATGTCACGGGCCTTCACCGGCCCGATGCCGTAAATGTAGCGAAGGCTGATTAATACGCGCTTATTTGTGGGAATATTTACACCGGCAATACGCGCCACGTGGTCTCTCCTGAGGTCATAACAAGTTGCGGCGCCCCTCTCGGGAGCGCCGCAAATGGGGCTTATAGCGGGCGTCTCGTAAGAGTCAACCGCGTCCGATCAAATTTTCGTGATCTATCAGTTTGCCGGCGCGGGAACCCCGACGCGGCGGAGCACGGCTTCGATCTGGGATTCGACCTCGTCCATCTCAGCCATGCCGTCCACCACGAAAAGGCGCCCTTTCGCCTCGTAATAGGGCAGGATCGGCAGCGTGTCCGCACGGTAGGCTTCCAGCCGTGCGTGCACGGTCTCCGCCTTGTCGTCGGGGCGGCGGATGAACTCCGTGCTGCCGCATTTATCGCAAACGCCCCCGTGCTTCGGGTGCTTGAACTTGTCGTGGTAGCCGGTGCCACATTTAGCGCAGGTGTAGCGGCCGCTGATCCGCTCGACCAGGACGTCCTCATCGACCTTCAGTTCGATCACAGCGTCCAGGTCAACGGCGGTTTCGTGCAGGAATTTGTCGAGGGCCTCGGCCTGCGGAACGGTGCGGGGAAAGCCGTCGAGAATGAAGCCTTTCTCGCAGTCGGGGCGGCTGATCCGCTCGCCGATCAGGCGGATGATCAGATCGTCCGAGACCAGACCGCCGGCCGCCATGATGCCCTTGGCTTCAAGGCCGATCGGCGAGCCGGCCTTGACCTCCGCGCGTAGCATGTCCCCGGTTGAAATCTGGACGACGCCGTAGCGAGATTCCAGAAGCTTGGACTGTGTGCCTTTGCCGGCCCCTGGTGGCCCGAGCAGGATGAGTTCCATTCCGTCCCCTATCTGCGGCTTTTGCCGCGATTTTTCCGTATTAGTCCTTCGTATTGATGGGCCAGCAGATGCGACTGGACCTGTGCCACCGTGTCCATGGTAACCGAAACGATGATCAGCAGAGATGTGCCGCCGAAATAGAACGGCAGGCTGTAATTGCTGAGAACAAATTCAGGCAACAGGCAGACAATAACCAGATAGGCCGCGCCGATTGTCGTCAGCCGGGTCAGCACCCGGTCGAAATAGGCGGCGGTGTTGGCGCCGGGCCGGATCCCCGGGACGAAACCGCCGTATTTCTTCAGGTTTTCCGCATTCTCGTCAGGGTTGAAGACAACCGCGGTGTAGAAATAAGAAAAAAAGATGATCAGGAACGCGAACAGCAGCATATAACCGGGCTGGCCGTGACTAAGCTGGTGCGCCGCCGCTTGGAGCCAGCCGGGGCCGCCCCTGGAAAAGCCGACGATCGTGGCCGGGATCAGCAGCAAGGAGCTCGCGAAGATCGGCGGGATCACGCCGGAGGTGTTGACCTTCAGCGGCATGTAGGTGGCGTCTCCGCCGAAGATTTTCTGGCCGACCTGACGCTTTGGGTATTGCACCAAAATCCGACGCTGCGCGCGTTCCATGAACACCACGAACCCGATGACCAGAAAGCCAACGATGAAAAAACCGAGGATGAAGATCGTGGACAATGCGCCGGTTGAGCCGAGTTCCAGAATGTTGGCGATCGCGACCGGGAGGTTGGCGACAATGCCGGAGAAGATGATCAGGCTGACTCCATTGCCGATCCCGCGCGAGGTGATCTGCTCGCCCAGCCACATCAGGAAGATGGTGCCGCCCACCAGGGTGACGACGCAGGTGAAGGTGAACAACACGCCAGGGTCGATCACCGCCGGTCCGAGCGTGGTCTTCATCGCGGACAGGCCGACCGAAATGCCGTAGGCTTGAACGGCGGCGATAAGAACGGTGAGGTACCGGGTATACTGGGTGATCTTCTGGCGGCCGGAGTCGCCTTCCTTCTTGAGCGTTTCCAGGGCCGGAACGGCGGCCGTCATCAACTGGATGATGATGCTGGCGCTGATATAGGGCATGACGTTCAGCGCGAAAATGGTCATCCGGCCGAGCGCGCCGCCGGTGAACATGTTGAACATGCCGAGGATGCCGCCGCCGTTTTGCGTCATTTGATGCGCCATCACCGTCGCATCGATCCCGGGCACCGGGATGTAGGTGCCGAGACGGAACACGATCAGCGCGCCGAGGGTAAACAGGATCCGCTTTTTCAGCTCCGTCGCCTTGCCGAACGCGCCAAGGTTAAGGCTTGCTGCCATCTGTTCTGCGGCCGAGGCCATGCGTTACCCTTCTCTCAAGAAAAACGGCGCTTGCCCGTTGGCATAAGCCCGCGGCCAAGCGCCGAGATCAGCGCCATTGTGCCGGCATTTAACCGGCATAGGCAATACCCTTACGCGGCTGCCGGTTCCGCCTTGGCGACCAGCGTCTTTACCGTACCGCCGGCCTGCTCGATAGCGGAGACGGCCGCGGCGGAGGCACCTGAGACTTCGATGGTGACAGCCCGGGTGATCGTGCCTTTGGCCAGCAGACGAACTCCGTCCACCTTGCCGAGACGAACCACGCCGGCCGTTTCCAGCACCGCCTCGGTAATCGGCTGGGAAGCATCCAGTTTGCCGGACTCGCAAGCCGCTTCCAGGATACCGAGATTAAGCGGCGCATATTCCTTGCGGTTGACGTTATTGAAACCGCGCTTCGGCAGCCGGCGGTAGATCGGCAACTGACCGCCCTCGAAGCCGTTGAGCGCGACACCTTCGCGCGCCTTTTGGCCTTTGACGCCCTTTCCGGATGTCTTGCCCTTGCCGGAACCAATGCCCCGGCCGAGCCGCTTGGACTTCAGGCGGGCACCGGGATTGTCGCGAATTTCATTGAGCTTCATGACACAAACCTTTCCGAAGCGGGCGTTACGCCAGCTCCTCGACTTTCAGCAGGTGCGCAACCTTTTGCACCATGCCGCGCACAGCCGGCGTATCCGCCAGCTCGCGGCTCTTGTTGATCTTGTTCAGGCCGAGGCCGATCAGAGTCGCCTGCTGGCCGGGTTTTTGGCCATGGCCTGAGGCGATCTGGGTGACGCGGATCTTTTTCGGCTCAGACATCGGTTGCCTCCGCCGGCGCTTCCTTGGCGGCCGCCGTGCCGTAGAGGTCGGCGACCTTTTTACCACGGCGGGAGGCAACCAGCCGGGGGCTGGTGACGCCGCTCAGGGCCGCGAAGGTCGCCTTCACCATGTTGTGCGGATTGCGACTACCGAGCGATTTGGCGACGACGTCGCCGATGCCGAGTGTTTCGAAGACCGCACGCAGGGGGCCACCGGCGATGATGCCGGTGCCGGCGGGGGCGGCGCGGATCACCACGTCCCCGGCGCCAAAGGTGCCGCGAATGTCATGGTGCAGGGTGCGACCTTCCTTCATTGGCACGCGGATCATCGTCTTCTTGGCGCGTTCGGTCGCCTTGCGGATCGCTTCCGGCACTTCACGCGCCTTGCCGGCGCCATAGCCGACACGGCCCTTCTGATCGCCGACGACCACGAGTGCGGCAAAAGCGAACCGGCGACCGCCCTTCACCACTTTCGCGACGCGGTTGATGGTGACCAACTTGTCGACCAGTTCATCACCGCCATCGCGGTCCCGGTCGCGCTCGCGTTCGCGGCCCCTGCCGCCGCCCTCACGTGGTTCGCGTGCCATGCTTTTGCTCCTAGAAGTCCAGGCCGCCCTCGCGGGCCGCCTCTGCCAGCGCTTCCACGCGGCCATGATAGAGATACGATCCACGATCGAAAACAACGGCGACGATGCCGGCTGCCTTCGAGCGTTCCGCTATCAGCTTTCCAACCGCCGCGGCGGCATCCTTGTTGGCGCCCGTGGGCAGGTTCGCCTTCAAATCCTTGTCCAGCGTCGAGGCCGCGGCGACCGTGCGGCCCGCCGAATCGTCGATGATCTGAGCGTAGATGTGCTTGCCGGAGCGGAACACGGACAGGCGCGGGCGGCCGACCGATTTCTGCCGCAGCTGATAGCGCAGGCGCTGCCGCCGGCGCGTCTGCAAGGTGAGATTGTTCGCCATTACTTCTTCTTACCCTCTTTGCGGCGGATCGCCTCGCCTTCGAACTTGACGCCTTTGCCCTTATACGGCTCGGGCGGGCGGTAGGCCCGCAGCTCCGCGCAGACCTGGCCAACCTGGCGCTTGTCCATACCCTCGACCTTGATCAGCGTCGGCTTTTCGCAGGAGATCTTGATCCCTTCCGGCACCGGGTAGACGACGTCGTGGGAGAAGCCGAGGTTCACGACAAGATTCTTGCCCTGAATGGCGGCGCGAAAGCCGGTGCCGGTGATTTCCAGCGTCTTTGCATAGCCGACCGAGACGCCCTTCACCATGTTCGCGACATTCGCGCGGGTGGTGCCCCACATCATGCGCGACTGGGTCTGGTTGGTCTTTGGCGAAATCGCGACCTTATTGCCCTCGATCTTTGCCTCGACCTGATCGGTGAGCGCCAATTTCAGTTCGCCCAGCTTGCCTTTGGCGGTCAGAACATTACCGGCCAACACGCAGGTGACGCCAGCGGGAAGCTCGACCGGATATTTGCCAACACGTGACATCTGATCGCTCCCTTAAAACACGCGGCAGAGAACTTCGCCGCCAACATTGGCGGCGCGAGCCTCGACATCGCTCATCACGCCGCGCGGCGTGGAGAGGATGGACACGCCGAGGCCGGAATACACCCGCGGCAGCTCCTTGATTTTGGAATAGACGCGGCGGCCCGGCCGGGACACACGGTTGATCTCCTTGATCACCGGCTGCCCCTCGCTGTATTTCAGCTCGATGCGCAACTGCGCGATACCGGGACGGATTTCCTCGCGGGAGAAGCCGCGGATGAAGCCTTCCCGCTTCAGCACGTCGAGAACGTTGGCGCGCAGGTTGGAGGCCGGCGCGGTGCACATCGTAAGCCGGGCGTGCTGAGCGTTGCGGATGCGGGTGAGCATATCACCCAACGGATCGGACATCGACATTGTTCTGCCCTTTCCTTACCAACTGGCCTTGACGACGCCAGGGATCTGGCCGGCGCTGGCGAGATCGCGGAACGCGATACGGCAAAGCTTGAATTTACGGTAATTGCCCTTCGAGCGGCCCGTCAGCTCGCAGCGCAGATGCACGCGCACCTTTGCGCCGTTGCGCGGCAGTTGCGCAAGCTTGATGCTCGCCTCGAAACGGTCTTCCACCGGCAAGGTCCGATCCATGATCGTTTCCTTCAGCGCGGCGCGCTTGGACTTGTCGCGTGCCGCCATGCGTTCGCGCTTGCCGTTTCGGTTGACCTGCGATGTCTTCGCCATACTCTGCTACCCCTCCGGAACCTGCCGGGAACGCCCGGCCGTTTTCCAAAAACTCGATGTCCTGCCAATCACTTCGCGAACGGCAGGTTGAACCCCTTCAGCAACGCCTTCGCCTCGGCGTCGGTTTTCGCCGTCGTCACGAAGATGATGTCCATGCCGCGGATCGCGTCGACCTTGTCGTAGACGATCTCCGGGAAGATGATTTGCTCCTTCAGGCCCATGGCGAAATTGCCGCGGCCGTCGAAGCCCTTTCCCCCCGGGATACCGCGGAAGTCGCGGACCCGCGGCAGGGCGATTGTGACGAGACGGTCGAGGAACTCGTACATCCGGGCCTTCCGCAGCGTCACCTTGCAACCGATCGGCAGGCCGGCGCGGATCTTGAATCCGGCGATCGCTTTTTTCGCGATCGTCTTCACCGGCTTCTGGCCGGCGATCAGCGTCAACTCCGCGACCGCTGCGTCAAGCTTCTTTTGGTCTGCCGCCGCTTCGCCGACACCCATGTTGATGACGATCTTTTCCAAGGTCGGCACCTCGAACGGGTTCTTGTAGCCGAACTCCTTCTGCATCTGCTCGCGCACGACCTCTCGGTAGTGGGCTTGCATCCGCGGCAGCGCTTTTGTTTCACTCATCGCGGTCTCCTCAACCATCGATCGTCGCGCCGGATTTGCGGGCGACGCGAATTTTGCGGCCACCGTCCAGCACGCGGAAGGCAACCTTGGTGGCCTTATCCGTGCTGGGGTCGATCAGCGCCAGGTTGGATAAATGCACGGCCGCTTCACGCTCAACGATGCCGCCCGGCTGGCCAATGCCCTTCGGCTTGGTGTGACGTTTCGCCACCGCGACGCCCTGAACGACGGCGCGGCTGTCCTTCGGGAACACCTGCAGCACCTCGCCGCGGCTGCCCTTGGCGGCGCCAGCGATCACAATAACCTTGTCGCCCTTTTTGATGCGCGCGGCCATGACTACAGGACCTCCGGCGCCAGGC
>Ga0116230_10002653_pt1 | contig 17232 bp, 12 predicted proteins | sample S1TSphfallax_3_FD_88678 | JGI IMG/M metagenome (GOLD analysis project Ga0116230, IMG submission 88678) | Host-associated microbial communities from peat moss isolated from Minnesota, USA - S1T2_Fd - Sphagnum fallax MG | ecosystem: Host-associated > Plants > Peat moss > Unclassified | place...
GAAGTGATCGATCGCAAGCACAGCCGGGGCGAAACCTTTCTGGTCATCGACGGCGGTCTGCACCACCAATTGGCCGCCAGCGGCAATTTCGGCAGCGTGATCCGCCGCAATTATCCCTGCGCGGTGGCCACGCGGTTTGGCGACCCCGCCACCGAAGTGGCGCACGTCGTCGGCTGTCTGTGCACCCCGCTCGACCGGCTGGGCGAGGCGCTGGCTCTGCCGCATGCCGAACCCGGCGACCTGTTAGCCGTGTTCTGCGCCGGGGCTTATGGCGCCAGCGCCAGCCCCTCGGCGTTTCTGGGCCACGGGCCTGCGCGCGAACTGTTGATCGGAACCGATTAAGGTTTGCGCAAGCCGCTGTCCCGGGCCGGGACGCGCCTGCCATGCGGTGAAGCACTAACGGTATCTTCACCCTTTTTGGTCATAGCCATGCCTGAAAATACGCGCTGGCTGTCCCTGCGGGAGACAGCCGGGACACTCCCCCCGCCGCTTGCGGCGCGGCGGGTGCGATGATGCTTGTTGAAGGATGCTTCATGCCAAACGACGCCCTGCCGGCAATCGTGCCTGCCTCCCTCGGTCGTCCGGTCAACCGGCGCGCGGTCCTGGCTCTGGCGGGTCTGGCGATGGCCGGGCTGTCGGGCTGTGCCAACGGCGGCGGCACGCAATTGCCCCCGGCTTCATTCGTGTCGCTGCAGGAAGGCCCGGGTGAGGACTATATCATCGGGCCGCTCGATGAATTGACGATCTTTGTCTGGCGCAACCCCGAACTCGGCGCGCAAGTCCAGGTGCGGCCCGACGGGCGGATCACCACCCCGCTGATCACCGACATGCCGGCGGTGGGCAAGACCCCGTCGATGCTGGCCGAAGATATCAAGCTGCAGCTGTCGCAATATATCGAAAACCCGATCGTTTCGGTCATCGTCAACAAGTTTTCCGGGACGTACAGCCAGCAGGTGCGCGTGGTCGGCGCGACCGAAAAGCCCGCTTCGCTGTCCTATCGCGCCAACATGACGCTGCTCGATGCGATGATCGCGGTCGGCGGCCTTTCGGAATTTGCCGCGGGCAACCGCGCGCGGCTGGTGCGGTTTGACAAGCAGACCGGCAAGCAAAAGGAATATGCACTGCGGATCAATGATTTGCTTCGCAAAGGTGATACCCACGCGAATGTCATGCTGATGCCGGGCGATGTGATCATCATCCCCGAAAGCGCGTTCTGAGCGGCGGGCACAGGCAATGAACGGTCTTGTCGATCAGGTGCGGGCGGGGCTCTACACCGTCTGGAACCGGCGCTGGATTGCGCTCGGGGTGGCCTGGCTGGTGTGCCTGGCGGGATGGCTGGCGGTGGCCGCGATCCCCAACAAGTACGAATCGCATGCGCGCATTTTCGTGCGCATCGACGATGTGCTGTCCGACCAGATCGGGCTCGGCGCCGATCGCCATCGCGATATCGACCGGGTGCGCGAAACGCTGACCAGCGCGGTCAATCTGGAAAAAGTCGTGCGCGCCACGCGGCTGGGCGAAAAAGTGACCGGCGAAAAGCAGATGGAGGCCGCAGTCGCATCGCTTGCCAATTCGATCCGCGTCACCAACAGCCAGGAAAACCTGTTCGAGATTGCCGCGACTTCGGGCAGCGGCAGCTATAGCGATGCCGAAAACGCCAAGCTGGCGCAGGACATCGCGCAGAAAATGATCGACATTTTCCGCGAGGAAAACCTGTCGGGCGGACGCGGCGAAATGAGCGACACGCTCGCGTTCATGGACCAGCAGCTGTCCGATCGGCAGAAAGATCTCGAAGCCGCCGAGCAGAAGCGCGAACAGTTCGAAGCCAAGAATGCCGGGATGCTGCCCGGCACCGGCACGGTCAGCGCGCGGATCGAAGGGACCCGCGCCGAACTGCGCGGCGTCGAATCCGATCTGCTCGCCGCGCAAAGCGCGCTCGCCTCGATCAACGGGCAAATGGCGGGCACCCCGCCGACGATCACCGTGCCGGGCAGCGGCGGCGCGCGGGGCGCGCTGGCGCAGGCGCAGGGCGATCTGGCCGCGATGCACGCGCGGGGGTTGACCGACAGCCATCCCGACGTGATCGCGCTCAAGGCGCAGATCGCGCAATTGTCGCGCGCGGCGGCCAATGACCACGGCGCCGGGGGCACCCCCAATCCGGCCTATGCCTCGCTCCAGTCGATCAAGGCCGATCGCCAGGCGAGCATTGTCGCGCTGCAATCGCGCAAGTCGGGGCTCGAAGCCGACATCGCGCAGCTGACCACGCAGCAATATGGCGAACCCGCGGTTGCGGCCGAAGCGGCGCGGATCAACCGCGATTACGACGTGCTCAAGGAACAATACGACAAGCTGTTGCGCGATCGCGAGGCGCTGCGGCTGCGCGGCCAGGTCGAAAACGAACACAACGCGGTCAAATTCGAAGTGATCGATCCGCCGACCACCCCGCGTGAGCCGGCCGCGCCCAACCGGCCGCTGTTGCTGGCGGGCGTGCTGGTTGCCGGGCTGGCCGCGGGCGCGGGCGTGGCGTTCGGGCTGGGCCAGATTCGCGGCACGTTTGCGACAACCGCCGATCTCGAGCGCGCGATCGGCCTGCCGGTGCTTGGCGCGGTGACGCTGGCGCTGACGCAGACCGCGCTCGCCGAACAGCGGCGCCAGCGCAAATGGTTCGGCGGCGGGCTTGCCGGGCTGGTGGTCGTGCTGCTGGCGCTGCTGGCGCTGGAATTCGTCAAACGCCAGCTGGTGGCCTGAGCGGAGGGAAGGACCAACCGATGACCGACCACCGCCCCTTTCCGCCCACCGGGCCCGACGCGAAACCTGCGCGCGCGGGCAAGCGCGCCTCGCTGATCGAACGCGCCGGCGGCAGCGACGGCTGGGACCGGCTGATCGCCGCGCCGCCAGCGCTTGCCGCGCCGCAAGCCGCGCCCGCAACGCCACTTGCGCCGACAGAACTGCCCACAGCGCGCGAACAGGGCACAGCGGCGGTCGCACCGCAGTTCGACGGCTTGCCCGCCGGGCAGAGCTTTCGCGGCACGTTCCATCTGATCGACCGCAACCATCTGCGCGACCAGGGGCTGATCGAACCCGATGGTCCGGTCACCGGGCTGCTCGAGGAATTCCGCATCATCAAGCGGCAATTGCTGCTGACCGCGGCCGAAAGCCGCGCCGGGCGCGGGCCGGCGCGGGGCGAACGGATCCTGGTCTGTTCGGCCTTGCCGGGCGAAGGCAAGACGTTCTGTTCGGTCAATCTGGCGCTGTCGATGGCCGCGGAAAAAGACACCGAAGTGCTGCTGGTCGATGCCGACTTTGCCAAGCCTTCGGTGCTTTCGACGCTCGGCCTGCCGGGCGGGCCGGGGCTGCTCGATGCGCTCGCCGATCCGCGCCTGGCGGTCGAGGATTGCATCCAGGGCACCGACATTGCCGGGCTGTTCGTGCTGCCCGCGGGCAATGCCACGGGTAACGATACCGAACTGCTTGCCTCGGCGCGCACGGTGCAAGTGCTCGACCGGCTGACCGCGCGCACGCCGGGGCGGATCGTCATTTTCGACAGCTCGCCGGTGCTCGCCGCATCGCCCGCCAGCGCGCTTGCGCTCCATGTTGGCCAGGCGGTGCTGGTGGTGCGCGCCGACATGACCAGCGAGGCTGCGCTGCGCGATGCGGTCGGGCTGCTGTCGGGCTGCGAGGATATCAAGCTGCTGCTCAACGCCGCGCATTTCTCGCCCAGCGGCCGCCGGTTCGGCACTTATTACGGGTACAAGGAGTAAGGCTGCATGAAGGGGCTTTGGCATAGTGCCGTCGGCGCCGCTGCGCTGATTGCGTCCTTCGGGTGGGGGACAGCCGCGCTTGCGCAAAGCGCCGCGACGCCGCCGCTCGCCTATGGCAATCCCGATGCCGGGGACACCGCCGCGACCGCGCCCGATGGCTCTGCCGCCGCCCCCGCGAGCGACGGACCTGCGCCTTACACATCGGGCAGTTCGGGCAGCAGCGGCAAACCGCGCAAACGCACGCGGATCGTGCCCTATATCGAAGTCGACCAGACCGTCTATGACCAGACCGCGCCCGAACAGCAGGTGGTGACCTATACCACGCTCGCTGCCGGGGCCGACGCGCTGATCAACACGCACAGCACCACCGGCGTTGCGACGATCCGCTATGAACACCATTTTTCCGAAACCCCCCGGACTTTGGGCAATTCGGACACGGTGACCGGCATTGCCCGCACCCAGACGCAGATCATCCCGCACACGCTGCTGATCGATTTCGGCGGGCTGGCGACGCACACCGCGATCGGGGCCAACGGCAGCACTTATCTGAACCCGGTCGACAATGTCGGCTTGATCTACCAGATCTGGTCGCTCTATGGCGGTCCGTCGCTGCAGACCCATGCCGGGATCCTGGGGATCAAAGCCTCCTACGACCTGGGCTACAACGAAATCGACCAGATCCGCAGCTATGTTCCTGCCGGCGGCGGCGCGCCGGTCGATCTGTTCGGCCATTCGCTGACCCAGTCGGGCACCGGCTGGATCGGGGTGCGGCCGGGCGAAGTCGCGCCGTTCGGGATCGCGTTGCTGGGCAATTATCTGCGCGAGGACATGTCGAGCCTCGATCAGCGGCTGATCGACGAACGCGGCGGGGTGCAAGTCACCCAGCCGGTGTCGCGCGATCTGGCGCTGGTCGGCGATCTGGCCTGGGAAAAGGTCCAGGTGTCGCAACGCAATGCCGAAGTGGACGCCAACGGCAATCCGATCCTTGCCAGCAATGGTCAATATATCACCGATCCCACCAGCCCGCGCCGGATTGCCTATGATACCGACGGGCTGACCTGGGATGTCGGCGTGGAATGGCGGCCGAGCAAGCGCACGATGGCCGCAGCGTTTGTCGGCCGGCGCTATGACAGCATGACCTATTACGGATCGTTCTTTCACGCCCCCGACAGCCGCTCGACGATCAACGTGTCGGTGTTCGACGGGATCTATGGCTTCGGATCGGGATTGATGACCGCGCTGCAGGCGCTGCCGATCGACTTCACCGTGGCGCGTGATCCGTTCAGCGGCAATGTCGGTGGCTGTTTCCTGGGTTCAACCGGCGGCAGTTGCGTCACCGGCGCGCTGGGTTCGGCCAATGCCTATGTGTTCCACGCGCGCGGGGTCAACGCGGCTTATGCCATGACTGTCGGCCGGCTGACGTTCAATGTCGGCACCGGCTATATCCAGCGACGCTTCCTCACCGCAGAAGACACCGTGCTCGCCACCGAGAACGGCGCGCTCGACCAGACCTGGTATGTCAATGCCGGGCTGTCTGGGCCGATCGATCGCCAGACGCGGTTTACGCTGAGCACATTTGCCAGCCTTTATCACACCGACCAGCTGGCGATTGGCGATTCGGGCGACTGGGGGGTAAACGGCTTGCTCGTCCACCATCTGACCGACAAGCTGGTCGGCACCGCCGCGGTCGAAGTGCTGGGGGTCAAGCCGCAGATTTCGCCCGATCAGCTTGAAATGATGGGCCAGCTCGGTCTGCGCTACAACTTCCGTTAAGGGACGAACGCCGATGTACGATCAGTTCTATGGGTTCAGCGGCCGACCGTTCCAGCTCGCGCCCGATCCTGAATTCTATTTCGAAAGCCTGACGCACCGCAAGGCGCTGTCCTATCTCGGCTATGGCCTGTCGCAGGGCGAAGGCTTTATCGTCATCACCGGCGAAGTGGGCGCGGGCAAATCGACGCTGGCCGCGCACCTGGTCGCCTCGATCGACCGCCAGCGGCTGACCGTCGGCCAGATCGTCACCAGCGGGCTCGACGCCGGCGAACTGGTGCGGCTGGCGATCCAGGCGTTCGGGATTGCCCAGCCGCCGGCGGGTCATGCCGAAAAGGCCGCGGCGCTGGGCGCGCTCGAACGGTTTCTCCAGGACGAAGCGCGCGCCGGCCGGCGGTGCCTGCTGATTGTCGATGAAGCGCAGAATCTGCAGACCGCCGCGCTCGAAGAATTGCGCATGCTGTCGAATTTTCAGCTTGGCGCGCATCCGCTGTTGCAGATCCTGCTGCTCGGTCAGCCCGAATTCCGCGCGACGCTCAACCAGCCGGGGCTCGAACAGCTGCGCCAGCGGGTGATCGCGACGCACCATCTCGACGCGATGGAACCCGACGAAGTCGGGCGCTATGTCGAACATCGCCTGGCGCACGTTGGCTGGACCGGCAATCCGGCGTTCGGCCCCGGGGTCCATGCCCGGCTGGCCGAAGCCAGCGGTTGCGTGCCGCGCCGCGTCAACCAGATTGCCAACCGGCTGTTGCTGCTCGGCTCGGTCGAAAAGGCCGCCACGCTCGATTGCGACATGCTCGACGAAGTGATCGCCGATCTGGCCGGCGACAGCGAGGAAATGGCGCCCGCCGCCCCTGCGCCGATTGTCGCAGAACCCGAAACCGCCGCGCCCGCGCCCGCCGCAGAAACCGCGGCGATCCACGCCGATCTGGCGCGCGAACTGGCGCAGCGCGACGAACAGATCGCCGAATTGCAGCAGGCGGTGATGGAACTGGCCGAGATGCGCGCCGGCACTGCCGTGGTTGCCGGCCCCGAACCCGATCTTGAACCGCTGCTCGCCGCGCTGGTCGATCTGACCCGGCGCATCGAATCGCTCGAAACCCGCACCAGCGACCAGAACGAGGCGATCCGCCACGTGCTGACGATGCTGATCGAATGGCTGGAAGCCGAAAACGCGCATGTGCGCGCGGCCTGACCCAGGCCAATGCAACCGGTCAACGGGCTCTCGGTCGATGTCGAGGACTGGTTCCAGGTCGGCGCCTTTGAACGCGTGATCGACCCCGCATCGTGGGACAGCCTCGATCTGCGGGTCGAGCGCAATTGCGATGCGATCCTGGCGCTGTTCGACGAGGCCGGGGTCAAAGGCACGTTCTTCACGCTCGGCTGGGTGGCGCAGCGGTGCCCGGCGCTGATCCGCCGGATCGCCGCGCAAGGCCATGAAGTGGCAAGCCACGGCTGGGACCATGCCCGCGTGCACACGCTCGACCCGGCCGGGTTTGCCGACGATCTGGCGCGCGCGCGCGCGGTGCTTGAGGATCTGGCCGGGCAGGCGGTCACCGGCTATCGCGCGCCGAGTTTTTCGATCGATGCGCGCAACCGCTGGGCGCACGATGTGCTGGCGCAGGCGGGCTATCTCTATTCGTCGAGCGTCGCACCGATCGTCCACGACCATTACGGCTGGCGCGAGGCGCCGCGCTTTGCGTTTCGTCCGGTGGCGGGGTCCGCTCTGATCGAAATTCCGGTGACAACGGTCGAATGGGCCGGGCGGCGCATGGCGGCGGGCGGCGGCGGGTTTTTCCGGCTGTTTCCTTATGCCCTATCGCGCTGGGCGCTGACCCGGGTCAACCGCCACGACACGCGGCCGGCGCTGACCTATTTTCACCCGTGGGAAATCGATCCCGATCAGCCGCGCGTGGCGGGCGCGCCGTGGCGTTCGCGGTTGCGCCATTACAGCCGGCTGGGCGCGATGGCGGGCAAATTGCGCCGCCTGCTGCACGATTTTTCGTGGGGCCGGATGGATGCGCTGGCCGAGGCCGAAGCACGGCGGCTGCCATGATGATGCATATGGTTCCCACCCGCGTGCGGCTGGCCGGTCCCGACGATGCGCCGCGGATCGCGCGGTTTGTTGCCGCTGCGGCCGATGGCACTGCGTTTCATCGCCCCGAATGGCTGTCCGCGGTCGAGGCGGCGAGCGGGCATACCACGCATGTGCTGATTGCCGGCGCCGGCGATGCGATTGCCGCGCTGCTGCCGCTCCATGCGGTTCATTCGCCGCTGTTCGGCCGCGCGTTGGTATCGACCGGATTTGCGGTCGATGGCGGGGTGATCGGCGATGCCGCGCAAGTCGAGGCGCTGGCGCAAGCCGCCACGCGGCTGGCGGCGCGGCTGTCGTGCGCCACGGTCGAATTGCGCGGCGGCCCGCTGCCCCAGGCGCCGGGCTGGCATGTCAGCGCTGACAGCCACGCCGGATTTGTCGCGCCGCTGGCCAGCGATGACGACGCGCAACTTGCCGCGATCCCGCGCAAGCATCGCGCCGAACTGCGCAAGGGGTTGGCGCATGATCTGACCATCGCGATCGGCCGCGGTGCGGTCGACCGGGCGATGCATTACGCGGTCTATGCGCAATCGGTGCGCAATCTGGGCACGCCGGTGTTCCCGCGCGCGCTGTTTGCTGCGGTGCTCGACCGGTTTGGCGACGACGCCGATATCCTGACCGTGCTCGATCGCGGCGAACCGGTCGCCTCGGTGCTCAGCCTCTATCATCGCGGCGCGGTCATGCCCTATTGGGGCGGCGGCGTGGCGGCGGCGCGCGCGCTGAGGGCCAACGACGTGATGTATTACCGGCTGATGGGCCATGCGCGGAGCAAGGGATGCGACCGGTTCGATTTCGGCCGGTCGAAAACCGGTAGCGGCGCGTACCATTTCAAGCGCAACTGGGGGTTCGCCCCGCAGCCGCTGGCTTATGCCAGCTGGACCGCCGACGGCATGGCGCCGCGCGATGTCGATCCGCGCAGCCCGCGCTATCAGGCGCGGATCGCGCTGTGGCAGAAACTGCCGCTGGCGATCGCCAACCGGCTCGGCCCGCTGATCGCCAATGGCCTGGCGTAAATCATGACCGCGCGCGAAGCCGATGTGCTGTTCCTGGCGCACCGCATTCCCTGGCCGCCCGATCGCGGCGATCGCATCCGTTCGTGGCACGTGCTGCGCGCGCTGGCGGCGCGCGCCAAAGTCCACTGCGGGTGCCTGGTCGAAGGCAAGATCCTGCCCGGCCAGGTCGAGGCGATTGCAGGTCTGTCCGACAGCTGGTGCCTGGCGCGGCGTTCGCCTTCGCTCGGGCTGGCGGCGGTCGCCGCGCTCGCCAGCGGGCGCCCGATCAGCGTTGCGGCGTTTTCGTCGCAGCAATTGCGGCGCTGGGTGCGCGACATCCTGGATACCCATGCCATCGGCACGATTTTCGCGTTTTCGGGCCAGATGGCGCAATATGTGCCGGATGACTTTCGCGGGCGCGTGGTGATGGATTTCGTCGATGTCGATTCGGCCAAGTTCGCCGCCTATGGCGCGACGGCGCGATCGCCGGTGATCCGCGCGATCCACGCGCGCGAGGCGCGCGTGCTGTCGGCGTTTGAACAACGCGCCGCCCAGCGCGCCGATGTGTCGTTGCTGGTAACGCCGCAGGAACGCGATCTGTTTGTGGCGCGGCTGGCCGATCCGGCGGGCATTGCGGTCGCTGCGCTCGGCAACGGGATCGATGCCGCGCATTTTGCCCCCGACGCGGTGCGGGCCGAACCGGGCCACGGCGCGCCGCAGATCGTGTTTACCGGGCAGATGGATTACGCCCCCAATGTCGCGGCGGTGCAGCTGTTTGCGCGCGAGGTCATGCCGCTGATCCTTGCGCACCACCCCCACGCCGGGTTTGCGATTGTCGGGCGCGCGCCGACGGCCGACGTGCGCGCGCTCGATGGCCACAACGGCACGCGGGTAACCGGCGAAGTGGCCGATGTGCGGCCGTGGCTGGCGGGTGCGGACGTGGTCGTCGCGCCCTTGCTGATTGCGCGCGGGGTGCAGAACAAAGTGCTCGAAGCGATGGCGATGGCGCGCCCGGTGGTGCTGAGCCCTGAGGCGGCGACCGGGATCGATGCCGACGACGGGGTGCATTTTGCGATTGCCGCGGGCGCGCCGGCGCTGGCCGCGCGCGTGCTGGCGCTGATCGCCGATCGCGCGGCGGCGCAGGCGATGGGCGCGGCGGCGCGCAGCTTCGTGCTGGCGAGCGCCGGGTGGGACCAGGTGCTGGCACCGTTGCCGGCGCTGATGGGGTGGGCCGATGCCGCCTGAGGCCGTGCCGATCGCGGCCGATCTGGCGCCGGCCGGGGTGCCCGCAGCGTGGCGCGCGCCGCTGATCCGGCTCGCTGCGGTGTGGCTGGGGCTGATCGTGCTGTTCTTTCCCGACTGGCGCGACATGGCCGGGCAGTGGTGGAACAGTTCGACGTACAACCACATCCTGCTGATCCCGCCGATCATCGCCTGGCTGGTGGCGCAACGGCGGCAGGACGTGCTGCGCCTGGCCCCGGTGGCATGGTGGCCGGCGCTGATCGTGTTTGCCGGCGCCGGTCTGTTCTGGCTGCTCGGCGAATTTGCCGGGCTGGCGCTGGCGCGGCAATTGGCGGTGGTGGTCATGGCGCAGGCGGGGCTGGCCGCGGTGATGGGGCCGCAAGTCGTCGCCGGATTGTGTTTCCCGTTGTTTTACATGCTGTTTCTGGTTCCGATGGGCGATGAAATGATCCCCGCGCTGCAGACCCTGACCGCGCGGCTGACCATGGTGTTCCTGCAATGGGCGCATATTCCGGCGACGATCAGCGGCGTGTTCATCACCACCCCGGCGGGCTATTTCGAAGTGGCCGAGGCTTGTTCGGGGATCAAGTTCCTGATCGCGATGGTTGCCTATGGGGCGCTGGTCGCCAATGTCTGCTTTGTGCAATGGCGCCGGCGCGCAGCGTTCATGGCGGTCTCGGTCGTGGTGCCGATCGTCGCCAACGGCTTGCGCGCGTTCGGCACGATCTGGATCGCCGGGTGGTACGGGATCAGCTTTGCCAGCAGCTTTGACCATGTGTTCTATGGCTGGGTGTTCTTTGCGCTGGTCATGGCGGCGTGCATGGCGGTGGGGTGGCGCTTTTTCGACCGCGCGGTCGATACGCCGATGATCGATCCCGATGCGATCGCCGCGCGGCCGGTGGTGCGCCGGCTCATGGTGTTGCAGGTGTCGCCGCGGCTGGTGCTGGTGCTGCTGCCGGTGATTGCGCTGGGCTGCCTCGGCTGGGGCGCGACCGCGCAGTCGCTGGCGGCCGGCCTGCCCGTCACCGTGCGCGTGTCGGCGCCGGCCGGCTGGGCGGTGGTCCCGTCCGATCCCGGCATGGCCTGGGTGCCGCTGCATGGCGGCGCGGACCGCGTCGTGCATATGCGGGTGCGCAATGCGGCCGGCGCCACGGTCGACATCTCGTTCGCGCTCTATGCCAACCAGGGCGAGGGGCACCAGGCCGCCGGGTTCGGGCAGGGCGCGCTGCCGTTGCGATCGCATTGGGCGTGGGAACGGCCGGGGCCGGCGGTCGGGGTCGCCAAAAGCGATGTGATCGAGGCGCCGGGCGCGGGGCCGCTGCCCGAACGCCGGCTGTGCCTGACCTGGTATCGCAGCGGCGCCCTGCTCACCGGCAGCAATCTGGCGCTGCGGCTGCATGCGATGCGCGACCATCTGGCGCTGCGGCGCCAGGCGACCGCGGTGCTGATCCTGTCGGCATCGGACCGTTTCAACCGCGATCCCCAGGCGGCGCTCGCTGGCTTTATCGCCGGCGTCGGCCCGCTTGATCGCTGGATCGATGCCATCGCTGCGGGCAACGGCTGATGTGCGGTATCGCCGGGATTTTCGACACGCGCGGATTTGCGCCGGTCGATCCGGCGCGGATCGATGCGATGCTCGCCGCCGCGCCGCACCGCGGCCCCGACGGACGCGGCCGCTGGATTGCACCGGGGGTCGGCCTCGGGCATCTGCGGCTGGCGATCATCGATCTGGCCGGATCGCCGCAACCGATGGCATCGAGCGACGGTTCGGTCATGCTGGTGTTCAACGGCGAGATTTACAATTTCCGCGAACTGCGCCGCGAATTGCAAGGCCACGGCGCGGTGTTCCACACCGATGGCGACAGCGAAGTGATCATCGCCGCCTGGCAACGCTGGGGCATCGACTGCCTGTCGCGGCTGCACGGCATGTTTGCCTTTGCGCTCTATGACTTGCGTCAGCGCACGCTGTTGCTGGCGCGCGACCGGCTGGGGGTAAAGCCGCTGATCATGGCCACGCTCGCCGATGGCAGTGTGATTTTTGCATCGGAACTCAAACAGCTGCTGGCGCATCCCGGGCTTGGTCGCGAGCTCGATCCCCTGGCGGTCGAGGATTTCATGGCCTGGGGCTATGTCCCCGATACGCGCTGCCTGCTGCGCGGCGTCGAAAAGCTGCCGGCGGGGCATTACCGCCTGTTGCGCCATGGCGAACCGCCCGCGGCCGCGGTGGCGTGGTGGGATGTCAGCTTTGCCGACCGGGCAACCGGATCGCCTGCCGCGCTGGGCGAGGAACTGCTCCACCACCTCGAGCAGGCGGTGACCTCACGGATGACCGCCGATGTGCCGCTCGGCGCTTTCCTGTCGGGCGGGGTCGACAGCTCGACCGTGGTGGCGATGATGGCCCGGGCGAGCAGCGATCGGGTCAAGACCTGCTCGATCGGGTTCGATGTCGCAGCGCTCGACGAAACCGCCTATGCCGACCGCATTGCCGCGCAGTTTCACACCGAACATTACCGCCGCACTGTGGGCTCGGACGATTTTGCGCATGTCGACACGCTGGTGGCGATGTTCGACGAACCGTTTGCTGATGCTTCGGCGCTGCCGACCTGGCGCGTGTGCCAACTGGCGCGCGACCATGTCACGGTTGCGCTGTCGGGCGATGGCGCGGACGAAGCGCTGGCGGGGTATCGCCGGTTGGTGTTTCACCATCGCGAGGATCAGCTGCGCGCCGTGCTGCCGCGCGGGCTGCGCCGCGGGCTGTTCGGCGGGCTGGGTGCGGTCTATCCGGCGCTGGGCTGGGCGCCGCGGCCGCTGCGCGCGCGCGCGACGTTGCAGAATCTCGCGCTCGACAGCGATGACGCTTATGCGCGCAGCGTGTCGGTCAGCGGCGCCGAGCTGCGCGACGGGCTCTATTCGGACGCCTTCAAGCGCTTGCGCGGCGATTACCGGGCGGAAGCCGCGATGATCGAGCTGATGCGCGATGCACCCGCGCGCAGCGGGCTTGACCGGGCGCAATATGCCGATCTCAAACGCTATCTGCCCGGCGACATCCTGACCAAAGTCGATCGCGCGAGCATGGCGGTCAGCCTGGAGGCGCGCGAGCCGCTGCTCGACCACCGGCTGATCGAATTTGCCGCGCGGCTGCCCGAACCGCTGCGCGTGCGCGGCACCACCGGCAAATGGCTGATGAAAGCGGTGATGCGCCCAACATTGCCCGATGACGTGCTGTTCCGGCCCAAAATGGGCTTTGTCACCCCGATCGCGGCGTGGTTTCGCGGGCCCTTGGCAAGTGCTGCGCGCGGGCTGACCGATCACGGCATGCTGGCCGCGACCGGCTGGTTCGAACCTGCCGCGATTGCCGCGCTGGTCGATGCGCATCTGTCCGGACGCGCCGACACCAGCCGCACGCTGTGGCAATTGCTGATGCTCGAAAAGAGCCTGTCGCGCCTTCTCGCCGGGTGATCCGAGCCGGTCGGGGCAGGCCATCTTGGTTGATAGTTCGTAACCCGGGTAAGGGGATGTCAACCATTCCGGACTAATTTCAGGCAGGTTTTCAACGGCGCCAAGGATCGATGCGTAGACTTTTGCGTTCTCCGCTGTGGCTCGCGCTGCTCATCGCCCTGGCTGACATCGTCAGCGGGTTCAGCGATCCTGTGGGCCACGCCTATTGGAACACGGTCTACAAATTCTGGCATCGGACAGCCCCGCAATCGATCGTGGTGGTCAATGCCGAGGATATCATTGACCTTGGCGCTGCTGGTGAGGCGCGGCTGCTTGATCTGATCCGTTCTGCCAATCCCCAACGGATTTTTGTTGATGCACGTCTGAAATTTGGTCAAAATCAGACCGCTGACGCAAAATTGCGGGTTGCGCTCGAAAAGGCGGATCAGAATATTACTCTGGTGATCCGCCCAGAAAACCTCACACATTACCTATCAAGTGACAGATTCATTATTCCAGATCCATCTTTGGCCAGAAACAATCCGATTGTTATTTCCGACTGGCACGAAGATTTCTTGTGGTATGCGCTCGACGCGCCCTACACGATCGAAGTCGACAGCGTGCGCTATCCCACGTTCAGCACCGCGCTATCGGGGGTGCATGGCGGGGTTGAACCGACCTATTATCCCGATTTTTCGGTCGATCCTGCGACCATCCCGACACTGTCGGCGCGTGCACTGCTCGATCGTCAGCTTGACCCCGCAGCGCTGGCCGGCCGCAAAGTCATTCTGTTCGCGCCCGGAGAAAGCGCGACTCGGGGGTATTTCGGCCATGGCATAGTCAATCCGGTTGCGTTCGACATCGCCGGCGCCGTTGCGCTGGAACAGCCGATCAACATGAGCCTGGGCCAACTCGGGTTGTTGGCGCTGGTGTTCGCGTTGCTGGTCCTGGGCCATCGGACCAACAGTTCGCGCGTCAAATGGCTGGCCTATTCGGGCGTGATCGTCGCGATCGTGCTCATGCCGATCGTTTTGCGCACGATCGGCATCATGGCCTATTCCAACAGCGCGCTGACCTGCATGGCGGTGTTCGCGTCGATCCGCCTGTGGCAGAAGCGTACGCGACAGATCCAGCATACCAGCGCTTCGGGCCTGCCCAACATGCTCGCGCTATCGAACAGCGTGCTGCCGATCGGCTGCGACGTGGTGGTCGCGGCGGTGGCCCGCTATGAAGAAATGCTGGCAACACTGCCAAGCGGGCTGCACGGCGAATGCGCGCGGCAGATCGCGCGGCGCATCGCGGTCGGGTGCGGCGCGCAGGACATCTATCATTCCGATGGCGGCCATTTCGCCTGGACCGAAGAAGCCCGCCCGCTCGATATGCAATTGAGCCACCTCGAAGGGTTGCGCGCGCTGTTCGCCGCGCCGTTGCAGGTGGGGCCGCATACGTTCGACACCAATATCCACTTCGGGCTCGATCGCAACGAAGGGGTGGAAACCGCGACCCGGGTCAATTCGGCGCTGGCCAGTGCCAACGAAGCGCTGTCGAACGGCCGCGCGATCGAGCTGTTCGAGGCGCACCGGCTCGCCGAGGCGCCGTGGGAACTGTCGCTGCACGCGCGGATCGACGAAGGCTTGCGCAACGGTGACATCTGGCTGGCCTACCAGGCGCAGTGGGATCTGGCTGCCAACCGCATCTGCGGGGCCGAGGCGCTGATCCGCTGGAACCATCCGACGCGCGGGCCGATCGCGCCCAATGCCTTTATCCTCCAGGCCGAACGCGCCGGCCGGATCGATGCGCTGACATATTGGGTGCTCGATCATGCGATCACCGCGACGCTGGCGATCAACGCGCTGGGCGAACGCTTTCAGATGAGTGTCAACTTGTCGGGGCAACTGGTCGACAAACCCGAGCTGGTGCAGAATTTTGCCGAAATCGTCGCGCGGCGCGGCGTCGATCCCAGCCTGATCACGATTGAAGTGACCGAAACCAGCAGCGTCGGCAACCGTCCCGCCGCCGTGCACAATCTGACCCGGCTGCGGGCAATGGGTTTCCGCCTGTCGATCGACGATTTCGGCACCGGCGAGGCGAGCCTTACCTACCTTGCCGATCTGCCGAGCGACGAGCTCAAGCTCGACCGCCGGTTTGTCTCGCGGATTGTCGACAGCGACCGCGAACGCGCGATCGTGTCCAGCACGATCGGGCTCGCCCATGCGCTGGGCCAGATCGTCGTGGCAGAAGGCATCGAGGACGCCGCCACGCTCGCGTTGCTGCGCGAAATGGGCTGCGATCATGCCCAGGGGTTCTATCTCGGGCGCCCGCAGCCGTTCGCCGTATTCGAGCGCGAATACGCCGCGCGCCATCATCGCGAGTTTGGACGCGTTTAGAACTTGTTAACCATGGCCATGAATGGTAAAGATTTTCCTCCACCGTGGATGGAGGATTATATCATGTGGCAGTGGCTTCTTCATTGATCCTTGGCTGAACAGCCAGAGGAAAGCTCTAGCAACGGCCTTCGGAGTGCGGATTTCCGCCATTCCGGACGCTGGTGTGTCGGAACTCGAAAAAAGCCCGCACGCTCGTGCGGGCTTTTTTTTCGGCTTTTGCAGCGGTGCGTTTGTTAACGAATCGGGGTGATTCGCACCTGCGAATCAGCGTCAGACCTGGCCGTGGCCGAGCGCGAGATAGTCGCGCGATTGCATTTCCATCAGCCGGCTGACCGTGCGGTCGAACGCAAAGCGTCCCTCGTCATCGCCGCCGTGGCTGGTGTCATACAGCGCGGCCGGCTCGGCCGCGGCAGTCACGATCAGCTTTACCTTGCGTTCGTAAAGTGCGTCGATCAGCGTGATGAAGCGCATCGTCTCGTTGCGCCGGTCGGGGCCGAGGCGCGGGATCGCGACGACAAACACGGTGTGGTATTTGCGCGCGATCGCCAGATAATCGGGCGCGCCGCGCGGCTCGACACACAGCCGTTTGAAGCTGAACACCGCAACGCCCTTCAGGCTTTTGGGCACGAACAGCGTGCGGCCGCCCCCGACATCGAGCGTGGCCGACGGCACATTGGCGCTGTCTTCGGGCGGGAAATCGGTCAGCCGGAAAAACGCCTCGCGCACCGCGGCAGTGGCTGCATCGCCGATCGGGGTGTGCCAGGTGTCCAGGCCCTGCATGCGGTCCATGCGGTAATCGGTCGGCCCGTTGAGCCCGAGCACGTCGAGCCGATCCTCGATCAGCGCGATGAACGGCAGGAAATGTTCGCGGTTGAGCCCGTTCAGATAGAGCTGCGACGGGGCGCGGTTCGACGTCGTGACAATCACCACGCCGTGGCGTTCGATCAGCGCCGTGAACAGCCGGCTCATGATCATCGCATCGGCGCTGTTGTTGACGACCATTTCGTCGAACGCCAGCACACGCGCCGTGGCGGCGAGCGCGGCGGCGACCGGCGCGATCGGATCGCCGCTTTGCGTCTTGCGCGCTTCGTGCAGCCGCGCGTGGACGTCGAGCATGAATTCATGGAAATGCACGCGGCGCTTGGCAGTGATCGTCAGGTTGTCGTGGAACAGGTCCATCAGCATCGACTTGCCGCGCCCGACGCTGCCCCACAGATAGACCCCGCGCGGCGCCGGCGCCGGTTTGCGCGCCAGCATCCGCCCGATCAGCCCGATGGCCGGGGCGGGATGGTCAAGCTCTGCCTGCAAGCGATCGAGCCGCGCGGCCGCAGCGGCCTGTTCGGGATCGGGGCGCAACTGACCGGAGGCGACGAGCGCCGCGTACCGTTCGCCAACGCGCATCAGCGGTTCGACGGTTTGCGCACGGTGCCGCTATAGGCGGCGACGAGGTGCCCGTCCTGTTCGATCGTGCCGCGCAGGAACACCAGCCGGCGCGTTTCGCGCAAGACTTCGCACAGCGCATCGAGCGGTTCGCCGATCCGCCC
>Ga0116230_10002654_pt1 | contig 17230 bp, 15 predicted proteins | sample S1TSphfallax_3_FD_88678 | JGI IMG/M metagenome (GOLD analysis project Ga0116230, IMG submission 88678) | Host-associated microbial communities from peat moss isolated from Minnesota, USA - S1T2_Fd - Sphagnum fallax MG | ecosystem: Host-associated > Plants > Peat moss > Unclassified | place...
TGGTTTCATTCATTGCACATGTGAAATAGAGCACTGAGTTGTATTTTATTACAGAGCTGGTAACACAGGAGCAATTGTGCAATTGGAAGATCAATAATGCCACTGACGGATCAGATTATGCATCTTTTGTGAACTGCAACATGGACTCGAATATGCTTTATTGGTTGCTGACTGCAATCTTTATCCTTTTATTCTGAAGATGCCTTGGCAGAATTGATACATGCACTCAATTATCATAATTGCATGTTCTGCCTATACAGCAGTGAAGCAAGAGGTGGTTATGAGTCTATGCAGCTCAACCTCGACAACCATTTGCAAATTGACATGCCCTTCACAAATCTGCAAGCATTTCTGTTCTGCACATCCTTCTAGATACTTGGGACAAGCTATATGGTCAATCTCTTTGAAGTTCTACAAATAGGTGCCTTGAGCATCTCTCAAATGTCTTCACATAATTCTTGGTTAGTTCTTTGGAACTTTGAATGGTTGTCAATTTTCCAAAGTAAGATCATGTTATATCATCATGTAACATGGTTCTATAATGCTCAGACTCTGATTAATGCACAACACAATTCAGTCTCTTCCTAGTTGCAGAATCAGTTCAATAGTTTAAAAGCTGTGGAAAGTTCAAAGCATTTGAGTTTTTTTTACTGTCAGAAATCAAATCTCTACTCTTGAACTTGCAATGTCTTTGTCACAGCCTTAACATCAAACAATTACATCCCATCAATCTCTGCATTGAAAAACCCATTCTAGTGCATGCTTGTGAGACCATTTTTCTTCAATTGAATCAGGTACTTAACATTAAAATCCATTTTGGGGATGGACATCTGCATCCATTGCCCTTAGTGAGGCCACATCCATCAACACCATAAAAAACAGAATCCATGATCTGATAAGGTATTTGTTCTGAGCAGGGACGGAGAGGATTTTCAGATTTTAACCACAGTTGGTTGATAGCAATAGTTATCCAAGCAGACAAAAAGACCACTGATCACTGTCACTCTGTGGTATATGATGCTCATACCTTCCATTTCTCATAAGCAGGTCATCAGGGTTGTGTCCATCAATTTGAAAATCAAATTACACATCAGATCAGAACTACTTATGCTAAAATCCAGACACAACCATCAATCTCTCTTCATGGCAGGCAGTGCTGACAGAATAAGATTTCCAATCCATTGAAAAAACTCTGATTGTCTTCACAAAAGGAGTGCCAACAAAACACAAAATCAGGCTGAAGTGGCAGCGCAGATTTCTTACAAACTCTTTGGCAACTACTTGATATGCAGTGTATTCAATTCACAGAAAATTTGCAGTCCAGCAAATCACATACTTTCACATTACTCAGAACATTCCTTGGTACAATATGGAGGTACCCACCTTTTCAGATCCAACCGCTAACAATACACAATTGGATTGTCTCTGTAAGAGAAACCTAAGGAATAAGAGCACAGTCACCATATACAGGACTATTAACAACCAGATATAGTTGGCGTAATGTGAGAAATTAGCTCAAAGTAGTAGGAAGTTTGAACATACAGTAGAGTGCTCTACAATATAGTGCAAACACCATCCATACAGCAAGCAGATGGATAATCTTTTAGGAATATCCTTTTCTCCAAGCCAACAATGTAGAACTTGAATGAGTTTTTGCCCTCAGCAGCTGTTACACGGGTCACTGGGATCATGTGTATCTGATGCCGCTCACAGATTACACGGGCTGAGGCTGGGACATGATTTCGCTCACGGATTACATCAGATGACAGCTTTGTGAGGCCTTGAGAGTTTGGGAAACTTACAGGGTGACACTGATATGCCTCACTGACATACAGCTGCACCCCTTTTGCTTCATGGAACACCTCATCTGGCACAAGGGTTGCATTATGTGATGCACTTATCTTCTTATTCACTAATGTCCTCCTGCAGCAATCAAATCCAGCATAAATCAGAACTCACAGAAAGCAAGGTGAAACAGGACCCTGACTATTAAGGTGATGGCATATACCCTAGCCAAAGCACTCAAGAATTCCATAAAAGACCACGGATTGTAAATACTTTCAGAATAGTGAAAGAAATGAAATAAGAATGTCATATACAAATCCTATGGTTAGAAATATGAGGCCACTAAGATTCTCATTTCAGACAGGAAAGTTAACAGAGTTTCTAACCATGTCACAGTGAGAAGCTTTCCCTTGACCAAGGCACCAGACCCATCACATTTTTTGCACTTGATCAATCCTCGTGAACTACACTGTGTGCAGGGGATTCTTCCTTTCCCATCGCATTCATGGCATCTGCACATACAAAATCCCTTCACTGCTATGTCCTTATATGCTCCAATTGACATTGTGAGAATAAAGACTCCTGCTGCAGAATCAGACGGCAAAGATTCCGATAAAATCTTCCAAAAAAGACAGCCCATGTATTTGGCCATGCAAATGAATGAACATCAGAGAACTGGAAAGTGAAGATCATTGGTAATGCACTGACTTGGAGTCAGAGCCATCTTGGTGTGCTAAGAGGCCCCGGCCATAGCACCGTGGACACTCTGTGAATTGCAACGATTTGTAAGTACCCCCTTCAATCTTCTTGTTACATGATGGACAAGCCACCTCCTTCCGGCCATGGCAATCTGCACAACCAAGTATGGTAGGACACAGCCAACTAGGACATGTAAATTTGGGATTCAGCATTTGGGAAAATTCATCAAAACAGTCAAGCCTGTGAAAACACTCATCAGTATACCCAACAGAGCCATCAGGAGATCATGATAACACAATTGCAAATAGCCTTTGGGCAAGTGTTAACACTGCTATGATCAAGTTAAGGAGATATCACCAAGTCTGCAGGATCAGAAAATCAAGATGAGCAATGCTCCGATATTGCAGACACTTGTCTGCATATGTATCTGTGCACATTTTTTGTTGTCATGTCATGCTCTCCAACAAAATTTGAACTAAGCCCAAATCAACTCACTTTAGATCTTAAACAGGGCTTGGTCTGAAAGGTTGCATTTCTCACAACATATTTCCAGATCTTTCTGACTCTCAGTGATTCGAAGCTTGTGTACATCTCTCAAGGTTTCAGGTAGGATGATTTGTGTCAGAGTTCAACAAGAAGCCTTTCAGTTAGGAAACCCAGCTCCTTAGGCATAGAAAATTTGAGCAGATAGTACAACTCAGACATCAGAATTTGGTTGGAGATGCAAGGGGAATGGAGCTTGCAGATCTCGATTCCTCTGAGTTAGAAAAGAGTTTGCACCTGGACATTTTGCAACTGATTCCGAGTGAGGCAATTTAAGGATGGCTTCCTTCCTTGAAATGAAGAGTAGTGGAAACTCATTCCGCATGTCAACTTCCCAAGGACCAGGAGCACGAGCTCCTGTATTGTCATCAACCTGACCCCCTGTGTAAGGCTTGACCTGTTCCACCACCTCTCTCTCCTCAATGAAAGTCTCTAGGGTGCCAATGAAGACATTACAGTCTTCCACTTTCTCAATGGACCATTTATGGGCAGGTCGCCTACCCCAGCATCCAAACCTGTCTACATAGTCCGTCAGAAGCTCCCTGATTTCTTCCTCATGTAGCCCTTCAACACTGCACATTCCCAGTCCCACATTGCAATTCAACAACCAAAACCTGCTTCCCTGAGCTTCTAATTGCAACCATGCATCAGATCATGCCTCAGATTGCAAGAAAGACACATGGACATGATCCAAGTATCATCCACTCTGTAAACAAGCTATCACCAAGTTGGCAGAGGATTTTCCTCTGTAGGATAAAGATTTTGAACAGGCAGTATGGTTGCTGAACTAATTGTTGAGCTTAGGGATTACAGTTTTGGCCTCACCTAGGTGGTGGCCCTTGTGACATTTGATAATCCCCATGAATACTGCCATTGCCAGAGGTAAAATTCTGCTGCAATGGGGTGTCAGGGGTGACAAGAGCACCATAAATCCATTTAGGGTAGGGATCTTGTGATGCAGCTTCTCGGATCTCATTGGCTGTTGCCAATGATGCAGTTTCCACAGGTGGCACACGGGCCTTTATTTGCGATGAACCTGTTGCATACTGTCCTTCTGCCCACTTGCTTAATTGACCCTCACCCTCTTCTGCATTACAAAATACACCCAAATTCTTCAACTTCATCATGCCTGAAAAACTATATCAAAATAGATTCAGGTGCAAACATGAAGCAGTCCTGTTTCAATAGAGAAATATAACACGTACTCGCATTGCACACTCATAGTCATCGTTGCTCATTGTTGGAGTCCCAGGCTATGCAGCATGGAAGAATATTTGGAGACAAATAGATAGGAGATCGCTTCAGAGATGGCGCATTCATGGGAGAGAGAAAGTGGACCAAATAAAATAGCAAGCACAGGTTCAAGAAAACATGACGAAGTTGTCAACTGTGACGTCAACCTTGTACAAGAAGAAGAAGAAGAATGGTGCACTGTCTACTGAGGAACCTAACAAGTGCCTTTAATCTACTGCAGCAAGGTGGATACTTCTTAATCCCCTGTTGTAAGAGCAACCTTGTTGCCCTAGGGTTTCACAAAGAGGAGATAATCAATTTATGTTTCTGTTTGACTCTTAGGGGCAAGTTCTTCTGGCAAGAAGCCAGATTTGAAACCGCAAGCAGTTTTCTAATGGCTATGAGCCCCAACCACAAAGCTTACAACTATCATGCTTAAGAAGAAAACACTTGACCGATGATCACCTTGAGCTGAATGAAAGAGAACTTATGAAACCAGACTCGGTCACAATGGAACCAGGCATGTGGAGATCTCCACAATGAAATGGATTTCACAGCAGCAAAACGTCTTTACTCAAATCTTTCAGTTATTCTCAATTTTCGCCGATCCACAAAACTGAGAAGTCTTCAGAGCTTGAAAGAAAGAACCTCAAATCCAGAATAGTGCGGCTAGTGCAAAACCAAAACAACCGCACAAACCCCAAGAAGATGCATGGACAGGCAAGCCAACGCTCAGACGTAATCAAGGTACAGGAAAAAGAAAAAAACGAGAGAATTTTTTTTTTAAAAACTGAAATGCATTTTCTCAGATCCTGTCAGAAGAAACAAGACACGCGATGAAAAAGACAGATAAGAAAGGGAGAGACGAGCCAAGCCAAATGAGGAATGAAAGCTGCTTTACGTGCGCCAGGAAGGGGTCGGAATGCCGACAAGTGGGAAGACGTTGCTGTGAAGTGAGGTGCCGATGCCGATAACAACGGCTGCCTATCGTCACCACTCTCCATTTCCGGCGAAAGCGCAGCTCAGCAAAACAAAACAACCTGTGATTGTTCGTGTGCACTGCTTCAAGAGGAGAGCTATGGCACAAGATTTCCTTGTTGCGCAAGACACTTTCACCATCGCCAGCAAGCTCCGAGGTCTTCCCTCTCCTGTTATCATCCATGTACTCATTGACGAAAAACCGTCGAACTCTAGTCCGTCTTCTGTTATCATCGATTTATTCATAGACGAAAAACCGCCGAACTCTCGTCCTTATCCAGTTATCATCCATGTGCACATAGACGAAAACCCTGTTGTGAATTCTAAGAATCAACCTGATAACCGCCCAGGGTCTGTTCCTGCTTCGAATAACCGCCCAACCCTGGTTCCGCCCTCTCCATGTATTCATAGACAAAAAACCAAGAGCACAACCGAGCTCGTTCCTCTCCTGTTATCATCCATGTACTGATAGATGAAAAACTGGCACCACGGGAAAGTGCAAACTCTCAGGCTTGTAGATGAATCTTATGGATGCCCCCCAAAAATAGCTGATCCTTTCAATTTGTTTTATTTATATCAAAAACATTGAAATATTAAAATTTTCTATTGCTCCTGAACTCCACTTATATTATATTATTTTATTTTATTTTATTAACCATTTTCAATAAGATTGCTATGCTTAGTGTGCAACTCATTTGAATTCATCTTTTTTTAGTCAAATAAATGAAAAACCAAAAAAACAAGATTCTAATTTCCACTTGAAAATAAGTAATTACTTTGAATTGGGGTTATGGTTTCTTCCTTACTAATGAAGCTTCTAAAAATATTTATTGATTGATTGATTTTTATTTTTTTTCAATTTTTTGGTATCAAAATTTTTGCAAGATTTAATAAAAAAAAGTAGCAAATTTAGTCAAATTTACACTGAAAAAAAAAATTGCCCAATGTGCCATTGTTGTTTCATTTTCTTCATGTGATGATACCCACATTCCCTTTTCTTTCTTGTGATATAGAGAGGAAATTCATCCAGCATGAAGATAGGCCAAATCAGAACGCGTAAAAACAAAACATGGGACATCATCAAAAATGCATTTGACTGCATAAAACCACAGGGAGCTGAAAACCAAAGTCTAAGAGCATCTCCAGTGGTGCTCAGTATGTGACCCTGCAATAATATTTTTCACATCCAAGTTTAGTTATTTACTTTTGTTCAATTTAACCAATAAAATAAGGCCAAAAAATCCAATAAAAGCCTATGGCCAGAACCATCACATGGAAGACAAAAGGGAAGGCCAAAGAAAGGCCAAAATATGTGCCGCCTCCAAGAACCAAAGAAGGGAGAAAGCTAGTCCTTCTCGTGGTATAAAGCTATTCACCCACATCCCTTCAAATGTCGCCTACATGCAAATTGTGAAATTTAATAATAATAGGAAGTTGAAAACAAACATCTCTCGTCAATGTAATCTTTTTTTCTATAGTAGAGGCTAAAACATGTTAAAGAGCAATATTAACATGTTGCCTGGAAAAATTGAATGCAAAAATAAAAATGATCTCTTGATTATCTATTATGGAAAAAACGAGCACATTCCTTGATGAAATGATCCATATCACACTTAGGTGTGCCGTGTGCCTCCATGGCCATCGAAATAAAGTGGTGCCCATCATGGAGCCTTCTATACTTGCGAATTTTAGTAATGGCATTAAGTTTTGTATGTGCACCTATTGGTTGATTAATGACACTTGTAGCTATTGTCTCCCTTATCGAGTCAATAACCACTACATTGGCAACAAAAATCTAGTCCTCACGAATCATGTAGAAATCAGCTCATAATGAAACTCTTGACATAGAAAGATACCATCGTTCTTTCCATACAACAAGCCCACTTTTTAAAGCGAAGGCATAAATGACATCTTTAATGGTGTCATGTGTGGCTATCTGTTAATCTCCAAACAAACAATGTGTTAAATGCATGCCAAATGCATCTAACCCATGTTCACACTCACACATGAAAGAACTAAATGCCAAAGGTTGAATCAAACTGAAACAAAAATGTAACATTGAGGTGAAGGTAGAATGTGTGATGTGGAACGAACAAATAGATGGCTTAATAATTAACCAGAGCCTTGCCCCTTGCTTGAACAATAATGAATGCGAGTTTTTAATGTTCAAGAAATGGAATCATCCTCCAAGATAGACCTAAAGGATGTGTCATGATGGATGTCCATCAAATATGCATGCAGACCTAAGGTGGTGATAATTACCAAACTCTCAAAAGAAAGGTGCATCTCTCTAATTGTAGGAGGAAAATTATCCCTAAATGCATGAAGGCATGACTGAAGGAGGTGTGGGCCCCCCTTAATCTAATAAGCATACTTCTCCAAAACAGGTTTATTGAAAACATGAAACTTAAAGCACAAATACAAAGTTAGCAAATGGGACACAATCTTCCATAGATAAAAGGTTTATATTGCCAAAGGAGATCGGTAGTTGGGCCTAACGCCTTGTTAAGGGGCCTTGGATAAACTTCCAAAACCATGGACTTGTAATGTCTTTGCATAGCTACGTAACTTCCTTGTCAAAATTCACTAAAAGAAATAAGAAGAAGAAAAAGGAAGAATTATCCAAGTGAAATAAGAAGGTTGGCAAATGACACATGAAGACAAAATGCCCAATGCAACCTGTGCGTTTCCCAAAAGAAAAAAATCATCCATATGTGCCATGTCCTAAAATAAAACCTCATCCAAAAAATGTGTGACAAAGATTTGAAAACCCACTAGCACACCTAAACTACATAAGCCATTTATGACCAAAGTGTAGTCTTGAATAATCTCGGCACTTGAAAAAATCCCTAATGGACTCCAAAACTTGCACTTTGACCCTAAGCCCAACTAAGGTTAATTGGATCAAAAGGTGGTCAAAGTAGGGACAATCTTGTTCATAGGGCCCACAATGTGTGTATCATCTATTAGGGATGGAAAGACAAAAAGGGGCTCACATAATGGTCCCTAAAAATGCTTGATAATGGGCTAGGGTAAATAAAAGAGCTCTTAAGAGGCCACCTTACCTTGTGTCAGAAGATGATTCAATAATGGTGACCCTTTCCTCATGCTACTCATGCTAGTAATAAAGAAAAAAATGAGCACCATAAAACAACTTAATAAAAGGAACAATGTCTACCAAAGGTCACCTAACATCTTGTAGTTCTTTAAAAATAACAATTCAAGAAACATTATTAAAAACATTTTTTACGTTGATTTGCATCACACCCCAATTAAGGTGTAGGTTGAAAAAGGTTTGAATGCCAAAAAGGATGGTTTCACAGTCTCCAAGGGTTGAAATTCCAAATTGATGGGGGTATGTGCTACTAAAACAATATTCAAAACTATAAGACAATGGAACAATTAATAAGTTGATGAAATGTCTTGCCTACGACAGTTGGACAAAAACTTATAATGTCCTTTGCCATTGCTAACAATATTCTACCCCTAGCACTAGAGCCACCGACCTAGGGATATCACCATGGGCAACAACAACAACAATTTGGAATAATTTTGAAAACCTTGAGGATGGGTCTTTTGGTATGAAGCAACCCAAGATATGTTCATAAACCATCCCATACAGCCCATGGAAAAACAAATGGGGAGTAATGATTAAGGCTTGTGCAAACAAAGTCCTATCCATAACCAAGGTGTGTTCAGGTTATAGTCAAAAGTAAGTGAAGGGACATGGTCTGATGGAAGGGGGTGTAGTTGATGTAAAGTTACAATGGTGTCCTTCGAAAGAATAGCTACCATCATGGGTTGAACAACCTTAACAACACAATTGTATTATCTAGTTCTACCCAAAATTAGACATCAATGAAAACAAATGGTCGAAGAATTGTCCAATGAACGATGGGAAGGGGAGCATAAAAAGACTCCTCCTGAAAAAAATACCCATCGCCCACTATAAACCTCTTAAGGTGGCATAAACCTCTTGTTGACTTGAACAACCTTTTTCAATATAATGCAAACATTAATGTGGTAATAAAAGGAAAAGGAACCATATTAACTCATCCATCGGATCTCAAGCAATTTGATCAAGAGGTAAGCAAAAAAACATGTTTAACCTCATCCTGGATGGTTTGAGGTATTCTATGAAACAATCAAAAACACATAAAATGAGCCTCAAACAACCCCAAAATAAAACTGAACTGAACCCAAAGTCAACCCCAAGAAGTAAGGGAGATAAAACCATAGTGGAACACAAAAAGAAAGGACACTTATGAAAACAAAGCATCTTGACTAATTTGGGAGATGAAGCTGGCATGAGGGTACGCACTCTTGACATGCCTCAAGAAGAAATGTAAAGACCATAACAATAAAACTGAAATTGAGACAGCAAATCGTGAGGGACTACTAATACCAAACCACCTGGACAAATCAACATGATGGGCCAATCAGATCATATTTATGACTTGTTTATGTGGGTGCACAATGTTACTACACCTTTTACCAGCCATCTCACACTCCAAAATTATGGTGAGCCAAACCAACATATTTTAATTGTTCTTCATCGAATTTTACTATTAAGGATCATGTAATGAACAATGCTGGAGATGGTGGTGACCCCTCTTCAAAGGTGGTACACTAAGAGTAGCTCCACCACACCTCCTGCTAGAACCACTACCAATGTTTATACATCCAAAATAGAGTGTTCATTATTCACCCTCCTACCCCAAAGACATGAAAAATTAGACAGCATATGGCGAAAGACTATTTAAATGCCATCATTGAAGTCTCGTTATGGCCGTTGAATCAAGAGCAGACTTTGTTTTACTAGGCCTTTTGGAGACTACTATACCATGTGCAAATTTACAAGGCCAAACACAATTTCACACAATTGGATGTTTGTACTTCATCCAAAGCACACTGTATAAGCCATTTTACTCCTGCCAGTGGACCTGCTGTAAGCTTTTGTTTGCACATTCAAAGCTAGATGAGTTCATAGTTCATACCTATCCATTGAAAAGCCTCACCAAATTCTCTTCCTCACATGACTTGATTTAAGTTAATCATAATATCCCTTGGTTTTTCCCCTGGAGCTGGGTGACTACTAGGTCAATCAAGGAGAAATTCTGAGTCTAGACCTCTATACATGAAGCAAGCAAGGTAGTTTGTTTTGTTTTGTCAAGCTGAGATCTCCCAAACCATGGCGCTTCATGCTGCACTCTTGGTATCTTCGGCAAGCTCTCGAATGAGTAGGGGTGCACTGACTTGGTTTGAGACTGTTTGGAGCTATGGTGTGGAAGCTATTGATTATGGAATCATTTTCTCAATATCTATGAAACAAGGTAGTTTGTTTTGTTTTGTCACATTCCGATCTCCCAAATCACAGAACTTCATGTTGCACTATTGGTATCTTCGGAAAGCTCTAGATGAGTAGGGGAGCATTAATGGTTTGAGACTATTTGGACCTACAATGTGGAAGCTTTTGATTGTTGAATCGTTTTCTCGATAAAAACTACATAAAATCGAAACTGGAAACTATATTGGAATTTGGGGGTGTTCTTGGTGTTGTTGGAAAGCCCTCATCAAGTCAAATTTAATAAAGTTTATTTCACAATTTTCAGAGCTAAGGTGTGGAAGATATTGATTTTTGAGTGGATTTTGTTGCTGGAGATTTAAACAAATTGCAAAAATTGTGTTTGGAAAGGAAAATTTGTTGAGCCTTCAATGTATTCACACAAGGCATAACCTACACTAATTAAGACTCTGAAATATTGAATAACTCTTGGAGAGCTAACTCTCCAAACTTGAATGGAATTAACATCATACTTGTAGTGGTTGCTTAAAGCTCTATTTCAAAAGGGAATGGGAATGTAACTTATTAAGTAATTTGGTAATTACTTGGGTAATTTGTTAAAGTGGAACCATGGGACGGATAAGTTTTGAACCATGTGAGAAGTTTCTTGATTAGTTTCCCTTTTGGTTAATTAATCGTGGAATCACATGGAAAACCATGTGATGTTATTTTTTATCATTAATTATGGAATCACATAGGGAACCATGTGATGGATAAGTTTTAGGAAGCTTCTTGATTAGTTTCCTTTTGGTTAGTATTTAAGAAGGTGTTTGTGACCTTGAAACGGACCTTTTCATTTTTGGTACAAAGTTATGATATGAGTAGAAAGTTTGTGAGAATGAAAGTTTAAGTTTTTGAAAAGTTTTTGGTTATGAATAATTTTGGTGTTGTTGGTGTGTAGTTCATGGTAGGAGAATGGTGAGGTTTGCATAGCTAATAGAAGGGTGGAGGGACAATTTTACAACCAAGAACATAGATTCCATAGTTATGTAACAATCTTTCATAACTTCGGTCCTAAACCCGTTCGTGTTGTACAGGAACACAGAAATTTGACCTATGTGACTTCTAACCATGACCATTAAACCTTTAGCAACTTCTACAACACTTGGAGAAATTTCTTGATGTACTTGAACTTATATCCATGAATATCCCTCGTAGAAAATAGGAGGAATATTATGTTAATTCATTGGAGCGGTCTAACACCTACTTATACTTAAGTGGGTGTAAGTGTAAGCAAGTGTAAAATCCCTCCCACTCCTACACCTCATGAGTTATGTAGGGTAATACCCAAGGATTGGGGTGTTCCCAAAAATTATGGGCCACCATCCAGCCTCAAGGGCCCATTATTTTGAGAATGTCTTGGCCCTTGGGCACAACACAATGTAAAATCAATGGATTTTCAGTGATTTTTTTAGAAACATTTTTGTCTCATGATAGCCATTGGGTATCTATAGAATACCCACCATTTATCACAGAAAAAGAAAGAGTAAAAGAAATTAAATGGTGTTTTTTTGGTTTTTGAAATACTTACAAGAGAAAGCATTTCATTTTCTAGTATGCCTCACAAGATCTTATGTGTGATGCAACTAAACAGAAGAATTTGTTGAAAGGTTTGTACATATGTTTAGGTTCATGTTAACCTTTACATTGTGCTTTACAATGGGTAAACCCTAAACCCTAAACCCTAGACATTCCCAAAATGCAAGGCAAGATTCAATCCCACCTCATCCTAGGCCCCTTACTTTAGGAATGCCCCCACCCCAGAGCCATACCCACCATTCTCAATATAGAGTCAAAGAGTTGGGATCATAGGGTTTCAGGGCACTCATACAATGGCGGTAGCCTTAGTTCCCATATCAGGGAACCTGTTTGGAGCCAGTGCACCATCCACTGGATGCCCGTTATTATTTAGTTGTGAATGAACCTCAACTCAACTGAGTTAATATTTGATTTCACCTTGGGAACCAATTTTGGAGAAAATAGGCCCAAAAATTTAAATAGTTGGTTTAAAAAAGCAACTGAGCTAACAACCATGGTTAACTGGGGAACTGGAAGCCCAACAGAAAACTGTTTCTTAACCACTTACCATCCATCCTACATGGTGCACTAGTGGGAACTGGTTCCCTCTGGCCCATGTTCCCACCAGGTATCACAAGAAAAAAAAAAAACTGCACACTGGGCATTTTGGTTAATGGAAAGCCGGAACCTATGGCCAATTTGTGTGCTGGAATGTCATACCAGGCTTTACCCTCTGTAAGCATACCTCAAAATACACTATGAAAAATCTAGGAGGCTTTTATGTACAAGGAAGGGCCTCAATATGGTTGGAGGTCATGGTAATAAGGGCACTATTCTACATATAATGTCCTGATAATCGAGGCCCATTCCGCCTTGCCTTTGGAGGTCCATCAAATAACAAGTGTCGTGTCACACAGTGGCCTTGCCATTTACATTAAATAGTATCTTAATGTGAAAGAAGAATTATGAAATATCATCTTTCAAAAACCCTCATATAAAAATAGGCCTATTACCTAGGGAGTAAAATCCCTTAAGCTACTCTATAATGAATCTAAACACAATATCCTTGCCTTGCTAGGCAAGGCCATCAAAAACCAAATAGTGGAAAAGTAGGCTCTCGCCCACATCCAGTTCCAGGAGGTTAAGGGCTGCTTGAAAGTTGCAGTGGTGCGCAGCCTCGGTTTTTATTGGCAAAATTTGGCCAAAAAGGAGGGAAAAGAAAAAGTTGAAAATGAAGTGATTTTGGAGGCTTTCAATTGCCATAAGTGAGGAGTTGGTTTTCAGTGTGTAGCCAAATATATATAAAGATGATTACAAATTTGTACTTCTCATATGGTTTTTCAAGTAAGATTTGGGTAAATCTACCTAGGGATGATTGCTACTTTTTTCACATCTTCCTATTGATGATCACCACTTTGGTTACAAACAAATTTTTTTTTTTAAAAACACTGGTAGTGAATAGTGTTGTAAGGGGTATGAGGTTGCCCCAACCCATCACAGATCAACTGGTGGATTCCTTCTTACCTTAATCTGGTAGGCTACACACTCTTTGCTTATTTATTAGAGTTATCCGTAAAGTCCCGCGATTAGGGGGCGAGAACTGCCACTTCGGCATTTTAGGGCATCAAATACGTAACTGGGAATGAAAATTTTACAAAACGAAAATAACTCGGACCCAGACTAGTTTTGCTGGTTTGCAGCAATTTTGGTGGCAAATTGAGTTCTTTTTCACTTTGTCTTAGCGCCTCCACTGCTGCTACATATATTTTCACTGCTCCTACCTGTACAATTACTGTAATTAGTCTCAGACCTTGGGACCCAGACTAGTTTTGCTGGTTTGCAGCAATTTTGGTGGCAAATTGAGTTTCATCCTCTCTTTCATTTTCTCTGAGCGCCTCCATTGCTGCTACATATTTTTTCATTGCTCGTACTTGTACAACTACTATAATTAGTCTCAAACCTTGTGCATTCAATGCTGAGTTTCAGCATTTCATACTGAGATTTAATAAAAATTTCTTTACTTTGCAGATACCACCTGAAAAGGGAGGATAGTGGGTGAAAGCAGGCCCAAAGGCAGGGTGACTTTCCGGATAACTCTATTCAACCTTGGATTACCAACCCCACACCATCTTCCACTCTTAGCCTCTAGGCTGCATCAATAGTACATGGGACAAGAGAGGAGAGGACTGTGTGCAATAATGAACACAACTGTAAAATGTGTACTAGCAAGGTACACATAGCCTGTAGGAATGTGTTCAACTTAATAATTGTGTATGGGCATTGGGCACTGGGTGATGGAGAAGATTGTGGTCATGGGCCAGGTTATCCTCCTACCACTAAAGTTGCATTTCTTTTGGGGATTGTAAGCACTGACATTACCCAAAATTTTATAATTTTGGTGGCCTATTAATCAATGTTTTCAAATAAATCATGAAATATATTATGTGTAAAGATTACTTTGTGGTCCATCTTTGGAGTTCTTTGTGGCTATTCAATATATTAAGATAGGTGTTTGTTTGTTTGAATGTGATTGTGTTATAACCCTCTGAAACCATGGGCCCTCAATTTTGCTTTTGTTGTGTTAAAAAGCCCTTGATGAGGCAATGTGCGCATTTGTTGTTTCACAATTTTTGAATTACCATATTGATTCTAAATTAGTTTTTCTCTCTCTAAAAAAAGTAAATAAAATTTAGAAAAGTCTCATAATTTTTTTTAAAGTGAAGCCCAATTTGACTAGAACAATATGGGATGAATGACCTTAAAGGAGTTTTATTGTATATTTGGGCCAATTGCACAAGGTCCCACTAGTATATATGGACACACAAAGAGATTTTAACCTAACCACACAGTTGCAAAAGTATTGATGAGTGTTTGATCAATTTTCTATTAGAAGTCTCCACAACATTCAAGGTGATTTTGTTGGGTGCATTCTTTTTCTTACCAGTTAGCAGCAATTTGTGACTTGCCATCACAAGCCAAACATAATGTTCCCTGGCCGACCACTAGGATTAGGTCATATAAAATTGGATGTAATATTGTAATACTTGGGCCAGTTCAACATTAATCAAATTATTTACAAAATTTTAGAATTTATTTGATAAATATTTAGTGAGTATCTCAAAAGCTCTAAAAAAACCTTAGCAAAAACACATCAAAAGTTAACTATAAAACTTTGTAACTTTAACCGAATAATAGTACCATGTGTGTTTCGATGAGGAAAGAGGGCAGTCATTCATGGAAACCTTAGCTTTTTCAGCTCTTGGGTTTGGACTCATTTAGACTGAAGAGTCAAAATGTGATCAATGTGCTATTGTTGCTAGAAATGTACAAGAAAGGAAGGGTGCCAATGCATGTTGATGAAAAATGATTGAAAGTGGATGATTTACATCATTGTTGAAATATACCAAAAAATATTTAATTATTTTTTAAAAATTATGTTAATTTAGATTTTTTTTTTGAAAATAATTTGATATTAGAAAATAGATTGTCGAATTGGCCTATGTACCATGGAAGTGAAAGCTTTTTATTCATTGGAAAAAATTCACCAAAAATTGAATAAATAAATAAGTGAGATTTGAAAAAAATTAATCAACATAAGTGAGGAAAAAATAGTAAAGATTGTAAGATTTCTATAATTTGGTTTGTAATGTGCAACAACAAATACAACAAGATGATTAAAGATTTATAGTTAGTATTTGATGTATAGCTAGATTTGATTAAATCTTCCTAAGAATGATAGTCATTTTTTCTAATCTTCTTATGGATGATCGCATAGTTTTTTTTTAGTGATGAAATTTTGCATATTTTCAACCCATAGAATTGGCATTTGATGTCCTCGTTATAATTTTAGGTTAAAAATTTCACCGAATTCGTCAAGAATTGACATCATTTTAGATTTTAGGGACAACATTTCAATGGATGACTTAAATTTGTTGTTGTCGATTGCAATTTGTGTGAACTCTTGTATGTTGGGTTTTGATGCATAATGATCATGTATTACTTCTTTTTATATAGTCTTTCATTGCACTTTGCCACCTTTGGCAAAAGCTTTACTCAAAGTTTCACCACCCTTTTTGTTCTTATGAATTTGTATGTATTTGCATGTTATATGCAAGGTTGAAGGTTTAATGATTTTTTTGGTTTGTTGAATGTGACTATTAAAATCGATTTGAAATTTTTAGGACTTTGGAATGACAACAAGGTATATTGTTTTAAAGCATGTGGATTTCAATTATGTGTCAACATGGTTCATTGTTTTGAAGCATTGATTTGGATTTTATGTGATTTTGTCCTCAAAGTTTTGTTCAAGGTGCTCGCTACTTAGACCTTGTTGCATGATTCAAAATGGATACAAAATTAAGCTACCGCTCGTGGGTGTTGATTGTGAAATTCTAGAATCCAACACACATTTTTGTGAAAATCCGATCGAATAATCAAACTATTGTGTTGCTACAACTTGCACTAATGCGATAAGGTTCAAGTTCATGATGTTTACACATGACCAAGTATGTTGACAGTTACCCTAGTCAAATATAACTTGGTCTTGAATTATTTTCATTTAATGCTCATTAGTTTTATCGTCGCTTGTGAATTGAATGTTGTTGTGTAACGTTGCAAGCTTGAAAAGTTACAACCAAACGATTGTCAACAACAAACTATTTGTAGAATTTTTTTTGCATCATACATTTTGTGCAAGTTGAAGTTTGATGAACTTTTGTGTTGTGCTTGCAATTTGAAATATGGTTCCTTTGAAACCTCCATCAAAAAAATTATTCCAAGATTTTTTCAAACATGTTGTCGATGTGTTTACTACTAAGCAATCATTAGGGCATGGTTCAATTGCCACATTGTAACAAAACCTTGAAGCCCTTGATGTGTCAATGTATGTAGTTATTTCCTTTAATATTATTAGTGTTGGGGCAGAAGCTTATGTTTTCCCAAATTGTGGTGATTACAAGTAACCTAGGAAGCTTGAATGGGAATTCAATCAACTTTTCAAGACAATTGGGTTGGGCAAAAAATATGTTGGTTTGAATGGTAAGTTGTTGATGGTTAGATGTAAAATTTGTATTGATGTAAAGAAACGCAAAAAATTGCTTATCCCCAAGTTTGATGGCCTTTAAAAACACA
>Ga0116230_10002657_pt1 | contig 17227 bp, 8 predicted proteins | sample S1TSphfallax_3_FD_88678 | JGI IMG/M metagenome (GOLD analysis project Ga0116230, IMG submission 88678) | Host-associated microbial communities from peat moss isolated from Minnesota, USA - S1T2_Fd - Sphagnum fallax MG | ecosystem: Host-associated > Plants > Peat moss > Unclassified | place: USA...
CTTTGCCCATAACATAAATTAATCAACAATTATAACATCAAACAAACACAAAGTAAACATATCAACCTTCCATCAATGTCCTAGATTTTTCCCATTTCTCACATTTCACTAAAAGCTTTTACAAGAGATAATTCAACCCTAATCATGATTTCAACAAGTATATAAAAAATTGCTTACATTTACAAAAACAAAAAGTTTGATTTGTCTTGGAATTCCAATCCTAATAGGTCTCATTCCCTAAAAATGCAAATAATTTAAAAATAACCATTTAAGCACATCAAACCCAAACATGTGGAATCATACATACAAGTTCTCAAACTACCTAAGGTCTTTCATCACTTCCCTATGCTTTTAAGTTATGATCCTCTACCATAGGTCTTAACAAGCATTTCTAAAATTTTGCAAAGTTGAAATATCAAGAGAGAAAAATTAAAACCACTTGTCAAGAACATTTATTTCTTCAACAAGACATAAAACATAAAGCAAAGCACCACATATATTGCCCACATCCAAGTTCTACTAAGACAAAGTACTAAGTTTGCATAAGAATCTACCTTAAAAAGTTTGCATTCTTCAATATGCGTTGAAAGCATCAATGACAAATGATAATTTGTGACTTCAAAGTCAACATAATCACACAAAGCCCATCACAAAAACCTAAACACCTAACAAATCTAACAAATAAAGAAAAGAAAACCCAAGTTTATCCCAAATATTTCCCCTCATTGTAATTGTGCATCGTTACACATAGCCATTGAACGATGAAAACAAAAAGGTGATAAACATCTTTAGCACAATTAAAACAGATAGTTCACACACAAAGTGGCCACCTCGACCCTAAATCCATGTCACATTATTCTATTAAATTGTGTGCACACAATATTTTTCTTTGAAAATTTTAGTTGGGTAGAAAGATCAAGGTTCTTTTTAAAAGAAGAATATTCTTCACTTGATCAAGTAGGAATCCTTTTTTTGTTTGCTTTTGTTTTTATTTATTTATTGTGTTTTGTGATGCAAGTGAAAGAGAGCACATCATGTCCTTTCTTCTTGCTTTCAAACATTGATGAACTAAGTATTCTTATCTTTTTTGGACATAGGTCCCCTAACATGAAAAGCTAGACGGTGATTAAACATCATCCATTAAATGAGGTAGCCTTTGGTGGAAGGAGAGATTTCTTTTTTGGTTTGGGGGAGGATTTGCTTAAATTAATTATCATGAATGGAAATAAATAGTTCAATGTGTACATGCAGTATCTTTCCCATTCCTATATTTTCTTGACCAATATATATTTGTTTTTCATTGGTTCACTTTGACATTAAAATTTTTGAAAATTTGAAATTTTTGAAATTTTTACAAATGAGGTGAAAATAAAATGTCAAGTAATTTTGCATTGTTTAGGCACAACATAGCATGAAGCTTTAGGGCAAGTTCAATACCAATGTCAAACAAATTTCTAAAACTTTCATTTGACATTTATTGAAAATAATTTAATTATTATCAAAATGATTATATATATATTTATATATATATATTAACAAACATGGTTTTTGTATATTACTTGTGCACTTTGTTTCACCAAACAAATATTAACATGCATGTTCCAACCACATAACTTAAAGATGATTATATAAGGCCCACTTTAGATGAAGGTCCAGGCCTTGTTTGGATTTTGGTTCTTCAAATGATGAACTTTCTTTTTAGGTTTGTTTTTTGGTCCATACCAATTAATTTTTCCTCCGAAATAGGTGCCATGTAGGTTTAACCTCAATTCGCCACCTTTTAGTCTTGGACCCTCATCTAAAGCCCTTGGGTCCAATTTAAAGCTCTCAACCAATAAAATTGTTTTATTTTGTTGGACCTTGATTAAAGTGACCCTAAATTTCTATAGAATTTTTTAAAAATTTGGTCTCCAAATATTTTTCAAATGTGACTAGATATTTTGCACTTAATCAAGGTATTTCAACATCCTAAATAAGCACCTATGCAATGGGTGAAGGTGAAGTAAGTCCATAATGTAAGTGGTTACTAATATATTATACGTAGGTAAGTTGACAAATAGGTACCAAGAAGTGGTGGTTATTAAAAACAAGATCAAACTCGTGATTATCAACATGGTTCTTAAGATTCATAATGTGATTCTCAAAAATCAAATAACCAACATGAAAACTTCCATTTCTTTACCAATTCTTTCATTAAAACCATGAGTCCTTTAAGGTTTTGAAATAACTAAAATCAACCATTCTTATATTTTGATTGTTTTTTTCCTAGAGAATTGAAATTGACAATTCTTTGAATGTGAAAACATTCGAAAAAATAGAACCCCATGGTCTCTTTAAAAATTCAAATAACTCTAGAACTTATAAGTTACAAGGATGCCATGGTTATTTGGTGATCAACATAAATTTCCCTTTTTATTTGAAAAACATAGAGAAAGAATCTTTAGCCGAGTTGACAAACATTACCACGAGCCAAGGGCCTTGGCACCACTATGCCAAAACATGGTTTTCATGACTAGGGCAACTTGCAACTATTGTCCAAATATAGTCATGTAGTCATATTTGGACTTCAATCACTATCATTATTTTGAGTATAACCATTATTAAAACTACATGATTATAAATATGACTATAGGTAATATATCATTATAAATTATGACTACACAATTAATAATCATGATGAATATAATTAACATTATTTGACCAAATATTAAAAATTTAAATAAATATGAAAATGTAACTAAGTTTAGTACAAATTAGATTACATTTAACCTAGGTTTGGCTTTGGTTTAACCTACTTTAATTAACCTCTAGATTTTATTTGATTGAATGTAAACCTCTAGGTTTAATGTCCTATATTTATCTTTTAAGATTAACTTCCATTAAATTTAGTTTATAAGTTTAATTCAAGTAGCTTCATTTAGTCTATGTATATTTGTTTAATTTAGCTTAGCAAATAACTTAATCTTGCCCTAATTTTTTAAAGTAATCCAATCCAACAAAATTTAACCGAAATAGACTAAATTAACATAGTTTAGCCTAAATATCTTGAATTAACCAAATTTAACCAAATTTTGAATATTTTAGTTTAAGTATCCAAATTTTACCAAGTTTTGTTTAAATAATTTAGTTTTGTCAAATTGCCTAAATATTTTAATTATAAAAATTTGCCAAGTTTAACCCAACTTACTTCAAATAACTTAGTTTAACCAAGTATAGCCTAATTTAACCAAGTTTAATTAGGGTTTGCCAAGTTTAGCTTAATATAACCAAGTTTAACATGAATAACCTAGTTTTGCCAAGTTTAAGATAGAATAGCTTAATTTAATAAAATATTTTTTAGTTTAACCAAATTTAACCTAATATACCCAATTATATCCAATTATAACTTAGTTTAACCAAATTTAACTTACATACCCTACTTTTGCCAACTTTAACTTAATATAACCTTAGTTTAACCAAATATAATTTAGTATAGCCAAGTTTAGTCTAATATAACCAAATATAGCCTAGTTTAACCAAGTTTTACTTAAATAACCTACTTTGACAAGTTTATGATATAGCCTAATTTAACCAAATATACTTTAGTATAACTATATAAGTTTAGCCTAATATAGCCAAGTATAACTTAATTTAGCTAATTTCAACTTAAATACCTTAGTTTTGCCATGTTTAACTTAATATAACCTATTTTAACCAAATATAGTTTAATATAACCAAATTTAGCCTAATATAGCCAAGTATATCCTAATATATTTTTGGTTTAACGAAGTATAGCCAAATTTAACCTAAATAATTTACTTTTTCCAAGTTTAACTTAGTATAGATTAATTTAACCAAATATGGTTTAGTATAACCAAATTTAGTTTAATATAGTCAAGTATAGCCAAGTTTAACCAAGTTTAACCTAAGTAACCTATTTTTGTCAAATTTAACTTAGTATAACCTAGTATAGCCAAATATGATTTAATATAACCAAGTTAGACCTAGATAACTTACTTTTCCCAAATTTAGTTTAATTTGGCCAAATATAATTTAATATAACCAAATTAAAATTAATATAGCCATATATAGCCTAGTTTAGCCACTTATAGCCAAGTTAAACCTAAATAACTTACTTTTGCCAAGTTTAGCTTAATATAACCTAGTTTAGCCAAGTATAATTTAGTATAGCCTATTTTAGCTTAATATATTCAAGTACAACCAAATTTAGCCAAATTTAATCAAGTTTAACCTAAATACCCTACTTTTGCCAAGTTTAATTTAATTTAAGCAAGTTCAGCCAAATATAATTTAATATAGCCAACTTTAGCCTAAATAACTTACTTTTGCCAAGTGTAACCTAATTTAACAAAGTTAAACCCAAATAACCTACTTTTGCCAAGTTTAATCTATTTTATTTTATTCTAGTTTAGCCAAATATAATTTAGTATAACCGAGTATAATTGACTTTAGCCTAAATAACCCACTTTTGCCAAGTTTAACTTAATTTAACCTAGTTTAGCCAAATATAATTTAGAATAGTCAAGTGTAGCCAAGTTTAAGCTAAATAACCTACTTTTGCCAAGTTTAGCCAAGTATAGTTTTGTATAGTCAAGTTTAACCCAATATAGCCAAATATAGCCTAGTTTAGCCAAGTATAATTTAATGTAACCAAATTTTGCTTAATATAACCAATAATAGCCTAGTTTAACCAATTATAACTAAGTTCAACAATAATAACCTACTTTTGTCAAGTTTAGTTAAATATAATATAGTTTAACCAAATATAATTTAGTATAACCTAATATAACTTAATTTAACCAAATATAATTTGGTATTGTCAAGATTAGCTTAATATAGCCTAGTTTAACTTAGGTTAAATTTAAATAGCCTAGTTTAGCTTAAGTAGCCCCAAGGTAGATTAAGTTGTTTCGGTTTAGCCAAGGAAGACCTAGATTTTTTTTAAACAACCTATGGAGGCCTAGGCTGGATTGTTGGGTGGCCTTAATAAACCTAGGCCTTCCGGGCATGGACATAGATTGATTTTTGTTTCACACAATGGCATGAATAACAATTTTGGGTAAATCAAATGCCCAATGGACAAGGGCTCATGCATGGGCATGGCAAGAAAACTCAAAAAACATCTTTCCATGCAAAAACACATTCAAATACAAAGAATGTACAAAATTGTCATTGGACACATTGTGCCAAAATAAGATCAAACAAGAAAACATGTAATATTGCCCCACCTAACATAAAAATATGTTTTAAATTATAAACTTTAATTGAATCACCAATTGAAAAATGTTTATGTTATTGATGACTAAATAATCATAACTAATGTAGTTGGCCTTTGGATTATGAAGAAGCATTAGAATTCCATTGTTGGAGTTGTTCCATCGCATGCACCTTCATGAAGATTGGTGTAAAATGCACTTTCAAATTTGGGATTAACATTCTCTTTTATTTGGCCAAAACAGTAACACCCTTTTGTTGGTTTTAAAACTAATTTTAAACACCCAAGCTTATACATAAACTTCAATATAGAAATAAAACACACCTTTGATTATTTAAATATTGATGTTGTAAGAACAAAAAACAAAAAAAAAATTGATCGAATTAAAAGACCAAGGAAACAAAATCATACATACCCAAAACACAATGACCCAATTGATTTAGTAATGACAATAGCCCAATTGCAACACATGAAAAAAACATAAAAAGGAAATACATACCCAAAGCACAATTTACAAATGTTTTGATATTGGCAATAACATCACACTTTAATGGTGAAGTTGTACCACCTGAACATAACATAAAGAGGAACACATCAATCAAGAATGGTTTTTAAATTAACTTTGAACATTCAAGCCTATACAAAAACTTGAACATAAAAATAGACACACCTTTGACTATTTAATAATTAATGATGTTATAAGAGCAAAAAATTAAAAAGGCATTGATCAAATCACTTCACCAAGGAAACAATATCATACATGCCCAAAACACAATTTACAAATGTTTTGATATTGGGAATAACATTACACCTCAGTGATGAAACTATACCACTTTAACAAAACATAAAGATGAATGCATCAATCAAGAATGCAAAGCTTTGGAAAATAAAAAATTATTTCACTTTTGAATCTCCCATTTCATTATAAAGGCATTTTACAATTCGTTTTGGGTTTCTTGGGAACACCAAGTCTACAAAACACATGTTTTCAACAAACCAATTAATCCACTTAACAAATCTAAAACAAGGCAACAAACAACATGAAAAGGTAGAAAACAAATTCTCCTTGTTTGACCATAGTTGTCAACATCAACTTGATGTTCCCAAGTCAATGTAGTTCACGCCTTTAAAAGATCAAAATCTATAATCAAATTTTCATTTTCTTCAAGCAAGTTATCTTCAACATTCAAATAATCTTCAATTGTCTTCAACCTTTCACCAATAGTGCAACTTGATCTTGGGTCCTTAAGTCAATTTTTCATAATTAACATAATCTTGTCCAAATTTTCAATACCAAACTAACATCACCTCAAACTTACAATGACCCCAACCATGTTAAAGATTCATTTGGTTTCAATATGTGAACCCACAATCCCCATAATTTGATGTGCAAGGAATCCAAAATAAGGAAACTAGTTTTCATGTTCTACCCACCACTTCAATGGGCTAAAATGTTTTAATGATATTAAATTACATCAAAAAAGTGATAGCTTTCCTATTAAAAGCCCCATGGTAGCTTCTTTTTATTGAAGCTAGGGATCCAAAGACACCCAAAGCCAACAAAATATGACTTGCAATTTCAACTTTGATGAAGGTTGGTGTCAATATATTATACATAGTCAATAAAGAGGCAATATAACTTTGTAATCATGTTCAAATACAATTCTCACATCTAATTCAAAGCTCACAAAATTTGTTATGATTTGTAAGTTTGTGAAGTGAGAGTCCAACATAAGGACCAACATGTTATGTCTGTTTTAAGGTAGAAATGAAGATGTTAATGCCAAAAAAAGGTTGTAGTGTTTTAATCACTTGAGATCATGCAATGGCCAAAAGTTTACGATTCAAAATCAAAGTCCCAAACCTACAAGCACTTCAAATCGACATAAATCAACCTAATTTAATCTCACAAATTCAAATTGCTTTAAGAATTGAAACTATACATAAAGTTTTCAACTAACATGCTTCCATTGGATTTTAGACTTGAACGATGTTGTCATACATTGTACAACACATGGAAATGGCTACAACAAGTGCATCAAATACCAACCAATGCTTGTGGGATTGGTTTAAAACACATTGTGTGACAATAGGAGTAATAATGAGATTAATTTGCTTTACCACGACCCATGTTTGTGGGCTAGGAATCCTGCTTTACAATGCAATTGTTTGTTGTGAGTAACAAAGGTTAATTGCATCCTTAAATTCCAAGCATTCCTAAAACATGATGACTTTGGATGCAAATTTGAAATTTCACAAGTGCTTTCAACTTATAAGGCCACAAACCAACATCTTTCCAAGCTTTAACCCACTTTTGTTGATCCTTAAATCCATTTATTTGGTCCAAGTTATAGTCTTATGCAAAGAAGATTATGCATCCTTGATGGAAACCTCTTTCATTCCAACAAACATTTTTAAATCATTAATGGCATACTAACAACATTTTGACATTACATGCCCATAACAACTAGCAACATATGGCTTTGCCAACAATAATGGAACATATGAAATAATGTTTGTTAAAACATTTGTGAGGGTGTTTAAATTGCCACCTTTGTCTTTTACATGTACATGACTATCTTGTCACACAAATCAAAATGAACAAGTAAATATTCAATCGTAAAGCCATGGCAACTCTTAATGTTTCATGAACCTTGAAAACACTTATCATAATATGGCATGGTTCCCATTTGTTGTTGATGTAGTTCACCACCAATGCAAATGTATCAAGTCCTCCATGTAACATCCACAAATCAAATGTGGTTGTCACTATAATAACTTCAACAAGGGCAAAAAAAGCCATGGTGATCCATGGTCTTGTTGAGGTCATATTAAGGATTGCCTCATTCATGAATTGCCACTTATGTGGACAAACAACCTAACCGCATTGGCAAGGGATTAACCTTTATAACTAGATGTTTAAATTGGAATTCAATGGTCGATAACCTTTGGTGATGTACAATGTTAAACCTTCCAATAAATGTTTTTGAATGGGCTTTGATTTTTGAAAGGGACTCCAAAAGCAAAATAATCAACAATTAAACTTGATATGGACTTTTCTTCTTCTTGGCTACTAATTATTGGGCATGAATAGATACATCCTTAACAACATTTTTTTTCTATTTGTTAATATTCAACATGACAAAGTGCTTTGAGAATACATGTTAACTCATTATAATTGTGCCATGTTCCTTGTTATACATAAGCAAACCCTTTTCGATGCCTATGGAGTTGTTTCCATCTTTTTCCTACTGCACATTATGATAAGCCACACAGTGCATCTTTTAAAACTTAGCTAAATCTATAAAAATTCATTCAATTTGAAAAAAACCCATGTACTTGTAGTTCTATCGAATGGATGCTAAAACTTTTGGTTGCAATTTAGCATTTGAAAGAATTATTATTGTTGCAAGACAATTTTTATTTGTAAAATTGCCCACCTCTCTAGTTATTGTGTCGTTAGGCAAACTCCCTCCACCTACACCATTAGCACTTTCAACCCCAAAATCTCCAAAATGCTCTTAGTTGGCTATAGATGTAAGTGATTTTTACAATTTAGTTATTTTTGCACTATAGTCATGTCCTTCCATCATCCAAAATTCTACCCAAAACCTAAATAAACCACCAAATTCAAACCCAAACCACAATAACCTAGATGTGGATAAAATTTGGGTGTAATTGAAAACCACCGAGGCATAATAATTAAGTTAGAGCACCAAGAAAACACTATGCACCAAAAGCAGTTAGGTTGGAGCACCAAGAAAAACACTATGCACCAAAAACATTGAATACACTAGCAAACACCAAATAGTAAAATGCAAAGACGTAAACCACAACAAACTATATGTGTAAAAAACCTAGGGCAATTGAAAGCTTTTAAGACATAACAATTAAATTGGAGCACCAAGAAAACGTTGTGCATTAAAAGTAGTTAGGTTGGAACATTGAACGATGAAAACATTATGCACCAAAGGCACTAAATACACCAATAAAGACTAGACATTGAAATGCATCAAAAGCAAACAACAACTTTAAAACAACCTTATATTAACAACATTAATAAAGAAGATAACATTAATAAAATAATAATACAATAATATTAATAACAATACAAGAACATACATAAAACGACACATTAAAAGTAATACAACACAAGCAATAACATTTGAACAACAACACGAGAACATCAATTAGCTCAAGGGTTCAAGAAATTCAATTGTTTCATCACCGACCCTATCCTAGGAACCAACTTGAATGAATAGTGTACACATGAGCTTAGGGTTTCATATTCAAGTAATGAAAGAGTAAATGAAAATAGTTAATGCCATATTCATCTTTGATTTGGAATTGTTCAATTCGAATATTTTCACCCATTTATTGGATAGATTTTTGCCACATACACTTATTTGATGAAAAATGATGGATGTAAACCACTAAGTTAAGGTTTTAGATCATAAAGACAAAAGCAAAATAACAAGGAATGAAGGTAATATATTTTGATTAATTAAATTGTTTTGGTGAATGAGGAATTGATCACATGGTGTGCTTGTTGGGGATGGATCAAATGGAGCTTGTTGCATAAGGATGCAAATTTGAAAGGTAAGAGATTAGTAACATGTGTAAATTTTTTTTCACATTCAATAAAATTGCAACATATGTAGGTAAAAAATCAAACCTTTCGTACATATATTATATTATGGTTTTGATATCGATGGTTGTTTTTTTGTGTATATAACTCATAATATTTGCAACAAATATGTTGGTTATCCTTAATTGGTCACATTTCAACAACATCATGTAAGCATGTAAAAACTCTTGAATTTTAAGTGCAATGGCATATTCTAGGTCAACAAATTAGATCTTAACTGCTCGTTGAATGATCATTTACGTGCATTGTGTGTCGCACTTGGGTGTAGAAGTTCATTACTTGAAGGGAATAGTTTGGTGATGATGATCATGGTTGCTAAACACCATGACAACAATAGCCCAAAACATATTGTTTAATTCTTTCTTGAATTGCAATCAAGATCATGTACAATAGAATTGCAAATGAATAAAATGGCTCAAAAGTGATTGCATTATAATCATAATTTTTCATTTAGATTACATCCTTGCTTATTATCAATCAAACTAATCACTAGGGTTACAAGGGTTGGTGTGGACATCTTACCTTGTTAAATTTTTTTGATTTTGTTTTTTAAGGTAGAGACATTTGACCCGAGCACATGAGGCCAAATGGTGTATCCAACGTATCCACCTCCCATCAACTCAATCAATTTTGTCAACACAACAATCACGTCAAAGCGAATTACAAGTTTGCTTCGCTTATTTCTTTCCCAATGTCCATGGACTCCCTAACCTTCTCACCAAATTCATTACTCAATTTGTTGATGGAAAATCAAGGAGATGCTTCCTTTTTCATACTAATGAATATTGTTCCCAAACATCTAGGACTTCAAAAGAATGCAAGCAAGTTGTGGACAAATTCACAATTTCAATTTTTTCTAAATATTTGTGAAGAGAAAATTTGGGAGTACAATCATAAGCCTTTTTGAAAAAAAAATTGAAAGGATTTTACAAAATAGCTGAATGCACATTTTTCGAGGGTGGATCCAAGTTGGAAGCAAGTGCATGACAAGTGGAGCAAAACGAAGGATAAGTATGAGATTAGAAATAAGAAAATTCAGGTGAATGGTGCATCCCCTTTTGATTAGCCACGGTTTGAGATATTTGATTAGATGTTTGGAAGCACAACCAAGATTAATGGCATTCCCAATGCAATTGATTAGTGAGTGCATAATTTATATTCACATTTTGAGGTTCAAACTTTTGAGGTGAATGATGATGATGATGATGATGTGACACAAGGCACTCAAGAACACTTTAGTCCACCACAACAAACTCTTGTTTTTAATCATGGAAATGAAAAGGAGGTTCATGCTCCATCTGTAGGCCCAAACACTTTGAGAATTAGGGCTTGTAAATTGTTTAATGTGTAAAACAAAGACAATAAAAGAATGGAAAATGAAAAATGAAAATTGGATGTAGGTTCCTTTACAATTGTTGATGCCATCAAAGAATTTTCAGAAGGTGTGAAAAAGATAGAAAAGATGAAGATGGAGATGATTGAAAGGATTGCAACATAGATGTGTCAAAGTGAACAAACAAGAAGAAAATTGATAATGCAAGGTTAATTGTAGGTGGTAGCATTATTTGCTAAGGTTCCAAAGCCTAAAGATTTTTGAAGATGACAACTTTATGCACTTTGAGCTTAACCGTGGGCAATAGGGTAGTTGTGTTTATTTCATGTAGTTTATATAGGGGTTTAAACCTTTTGTTGTGGCTTGGATTTTTTTTTACAAAATTGATGTGATTAAAAATGTATTTGCATTTTGGCCCATGGTCATAAAACCCAAATGTTTGCTTCATTGTAATATTATTGCACTTTAGCATCAATTGTGCTTCCATAAAGTAAAAGAAAATAAAGGCCAAATGGTAATGCATGTGAATAATTTATTCTTAAATTGGGGTGTCAATCAACCATTGTTCAAACAAATTTCTTTTGAGTTTTTCTCCTTCTCTAACTATTGGTAATCTATCACCAAATCCTTGGAAATTGTTTTGAAGAATTGTTACATTTGGAAGACCCAATTCATGTGCACCCCATTTTAGAAAATAATTGTGAAGAACACAACAAGCAACAACAACTCTTGCAACTCTATCAACCTTCAAATTAAAATGTTTCAATATGCGCCACCTACTTTTCAATGATCCAAAAGCATTTTTTATGACTACACTCTTTGAATTCATATTATAATTATATCTCTACTTATCCACATCAATTCCATAACATGTTTTCCAATTCTTTTTTGTAAGTACAGTTGAATTAGGTATGTTGCATCACCAATGATGTAAGGTGTACACTTCACACCTCTAACAACCACCATTGGCTTTTGTAAAATCTCACGATTCTTGAGTTATCTATAAACACTAGACATCTTGAATTACTCACTATCATGGAATCCACCAAGTTGGCCAACAAAACATTCTAGAATTTTTTGTTTGCATCACAAATTGCTTGCATCACAATCCTATGAAGTTTTTTCCTATTAAAAAAATCATTGGTCACAAGTGTCATTCTTTTGTTAGCAAGTGATGTTAATGGTATGTGAGTACCGTCTATGGCCCCACAAATATTAGGTAAGCATGTAAGATCATTGAAATAATCTATAATTTTTGTAAACAATCGCCAAATGGAATATTAATATACTTGCTAAACAACTTGTTTTTATCACATATGGCATCACACATTATGTCCACTATTTCCTTAAAGTTGATGCTCCCACATTTAACCCATGTGTGTGGCACTAGTTCCATGAATCAACTTATAAAAATCAATGGCTATAATTTTCTTAGTTCTATTTGTGGTTGAACAAGGTTCACACATTGGGATTGAAAAAATAGTGTTAATTCTTTGATTAAATTATTGAAAGCTTCAAAAATCATTTTATAATAACCCATGAACTTCCTATGCCTCATTTCAAGGGTTGTATGCCATATTTTACTTTCCACAAAATTCCATTAAACATGTTGCCTAGGCTCTTTCCACCACAACTAAAATGGAGATGTTTTCCAACTCAAAATTGTACTTAAAAATAGTAGGAAGTGCAACCTTATTGAAGGATCATTGTTGAGAAAAAAATTATGCACTTGTGATTTGAAAAGTGCACAATTGCCCAATGTCATAGAAAATAGCATCCAAATTAATACAACCCTTTTGAGTGTAATGGGATCCATTACAAAGATGAACTTTGAAAGAAATAAAAATTTAAATTGAAAATTAAATAAAAGAGATTATGAAAATTATGAAAACATATGGAAAATTTTAACTTAAAACATAAAGTTGAAAAATGGAAACTTGGAGCAAGTATGAAAAATATGAAAGAGTTTGGAGTCTCTAGCAACCGAGGACTAAAGACTCTTTGTTGTTTGTAAATAGTGTCTTTGGAAAGGCCTTGGGGTATACTTCTTTTTGTGAAAATTTATCGATTAACAATAAGCCCAAGTCCATTTGCTATCATTTGCATGTTTGTTGGCAAATGGTTTGCTACATGTTTGCTTTTTTGAAAGGGCGCGCCAATCCATATTCGCTAGCAAACGACTAGTCATTTTTTCTCATGTGATTGGGTTTATTGTGATGTAGCCAAAAATCAGCCAAAGTTTGGTATTATGACATTTTAGGATCATGTAGAATCCATTATAAAAACATTTCTTGCATAACTAAAGGATCCATTTTGGCCTTCAACATGTTAACTACCACGTGTTTCCAATTTAGTATGTTGAATACTTATTTTCCTTATGGATGTCATTTAAATGCCAAAACCATCATGCCACAAGCCACTTGATTTTACTTTTATTACCTTAGAATTGACTAGGAAGTTAAAAGCATGGTGATAAATGATAAACTTATTGAGATTGTTTTCCATTCTATGTTATAATTTGAATTTGACAAGGTCAATGTAGCAAAATTCAAACAAACTTTAAATGAAGACATGAACTTGATAAATCTCACCTGTGAAACCAAGAAAATAAATAATCAAAATATTCACCCTTGTAAAATAAAAAGAAAGTGAAAACTAATCTCACAAAATTGTTGTGTTAAGCCAGATGTAGTAGAAGGGTCTAAAAGTAAACCATTTTCCTAAGTAAAGAATCATATATATATATATAATTTATTTTATTTTTCTTTTGCATTAAAGTTTGTCCTTGGCATTTTGATGTTGACAACTTCGTGTGAGTTGAGGAGGTAAGGGTTAGGGGATACATATACTCGCAACTAACAATTCTCAAAAGTCAAAGAATTGGTTAATTGATTGATGGTTTTCATAAACCAAATAACTAGTTCTCAAACATCAAAGAACTAGTTTTGACCTTCAATTGCTAGGTCTTAATATTAAAAAACTTGTTTTGACCCTCCAATGATTGATCTCAAAATTTAAAAAACCATTTTTGACCTTGGACTAATTGTTCTCAAAAATCAAAGAAAATCACCACAAAATTGGCAACCAAAAAGTTTCAATCACCAATCCTACAATGATTGAAATTTTTCAATTACCAATCTTGTGGCGACCAAATCCATTTTTGGTTGCCATACATAATGAAAGAAGCCCATGTGTAGTAAAAAAAATTCTTGCATCAATTTTAATGGACATAACCAACTCATCAAGACAAATGCCGATGTGATGCCAAACGCAAAATGGCAGTGTCACATTGGTTTTGATAACCATGTTTCAAATGTTTTGTTCATGAACATACACTTGCCCACTTCAAGTACAATGACATCCTCAACAAATGTATTTTAAAATTCCACAAAAGTAAAAGATTTGGTTACACACCTTCCTATTGCATAACAACCAACAAGTTTATAACTACAACATTGAAATGAAACAATGACTTTAAAACAACCTTATATTAGCAACATTAGTAGAGAAGCTAGCACCAATATAGTAATACTAACACGTTAACAATATAAGAACATACATAGAAGAACACATTCAAAATAATAGCAAAAGAGCAATAACACTTGAGCAACAACACAAGAACATCAACTAGCTTAAGGTTTCAATTGCTTCATCACCAACCCCATCCTAGGAACCAACTTGAATGAATTGTGTACACATGAACTTAGGGTTTCAAATTCAAATAATTAAAGAATATATGAAAATAGTCAATGCCATATTCACCATTGATTTGAAATTGTTCGATTTGATTTTCTTGACCCATTTGTTGGATAGATTTTTGCCACATACACTTATGTGATGAAAAATGATGGATGTAAACCACTAAGTTAAGTTTTACGAAAGAATAATGACAAGGAGTGAAGGTAGCATATGTTGATTAATTAAGTTGTTTTTGGCGAATGAGGAATTGATCACATGTGTTTATTAGAGATGGATCAAATGGAGCTTGTTGCATATGGATATAAATTTGAGAGCTAAGAGACCACTAACACATGTAATTTTTATCATGTTCAATAAAATTGCAACATAAGTAGATCAAAAATCAAAACTTTCTTATGTATATTATGGTTTTGATGTCGATCATTTTTTTGTTGTGTATATGGCTATGGCTTGTAATATTTGCAACAATTATATTGGGTATCCTTGATTGACCACATTTCCATAGCATCATATAAACATGTAAAAACTCTTAAACTTCAAGTCCAATGACATATTCTAAATTGACAAATTAGATTTTAGCTACTAGTTGAATGATCATTTGTGTGCATTGTACACAACATTTGGGTATAAAAGTCCATTACTTAAAGGAATAGTTTGGTGATGATCAATGTGATCATGATTGTTCAACACCATGACAACACTAGCCTAAAACATATTGTCTAATTTTTTCTTGAATTGTAATCAAAATTATGTTCAATAGAATTACAAATGGATAAAATGCCTCCAAGGTGATTACAATATAATCATAATGTTTCATTCATATTACATTGTTGCTTATTGCTAATCAAACTAACCCCAATCCATATCCAAGGGATTAAATATCTTATGCATTAAAAAGATTCATTAATGTCCACAACCCTACTAATGTCCACGAAATTTCCACTAAAGGTCACAAAAAAAGACCCATTAATGTCCATTGAAATCCACATATGCTACAAGTGTCAACTAAAAGTTCACTAAAGTCCATATTTATCACTAATGTCCACTGGATGTCCACTAAAATCCACTAATTATGAGATCCCCAAAAAGTTCATTGAATTCCACGTCCATTACAATTGTCCATTGGATCTCCATTCAAGTCTACTAAAGAAATTCATTAAATGTCCATCAAAGTCCAAATTAACTATTAGTATTCATTAGATCTCCATTAGATATTCACTAAATGGTGAAAGCACATTACACCCCCCAAAAATTATAGTCACAAATTAATGTTTCGTAATAATGTTTTTGTTAACATATGGACACAAAATCTTGGATTATTTTTGTTTTTTTAAAAAAAATATTTGATTGGTTATAAACTTAAGTTAGTTAATTATTTAATAATTAAAAAAAAAACATTGAAGAACTTGAATATATGGAATATATTTTCAACAAAATAACACTTGTCAGAAAATATAAAAAATACAAACATATTTCAAATCTAGGGTTGGGGGAATTTTGGGGTGATTTTTTTTATAAAAAATTTACTTTTTATTTTTTGTAATTTTTATTTTGTGGTTAATGTTATTGATATACATCTATTGATTCTAAAACCATTTAGGAGTTAAAAAAATTTGGTTGAAAATCCTTTGAATTTTTTTTTGGGGGTACTTGTTGAGTAATAAAATAGTATTTTTCAAAATGAAAAACATTTATCATGTGAAAGAAGAGAAAATATTAGAAGTGGGTGTTGCATTAGTTTTTAGAATTTTCTTTTTTTAATAATGTTCATGAATCACAAACATGAAACCTTATGGCTGTTCATGGGTCAGATAAATATTTATTTGAATCATGAACCATAATAAATATATAAAATTAAGAATAAGTCAATTTTTAAAAAAAATATTAATTGATGTCCATGCCCAAATTCACATGAATGGAGTTTAATGAACATGGGGTGAAGCATGGTGGAAAGCCAATGGCCACATTCGTAGGCATTTTAATTCATTAGGATTTTCACTCAAAATATTCAAAATTATTTTCAAAATTCACTACAATGGAGACCCCCATTCCATTAGAAGACAGGTGGAATATTTGATGGTTTGGGGAGAAGTTCTAGAGTAGTGTTATATTTCAATCACAAATAATGTGAAGTAGTCATAAGGAAAATATGGTTGGTTTATGGATGATATCATATCCATTGATTATATCTTTCATCCTTTGGTTGTAATGACATCATAATGAAAATTTCATTTGCTACTATAAGTTGCATGCAATTACATTCATGTAATTAATAGAATTTTAGTTGTAAATGTTAATTGTGATTATTTTGTAATTACAAATTCCAATTGAA
>Ga0116230_10002658_pt1 | contig 17225 bp, 11 predicted proteins | sample S1TSphfallax_3_FD_88678 | JGI IMG/M metagenome (GOLD analysis project Ga0116230, IMG submission 88678) | Host-associated microbial communities from peat moss isolated from Minnesota, USA - S1T2_Fd - Sphagnum fallax MG | ecosystem: Host-associated > Plants > Peat moss > Unclassified | place...
AAAATCATCAAGAATATCATCAATTAATTGGCTAACAAGCAAAAAAAACAATATGATGTTGAATTTAATTGACTGGCAATAGTTTGAAAGGACTAGGTTTTTGTCGCTTGTATTGTCACCACTTGATACATGATCATCTAGTGGTTTTCCAAGCAATCATTCCATATTAGTTAATAACCTATACTTTCAAAACCACCAAGAATTGCCTAACACAACAAAGCAAGCAAAGGCACCTTTAATTTAGTGGATCAAGCATTTTGAAAGGATCATGCTCTTACCATTTGTACCCTCACCACTTAATCCATTGTCATTTGGTGGTTTTCCAAGTAGACAGTACTTAGGAGTCACCAACCTGTACTTTTCAAATTATTATCAACTACCTCACAAAGCACAAGTTGTTTAAATTTAGTGGACCAAACACTCTAAGAGGACTAGGCTTTTACACCTATACCAACAATGACCCCCTAAAGGTTTTCCAAGCAAACATTCATAATATTTAGCGATTTGAACATTCAAGATCATCCAAATTGTTTCACAAACCACTAACAATTATAACTAAATGGACTCCAATCTTCAAATTGACGTTTCTTATAATTTTTATAACTGCCATTCCTTCAATGTGCACTTGTAGATTGTCCAAGGACACATTCATTATAATTCAACAACAAGCACCTCTAATTGGTTTCAAAATTAGGTTTCATCAAAAGATTTTCTCAATGGATGCGATCTTTTTAGAATCAAAGGAAATGGAAGGAAATATGATTGGTGACAAACAAGACATAATGGGAAGGAGACCAATTCAAACATTGAAACCAAAAGATAAAAAGTTTAAATTTTATTGCATTAAATACCTTCAAGACTTGAAGGTAATGGGTAGCGTGCACATCATATTGCTTCAATGCAATTCTTCTTCGAATGACATCCTTCACATTTGGTGAAATTGTCGTTTATGTTGTCCAATAATCCATAATTTGTTGAATTGCCATGTCATTCAAAGCATCACCACGTTTTTTAGACCTTTTAGTTAGCCAAAAAACATCTTCATTAATGTTTAAAGAGCTGTGATTTTCCATTGCTCTTTCAATGTTCATTCGGTCTACACCTAATACCTAAGCCACCTTTTTGCTGCTACTAGTTTTATCAGAGGCTACAAGATTGTAAAAAATTTCTTTTGCAATGACAAAAGGTGATGACTTGTGGCCTATTATGTGGTTTGACAGCCGCATTTCAAATTCTCAATAATAAAATGACTTTCTTTAATTCTTCTTAGATCTTACAAATACTTTGGAACACAAGGTTGCATCAAGTTTTGCTCCAAAAGATTTTCAATAACAATAGCCTACAAAGAGGAATCATAATCAACAGTGGACATGGATAATGTTATTACCACAATGGTGCTCTATTGCTACATCTATCTAGGGTTGTCACCTACATACAATGGAGTTGTAGTTGCTAAGTAACCAAGAAATGTTGCATATTTTACAACAACTATATCGTTTTTTACTGCCCGTAACTCAAGTTGATGATGTTTGTATCTACGTTGATATAGTCTCTTGTAAGCTCTCCTTCTTTCAAAAGAACTTAAAACCTCCTCCTCACCTTCCAAAGACAAATGATTTGCATTCATGTTTGCCTTAGCTCCTACACCTTTGTAAGCTCTCCTTCTTTCACAACAACTAAAACCTTCTCCTCACCTTTCAATGTAGACAAATCATTTGTAATCATGTCTGCCACAACTCCCACACCTTCATTTCCATTAGTGTCTTGTGTTTCTAGAAACTTAACAATGATATTGCACAACCGCAAATTTTCATGTTAATAACCATTAGGACAATCTTCTTCAAGTTTAGGAGGGTGACAAGGAGTTCGTTTTCTTTTAATTTTCAAATTCCCCATCACCACAATGAAACTAACCACAAGACCTAAGGAAGACCTTGAACTTTTGTAGCTCCATTTTCAAAAACCTATTGCGCTAAACAAAACCCCCCATCTTAATCGACAACACCAAAAGCTTGACAATGTGCACACCTTTTGTGCAGTTATACTAAAGTTGTAAACCAAAAGTTGTGTTAAATAATTAAGAAGAAAAACATTGTTACCTATGTGCACTTTTTGTATAACAACCATAGCTATTGGACGTGTTGCACGCTTTCTCAAGTGTAACATGGTGACAATGGTCAATGCATCATGTTTTGTTGCTCTGTGAGCATGATGGGCGGGAAAGTGTTGAAACATAATGCATTAATGATGGCGAAGTGCAATGAAGAATCATGGTCTGGTAGGAAGGCGATGGAGCTACATGAAACACAAGTGATGAGTGAAAGAACAAAACCATGGCAGGCAAGAAGATAGGGGTTTAGATTGAATTACAAGCTAAAGGGTATAGGGTTAGCTATCTAGGTCAATTAGGGATTGGAACTTAAATATCAAGAAGATCATTGAAAAATCCTATAATAGTTCCTTATATTGAGAACCTAAATTAATGGAATACTTAGGTTCTTAGTTCAACATTCAAAGTAAGTGATGAAATTAAGTGTGTTTACATGGACATACCCTAGTACCTTGGCCAATTTGACATTAATTAAATATTATTTAAAAAAATGTTGAAAATTTCAATATTTTCCAAAATCACAAAATATTGTGAAGGAAAATATTGGATCTTAAGGAATATTCCATTTGTTGAAATAAATATTTGAAAATTGATTAATTATTCACTAAACATGTGTTGAAATGGCCAAGGTATTATCATATTCATCACAAAATATAATAAATGATTACAATTTCAACATGAAATGCAAGGCAAACATGATATGAATATACAAATCATGGTTATTAAATTTAACCTAATCCATATAGTGTAGGGTGTTAACCATCAATACAAAGATGATCATACATTTTGATCAAATATCATGAGACCATGCATCCGTGCCCTTTATTATGCAAAAATGATGAACTTTTGTTAAAGGAAAAATTTCAAATTTCAAATTATTCATATTGAAAAGCACGTTTGAACCTAATATGCTAAAATTCATTACATCTCAAAATTTCATCATTTCAACATGTGTTGCCCTTTTAATTATCAACATGAACATCATATTAAATTTTGAAAATGTATGGTGCACATTTGATATGCAAAAAAGACTTTTGAAAAAGCATTGTCCATTGTCTATGTTGAATCCTTTTCACTTGGAATGGAACTTTGATTTGCATGAAAATTTTGTGGTATTTTTTTTTGTAAATAATGAAACCCAATGCAAAAAATAGATTGTCATTCCCATTTATGATGTTTGAATGGTGTTTGGTCAAAGTTGTAGAAATGCAGTTTTAAAGAATGTCCACCCATTGGGGTGGCTCCTAAAATTGTGAATGTACCCCCTTGCCTAAATAACTTACTTAGTTTATTTTGCTTTGTATAGACTTGTTTTAAATTTAGGATGGCCTAGGTTAAGTTGCCTAACCTAAATTGTTTTGTTTAAGGAATTTAGGTGGCTAAGTTAGGCTTCCTAGGCCTTGGTCACCACATGGCATCACACAATTGCGCCAAAAATGTTCAATTCCTAGTTTTAAGTTGTCACATGGTAGCCCACACATAGTTAATACAATTTTAAAATTGGAATAAGTTGCCATATGGCAACAAGAAATTAATTTAAGAATCTGTAATTTATATATTAAAAATTAAATTTCGACCATTGGATGCATCTTCCATGATTATTATTTGATTTAACATTACAAAATTCAATGACCATGATTGCATGATCTTTTAGGATTGTGATCATCCATCCATGGCTATAATCATGAAAATCGTATGGAATGGTACAAACAAATATCCTCATGTGGCATAAACGATTATAATATGGTTGCAATGAATTGACATAAATGACGAATCTAAATCAACTATGTAGTCATGTAATCGCGAAGTTGTATATGATTAAATTCTCTAATCATGGATGGAGTCATAGATGTTGTCTTTTGGTGTAGTGGTGGTTAATGCAAATTGGAATGAGTTAAAACCAAAATGGTCCATAGACAAGTCATGACAACCTAATTCACTAAACACATCATAGACATGATTTAGGGAAAGCTCACCATGTTTTTCTTTTTATAGTCTTTGCAATTGGTAATGGCAACTACATCAAAGTGGCAAAACGAATCACGAGTCTTGAAAATTCCTAGTTTGCCAAATTATGAATCTTACAACTTTGTGAACACATAACTTCCACATACAAGTTTTGATCCAAGATCTTTCAAATGAAACAGTATAGCCCTTGAAAGAAATTTTTAGCATTGTGTCACTTGCTCAACTTGGAAGTTATTTTACCTTTATTTCTTAGGTTTTGATGGTTGGGAGTCAAGTTGCCAATTTGATTTTTGACCACTCTTTTGACCATAACTTGAACTTTAAATCTCCAAATGGAGAATGTAACCCCATTTTTGATATCTACATTTCAAAACCATTTCCAACATTTAAAAGAAAGCTTGCTTTGAACACCATTTATTATTTACACTTCTATTTCAAACATTCAAGCATTGCAAGACTTCAACTCCCAAAATGTTGGCATTCACTTTCCCACACTTAAAAGAGTGTGTTTGCATTTGGGTCCTACAACACTTTCTTGGCATGCTCCCCTTTCATGCCTTGGTTGTGAGCCCAAATATAAGGCCATGACACTCAAGTTGTCTTTTAGGTCATTTATCAAGTTGCTAGTATGCACATAACACAACAAATATACACAATGCACATCTCACAAAAAATCAAACATAAGCAACATAACTTAGGTTTGCATGGAACATGAAAAAGTTTATTATGAAGAGGGATTCATGGTGCTTTAGTTGGATAATCAAGGAAGGTTGGTTTTTGCAACATAAAATCTCGGAGAGTTTTTTGTTTCTTGAATTTATCCTAACACATAATGATGTTATCTTATGGGCCCTAGAAATGAATCTTTCAAGCTTAACTACGTCACTTCTTTCCCCTACCAACCTACATGGATATGAAAGGGCACACCAAAACTTTAGCTTTACCCTTACCTTTAGCTTTACAACTATTTTCAAACACTCTTTCAAAACCTCCCCCTCCTTTACCATTATCTTTACCTCTTTTTCACATACCTTTTGAAAGCTTCCCTTTAAAAGTGAAGCTAAATGTAACCTAGCACATTTAAAAAATGATCATAAAAATAAAATTTAAAGATTAATTTAGCTTTAGCTTTATCTCTAAACGATTTTGCATTTTTTTGAAAAATGATTAAAGATTAATTATCATTTCTCACTTACTTGCACATTAAAAATGATAATGTCTTCATTTTTATACAACTACTTCTCCTAAAACATTTTAGTACATAACACAACTATTTAATTATAGATTTTCAAGTTGACATTATATGAACTTGGATTAGTCCAAAGTTCTTTTCCTTGGCCACTTGGATGTAGTTCTGATGGAAGAAGTCTTTGTGTTTTTACATTATCGTTTTAGCCTTTAGGTTATTAAGGGAAGATGGGGTTTTGGTTTTTTACTTAAAAACCTCTACACCTTCAATTGTCAAATGAAAGGGTTTGGTTTTTATATAGAAATTTGAACCTTTGATTACCAAAGGAAGAAGGGTTTTTTTTACAATTACATAATGGAGGATTTTTTTGTTTTCTACAAATTAAATTTTTTAGCTTAATTCGGTTATCTTGACAAGGGGTTTTGGTTCCTCCACAAAACTTCAACCTAGTTTTAATTCCAAAGGAGGAGGGGTTTTTGGGAGCATTCATGAATTAAGGAGCCATAGGAAATGTAATTGATGTTTAGTTTACATGCTTAAAACCATGTTTAATTCCAAAGTTTTATGAATTCTTAATACATTTATACCACAATGTTTTTAATATATTAATGTAAACCATGGATAAATTTGAAAGTAACCCAATAAATATAAGAAAATCAAAACATTTTTTAAGCATTGTAAGTGTCTAATTTACTATCTAAACATTTTTAGGAAAATTTTAAAATTATTTAAATAATCTTTAACCAATCATGGATTGCCACATTATCATGTTAGTACTTGAACTTATGATTCGTAGTTAGGATTCTTAAGGTGCACCTGGCTTATTAATTTGCGAATGTAGCCATTTGGATTTAAAATAAAAACTTAGACTTTAACCATCAATAGAGGATTTAGGGGTTTTGCCATCTCACCTAATAAAAACCTCAACATTTGGTTATCAAGGGAGAAATTTTGGTTTTCAACATAAAAAGTTAATACCTCATGGCATTTTCTTTGCAAGGAAAATGAACACAAAAGGGTTGAAAAATATTTTATTATTTCATGCGCCTTGACACACAACATATATATTTGTTGACCAATTTGAAATTATTTGATCATGTCTTTTGATGGGTTGTTTATTTTTTTACACTTGAATGGGACAAGGGACAAAATTTAACCATGATTTTTGTAGGATGTTAGATCCCTCCCGCCCCTCCCCCCCCCCACCCTGAACCTTTGAACTTTATAGGTGTCAATTCTAGCTTTGCACAATGCCCACATGGTTCTTCCACAAGGTTTTATTGATATTAACAAATTTTCATTTTTAATTACATTTTAATTACATTAAAACACAATTGCAATTTGGTTGTTGGAACTAGTATACTTCTAATTATTTATTCTTACAACTAAGTGGTTCTAGGTTTAACTTGACTTGCAAGCTTGAAACAAGTGGAGGTGAGTATTTAAAAAAAAAAAAAAAAAACTATGTGAGAAAAAATGTAAGGTCCCATACATTGGTTGTTGGATAAATATTATAATTTAATTAGTTCCATAATATGATTATGTTTATTCTCAACTCAAAATAAAATTAATATAAAGTATGTGTTAATAATAGATACTAATTTATTTTCTAAATGTAATATATTTACAAGAGATTTTAGGCACTACTTGTTAATAGGTCCCATTAGTAAGATGGAAAGGGTGTGATTTATATTAAAGGTTCAAAGTGAGATGGTAGCACTAACAAGATCAATGCACAACAACTTGGTGGTTCAGTTACTTGGGTTGCAATGTGTGCTTTGATTTTGGAACCTTATATGCTTTGATTTTGGAACTTAAAAGTCATTTTTTTTTCTTGTTTGTATCCATAATTTCCCATGAAAACAAACCAAATGTTCATTATTTGTAATGATTTTGTGAGTTCTAGACATGGTCTTCATTTGAAATTTGATTTGATATTAAAATGTTTATTGGCATGTTTTGAGAACTAAGTTGGAACATTTTATACATGATGCTCCTTTGTCATGCATAGTCACTTTCCTTCTTTCATTGCTTCTCATGACTTTGATTAAAACCAAAATATCAAACAAATGTATGGTGCCAAAATTCAATGCAAACATAAAATTTAAATTAAGCTTAGGTAAGTTTAATATGTGAATATTAAAATATTACATAACAATAGGGTGGGAAAAATTAACATATAATGTTCATGCATATAACATGAAAATGCAACATTTTCAAAACATTACTATAGGTGTACTATATAATCCAACCAACCAAAAGTAGTGGTGTCTAGCACAACTTGACTATAGGCCTTGGGCTCTTGTTATAGGTGTATTTTTTTCTAGACTAAAATTTGTTTGCAATATAAAATTGGGCAACAAATATTTATAACAAGAAATTTTTTTTCCCCTTGTTCTAATGATGGTAATCTTCACTTGTTTTGACCATTTGCAAGTGCATATTTGTCAATGTTTTCCCTATAAACATGTACTAGATGTACATGTAGTACTGAGAAGGTGATTGGCTATGTAGCGAGCTTGGGGAGATTAGGCCCTAATTCATATATCTTTACTAGTTGCCAAACATTTCACATTCAAAAATCTGGTAATGAACATCTAAATAAGCTATTAGTGTTCTTAAATGATGGATGAATGATGATTTAAACATATTTAACTTGGTTTATGGTTATGTTAATATAGGTAAAGAACAAATCCAATGTGGTGGATTTGCAACTCAGATACCACAAATGTCAAGAGTTTGGGTGAATTTTTTAGTAACGATGATTTCTTTTCTTTTTTAAGTAATTGACTACCAAGATGGGGGTTGTATTTATCCTACATCCAAATTGAAATGTAAGCATTGATTCTCATCTCTTGATACACAAACTTCAAACTTCATTCTTGAACAAGGATAACCTTTGCATTTCCACTATTCTCACTTCATCTATAGTTTATTATCTTACAAAAAATAACAATATTCTCCTTTTTCTGGCTTGGCATTTATGTCACAAACTTGCCCATTATACTATGTTCTTTTGAAATAAATTTAAAGGATCTTTTAGAATCAACAATTTATTTGGTTTTTATAATGTCAAAAATAACAAGAGCATTGTGATAGTTTTCCATGATGGGTATGTGCATTGTCCCATTGAATGACTTGGGGGATTCCTCCCAAATCTTGATCTTGCCTAGTTGGTCAATAGACTGGATTTTTTAGAACAAGTCCAACTTTTGGCTTGTTGGCTATTGTATTTTTTGACCTAAATGCTTGGAAGTCAATTGGGATGTAGATATGCTACAACCTTTTTTTTCTTCTGGGAAAATCACAAATTGGAAAGAATGGAATAGGTTCGATGTTACTAAATTCATCTTATTAAATGAAATTCTCAAATCCACAAAAATATATAACTACCACAAAGATGAGAATATTATTGAAATTAATCATTCATTGGAAGAATGAACATCAATCACATCCATTCCATTCAGGATTGAAAACAAATAGTATCATCCAACATTTCTAATTAGGTGTAGGACTGGGCTGAGTTTGCAGCATTGGGCTCATAATGGACAGCTAATTATGTAACAAGTTCCCTGAATTATGTGGGGAAAGCCTTATTCCCTGGGGGACTCACTAGTGAGCCCTAGTGAGCCCTAGTGAGGCTCTTGGCCAGTAGCCCAAGTTGCTGTACTAAAGAACTTTGTGAGGGATGTGGACAAAAGCATTTCCTAGTGTGAGGCCTCACCAAAACGTTTTCAAATTTCTGACGTCCCTTCAGTTGCTAAACCTCTATCTCAAAGGAAGAAATTTGAAAAGTGCTTGTACAAATAACTATCTATCTGGTGGTTTAGTTTTCATTTTGAATTTCCTCAGTAAACCAACCAATTCAGAGTCTCAGATTTTGTGAAGCTAAGTAAGCTCGAGGCTGGGATCTACAGAGCATAAAGACCTGTGCTGATTTTATTTTTTTAAATATTTTTTTCCTGGTGATACCTGATGGGTATCATGGGAATTTTTTTATAAAAAGAAATTGTGAGGCATTTCAAAAAAATGGAATGCCTCACAAGGCATGAACCCACCTGTGCCAATTTTTCTAGTGTAATCCAGGAGCACCTTAAAGAGTGTGTGTATTTTTTCTTGGGCTGTTTGTGTGGGCTTTCACATTGCAAGTGGAACTGGCAGAAGTGCCAGTTGAAGCAGCAGATGACCACCACCTTATAAGTTTAAAAAAAACCTAAAATAGGATCTGAATAAGACACTAAAACCAGTTATGAGATTATAAAATGCCTGCTACCAACTGAAACTGTAGATCTGAGAAGTTGTGAGAACTAAAGGTGCCTTCACACTTGGTGTCAGGACTCTAGTGTTTTGTCCTCTAACACCAAGCTTGTCATTGACGACCTAAATCTACTTACCATGAAAAATTTATGTTAAGCTAACATTCACTTAACATTAAGCTATATGCCCATTTGGCATTCAGTGCCACCTAGGGAGCCACCTAGATTTTCGCTTAACACTGACTTAACATCAGGTGTGAATGCACCTTAAGAGAGATAATGAATGACACGTGTGGGGATAAGGGAAATGAAAAATCTGAGAAAGTTCAATGGAGGAGAAATAATAAACTAGCTGAAGAAGGACCTGGGAAACTTATAATGGACCGACCACACATGGATTGAAAATGTTGATAACTAGGAAACATGATGGACTAAATGGAGGCTGGAAACATCAAAGTTTTTTTTTTAAATGAAATTTTTAAAAGACAATAGAAAACATGAAAGCCAAGAAAGATGATAAATGGCTCAGTTGTATAGCCCCCTGTAGTCTGGGACCCTGGGACCTCAAAAAAAAAGAGATTCTAGGTTCAAAGTTCAAACCCAACAAGTGTGGTGTTGCAGGTGAAAGCCCTGCCAGCCATCATCCTCTGCCACTGTGCTTTATTTGGGAGTGCCAATGGCTTGTGGGTCTGGTTTGTTGTTGTGCTTCCTTATAAAAAAAGGAAAGAAAAAGAAAAAGAAAAATGACAAATCTAGGAAAGAAGATGGATGAAATGAAGCTCGAGAAAAACATGGATCCAAAAAGTTGAAATGCAAAACAAACAATGGATAAAAATGGAGACAGTGAAAAATGGATATAAGATAAGTCATATGCACAGTGAAAATGTGAAGAAAAGCTTGACCCAGGCAGGATGCCAAAACAAAATGTGCTTTCCCACGTATATATGATGGGCAATGGCCATCAATTGAGGCATGCCCAAACTCGTGTACTACTTGCATTGGAGACTGAACTACATTATACTCATTGCACTTGTTCAGAGGGTATGTGTGTGTCCTCCATAGCCATGAGACTGCCACGATTTTTCTTTGGTTTCACAATTGTTGATGTTTTCATTTCATGTGTGCAATGCGTGGACCTCTATGGTTTTCCATGTTAGCTGATTGTGAAATTGCATAGCGTGTAAAGAGTAAAGACCGGGGTTGGGTGGGGCCAGCAATTGGGTTTTCTTCAAAACTTTTTGACTTTCTGAAGTCTTTGCCGTAAAGGTTGTTTGAAAGTAGCAAAATTCTAGAACCTGCTTCCCTGGATGATTGTCAAGATAATTTGACTTTTGGCTTTTGGGGTGTAATGAGCATGTTCCATACATCCATTGTATACAAAGATGGGTAAGTTTTACAACACAATTTGTTCAGCCCAGTAAGTTACTCAAATTCTTATTGTAGAGTCTAGAGGCATGACATTTGTGCAGAATGATAGAAGCCAGCTGAAGCTACTAGTGAAGGTTTCATTCAGGTATCTTTCCATCTGTAACGTTAGGAAGAAAAATTTCAGAATTCCATACTCTTTGAATTCAATACTTTATAAATTGTGAGTTTTATTTCTTCAACATTATATTCAATTTATGTAATTAATCTTTAATGAAAAGCCACTTGGAACATGCCTGGTACAAGTTTTCCAGGATTTTTTTGGCTTTGTTGGTGTTTTCCAGGATTAAAAGCTTTTAAAAACCATATTTAAAAAACACATGGATAGACATACCCCCTGCAATCTAGGGTTTTAAAAATCTACATATTGGTGGGGGGCAGGGGGCGGAGGGGGAGGGGACAGATTGAACCTCACATCACTTTAGTGGGCCCTGGTATTATGATCACACCTGGTGAGGAGCTTTGACTACAGACACTTGAGTGCATAACAGGGAACCAAATGGGTAACTGAAGGGTTGTAAGTTTCATCCGAGCGGTGGTGTGGCATGATTTGTGTGGCGCAATTAGATTTGTATATCATGACAAGTACAAGAATTTGTCATGGTCATTCCCGGCAAGTTAGCATTCCCGAATGAATTTCAGGCTTTTTATGCCCCAAGGTTCCTCTCTGCTGTAATCGTGTTAAAATGGTCGGCCACTATGGTGGTAGTTCATATGTAAGACTCCCTTTTTGGTATGGGAAAGAGAAAATCCCGCTCTGTTGTTAGGCTGGGAAAGAACCTGCTGTCAGCAGGACATTCTGCACTAGACCTGCCCGTCTCCAAAATGGAAAAAAATAATTTACTGCCAACAATGTGCTTTATGTCGGGTAATGCCCCCCTTCCTCTGGCATTACCCTACTTGTTTCTTTAGTGGATCAGAGAAAATAGAAGCAACAACCAAGAACTCAGGCTGGGTCAAATGTGACCCCTATTAGTTAATTGCCTTGTCCTATCCTCACCCATGTTAGGTGTCCCTTTTACTCGAGATTGTGTGACCAAACCTAGCCACCATGGCTCTTTTCACCTCAACTAGTCAAACTTTCACCCTGCATGTATGTGTGTTTTGGGAGGCCAATGGGGATGCAAATGGTTGACCTGTATGTGTGCGGGGTGCTGGCTCCTCAGAATGAGGATGCAAATAGCCGACCTGCATTTTTGGGGGTGTGCTGGTGACAGGTATGCAAGTCGTTGATGTGCATGTGTGGGGGCAGGGTACCAAGGATGGTTGACGAAAAGCCACATCACATTATAAGCTCCACATAACAACCTCTCTCAAAGAGGTTTCATAGTGTAATTTGAGGGTGCTTTACACAGCGCAATTTCCCACTCCCTCCTGAATATAAGCTCCCTAGGGTGGGGTCTTACGGTAATTTGCAGCATCAGATCACCTTGTTTGTTATGAAAGGAAAGGCATTGCTGCCAGTTACTTCCACCCTGGACCTCGGGCTCCACCCTCAGTTCACAGGGCGGAAAGCACTGACGATAGTGTCTTCTCCTATACAAAATGCATGCTTCTTAGATTATGATATTGATCAGATTTGATTTTACTTAGAATTTGACTTGCCTCAAGCATTTGTGCATAAACTCCTCTTGACATGATTCAGCTCCAGTCAGGCTTGAACAGATTGGGACTAACCTGCTTCTCAATGCTTCCAAATGGTCGACCAGTCGGGAATGTAGCACCCCTTTTGCTCCTTATGACACAGCTCCAGTCAGGCCCGTACAAATTGAGACTAACCTGCTTCTCAATGCCTACAAACGGTTGACCAATTAGGAATGTAGGACCCCCTTTTGTTCCTAACTGCTACAAGTGATGTTAGATTGGGAGCATATCTTGAGAGCTGACACATGATGATCTGTGCAAGCCATCTCCGCAGTGTCAAATTAGGTTCCTCACAAACAAAGCATGGCAAGATCAACCTGAATTCCAATTCTCGACCCAAATGCTCTTGAGCCATTTCATACAGGGATCCCATGCTCAAATTTAGACATACACAAAAGGAGCATCCTGCAGTGATAAGTATCATGTGTATGTGACTTAACTTATGCAAAGTTAACAGAAATTTGTTGAATCACTTGTCAGTCTTGTGAGCACAAGGAACCTGCTGGGACATGACTAATGTACAGTTACACAATATGGCTTTGAATTTAAGCAATAAAGCAACAAACAAGACATGGCTTATCACATCTGGTGATCTTGGTTTGTCTATACTGTTGTCCAAGTTCACCTCAGGAACCACAAGAACAAACACAAGTTAGCAACTTTTGGACAATAACGAGAGCAAAAAGAAGCATTAAGATTGCTTGGTCACAATTTATTTGGGTACAGGTTCAAGGCCAATTAGGTCCATCTGGAAGATCTGACCCACAACTTGCTCTTTCAGAGGTAGGACTTACTGCATAGTGGTCAAAATGTCATTGATACAGCTCTATGTACAATAAATTAAGCTGCTCAATTGGTACACCTAGACTCCAATTCTTTGGCCAGAAGTTGATGGCTAAATGTTCAGTGACCTCTTGTAATTTGGTGGAGAACCACAGGCCACTGATTAGGCCTTGATGCTTACAAGGATCCAGACAGTTTGTTGTTAGTAAATGTGGCTAGTGCAACACTTGGTGCATTTTCAGCTATACATACCCTCATCCATACAATTCCTTGCACAGCTGCAAAGATGTCTGAGCACCTCAATGCTTTGGTTATTCTCTTTTGTAGACAATCCTGAAGCCAGTGCACAAAAATATGCTGATGAGGATGAAACAAGGAAATATCAATGTGATTGCACAGAGAAACCCCACAAAAACAAGTGCTGTAACCAAACAATTTTTTTTGTCAGTTCCTAAACCCTAAACCCTGGACTAAACCAAATACAACAATAATGGGTGCAGTTGCAACATTGTGAGTATCACTCACAAAGTATCCTATAAATTCATATATATATGGAAAGAACTAGTTTCCATTGCTCCACTGACATCAACAGCCCTGTGAGTCCAAAAACAGTCCTGGGGGGACCAAATTGAGGGGAAGGGTTGGGCACCCATGTTACCCTTTTTGTGGTGGTTAGAAGGCAACCACCTGCAAACTGAGGCCGTCCTGCTGTGAGTCAAAGAGCCACTCAGTCAGACTTAGTTGGCACACTAAGTGTCACCTTTTTCACATCCCTTATATGGAACTAATGCACTTTGCTTGCAAATTCTCTAATTAAAAATCCACTTTTTGCTTAAGCTTGTTTTGCATACAAAACAGTGGACCATGATAGTTTCAAGGACTTTCATAGTTAACACCCAAATATATTTGGGTATCTGAAGTCAACAAAAGTTGCATAAAACTCAGAGGATATTTGCTCACAGTATGCGGTACCCTCCCAAGTAGGAGCCCAAGCAAGATGCGAAAGTATGAAGACATCTAGCAATACCTTCTTGCAGTACAAAACAATAGAATGTGAAACATAAGAGCACACATACCTCTGGAAACCATCATTTGTCCTTAACATCAGACATCGCAATAGACAGTCAATCCTTGTTCTTTGGTGCCATCTCAAGCACAGAGTATATCTTGGGTATAGAACTCCAGCATGGTGGCTCTCCACCAAGGAGCCAAGCTTGCTGCAAGTGCAAACCCTGAAGCTCCTACTCAAACCCTACACTAGTGGCACCAGTTGCTGTGCAGCCCCAATCCCTCATTCCATTTCTGCAACACAGGCTTTTACTTGCCAAATGTACCCCATGCTCTCACCCATGATCCACAGCCTTTCCTGAGACAATCTCTACCAGTGTTCAACGCATCCATCATAAAGCATCACCCACTAGACCTAAGAGCACCTTGAGGCTTCCTGTTGTGCAATAGTTTCAGGTGTGGCTGTGTACCAATCCTCCTCCTCCATCTTAATCACTTCATCTTTTGTTAACAGATGATGACACTGATACCAATCATGTCTTGATCAGGATTGTCTTCCATGATGTCAGATTTGAATGTAATGGAGATGTAAGACCCTGGTCATGCACCAGACACATCAGCACAGATAAACTCAAAGGCAAAGCTACAGACAGCCCACATCAAGAATAGTGTCGTGAAGAGCAGATTTGCAAGCTTCAGCCTGTGATTATTCCAGACAGGAACAATATCTTATGTGCAAATGCTCATCAAACCATGTAGCAAATATCTTGTGAAGACACCAAATGTAAAGAATCTATATCCATAACACTATGAGCATCATTCACAGAGTAACAACTGTTCTTCTTCACATTAGGCGGGTACATGCATTAGGTACCATAACAGAAATTTTTCTGATAGCATAAAATAAACATAACAGAAATTCATTAGGTGTGAACTAAAAGTGACTGTTAACAGATCTCAGCACTAAATGTGGTTGCACAGAAGAAAAAGAAACATCAACAATTGTGAGAGAGAAGTACCTAGACACAGACATCATGTTGGCTTGAACAGCCTCTCCAACATATCTGTTGATTCAAGCCATCTGCAGAGACATGAGACTCTTTTGTCCTTTCTGATCTCCAGGTGTACATTCAGCCTGCTGCAAAAACCCATCTCCATCTTCTCCAGAAACCAGCATTTCAGCATTCCTGGCTGGATTACTGCCTGCACACATACATCCAGGGCCTTCTCCTCCACTCTATCTGAATATTGCTGAATTTCTCTCACTGGAATGGTTATTTCTGACTTAAGCTGCAATCTACAAGTTTTCCATTCATCTCAACCTTTCAGGTGTTACATTCATGTCAAATGTGACCTTGGGTCTCATTTCACATTCAAATACTCTGGTGCATTTCGTATTTCAAAGCAGGCAACTTTGAACCCACCTGTCCAGTCCAGATCTCAGCTACTTCTGCTTTTGTTACTTCTTCAAGCCATAGATTCTCCTTGGCAGCAATTTCAGCAGCATAAGAACATAATGTCCATGCCAGTTGACACAAGTTTCCCAGCTACTGGAAACTACTCATGCAGTCTCACTCTTGACTTTATCACAGTACTGGTATTGCTGACAATTTGTGTCACCAGCAGGTTCCCACAAAACTTTGTTAGGTTCCTGTTTGCCTCTCCATCTCACTCACTCAGCTCCTGGACCCTGGATTTTCCTTCAAGCAAAACAGTAGCCACCACGTGGAAATTCAACACAGTTTTCACAAAGAGCCTTAAATCTTCGGCAACGAAATTCAGGCCTCACTTGCATCAGATGGACATCCTAAACCCTAAACTCTTCCTAGTTCCTGCATGCAAGGTGAAGGCATATAATTATTCAGGTTCTCTTAATACAACTTCAAGGTCCTTCAAGTTTGTAGACTCTGACATCCGGGGATGTTTGGCTGATTTCAGCTGTACGTGCAGAGGCAAAAAAAAAAAACCCTGGCAAGTGAGATGCACTTGAACTAAAACCTTACGGAAATTCGCAGCTTCTCCAACTAAACACAGACGATCATTCTGTTGTGTCCCCCTGTGATGATAAAAGACAGAGCACCACTGAGAAGACAGACCTTCATACGAGGGAAGGGGGGCGGACAAGAAAGAAATGAAAAGCCAGTTCCACTCACAAATGACAAAAAAAAGAAGACATTGTAACAAGGGTACCTCGAGGTTCAGACACGCCATCGGTTGCGCTAGTATTAGGTCGTCTTCCTCCATCGCCACAAGCTCCATCTCTTGAACTTATGTCATCCATGAATGAAGCGAACAAATTTATGTGTTGCAAGAGAAAAATCATAAGAGTTGAATTCAAACATGATTCAACAAAAAAACACTTGATCGTATACAACCTAAAAAAGAAACTCTCATATCTTCTTACAAACAAGTCCATGGTAACAAACACACATCTTAGAAGAAGAAGCAAAAAAATTCAATTAGTTCTTGAATTGAAAAAAATTGACAATTCGCATTGTCGTAAATGGACCACAGCATGTGCAAAATTAGAATTGTCTACATTTAGTTCTAACAACATAAATCATATATCATATATATAAATTCACTACGTCCGTGACGGAGCGCGGGTACAGGCCGACCGGGCCGACGTACTGTCTGTCGAGGTCCTAAAACCCAGGTCACTTTTAAAATTGTCCCTTCAGTCTCGAGTCCCAAGTCTTGAGTCTCGACCAATCCAGGTCCCAAGTCCCAACGCCCAGGCTTCAAAGACCCGAACGATAAAAAAAAACCTGGCCCGGGCCGGGCGGCACCCAGGTGTGTGGAACCGCGGGAGTAAGTATTAAACCGGGTCGGTGACGAAGCC
>Ga0116230_10002659_pt1 | contig 17225 bp, 13 predicted proteins | sample S1TSphfallax_3_FD_88678 | JGI IMG/M metagenome (GOLD analysis project Ga0116230, IMG submission 88678) | Host-associated microbial communities from peat moss isolated from Minnesota, USA - S1T2_Fd - Sphagnum fallax MG | ecosystem: Host-associated > Plants > Peat moss > Unclassified | place...
CCCATCAACAACCCGGTTGCGAAGTATCTTTTTGCCAACTCCGGTCTGTTGCCTCTGCCCAACACTGTGGCCTCTGTTGCTCCCATTACTGGCAACTATCAGGGCTACTCCAAGTCCCTCAGCCGTAATGACCAGGGCGATGCCAAGGTCGACTGGACCCCAACTTACAAGGACCGCATCACTGGTCGCTGGTCTGAAGGCGAAGGATGGGCGGGTAACTCCACCACCATTGATCCCGTCTCTTTCCCCGGCATCAATGATTTCCCTTTCAAGCAAATTGCCCTTTTCTACACCCGCCTTATTACTCCCTCCATCATCAATGAGGCGCGTGCTGGTTTCACCCGAATTCATTACAACTCCTACGCGCTTGACCTCTCCGGCAAGTTCAGCCACGGTGAGTCGCTCGTCGGTATTCCCTGGCCCAATGACCTTCCCGGTTTCAGTGCGCAGAGCTTTACTGAAAGCACCAACAGCACTGGTACCAGCAGCTTTGGTACTTCTGGTTCTGCCAATCTCGCTCTTGATAACCAGTTCAGCTATGGGGACAACCTCACCTGGCAGCATGGTCGTCACGTCAGCAAGTTTGGCGTCCAGTTGTTCCGTGCGCAGAACAACTTCTACCAAAACAACTCCGGCGGTCTCCTCGGCGGATTCAACTATAGCGGTGTTTTCACTGGCAGTCCGGCTGCAGGTCAGACCGTCGGGTATGACTTTGCTGACTTCCTCCTCGACTACTCCTCCAGCTACTCCGTCTCCTTGCAGACCGGCGACGTGGGCTTGCGCCAGTATCGCTTTGCCACCTTCGCGCAGGACGACTTCAAAGTCACTCCCAATCTCACCCTCAATTACGGCGTCCGCTGGGAATATGACCAGCCCCTGTATGAGGTCAACAACAAGCTCTCAGACATCAACCCCACCACCGGCGTCCTTGAGCTGGCTGGTCAAAACGGTATCAGCCGCTCCATCTACAAGCCCACCTATGACGATTTCGATCCTCGCGTCGGCTTTGCCTGGAACCCTGACATTCTCAACAAAAAATTAGTGGTCCGCGGGGGCTTCGGTCTAATCAGCTTCATGGATTACAACCTTCTCCACCCGCACGTCGGCAATGCTCCATATCACATCGGCATTTCCAAAACGGCAACCACTCCTACATCCACTTCTGGCGGTTCACCCTTTGCCGTCACCAATGGCTTTGGTACCACTGGGTCTAGTCCGGCGGGCGTCTCTTTCAATGCATGGGGCAACATCAAACCCATGGTGGAGACACAATATACTCTGGTCACGGAGTACGCCATCAACAGCAAGCAGACTGTGAGCGTTGCCTATGCTGGCAACACAGCACAGCACCTTGCGGATGAGCGCAATATCAACCAGGAAACTTTGGCCAACACGCCCTCTAGTGCGGCCTTTGATACCACCACCATCAGCACTCCTACCGGCAACGTCACCATCGGCACCAGTGCAGTGCAGTTGTTCGAGTCAGAGGCATACTCAAACTTCAATGCGGCTGAGGCAACCTACCGCCTCCGTCCCTCCTATGGATTTGAAATTACTGTCAACTATACCTACTCCAAGGCCCTGGGCGATACTTCCGGCATCGTTGCCGTCAATGACAATAACATTGCTGGTGGCGATCCCCAGAACAACTTCTGCCTCGCCTGCGAATACGGCCCCTCTGCTAGTGACAGCCGTCATGAACTCAACAGCAGTTGGGTCTATGAACTGCCCTTCGGCAAAGGGAAGCAGTTCGCTGGCAACAGTAAGACCTGGCTTGATGAAATCATTGGTGGCTGGAAGGTCTCCGGCAGCGCTGTCCTATTCTCCGGTCAGCCCAACACCATTACTGCCAACGGCGGTGCTATCACCGGTGGCGGTACCCTCCGTGCCAACCACTACCGCCACATGAAGATTACCGGTCCCAGACTCGACGGTCGGTATGAAACCACTGGCGGCGGTTCCTACGCTGGAGATCCCGGCAACGACGGCAGCACGTCGGCAGGCTTCAAATATGTTGATACTGCTTGGGGCAATGATCCTTCTGCCAACAACTCTGGTGATGTAGGCACCGGTACCTGCGGTCAGGCTGGTTTTGATGACGGCATTTGCGCCTACGGTCAGCCCGCAGCTCAGGTAACCGGTCAGGCACCTGTATTCGGTACCGCCAAGGTCGGCTCAGAACGCGCTCAGGGCTTCCGTCAGGTCGATGCCTCACTCCAGAAGAACTGGACCCTCTACCACGATCACCAGTTGATGTTCCTTGCCAACGCCTACAACGTCGGCAACATCGTCAGCTACAACAACGAGGGCCGTACCGTGGATGGTGGCAGTACATGGGGCTTCGTCCAGTCCACCCGTTCTGAACCCCGTCAGTTGGAACTTGAATTGAAGTACAAATTCTAACTCTCAACCGCTTTTTTTACGACATTAGTATTTTCATTTTGAGCAGGAGCAGTGCTGGGCCCCCGTCCAGCCTGCTCCATTTTTTTGCCCATGCCTCTACGTTGTCATTCTGACCCTGAGCGTAGCGAATGGGGAGGAATCTGTTTCTTGTTTTGATCTTGTGATGGTTCAAGTCATGGTGCCTATCCGAGCCCAGAATATAACTATTACACTGTATGCCCAGAGCGGTATATCGGGCTGTTACTGTTAAACACTGTTTTGCACTGGCTGCGGAGAAGCGCATACTAGGCTGGGGTCGCCCGTAGCGCGGCGACGACAATATCTTCATCTCAGATGATGACTTCCTCACCATTTTTGCAGAATCAAGATAAGCACTCCGTTTGTTCTTCAACCCTGCAATCTTGACGGTCTTTATGCCAATTACCTTGTTATCGCAATTATTGTTACATTTGGAGTCGATCACATTTGGTTACAAATAGTTCATCAGCCGCTTTCCCATCACCTCAATGGCCTGCGGATTTCTATCAACCAGCAAAAACTTTCGCCCGTGCTTTGCCGCTGCTTCTCCCAACGTGCCGCTGCCAGCGAAGAAGTCCAGGCACAAATCTCCGGGCTTGCTGTGTACTTTGATGATTCGCTCCAAAACACCCAGTGGTTTCTGCGTGGCATAGCCAGTCTTTTCCTTACCCGTAGGCGAAACAATGGTGTGCCACCACACATCCGTTGGGGTCTTTCCACGCGCCGCTTTTTCTGCGCCTACCAGCCCCGGGGCCATATAAGGAATACGGTCGCACTCATCCAGATTGAAGGTGTACTGCGTTGGGTCTTTCGTATACCAGAGGATATTGTCATGCTTGGCGGGCCACTTTTTCTTTGATCGCGCACCATAGTCATATGCCCAGATGATTTCATTCTGAAAGCATTCCCGTCCAAAAATCTCATCCAACAAGATTTTGCAGTAATGCACTTCGCGATAATCAATGTGAAAAAATAAGGCCCCATGCACGCTCAACACCCGATGCGCTTCCTGCAGCCGTGGCCGTAGGAACCCTAGAAAATCATCAAAACTGTCGTTATAGCTGGTGGTGCCAAGCTTTTCCGTACGATATCGTGCACCTTTGAATCCCGTCCGGTCGCCAGCGTCATTGTCCCGAACTGTTTTTATCTGTTGCCGCGTCTGCTGTTTGCCAGTATTGAATGGCGGGTCAATATAAATCAGTGGCACACTGGCCGAATCAAGTGTTTGCAAGATGGCTAGGTTGTCCCCATGAACGATTTGGTTCTCTTTTCTGCGGACTTTTTGCGGCATAATTTGAAAGTAACAGATGCAGTTGGGCTCCTGCCGGCCCCGCACCACAATGGGTATCTTTCCCGAAACTGCATCCAACTAAATATGTGTGTTTTGCCATATGAAGTGTATGGTTTTATAAGTAGCAGTATGAACGCAATTAGCACAGATACGCTGGAATTTGCCGCACAGTCTGACCGGGGACGTGTGCGCAGCGGCAACGAGGACGCCTACGGACAGGACCTCGCGCAGGGCATATTTGTCGTTTGCGATGGCATGGGCGGCGCAGCCGCGGGTGAAGTTGCCAGTCGCATGGCCGTGCAGACCATACTGGAGCAATGGACCCAAACAGACCTTTCCGAAGCAACGGATGCTACCAAAGCAAATAAATCTGCCCCTGGCAGCCACCTTCGCGCCGCCGTGCAGGAGGCAAATACGCGCATCTTCCGTCGCTCCATGAAGGACGCACGACTGCAAGGCATGGGCACCACCGCAGTCATCCTATTTGTGCAGCAAAATGAGAAGGAGAGCACTGCCTGGGTCGCACATGCTGGGGATAGCCGCTGTTATCGTTACCGCGCTGGTGAGCTTATTCAGTTGACCATTGACCACTCCCTGGTAGAGGAGCAGGTTCGCCTGGGCCACATGACGCGCGAACAGGCTGAAAGCTCTCCCTTCCGCAACGTCATCACCCGTGCTGTCGGTGCAGCATCATCGGTGGAGGTGGACGTGCTCAGCGAAGCCGCCCATCCCGGCGATCTGTATCTACTCTGCTCAGACGGCCTCACGCGCGAGCTGGATGACTCCCAAATCAGCGCCATGATAGCCGCACACTTGGCCGCCGTATCGCCCATGCAACTGGATGATATTTCTGCCGATCTTGTCCGCGCCGCGAACAAGCATGGTGGACGGGACAACATCACCTGTATACTGGTGCGCGTCGGCTAACCACTCTAATCTACGCCGACGAATGCGAGAGTCTATCCAATGCAGCCAATCAAAAATTATCTGATCGACTCGTTCCTCCTCGTCCTGCTCACCGTGTCAGCAGGCCCAGTTACAGTTCAAGCCCAAACAGGCCGCCTATTAGTGGCGCAGAAAGGGGAAGATAGTGTAGCCATCGTCGATCCCATTTCTGGCAAAATAATCGCCAATGTTGCTGAGGGTGGTGTCACCGGCCATGAAGTGACCGGCACTGCGGATGGCCGCTTTGCCTTCGTGCCCGTCTATGGCGACTCCGGCGTAGGCAAGCCCGGCACCGACGGCCTCAAGCTGGATAAGATCGACATCGCCAACGCAAAAATCGTCAGCACCCTCGACTTTGGCCATGGAGTGCGTCCACACCTTCCCATCATCGGTCCTGACGGCCTGCTCTATGTTTCCACCGAACTAGACAAGAGCATTACCATTATTGACCCGGCAACCATGCAGATCATCGGCTCAGTCCCCACAGGCCAGGCACAGTCACATATGTTCGTACTCACCCATGACGGTCTCCACGCTTACACTGCCAATGTCGGCCCCGGCACGGTCTCCGTGCTCGACATCAAAGCGCGCAAAGTGCTCGCCGTCATTCCAGTCGCCACAGAAGTCCAACGCATCTCCATCTCCACGGATGACCACAAAGTCTTCACTTCCGATGTGAAGCTGGCCCGCCTCGCAGTCATTGATACTGCCAGCAACAAAGTTACGGACTGGGTCCCGCTGCCCGGTCACGGCTACGGCAGCGCTACCACTTCCGATGGACGCTGGTTGCTAATCGCCATACCGGATGCAAATAAGATGGCCGTTATAGACCTGAAAACAATGAAGGTGGCCCGCACCATTGATGTCCCCGCCAATCCGCAGGAAGTCCTGGTTCGTCCCGACGGCAAAGTCGCCTATATTTCCTGCATGGGCAGTGCGAGTGATCAAGTCGCCGAGATCGACCTGGCAACTTGGAAAGTTACTCGCCTCATCAAAACCGGCAAGACCACCGATGGACTGGGTTGGGCAGGGCAGTAGGCTTGGTGGGACACATTCTCCACAAGCAATCGCAGTATTCTTACATCAATGAAGTTAACCATGCTCGCTTCCGGTTCCAAGGGAAACAGTGCCGTGCTCACTGGCGGTCACACTCGTGTTCTGCTGGATACTGGTCTAAGTTGCCGCGAGCTTTTTCGCCGTATGCGCGAAGTGGGCGAACAGCCTGAGCAGCTCGATGCCATCATCATCACGCATGAGCATGTAGACCACGTGCATGGTCTTGCCGTCACAGCGCGTCGACTGGGTATTCCGGTTTACATCACCCAGCAAACTCATCAGGCATGGGTGCGGATGATGACACCACGCACCACTATGAGCTATTCCAAGTGGATTGAGATGCGAAAGGCACAAGCCGCTGCCGAGAATGTACAGCAAGGCCAAGTGCTTACAGATACCGCCCCAACCGACCTAAGCGAAGGCCTGCAAGATGTGGATATAAGACTCGAAGATGCAGACCAAGAGTCTGAAATTTCCTCCATATCCGCTGAAGCTGCACCCACCGTCCCCGGAAAATCACCATCCGATCTGCCCGCGGTTGAGCATTTTTCAGCGGGCACGCCCTTCACCCTTGGCGACATCACGGTCATGCCCTTCACCATCCCACACGATGCTGCCGACCCGGTTGGTTTTGTCTTTGAGTCCGCCGGAGTGCGCATCGGTTTCGCCACTGACCTTGGCTACGTCCCGCCCAATGTGAAGTCAGCCCTCACACGCTGCCAACTCCTCGTGCTTGAGAGTAATCATGATCTTGAAATGCTGCGTGACGGGCCCTATCCGTGGCAGGTAAAGCAGCGGGTGCTTTCCCGCGTAGGCCATCTTTCCAACCATGCCGCCGCCGAATTTCTCACCCAGGACTACGACGGCTGTGCTGAGTATGTGGTGCTGGCGCATTTATCTGAGAGTAATAATCTGCCTGAACTTGCCCGTCTGGCTGCCGAACATGCCCTCGCCGAACGTGGAAATCTTCTCAATAATCGCCTCTTGCTGGCGGAGCAGGCAAAGCCACTTAATCCTATCTGTCTGTAATTGCACTATTTATGCAATTTAGGCGAAGAAAAGGCATAGTTACTGTAGCATTTCGGCATTACAAGCGCTAAAATAAGACAGTAACTTTGGATTACTCCATCTGTAATCCCTGCCCGTCTCATTTCGGGTTTGAAAATTCTTATCCGGGTGAACTAATTATGGATCGACTCGTTCTGAATACCGAATGCACTGACCCCATCATTGGCGACATCCTTTCTGGATGGCGGTATGACATTTCTGGGGTCAGCCCTGCCATGTCAGCCGATTATATGCAGCATCTCAAAGAATGCACCCACTGCCATAATAGGCAGCGTTTGCATCGTGGCATTGACGTGGCCCTCATTGCCCTTACCACTCTTTCTTCTGTACTCTTCCTGTTTGCTCTAGCTGTTATGCATTTTGATGTACCTCTGCGCTACTGGTCCATGCATGTCCACCAGTTGGCTTTTGTGCTCAATATGCAGGCCGCAGCAGGGATTGGTCTGATCATTTCGATGGTTGCCTGGGTTGCCGTAGCCGTAGCCACTCCAGTGCCGGTCTATCTGACCTCAGTAGCTTTGGAGCAGGCCCGCTCCTTACATCACCGCCTGCCCGAAGAGCTACGCAGCCGTCTTCCTAAGACGTACCTCTAAATTTGATTACCAGCTACAAAAATTAGCTGGATTATTTCTGCCGTAACTGGGGGGCAACTTTGCTCCCCAGAAGTTCAATTGAACTCATCAGTTTCGCATGGTCTAGGGATGCCACACTCATCTGGAAACTGATTCGGCTGATGCCTCCCAGCGACTCGCTCATTCGTTGGACTTTGTCCACCACTGTCTCTGCACTGCCAACCATCAGTGCCCCCGTCGGGCCCAGCATGGAATCAAAATGTGCCCGTGTGACCGGTGGCCATCCCCGCTCCTTGCCAATCTGCGTGAATGCAGCCGCATACCCCGGAAAGAAATCATCCGCTGCTTGCTGGTCTGTCTCCGCAACATAACCCAGTGCGTGGATGCCAACTATCAGCTTTTCATCACTCTGTCCGGCACGTTTGCCTGCCTCGCGATACAGGTCTACAAGTGGACGAAAACGGTGCGGCTCGCCACCAATAATCGCAATCATTAGCGGCAACCCCAGCGCACCTGCCCGCGCGAATGAGTGTGGAGTTCCGCCTACCCCCAGCCATACAGGAAACGGGTTTTGCACAGGCCGCGGATAGATGCCCTGAGCGGTCAACGTTGGGCGAAATCTTCCCGACCAACTGATGGTCTCGCTCTCTCGAATTTTTAGAAGGAGGTCCAGCTTTTCAGCGAACAAGTCATCATAGTCATCGAAGTCCAGACCAAACAGTGGGAAGGACTCAATAAACGATCCCCGCCCCACCACGATCTCCACCCGGCCCTGCGAGATTAAATCCAGTGTTGCGAATTCCTGAAACACGCGCACTGGATCAGCAGCACTAAGCACCGTCACCGCACTGGTCAGCCGAATGTTCTTTGTCCGTGCCGCTGCTGCCGCCAAAATTACCGCCGGGGCAGAGTCAAGAAATTCATGCCGGTGGTGCTCGCCAATGCCAACCACATCCAGTCCCACCCGGTCTGCTAGCTCAATCTCAGTCAGCAGATCGCGCATTCGTTCCACTGGAGTTGTGCAGGTTCCCAACTTGCTCTCCGCAATCGCTGCTACAAAACTATCAAACCCTATCTGCATTTTTCCTGCACCAATTCTTTGTTTAATCCTTTATCTCACGGATTGGATGTACCGCACCCAGATCGGATGCAGTGCTGGACCACTGCTGATTTCTGTGGAAACGAAACTATGCCCAGGGTCGCGGAAAAGGCACCATCTCGCCAATTACATCCGGTATTTGCGGGTTGTCTTTGGCATGGATCAGCTTTTTGGCGCGGTACATTGCGGCATCGGCGTGGGCAACCAGTGCGGTCTTGGTTTCCCCGTTCTCAGCATAAAATGCCATCCCCATACTAGCGCGGATTGGGACCGCTGTCCCCCTCACCATTACTGGTGCTGTCATTGCCTGGCGCAATGATTTGATAACTTGCTCAGCTGCCTCGCGGCTGGGCAGATCACATACCACCACGCTGAACTCATCGCCGCCAGTGCGCGCAAGCGTATCAGCACGGCGTATTACCTGTTGAAACCGTGATGCCACAGCCTTTAGAAAAAAATCACCCGCTGGATGCCCATAAGCATCGTTTATTTTCTTGAAATCATCCAGGTCGATCACCAGCAGCGCCACATGTTTTCCCTGACGCGGAGCACGGTCGAGGGCCTGCTGAAAACGGTCATCAAACAGCCTCCGGTTTGGCAGCCCAGTCAGCTCATCATGCAATGCCAAATACTCGTGGTGATGTACTTGACGTTCCAACAGCACTAAAATCATTCCGACTGCCACAAGGAACTTTGGCAGGTTCCATACTTCAGACTGGACATGTACCGACGGCGCGAAAAGCGTCAGCAGCGTGGAGAATGGAAAAACAAGGGCCCATATAAAAAAACTAAAGATGACCACTTTCATTCCCATACTGCTTGCTTCAACTGCCCGCTGATACCTATAACGGTTTATCAGCATCACTGCTGTTGCCAGATAGATATCAAAAAGTATCCATGTGACTGTGTAGCCTGCATCAAATCTATAAAGGACTCCAATTTGTATCAGTCTCGCTGCTACGAACAGGACATAAACTCCGGGTCGCAACGGTGTAACCTTCCCGATTGACCACATCGCAATCAGACCAAAAATTAGGGATGCCACTGACAGCGCCATATACAAAATCGGCTGATTAACGTCGAAGCATGCGCAGCAAATAAATATTAGATTGAAGCCATTAATCAGGCCCGCGCTTACTACCCGTCGCCGAAAACTCAGATTGCCCAGATAACTTGAGGATATAAAAACTGTGCCCGCGGCGAGCAGCATTGAAAACGAAACTGCCAGAATGATGCTGTGCAATATGCCAGTGGTGCCATTGAATACTTGGGCCAGAAAATGGCCCAATATCAGTGTCCATCCCAGCAGCCAGTATCGCGGTTGCGGGTCTGAATTTTGCGCAAGCACTGAGCGGAATACAGCCACCAATACGCCAATTGCTAGCAAATCCGGGAAAACTGAATAATCCATAAGCCTGTCAACTATTGAATGCCAAAACTCAATGCCTATGACCTCTAAAATGAGTTCCAGCATTACACCGCTTTTGATTTAAACTATGGAAATATTGTCACGGGACGTCGGGTAGGACACTCCCACGACCGTTATTCAGCATAACACCAGGGACGGATTACGGAAGTGAATTTATTTGTAGAATTGCCCTAATGTGTCGCGGATTATGTTGATGTCATCTGCACATTTGCTATTGTGTCGGATGGCTTCGGTTGCCGTGTTCTGTCTTCGTTGCCCACCAGTCGCTTTGCGCGGTACATGTCAGTATCTGCACGTTCGATCAATGCAGTCTGGGTTTCTCCATCTTCGCTATGCAGCGCCATGCCAATGCTTGCACTCACCGGCAACTCTATGATTCCAATTACAATCGGCTCTTGCAGCGCCTTGTGCAGACTTTCGATGATTTGCTTTGCCGACTCCCTGCTTGGCAAATCGCAAATTACCACGCTAAACTCATCCCCGCCGGTACGGGCAATTGTGTCGGCGCGACGTATAACTTTCTGAAAACGTTCTGCCACAGCCTGCAGAAACTTGTCCCCAACTGGGTGCCCGTAATTGTCGTTGATGTATTTGAAGTGGTTAAGATCAATAGAAAGCAATGCCACGTGTTTGCCCAGTCGGCTACTGCGATTGATTGCCTGCTGTAGTCGGTCTGCCAGCAGTCGGCGGTTTGGCAGACCAGTCAGCTCATCATGCAGGGCCAGGTACTCCTGCTGGTCCAGCTGCTTTTCCAAAAGCGTTAATATCATGCCCACAGCCACCAGAAACTTTGGCAGGTTCCATACTTCGCCTTCGATGTGTAAATTCGGCAGGTTCTTCGCAACCAGCGGCGCTGCAATAAATACACTTGCCCAGACAAAAAAACTGAAGATGACCACTTTCATCCCCATGCTGTTTCTTTCTTCTTTGCCAACTCTGGAGTATGTGTTTATCAACTTTAGGACTGCCTCCAGATAGACATCAAATAATATCCAGCAGACTGCGAATCCGAGTGTAAACTTTAGCACCGTTACAATTTGAAATACTCGTAACAAAATAACAGCACTAAAAACTACAGGTGAGAGTGGCGATTGTTTATGCAATCTCCACAGCCTGATCAAACTCAACATCAACGAAACAACTGAAATCGTCAGCAGGATGGGGATGGATTTAACACCAGACACAAAACAAACGATAAACATGGCATAGGCCCCATTCATCATCAGGGCACCCATCAACTTATCGATTTTGCTTTCTTTACCGCTGTCACTGGCCGCAATAAACGCGCTACCCGCAGCCAGCATCATAATCAGCGACAATCCATACGCTAGTGTGTGCAGATTGCCGGCCCCCGTGTCCAGCATCTGTGCCAGCAGATGCAGCAGCACAAATGTCCATCCTGCCAGCCAGTATCGTGGTTGCATATCAGGATTGCGTTCCAGCACGGAGCGGAACACTGCGATCAGTACACAGATGGCCAGCAAGTCGGGGATCACGGAATAATTCATAAGGCCCTGGCGGAAACATCAAATCAAAATTGCAAATCATACAAACTTAATATCGTCTTGTTGTATTCATACAGGCATGGCTATATCAGGCAGTCTTGCACTTTTGTTGCGTGCGTATGTTCCCGCATAGACTATCGACAGATTCCACGTGAGAATGATTAGTTAAGTCGGAAAAGTAAGAGGAAACGACATTAATGTCTGAATTTGAAAAGAAATTGAAGGGAATTATAGTTATCTGAAAGTAGCTGTTATTACCTTAGTTTTTGCGCTCGACCACAAAGTCTGGAATCCAAAGCAGGGAATTGCGATAGCTGGAATCAGGCAGACATTCCAGTCCCAGTTTTGCCGCCTCCGCGTAGGCAAATGCCGCCCCCATCGCATATTCGATGGACCCATGATGATGCAGTATCTCCACAATCCGCGGATGGGGTACCCGTGTGAAGGAGCGGTCTGCCAGCACCGTGCGAATGTCCTCACGCTCTGCCCCAGTTCCACACTCCAGTGCATGAATAATTGCCAGCGTGGCCTTGCCCTCGCGCAGATCACTGGCTACTGGCTTGCCCAGCGCTTCTTCGGTTGCGGTCAGGTCCAGTACGTCATCCACAATCTGGAACGCCAGCCCCAGGTTGCGCCCGTACACGCCCAGTTGCTGCACAATTTCTTCCTCTGCATGGCACAGCACACCACCCAACTGGGTCGAGACTTCAAACAAATACGCCGTCTTGCGGAAGATCAAATCAAAATATTCTTCTTCGTTGATCAGCTTGCCCAGCTTCTGCATTTGCAGCAGCTCCCCCTCCACCATCTTCTGCGTCAGCGAAATTAGCAAATCAAGTATGCGGAAATTTCTTTCCTCCAGCGCCGTGCGAAACGCCTGCATGTAGAGCCAGTCGCCAGCTAGCACACACATTGAGTTGCCCCAGGTCGCATTGGTCGATGGCCGTCCGCGTCGTGTCCCGGCTTCATCAATAATGTCGTCATGCACTAGCGTTGCCGTGTGCAGCATCTCCACCACTGCGCCCAACTTAATGCGGGAAGCCCCTTTGAAGCCGAGCGCCTTTGCAGAAAGCAGCAGCAATGACGGGCGGATGCGCTTTCCGCCGCCTTCAATTAGATAACTGGCAATGTCAGTGATTGCGTCCACACCGGAGACGGTCTGGCTCGCAAACTCGCGCTCAATGGCGGCAAGATCATCGCGCAGTAGTTCGAAAAATCGCGCTGCAGAGATGGAAGGTATGCCCACTAATTAAATGCTATCAGCTAAATGGTGGAAAACTACACACACTCGCACCATATCAAAATGTAGGGTGCCGTTTTATACTCGGCTAGTTCGTCCGGTAGTTGGTAAATTGCAGGTCCACGCCCAGGTCTTTGCCGCGCAGCAGGGCAATTACTTCCTGCAATGTGTCCCGGTCTTTGCTGCTGATTCGCACCGTGTCCCCTTGTATCGAAGCCTGTGCTTTCTTCTTCGAGTCCTTGATCAGGGCCACGATCTGTTTCGCCTTGTCGCTGGGAATGCCCTGAGTGAGTTTGATCTTTTGCCGCACGCTCTGCCCCGTCGCCGACTCCACTTTTTCGTAGACCACGTTCTTCAGGGGCACATTCCGCTTCACCATCTTCTGCTGCAATATCTCCACCACGGCTTTCAGCTTGTACTCGTCCGCGGAGGCCAGTTGAATCACGTCCGCACCCTCCAGATTGATCTCCGACTTTGAGTCCTTCAGATCAAACCGCGCGCGCACTTCTTTTATCGCCTGTTCAATGGCGTTACGCACTTCCTGCACGTCCACCTTGCTTACGATGTCGAATGTATTTTCTGCTGCCATTGTATCTCTCCCAAACTACTAATTTCCACTCTTGATTATGACAGGCCACGCGGCGCAAGTAACGCCCGCGCAAAGTTTGCCGAAGTCGCCGCCCCAATAGCTCCTACATCACATTTATGGATCTCCGCCAACTGCTTCGCCACCTCACCCACATACGCCGACTCATTTCGCTGGCCCCGATGCGACACCGGTGCCAGGAACGGCGCGTCTGTCTCAATCAGCGTATGCGCCAGCGACACGTATGCCGCCGCATCCCGAATCCCCTGCGCTGAAGGATAAGTAATGTTCCCCGCGAATGAAATCAAAAATCCCGCATCCAACGACCGCTGTGCCACTGCCGTGCTGCCGCTAAAACAATGCATCACGCCGCCCAGCCCGGTCGGGCTCCAATTTTCTTCAATTAGATCCAGCAGGTCTGCCCACGCATCCGCACCCGCATACTTGGCTTTCGCCTCTGGCTTCGCCGCATCGCTTGTCCGGCAGTGGATCAAAATCGGCAATTTGGCCGCCGCAGCAATCTCCATCTGCTGGACAAAGACCCGCTGCTGCACGGAAATCAGCGGGTTGTCCGCGTGATAATAATCGAGCCCTATCTCGCCAATGGCGATCACCTTCGGGCTTTTGGCAATGCTTGCCACCCGCTCTAGCACCGCCGCATCCACATCTGCGCCCTCGCTCGGATGCACTCCCACGCTCGCATATATCTTCGGAAAACCGTCGCGCCCGGCATACTGTTCAGCCAGCTCCGCTGCACGATACATCTGCGCCGGTCCCTCGCCAATCCCAATCGCGAGTATCGCGCCCACGCCCGCATCATGCGCCCGCCGCAGCATTGCCTCGCGGTCGTCATCATACTGCGCAAAATCTATATGAGAATGGCTGTCGATGAGTGTCATTAAATCCTAAAAATCTTAACAGTGATAATCAGTCATTACAGTGATCAAAATTACTAGCTTTGTTCTTCTATAGATTTGGTCTTATAGTCGGGTAGATCTGCTTTTATCAGCCCCTATCACTCGCCATCACTGTTAGGCTTCTGCTTTACTTCAACCGCGTCCCCAGCGGCACATCTTCCAAAAACGTGGCCAGCGCTGGCTTCTCCCCTGTGTCCGCCGCCACAATCATGCCGTGAGACTCCAACCCGCGCATCTTTCGCGGAGCAAGGTTCGCCACGATCACCACCTTGCGCCCGATCAAATCCTCCGGCGCATAGTGCTCGGCAATCCCAGAGAGCACCTGCCGCTGCTCATATCCCAGGTCCACCTCCAGTCGCAGCAGCTTGTCGGCTTTAGGAATCCGTTCCGCCACCAGCACCTTAGCTACCCGCAACTCCACCTTGGCAAAATCATCAATCGAAATAAAGCTCGGCTCGGCAGCCTCAGCAGCTTCGCCCGCAGCTGGTGTCACAGGAGAGGCAGGCGCAACTGTGGCTGCCATTTCAACCAGAGCAGCCTCCACCGCCTTCGCAGAATTCTTCACTTCCATCTCATTCATAATTTGAATAATCCCTTTATCAGCACGAGGAAATATCGGCCCCAACGCGCCAAGCTTGGTCCTCGGTTTCAATCCGCCCCACTCAAGGTTTTTCAACTTACCATTCTTAGCCGCAACCTCAATATCCCCCAACCCCAACTGCTTCCAAACCTGAGCCGTTGCATAAGGCATCACGGGATACAGCAATGCAGTGATGATTCGAATTGATTCAGCTGCAACATACAGGGTAGTTTCTAAAGTTATGCGACTCTGTTCATCTTCGAGTTTGGCAAGTTTCCATGGTTGGTTGATTGACATGAATCCATCGATCTGACCAATGAAAGAGAAGATTTCACGGATCGCTAATGCGAAATCATAATTAGTCAGTCGACGATCTACATCATTTTCAAGACTTGATTCTTGTTGGCTTAGTGTTTCATCACTCTCTGATACGCCAACATACCATTGATCTGAGAGCACACTATTCAATCCATCGGCGACTGTTACAGAAGAAAATCTGGCAGGATAAATATTATTGAAGCCTTCTGGAAAGTTGCTTTGAATCATAGTCATCGTTCTACTCACCAAATTCCCATAGCCATTAGCCAAGTCTGAGTTATATCTCTGCACCAAAGCATCGAAAGAAAAACTGCCATCCTGCCCAAACGGAATCTCCCGCAGCAGAAAATACCGCAGCACATCCGCGCCAAATAAATCCTGCTCCGCCTTCGGCAACTCGGGCTTCAACGCCCCAAACGCGTCGAGTATCGTTTCGGTCCGCACAATGTTCCCGCGAGACTTCGACATCTTCGACTCTTCAAACAACAACCACCCATTCGCTACCACACGCTTCGGCATCGGCAGCCCGGCCGCCATCAAAAACGCCGGCCAGTAAACGCAGTGGAAGCGAGTAATCTCCTTGCCCACCAGATGCAAATCCGCCGGCCACCACTTGTTGTCTTTGAAATCACCCTTGGCATCATCGCCATAGCCAACCGCAGTCATGTAATTCGCCAGCGCATCCAGCCACACATAAATCACATGCTTCTCATCGCCCGGAACAGGAATACCCCAGTCAAAGCTCGTGCGCGAAACCGACAAGTCCTTCAACCCGCCGCGAATAAAACTCAACACCTCATTGCGCGCCCCCGCCGGTTCAATCAACAACTCATTCGACTCGATCAGCGCAATCAATTTTTTATCGAACGCACTCAGCTTGAAGTAATAGTTTTCTTCGCTGACGGTCTCCGTCGTGCTGCCGCAATCCGGGCATGGCGCGCCCGGTGCAGCATCCACAAACGCTTCTTCGGAGATACAATATTGGCCGGTGTACGTGTCTTTGTAAATGAAGCCTTTATCGCGCAGTGTTGTAAATAATTTCTGCACGCCCTTTACATGTCTGGGTTCAGTCGTACGAATGTAATCATCATTCGTAATCCCCATCCGCTGCCACAGGCCTTTAAATTGTTCTGAGACCTGGTCGGCAAACTGCAATGGGGCCACGCCCGCCGCCTTCGCGCTGCGCTCAATCTTCTGCCCATGCTCGTCGGTGCCGGTCAGAAAAAATACTTCCTCGCCCAGCAATCGGCGCCGCCGCGCAATCACATCGCACACCAGCGTTGAGTAGGCATGGCCGATATGTGGCCGCGCATTCACGTAATAAATCGGGGTCGTCAGGTAAAACTTGTTCTTCTCGCTCATATGGTAATGTTCAAGTTTAGCAGGGCAGTCGCATCTAGATCATTTGCCTTGCCCTGCAATTGACACTCCACACATCCCGGAGTACATTCGCATCTAAATTAGCCGTCAGATTGTCCTAATATCAGGAGGTCCACGATGCCCACCCGTCGCCAATTCCTTTCCACCAGCGCTGCCCTGGGTCTGCTGTCGCTGACTCGCACGGCGCGGCCACCACCACGTATTCCGCAGAATATCCCGTCACCGAATTTGAAAAGCGCATCGCAAAGCGCGACTTCTCCGACATGACCAAAGACATTCTGCCCACGCCCTGCATGGTGGTCGACTATGACATGTTCAAGGCCAACGTGGCCCACATGGCCACCACTGCAAAGACCAACGGCATCAACGTCCGTCCGCATGTTAAGGTGCACAAAAGTGTGGATGTGGCGAAGCACCAAATCGCCGCCGGTGCAGTCGGCCTCACCTGCGCCACCATTGCGGAGGCAGAGCTGTTTTCCGGCGCTGGCATTCAAAATGTGCTTTGGACCAAGCAGCCTGTCGGCATCAACAACACCCTGCGCGCCATCGCGCTCTCCAAGAAGGACGCCACCTTTATGTTTGTCTCCGACGACCCGCAGGTCGTCGACTGGGTTGAGCAGGCTGCAGCCGCGCACAATGCAAAAGTCCGCATCGCCGTCTCGGTCTATGCGGGCATGGCGCGTCAGGGCATCGCTGGCGGTCAACCCGCGCTTGAGCTTGCACAAAAAATCCACTCCTCCAAGCACATGCATTTTGAGGGTTTTATGGCCTACTCTGGTGATGCCGCGCACACCAAGGGATTCGACGCGCGTAAGAAA
>Ga0116230_10002662_pt1 | contig 17213 bp, 14 predicted proteins | sample S1TSphfallax_3_FD_88678 | JGI IMG/M metagenome (GOLD analysis project Ga0116230, IMG submission 88678) | Host-associated microbial communities from peat moss isolated from Minnesota, USA - S1T2_Fd - Sphagnum fallax MG | ecosystem: Host-associated > Plants > Peat moss > Unclassified | place...
CGGCGGTGGCCTTGGCCCCGCTGTAGTGATTGGTTTCAACGCAGCCGGAACCCGTCCAGCCGCACTCTTACAACTTTACACCTGCGTCTTCACTGCGATGGGGAACCTTCGCCCCATTCCGAATGACTTCTGCGTTACCTTCAACACTGGTGCAGCCTGCTGGCGCTTATATTCGCTACGCTCAACTAACCACAAAATATCCGCCACTAATGCAGCGTCAAGATTCATCTGCTTGGCAATCTTGTCAGCCGGTTCATAATACTCAATGTATGCCTCTAGAATTGGATCCAGTACATCATAGGGTGGCAAGGAATCCGTGTCTTTTTGGTCTGGGCGCAGCTCTGCTGATGGTGGCTTCTCAATCGTCGCCAATGGAATTAACTCGCGCTCACGGTTGGCATATTTCGCCAACTCATACACTCGCGTCTTGTACACATCACCAATGACCGCCAAAGCACCCACCATGTCTCCGTAGAGGGTGCAATAACCCGTTGCCATCTCGCTCTTGTTGCCAGTGGTCAGCACCAGCGCAGAATATTTATTGGACACCGCCATCAATAAGGAGCCGCGAATGCGCGACTGCAAATTCTCCTCTGCCAGTCCAAACTGCGTCCCCGCGAAGAATGGCGCAAGCGTACGCATCTCCTCTTCAACCAGAGTACGGATAGGTAGTATCTCAAATCGAATCCCCAGTTTCTTTGCCAGATGCCGACTGTCCTCAATAGACCCGGTGGATGAAAATTCACTGGGCATCCCAATACCAGTCACGTTCTCCGCACCCAGCGCAGCGACTGCAATCGTTGCCACCAAAGCGGAGTCAATCCCGCCACTCAGCCCCACCAGCACTTTTGAGAACCCGCACTTGCTCACATAATCGCGGGTGCCCATCACCAGTGCTTCATAAGTTGATGCGATGTCATTCAGATCAGCAGATTTTTGGTTTCCACCTGCAACAGTCGTATCAACCACCAGCAAATCTTCTTCAAAGGAGCGTGCTTGCGCAATTAAGCATCCCGTACTATCCATTGCGAATGAGCCACCATCAAACAGAAGACTGTCATTACCGCCCACCTGATTGACCATCACCACTGGCGTTGCATATCGCCTGGCGACTGCACCTAACATCTCCCGCCGCAAATTTGCCTTGCCCTTCCACCAGGGGGATGCCGATAAATTAATTAGGATTGGCTTTGGCAGTCCACTCTCCGCCTGGTGCATCAGATCTTCAACAGGGTCTTCTTTGTAATTCGTTTGCGGCCAAAAATTTTTGTCATTCCAAATGTCCTCGCAAATCGTTATTGCAATTTGATCTTTACCAATCGCAAATAATTGCTGCTGCTCGGCGGCGCTGAAGTAACGCTGCTCATCGAACACATCATAGTAAGGCAATAACCGTTTGTACTGTTCAAAAATGATTTCTCCCCGCCGCAATAAAACTGCTGCATTGCGCAGCGGTTTTCCCACCAAATTGGTTGAATGCTTTGTGTTGCGAGTGACCGAGCCAAGCAATATATAAACTGGCAGCCCCGCCGTTGCTATACCAATTTGTTGCGCAGTCTCCTGTGCTCGGTTGATAAATGTCGGCTTCTCCAGTAGGTCTGCCGGTGGATAGCCGCATACACACAACTCAGGAAAGACTACTAACTCCGCACCCTGCTCCACCGCACGCTGAGTAAATGAGATTATTTTCTCAGCATTGCCGCTGAAGTCTCCTATAGTCGGATTTATCTGTGCAAGTGCGATCTTCACCTATTCAGTGTAACGAAGTTTGACAGGGTAATCTGGCCGCAGAACGGAAGGAGTAGATTCGATTTGATCTTCACTGCTGTTCGTTTGCAAGATGTGCTACATGCTGCTTCCGTGCCTTCATCTTAATCGCTGGCACACCCGAGTAAATCATCCACGGCTCAAGGTTCGTATTTGCCACCGAGCCGAGTCCAAGCACTGCGCCAGCGCCCACAGTAACTCCGGGGGCAACACTCGCACGGGAACATATCCAAGAATAGGCACCCAATTTCATTGGGTAAGAAATCATCGGAAAATCAGGATCATCATAATCGTGGGTCGCTCCACAGACATAAGCATGTTGCGAAATAATCGCGTGTGACTCCATGTACAAATGAGATGGATTATAGATCTCTGCATCATCAGCCAGTGTGCAGTGGTCTTCACATGTCAGGTTCCAGGGTGCCCATATTTTTCCGCTGGGATAAAAATGGCAATGCGGCCCCATCTTTGCCCCGAACATCCGCAGCAAATAGGCCCTCCATTGATGTAGAGGCCGCGGTGATGTGCGATATAGCAATAGCCAGATAGTGTTCCACAAGACCCGTAGCAGTTTGTTCTGCAATGTAAATGCAGCGCGCTCATAAGAACTACTATCCGCAACGGCCTGAATATTACGGATGTGGTGAACGACGCTTTTTCTGCCTGCGTTGAATGAGTTCATGTGTATAAGCCATTTTCGTTAGGCCTGCGTTCTTTGCCAATTCAACTTATGTGTAGTAACTATTCAACGCTATGCGCCAGTACCACCAAAAACCACAGTAACTGTACGCAGTAGTATCTTGATGTCCATCCACAGGCTCCAGTTGTCCACATAGGCTGTGTCGAGAGATATATAGCTGTCAAAGCTCGGGTCCTGCCGTGCTTCCACCTGCCATAGTCCAGTGATGCCCGGCAGCACATCCAAGCGCCGCAGATGGCTTAGATCATATTGCGCCACTTCGCTGGCAATCGGTGGCCGTGGCCCAACAATACTCATCTCACCCTTCAGCACGTTCACAAATTGCGGCAGTTCATCCAGCGAGTACTTCCGCAGAATGCCACCTACACGTGTAATGCGCGGGTCATTAGTGATTTTGAAGAGAACGCCCTCGCGCTCATTCATGTGCTCCAGCGATGAACGGATTGCGTCCGCATTCGCCACCATCGTCCTGAACTTCAAGCATTGGAATAACTTGCCTTTGCGCCCAACACGCTCCGATGAATAAAAAATTGGGCCTTTTGAATCCAGCTTTATAGCGAGTGCAATCAACAACATAACTGGCGCTACTACAACCAGTGTGATTAAAGACAGAACTAGATCAAGCGTCCGCTTCAAAATATAACTAACCAGTGGGAATTCCTTGTGCTGCAGTGGAACCGTCGGAAAATGCCCGATAAATTCCATCTGCGCATCCCACAAAAGCCCGTCATACAAATCCGGAACCAACCGTATGGCAATACCAAACCGCGATGCGTCTTCAACCAGCTTCAAGAGTGTATTTCTTTCAAAATGTGTGCAGATAAAAACTTCTTCGACAAAATTGGCCCTTGCAATGGCTAATAAATTGTCGATGTCACCAGCAATAACATCTTCAAGCTCATGAATTAGCTTTTCATTTCCAGTGATAAAACCTTTGAAATCGTAGCCCAAATGGTTTATGGATTCGATGTGATGACGCAATGCCTGCGCTGTGCGACCCATTCCAACTACCAGCACATTTTTTCGATCTACGCCTTGTTCATAGCGATGCCGAACAATTGCTCGCCATATAAGTCTCTGCAAACAAAGCATAAAACAGCTAAGTCCGATTAGACTGAGCACCAGCAGACGAGATACCGCCTCACTACTACTAACATATATTGTGCCGCAGAGCACCAAACCAGCAATCGAAGCTGCTTGCAGAGTTGTGCGTATCTCACTCAATATACTGCGGTTTTGGACAAGGCGGTAAAGTCCAAATGAGTTTGCCAGAATTACCACCCACAATATGAACCAAACGAGCATGATAGATGCAATTCTTGGCTCCAGAACAATTGCTATGGAATGGACATGTATAAAATGGGGTGGCAGGGCAGATTTGCTGTAAAGCACTGTTAAGATTGCACTTATCAGCACAGTCAGAATATCGAGTGTAGCAAGAGACACAGCATGCAAAGATGGTAGTCCCCAACTTTTTGTCTCTCTAATAGGAGATATGAGTTTGGCACGACTTAGCTGGCTTTGCCCAGCCGACTTATTACTTGGTCTTATTAGATCAGGTGAAGCCATCTAAGTCTCTCATTCTTATAATCTACAAAATATAGAAGCATGCACTTACTATAGAATTTTGGTTCTCGCCAGAGTGTTCTATTCACACTCATTTCGGTTAGTCGAATAGAGAATTGATCGAATTTAGCTTATACATAGTCAAATAGAAAATATTCATTTGAAATGCAACTTGAGTAAAAATATGCTAATGTGAGATCGATAAACCCTTATATTGCAACACTTTGCTGCGAAAATACTATTTTGGAATATTTCCTTACACGACTTAGGAGCAACGTCTTCAAAATATATGTTTGCTGATGCTGTTTCTGTACTTTTTAGGACATTACTACTTATGCCTAAGAGACCCTAAGTGATGGCAAAATAAGGGCATCTAGCTCAAGAAAGCGGCGCAATACGGGGTCAGCACTTTGCTCCATTTCGCTGACGGTGCCGAAAAAATGGACTTTGGCTTCGTGTAAAAAGACTACGCGATCAGCGAGTTTTTTTGCCACCTGCATGTCATGCGTGACCACGATGCTGGTCAGATGTAGTTGATTTTGAAGGCGTTGTATCAGATTGGTAACGCGGTGCGCCATGATGGGATCGACCATGGTAGTGGGTTCATCAAACAGCACAGCCTCAGGCCGCGCGGCCAGGGCCCGGGCAATTGCGACCGAGCGTTTCATGCCTGTTGAGAGGTCGCTGGGCATCAAATTTTCCATGCCAGACACCCCGACAAGGTCCAGCAAATGAGTCACATGTTGTTGAATTTCAAGCTCTTCTAGACCACCGCGCTCACGCATGGGGAAGGCAACATTCTCCCCCACAGAGAGCGAATCAAAGAGAGCACCGTTCTGAAAAACCATGGTGACACGCTGGCGGATTTGTTGCATTTTGGATTCAGAATAGCCGCAAATGTCCTCGCCAGCGACGGTAACACGGCCTGAGTCGGCGGTGAGGAACCCCATTAGAATCTGCAAGCTAACGGATTTTCCGACGCCGCTGCGGCCTAAAATACAGAGGGTTTCGCCCTGTTTTACGAAAAAGCTGACATCGTCGAGGACCTGCTGGGAATCGAAGGATTTTGAGACGTGGTCAAAGGCAATAAACACATCATTTTCATGCACTTGCAACGCTTGTGCAGAGCAGGAACTGAGGTCATTTTGGAGGCTGGCTGCCATGATTTACAGTAGCGTATTCTGCTTAAAAATGCACGAAAAGGGGGGTCAAATGCAGAATTAAGCCACGAAATTGGATGTATTGCTCGAGTGGCAAATTCACTTTTGCCCCTTGCGCCCGTGCTAAGCTAACCCAACAAACACAATTATGCAGATCACAATCCCATCTCCATTTGGTCGCCGCCGCTACGATGGCAGCCATCCCCCCCTGGCCTCGTTCAACTTACAGGGGCCCGTGGTATGGAGTCTACTTAAGTCCCTTGGTCACTACCTTGCGGAAACCGAAGTACATACCTTCGCCTTCAGCGTTGCCGCCAATGCCATTCTCGCGCTCTTTCCGTTCATTATCCTGATGCTAACGCTGGCACATAACGTCTTTCATTCCAAAATGTTAGAGGCAGTCGTCGGCGACCTGATGGGCTTCTTTTTGCCCCTCGATCAAACCTATGTCGTCAGCAAAATGAGTTCCCTCGTCCACGCACATAAGCACACGCAAGTGGTTACGATAGTCATGCTTTTGATCAGTTCCACTGGTGTTTTCCTTCCGCTGGAAGTAGCACTCAACCAGGTTTGGGGTGTGCCCAAGAACCGTAACTACCTTATGAATCAATTCGTTTCGACGGTGCTCGCTTTGGCAGTCGGAGCCCTAGCCCTGGGTAGCGTTGTACTGAGTGCATTACAGCAAACCCTGTTCACCTATCTTTTTTTCGGACATAAAGAATGGGCCATTTTTGGCCTTCTTGCCCACATTTTTCTGAGCATAATCGACGTATTAGCTAGTATTTTGCTGTTTTTCCTTATTTATTGGATACTTCCCAATCGCCGCATTCCCTACCGCGCCGTTGTCCCTTCCGCCATAATTACTGGAATTACGTGGGAAATCGCCAAACATATCTACATTTGGGCCCTACCGCACCTTGATTTCCGCAGTTCCTATGGCCCTTTTTCGGTTTCCGTTTCGTTAATGACATGGACCTTCCTCAGCGGCCTTATTCTGCTTGCGGGCGCTCGTTTTTCCGCCAGCCTGTATGCCGAGAGCCTCAGCGCACAGCGCGATGAAGTGGTCACTCAGGAGACCGCCGTAGCCGAAGTTGCAGCGAATATTACGCAAGAATAAATTCTGTATCTATTTCAATAAGAATGACTTGACTGCGATGGCTCCGGGCTGGGGGCCAGCAGGCAAGAGGGTAAAAAGTGAGCGGCCAGTGTACTGGTCATGGGCTTGGGTGCGGATGACCGAGACGTCACCAGAGCGGGAATCTGTGGCTAGAAGGAGATGGCCGGCGGAAGTAAATGCGAGCGCAGTGGGGGCCATGCCGGTACGGACAACTGAGTTAATTTTGCCGTCGTCAATGGCATAGGCGGTGATGGTGTCTGAGCCAAAATTGCTGATCCAGAGGGTGGTGTTGTCCGCACTGACCAAGCCGTAACTAGGTTTAGAACCAATGAAGTAAGTGCCGCCGACTTCGTCCTCTCCGGTGGCAATTTCAGAGATGGAGTCGCCGTCATAGTTGGAGACAAAGATTTCTCCACCATCGGGCTTCATGGCCAGATGGACCGGGGTTTTTCCCACGTCGAGCAAGACCAATTGCTGGTCGCGAGTTGAGGCCCCATTCTGCTTAACTGCATAAGAGTCCGGGGCCTGCGCCAGTTCCACCGCCATGACTGCATGGGGAGCAGAGCAGGCAGTGAATACTTTGCTGGAGTCAGGCAAAATGGCAAGACTGGATGCGCCAGCACAGCCGCCGATAGTGGCGCGCAGCTCCAGCGGACGGCGCGAGTCATTGAGGATGGTGAAAATTGAAATGCTGCCCTCTTTTTGATTTGAAACGACTAAAGAGCGGCCATCCGGGGCGACGCGCAACGATACAGGCTGCTGGCCAGTGGGTGCAACGGCCAATTCACGACGGGTTTGAAGGTCAATTATGCTGACGGAATTTGAACCGGAATTGAGCACATAAGCGCGCTGGCCATCCGGGGCAACCGCAATGGCAATGGGAAGGCGACGAACGTATATGCTGGCCGTTAACTTGTTTGTTTCAGTATTGATAACACTAACCGTACCGGTCGCCTGAGGCTGGCGATTGACGACATAAACTTCATTTTTGAGAGGATTTACGGCGACATCCCAGGGCTGCTGGCCGACGGTGAGGACACGGTCAAGGCGAAGATTAACCAGGTCGAGCACGGTGACAGTATTGCCGCCCTGATTGGCTATGTATGCGTATTCACGGTAGTTAGAGGCATATTCCGGGAAATCATGGTAATGACAGCCAGTGAAAAAAAAGCTGGCAAAGAGCACGATGCCGAGTGACCAGCGGCAAATTAAGCGGGTTGTTGGATTGGGCAAATTGACCACAGAAAATGAGTATACGCCAGATGTAAGTAGTTGAGGTGTAAGGGATTGCGCGGTGATGGGAAATTTCCACATGAGGCAACGCAACATCATTATTGGGCTGGTGTCTATGCATAAGACAATTCAAGACCAAACCGGCTGAATTGCACTTTACATACCTCCTCGGACAACGAAGTTGGGTGCTGATTCTTGCTCCAGCTTCGTTGATTTTTTGTTTAAGCGAGGTGAGTGCCGAGAGCTGCGAGGACAGGATTGAGGTGAGGCTTTGTTCGAGGTGGGCCGAGGAAAATGGGGGCCTACTTTGAGGTGGACCGGAGGCCGAGGACGACGCGGAGGAGGTAACCGAGCTGAAGGGCAAGGACGGCGACATAGGCGATGACGAGAAATTCATGGTTCATGAGGCGACCTCCAATGCGTTGAGGGCGGCGGTCTGGTCTTGGTGCTGGCGACGGCGTTCGAGGACATAGCGCAGGCCGGTTATGTAAACACCCCACATAAACCATCCAAGCATATTGGTTAAAAATGCGGGCCGCATGGATGGGTCGAGAGTGACGGGCTGGGGATGCTGGGTGCGCCACCACTGGATGGAAAAATAGACGATGGGGACATCGACTCCGGCGAAGATGGAGAGGACGGCGGCGACGGTGTGGGACTGGCCGGGGGAGGCCAGACTGCGAAGCAGCAGGTAACTGACAAAGAGCAGCCAGAGGACGAGGAAGCTGGTGAGACGCGCGTCCCATGTCCACCAAATTCCCCAGACGGGGCGCGCCCACAACATGCCGGTGATGAGTCCGATGCTGGTGTAGAGGACAGTGGTTTCAGCGGAGGCGAGAGCGAGGGCGTCGGCCTTTTCTGCGGCGGCTGGTGCGCGGTGGCGGAACACGAGATAGGCAATAGACGCAAGCATGTTGACGTAGGGCAGAAGCAGGGCGGTGATGTTGATGGGAACGTGCCAGTAGAAGATGCGCTGGATTTCTCCCATGGTCGCCTCAGTGGGTGCGACGTAGATGGCGAGATAGAAGCCGATGGAAAGAACAACGATGGACGCGATGAGCCAGAGCCAGCCGAGGACCTTCATGTAATTAGTTTAGCGCGAAGACCATATAGGGCAAGGAATGTAGTTGATTTCTTCTAATGTTTATCGCCAGAGCATATTTTCAAGGCACGAAGTCTTACTGGATCAACTTTGTAGATATATATCTTTTTGCCGTTGCTCAGGTAGAGGGGAATTTTGGTGGAATAATCAGTTTCTGACCCAAGATTAAAAAACCTGTTAGCACTGCCTCCAAAACCTGAAAAATAAATGATGTTTTTATCGAGGAGGTAGCATGGAAGACGATTTGGGACGTAATTTACAATTTCATCGTTTACCAGGCCGTCAAGGTTGATAATGCTACCACCATATACAAAATTAATTAATCCAGCATCGGGTATACCTATACGAGCATTACCAAGTTGCTGCCTTATTGCTTTTATATCCATAACTACATTGGAATTAGAATCAGGAATGTCATTGTAAGAGGGCTTGGCTATGAAAAGCACCGTATTTAGAAAAATTATGAACGCAAATACACAGTATGCCAAGACTGTACGGCCATTATTCATCGCACTGAGCAATATTAAGTAAATCAGTATTCCAACCGCGACCGTAACCTGTGATGAATACCAAGTTGACACAGAGAAACCAATTAAAGTATCGGAACTGGCATAAAAGAGCAGCGTAAAGGCTGCACTTATGCCTAGAAATAGGTAGTTGGGTTTAATTTCATGAAACTTAGATTTCTGGCCCACTTGAAATGCAATGCATAGGAGTAACCAAACAAAAAAAGTAAACAGCAATAGGAGGCTTATATTTGTTATCAGCAGTGGTTGAAATTTGTATTGTAGTGCGTGCCCGCCAAGAGGATGAAACTCTTCGATTTCCTGGGTAATTTTGTGTACCCGATAGCGGTGCATTCTCGAAACAGGAATATTTGATACTGTCCGAATCAGCATAGAAAAGAATGCCAGAGGAGTTCTTCCGCCAGCAGAAGCCCATATCAACTTCATACGAGCGGCATCTTGGGCAGTATGTCCGGTCAAAAGCCAATTGCGCCAGAGTGTGATGCCCAATCCAAGCCCTGAACCAAAAAAACTAAACGAGGCTGGGAGAAGAAAGCGCCTGTCTTTCTTCCATAGGAAAATTATTAGTGCAGACAAAAAGTAGGAGAAGGTCTGCCCAGGGAAATCACTCCGAGACAGAGATCCAACAACACCCAAGGAACAGAGTGCCAACATCAAAAGAAAATTGAATTCCTTACTGGACACATAAAGAAGGGCAAAAAGAGTAGCCGTACTGATAGTTATAGTTAAAGACCACTCAAGGCCAGAAATAGAATTATTCAAAAATGATTGGGAAGTGATTAAGAGTGTGAGAGCTGTCAAGAGAGGTAGTGAGTTTTTCCATGCATAGCGAGCAACTGTTAACACGGTGCCGAAGGCCAGAAGAGCAGAAATCAGTATGGCCCCTCTGAGCAGAAGCATTCGATCAAAGTTAACGACTATCGAGACTAGCTCTAAAATCCAAGCCCAAAGAACATGGTATCCATTTGTTAGCGTTTGACCGCCATCAAAGGTGGACAGACCCAGCTTTGCCAGATTTCTTGATATTTCGAGATAGTAAAAGGTATCGTCTGGAAGGTACTGAATGATCACTGATAAGGGAGCCGTCAAAAGGTGCAGCAGCTCCCACAGAGGCAATCCGCAACAAGCTACGAATAGAAATTTGATGGCCAGATTAGCTTGTTTTATTTGCAGCCATTTCATGCAACTCCTCAAAATAATCAAGTGTGAACTGCTTTATTAGATTCCTTAAAAATATCATGCGATTTTATATTCACCTTGAATGGTGGGTGATGCATGAAAGACATTAATTAATCAATAGAAATTTCCTTTGTACTCAATCAGCGTGGAGGATGGGGCTGAAGAGGAGGACGGAGATGATGGTGAAGATGATGTCATAGCCGACGAGCATTTTGATCCAGAGGTCGGGTTCAGACTCGCCAGTGAGCACAGCACCTGTGGCCTGGACAACGGCGAGCAGAGCGGGGATGGTGATGGGGAAGAGAACAAGCGGGAGCAGGAGTTCGCGGTTGCGGGTGCGAAGAGAGAGCGCGGCGAAGAAGGTACCGTTGATGATGAGCGCCCAGGTGCCGAGGGGAAGGACGGCAAACAGCCATGCGACCTGGCCGAGCGGATGCAAGTTGTAGAAGATGGCGAAGACAGGGGCGAGGACAACCTCAATCAAAGTGACGAAGAGGAAGTTGGCGAGGACTTTGCCCATGAGCAGGGCGGAAGGCGATGCGGCTGTGAGGCGTTGTGCGTCGAGGACCTGATTGCGGAGTTCGCGGGACCAGCTTTGATTGAGACCGGTGACGACGGCGAAGAGGAGCGCGACCCAGAGGATGCCGCCGGCGGTGTGGCGGGTGAGGTATGGCTCGGCAGTTGGATCAAAAGCGAAACTGAACATGACAACAACCATGAGCGAGAAGAACAACATGCCGTTGATGGAGTCGCGGGAGCGCCACTCGATGCGGAGGTCTTTACGGAGATGAAGGAGGATGGTGGCGAAGTAGTTCATAGGACGGGTGGCACCTCGCTGACGATTTGGCCGGAGCGCATGGTGAGCCATTCATCTGCAATGGACTGTGCGAGGGACGGCTGATGGGTGGTGAGAATAATGGTGCGGGATGCGGTGCGCATGGTGCCGAGGAGCTCGACCATCTGGCTGGCGGAGTTTGCGTCCATGTTGGAGAAAGGCTCATCGAGGAGGAGCAGGTCCGGCTGGTTGAGCAGGACGCGGGCGAGGGCGACGCGCTGGCGCATGCCTTGGGAGTATTTGCCGATGGGGCGGGCGAGATAGGGATCGAGTCCGACGGCGAGGAGGGCTTCGGCAGGGGCGTTGAGATTGAGGGCCGCACCGGGTGGAGTTTGCAGGCGGACGAAGTAATTTAAGTTTTCAAGGCCGGAAAGTTCATCGTAGAGCATGGTGGCATGGCCCATGTAGCCGATGCGGGCGCGGGAGTGATAGGGTGTTTCTCCGAAGACAGTGACGGTACCCAATGAAGGTGACAGGAGCCCTGCGATGGTGCGAAGCAGAGTGGACTTACCGGCTCCATTTTCGCCGACGAGGACGTGGCAGCGGCCAGCGAGAAAACGGGCGGAGACGTTGCGGAGAGCAGCGAAGCGTCCGTAGAGGCGAGAGACGGAGACGAGCTGCGAGGCGGTTGTGTCGGAATGCATCTCAAATGGAAGTATAGAGGGAGAACAAAGGCAGGGGGTAGGAATTAGGGAACAGGGGTTATAAGCAAACGCACTCGTGCTGCACACGACATTGCTCGCACCGAGACGCTGATGCACAGAAAACACGCATGGATGGGGGCACCCAGTGTGTTGTTTGCCGTCATAATGGAAGGTATGAAGATTCGTAACTTAATTTGTGCCGGAGTGGTGATGGCTGGCTTTATGTTTGCGGCTGTTGCCGGGGCGCAGAGTGTGGCCCCAAGTTTGAGTGCGGCCGAGCGGGCCGAGGCACATGAGATTTTTAAGCAGTTGATCGAAATCAACACGACGGACAGTGTGGGCAGCACAACGGTGGCGGCGGAGGCGATGGCGAAGCGGCTGCTGGATGCAGGGTTCCCTGCTGCGGAGGTGCAGGTGCTGGGGCCGAATGCGCGCAAGGGCAACCTGGTGGTGCGGATGCGCGGCAAGGCGGGCAGCACGCTGAGGCCGATCTTAATTATTGGGCACCTGGATGTGGTGGAGGCGCGGCGCGAGGACTGGACGACTGATCCATTTGAGTTTGTGGAGAAGGACGGCTACTACTATGGGCGCGGGACGCAGGACATGAAGGTGGATGACGCGATAGTGGTGGAGGACCTGCTGCGGCTGCATCGTGAGAGGTATGTGCCTGACCGCGACATTATTGTGGCGTTGACTGCGGATGAAGAGGGTGGCAAGTGGAATGGCGTGGAGTGGCTGCTGCGCAATCATCGTGAGATGGTGGATGCGGAGTTTGCGCTGAATCCTGACAGCGGCGGGGTGGACAGCGACAAGGGTAGACCGGTGGAGATGGCAGTGGGTGCGACGGAAAAGCTGTACGCCGATTTTCATCTGACGGCCACCAATGCAGGCGGACACAGTTCGCGGCCGGTACCGGACAATGCGATCTACCATGTAGCGGATGCGCTGGGGAAAATTGAGCAGTACAAGTTTCCGTTTGAGTTGAACACGGTGACGCGGGCCTATTTTGAGAAGATGACCGGGCTGGTGCCGTCGGCGGAGTCTGAAGCGATGCGGGGAGTGTTGCAGGTGCCGCCAGATGAGGCTGCGATTGCAAAGCTCTCAACAGATGCGTGGTATAACGCGGTGATGCACACGACCTGTGTGGCGACGATGATGAGTGCGGGCCATGCGGCGAATGCGCTACCAGACCGGGCGCAGGCGAATGTAAACTGCCGGATACTGCCGGGACATACTCCGGCGGAAGTGAAGGCGGTGCTGACGAAGATTGTTGCTGATCCCAAGGTGGTGATTGAGCAGGTGAATGATGCCGGTGAGGTGAGCGATGCGGAGGCGAACAAAGTATCGTTGCCGCCACCACCATTGAATCCAACCTTGTTTAAAGCACTGGACGTGACGGTGGAGAAGGTGTGGCCGGGACTGCCGATTGTGCCGGAGATGATGGTGGGCGCCTCTGACAGCAAGTACACAAATGCTGCGGGAATACCGAGTTATGGAGTGAGCGGGGTAGCAATCGACAAGGACGATGACCGCGCACATGGGCGGGATGAGCGGGTGCGAGTGGAGTCATACTACACTGGGGTGGAGTTTTATTATTTGCTGATGAAGCAATTGACGGAATAATTTTCGAGGGGCATTCGTTGTCAACGACACTATTAGAGACTGGATTAGGAGCGCTGCCGTTATATGCGCGGGGAAAAGTACGCGATCTGTTTGATGTGGATGGAATGCTGCTATTTGTAGCGACAGATCGAATTTCTGCGTTTGATCATGTGCTGGCAACGGGCATTCCTGACAAGGGACGGGTGCTGACGCAGTTGTCACTATTTTGGTTTGGGCACCTGCGCGATGCAGTGAAGAACCACTTGATCACGGCGGACGTGGCGGAGTATCCGGAAGTATTGCGACCATACAATGACATACTGCGCGGACGGTCCATGCTGGTGAAGAAGGCGCGGATGTTTCCGATTGAGTGCGTGGCGCGCGGATATTTGTCGGGATCGGGGTGGAAGGAATATCGCGAGACGGGGAAAGTGTGCGGCATCAAGCTGCCGAGCGGGCTGGTGGAGTCTGACCGTCTGCCGGAGCCTATATTTACTCCGGCGACAAAGATTGAAGATGGCGGGCACGACATCAATATCAGCTTTGATGATGCAACGCGGGCGATTGGTGGCGAAGCGGCGGAGAGACTGCGGGACCTGACTTTGGATATCTATAAGAAGGCCGCCAGCCATGCGGAAGCTTGTGGGTTAATACTGGCAGATACAAAGTTTGAGTTTGGAGTGGTGAACGAAGAAATAATATTGGCGGATGAGGTACTGACTCCAGACAGTTCGCGGTACTGGCTGGCATCTGGATACAAGCCGGGTGGAGCGCAGCCCTCCTTCGACAAGCAGTATGTGAGGGACTATTTGGAAAGCATCCGATGGAACAAGCAGGCACCGGCACCAGGACTTCCTCCCGAAGTGGTGGAGCGGACGCGGGAAAAATATCTTGATGCGTATAGAAGCATTACAGGACGGGAAAGTTTGGACTAAAATGTGGAGACGGCTGGAAAAATCCGCATGAATGATTTGGACATGACCATCGTATTTATCATTGCGATCTCAACGGTGGCAGCAGTGGGCCGTGGGATAGTGATTGAGCTGCTATCACTGACAGGGCTGGTGATGGGCCTGATACTGGCTGGAAAATACTACAGCGAGGCAGCAGAAAAATTGATGGTATGGTTGCATATTCAGGCACTGGCAGACATGGCAGGATTCCTAGTGATTGTGGTGGGGACGTTGTTGTTTGCGACATGGCTGGGACATTATTTGCACCGGCTGGCAAAGTACTCTGGGCTGGGATGGCTTGACTCGCTGCTGGGTGCAGTATTTGGGTTTGTGCGCGGGGCAGTGGCGGTGACGGCAGCCATGATGGCACTGGCGGCCTTTATGCCGCAGAACACATGGACGACCCATTCCCATCTCGCACCCTATTTTTTTGAAGCAGCAGGAAAAGCTTCTGTAATAGTGCCACCACCGCTTGCGTACAAGATTGACAGTGGTATTTGGACACTGAGACAGTTGATGGCGGTGCGGCTATGGATATAAACAAAGGTACTGACACAAAAACGTACTTGACGTTATAACAAGCTTCATGATTTCTTATAAAGAATTCAAAGATATTTTTTTGTTGGTAGACTGACGGAAATTAAGGATAATGCATAAGTATCCTGTCAGCACATAGAGAAGAATTAGAGGTCAGCGTGAAACGGGAATTGGAATTGCTTGTGTCGCAAATGAACGCCGGTGGCATAACCTACGCCGAGGCGGTAAGAGAATTCAAGAAGCGTTTCATCCTGCATGTGCTGGTAAAGAGCCGAGGCAACCAATGCAAAGCGGCACAGGAGATGGGCATGCACCGCAACACGCTGAGCCGTACCATGGAAGAACTGGGCATTGATGCAGCGCAGGTCCGCGCGAGTCTGCGGGCAGGATTGCGCGGCATGGGCAAGAGGCCAGTGCGGAGTGAGAGCGCTCGTGTGACCAGCATTGCCCGCATTGGGGCGTAGTCGCGGGTAGACCGTAGCCGTCCAACCTTTGTGAGTCAGTTTTCCACTTATTAAGTTAGTAAATCCAAACACTGGTTTCCCTTGCTCTCCAGGATGCACAGGCCGTGGTGAATGAAGCCCATGCTAATGGTGAAGTATTGCCTATGATTGTTCGGGCCCCTGAACAAGATACACAGATGTTGTTCTAGTGAATAAAGCGCTGGCAACATTCCCTTATTTCCCTTTCGAGCTTCCAGTTAGTGCCCCCTTTCCCCAAGGATTGACTGCGTACAGACCCATTACGTTTGCCACCAACACAGCCAAAAGCTATTTACAATCGAAGCAATTTAATTCCTACAATGCAAACTTGAAATTATTGCCCCTGATCAAACACTGTCTTTCCCTGCCCGACAGAGTCTAAAGTAAATAAGTAATATCCAGATGCAATTCTTTCTGTGTGAGCTGCTGGCGTAATGAATTTATTTGTACAGAGCGGGTGGCGGACGATACTGGCAACAGTGCTGATGAGCTGCGCTTCAGTGCCTCTGATGCCAGTGCAAGATGCGGTGGCGCAAGGAACAGTGGATGGGGCAAAGCCGTCTGCATCCGTAACAGCGAAGACACACACACCGACAGATGCAGAGATAGAGCAGGCAGAGCAGGCATACGTGGCAGGAGCGCGCGCGTTGAGTGATGGCGATGCGGCGCAGGCCGAGAAGCATTTTGCGCGGGCACTGGCATTGGTGCCGGAGCGCCAGGACTATGCTCTGGCAGTATCCATAGCGCGAGAGCACCGGGTGACTGCGCTAGTGCAGTCGGCGGCAAAGGCGAACCGCAGCGGCAAGAAGGCAGAAGCCGACCAGATGCTGGCTGAAGCAGCGAGACTTGATCCAACAAATGAGATAGTACAGCAACATATCCAGCCAAATGGGAAGCTGGCGAAGCCGGTTGCAGCGAGTGAGCTGAGTGATGCAGATCGGGAAGCAGCGGCGAAGCTGCTGGGGAGGGTGTATGAAAGCCCAAGCGAGGAGAGCGGCCATCTTGGCCCATATAGTGGTCCAGTCCACCTGAACTTCAATTCGGAACGGCACAGCTTTCACATTAGCAGGGGCGCGCGGGAACTGATCCAGCAGGTGCTACAAGCATACGGCGTGAAAGCAGAGATGGACGATACGGTGGTGCCGAAGACGGTGCGGCTGGATGTGGATGACATGAGCGCGGAGCAGGTTGTCCCCATACTGGAGATGCTGACGGACACATTTCTTGTGCCGATTGATGCACATTCGGCAATAGTGGGACGGGACATGGTGGAGGTCCATAATCGGCTGGAGCCCCAGCTTTATGAGACGGTATATCTGCCGGGGTTGTCAGAAGATGACCTGAAGTCGGTAACAGCGGTGGCGCATGATGTGTTTGGCATCAAGCAGGCGACGGTGCAGACAAGCCATCAGACGCTGACGGTGCGTGCGACAGAGCAGACGTTAAGGGCATTGAACACGACGCTGGCAGGACTGATGGACAATGACAGCGAAGTGCTGCTGGATGTGAGTCTGTATGAAGTAGACACGACGAACAGTCGGCAGACGGGAGTGCAAGCTCCGCAGCAATTGACGGCGTTTAATTTTGACAGCGAGATACAGCAGGTGGTGCAAGCGAACCAGAGCACGATCAATCAGGCGATATCAAGCGGACTGATAACGCAGGGGAATTATCTGCAATATGCGGAGTTGCTGCTGGGGGCGGGACTGTTGAACAGCACCGTATTCGGGCAGAGCTTTGTGCTGTTTGGCAATGGGACAACGCGCACGGGTTTGAGCGGGGCCGGCTCAACGCTGAATATGGCATTGA
>Ga0116230_10002664_pt1 | contig 17209 bp, 17 predicted proteins | sample S1TSphfallax_3_FD_88678 | JGI IMG/M metagenome (GOLD analysis project Ga0116230, IMG submission 88678) | Host-associated microbial communities from peat moss isolated from Minnesota, USA - S1T2_Fd - Sphagnum fallax MG | ecosystem: Host-associated > Plants > Peat moss > Unclassified | place...
GACGAGCTGTGCGAAAAACTGGCGGCCGCCGGCAAGCTGACCGGCGAGCCGGTCTGGCGCATGCCGCTCGCCGCGACCGGCGAGAGCTACGACAAGAACCTCAACTCGGACATCGCGGATGTGAAGAACATCGGCGGTGGCCGGGCCGGCGGGTCGATTACCGCGGCGCAGTTTTTGCAGCGCTTCGTCAACGGCAAGCCCTGGGCGCATCTGGACATCGCCGGCATGGCCTGGGCGACGAAGGACGCGGCGACCACGCCGAAGGGGGCGACGGCGTTCGGCGTCCGGCTGCTGGACCGGTTGGTGGCCGACAATTTCGAGGGGTGATTTGCGCTGCGTGTACACCGTCCTGACCGGCGGGTATGAGCGGCTGAACGAACAGCCGGCGGCGCGGGACTCGAACATTCCGTTCATCTGCCTGACCGACGATCCGGCGCTGCACAGCGACACGTATGAAATCCGCGGGCTGCGACGGATGTTCCCGTCCGACCCGATACGCAGCCAGCGCGGGCCGAAACTATTGCCGCATTTGTACCTGCCGGAGTTCGACGCCTCGATCTATATCGACAACAGCGTGCGCCTGCTGGCCCCCCCGGAACGGCTGTTCGAGGCGGCCGATCCGGACGCCGGTCTCAGTCTGCCGGCGCACAGCTTTCGCGACACGCTGCTGGGCGAGTTCGAAGCGGTGGCGGAGGAAAAACTCGACGACCCGGCGCGGATCGCCGAGCAGTTGGCGCACTACAGGGCGGATTTTCCGGACATTCTGAACGCCAAGCCGTTCTGGAACGGGATTCTGGTCCGCGCGCACCGCCATCCGGCGATGCGCGAGGCGATGCAGATCTGGTTCGCCCATCTCTGCCGCTATGCACGGCGGGACCAGCTTTCCGGCCCCGTCGCGTTTCATCTGGCGGGGCTGACGCCGAAGGTGCTGGCGATCGACAATTACCAATCGCCGTTTCACACCTGGCCGCACGCCACGGAGCGGCTGACGGCGCAGCGGCTGTGGCCGGACGCCCCGGCGGCGGACGGGCGGGACGGGCAGATCGAGACGCTACGGGCGCAGGTCGCGGCGCTGACCGGCCGGCTGGCCGCGCTGTCGGACGCGCACCAGACCGTGCTGCGCGCAAGATCGGCGCGGCGGTAATGTTGTACGCCGCCCCGGCGGCGGCTACGTTACGGCGATGCCCGGCGCGCCACGCGACACCGCAACCCGTCTCGCCGCCGCGGAGGCGATCTGCGCGGGACAGGGAACCCGGCTGACGCCGCAACGCCGCGCCGTGCTGGAACTGATCCTACGCGCGGACGCGCCGCTGACCGCTTACCAGCTCCTCGACCAGTTGAAGCAAGCGCAGAAGGGCGCGGTGCCGCCGACGGTCTACCGGGCGCTGGAGTTTCTCCTGGACAACCATCTGATCCACAAGATCGAACGGCTCGCCGCCTTCGTCGGCTGCGTGGATGCCGGGCACCAGCACGCCCACGCGCAATTCCTGATCTGCCGCCGCTGCGGCACGGTGGCGGAGCTGGAAGACCACGCGGTGTCCCACGCGATCGAGCGCGCCGCCGCCGCCGAAAAATTTCGCCCCGCCCACGCGGTGATCGAGATCGAGGGTGTTTGCGCGCGCTGCGCCGCCACCTGACGCTCGACAAGGTAAATGTTATGTTATAACATTTACCTTGGGGGGTGAATGATCGTGTTTCGCATCAGCATGGCCGGCCTTGCGGCAGGGTTCGCGGCGCTGTGGTTGGCTGTCCCGGTGCCGGCCGCCGCGCAGACCGGAATCATCCACGCGGTCGGCATCGAAAGCCAGTACGCGGACGTGATCGGCCAGATCGGTGGCCGGTATGTCGCCGTCACCGCGATCGAGACCGACCCGAACACCGACCCGCATAGTTTCGAGGTCAGCCCGCAGGTGGCGGGCGAGATCGCGGCGGCGGACCTGATCGTGGAAAACGGCCTCGGCTATGACGATTGGGCGGACCGGATGATCGCCGCCACCCCCAAACCGGCGCGGCAGATCATCAACGTCCAGCGCCTGCGCGGCCTGCCGGAAACCACGCCGAACCCGCATCTCTGGTACGACCCGGCGACCATGCCGGCGGTCGCGGCGGCGCTGGCGGCCGATCTGTCCGCCCTTGCCCCGTCCCACGCGGCCTATTTCCAGGCCAACGCAAAGGCGTTCGATGCCTCGCTGCAACCCTGGTTCGCCGCCATCGCCGCGTTCCGGGAAGAATTTCCGGCAACGCCGGTCGCGGTGACCGAGCCGGTCGGCGATTTTTTGCTCCAGGCCCTCGGCGCGAACATCAGAACGCCGCTCAGCCTGCAGGCGGCGATCATGAACGGGACCGACCCCGCGCCGCAGGACGTCACCGCCGAAACCGCGCTGCTGACCGGCCACGGCGTCAAAATCTTCGTCTACAACCAGCAGGTCACCGACCCGCTGACCGAATCCTTCCTGGCGCTGGCGCGGCGGAATTCCATCCCGGTGGTCGGCGTGTACGAGACCATGCCGGAAGGCTTTGACGACCAAGGCTGGATGCTTGCCGAGGTCGCCGCGCTGCGCGAAGCTGTCGCCGCGCAAAAATCGACCGAAACGCTGCGCGGAGGAACCACGAACTGATGCCCGATCTGATGCCCGCCAGGGACGAAATGCTCGCGGTTGAGGGCGTCAGCCTGGCGTTTGCCGAGCGGCTCGTGCTGGAGGACGTGAGTTTTTCGCTGGATCGCGGCGCGTTCTGCGGGCTGATCGGCTCCAACGGCTCCGGCAAGACCACGCTGCTCCGCACCATCCTGGGCTTCGAGCGCGCGCAATCCGGCGCGATCCGGATCGACGGCGTGCCCGGCGCCGCCGGCACCGTCTCGGTCGGCTACGTGCCGCAGAAAATCCAGCTCGATCCGGACATGCCGCTGCGCGCCCGGGACCTCGTGGAGCTTGGCCTGACCGGCCACCGGCTCGGCCTGCCGTTCCCCTCGAAGCGGCGCGCGGCTCTGGTGGAGGAGATGCTGCACGCGGTCAACGCGACGGATTTTGCGGACCAGCGGATCGGCAACCTGTCCGGCGGCCAGCAGCAGCGCATCCTGATCGCCCATGCGCTGATCCGCCGGCCGCGTCTCTTGCTGCTGGACGAGCCGCTGGCGAATCTGGACATCCGCGCGGTCGCGGAGATCGTCGCCTTGCTGCGCCGGGTCGCGACCCAGCAGGGCATCACCGTGCTGGTCTCGGCGCACGACATGAATCCGCTGCTCTGGGCGATGGACCGGATCGTCTATCTGGCGCATGGCCGCGCCGCCAGCGGCCGGACCGACCAGGTGGTCCGCACCGAGGTGTTGAGCGCGCTGTACGGCTACCATATCGACGTGATCCGCGTGCACGGCAGGGTGCTGGTGGTGGCCGCCGGTGCTGCCGATGAAATTCCCGGCGCGATCGACGAGCATCCCGTCCACGTCGCCGCGATTCCGTGACGATGGATGCGCTGGCGGCGGTCTTTCAGCCTGGTTTTTTCAGCAGCGCGCCGGTGCAGACCGCGCTGCTCGTCGGCGGCGGCGCCGCGGTCGTGTCGGGTGTCGTCGGCGTGTTCACCATCATCCGCGGCCAGTCCTTCGCCGGCCACGCGCTGGCGGATGTCAGCAGCGCCGGCGGCTCCGCCGCGTTCCTGTTCGGCATCAGCCCGCTGCTCGGCTTCCTCGGCATGGCGGTGCTGGCGGCCGGGGCGATGGAGCTGGTCGGCATCCGCCGGGCGCGCGAGCGCGAGCTGGTCACCGGCATCGTGCTTGGCGCCGGCCTCGGCCTGACCGCGCTGTTTCTGTATTTCGACGTGACGACGCGCAGCACCACCGGGGCGGCGGTGTCCGTCATGTTCGGGTCGATGTTCGCGATCCCGCCGGCGATCGTGCCCGCCACCCTTTCCATCGGCGCGGGCGCCGTGCTGGTGGTGGGGGCAATCTACCGGCCGCTGCTGCTGTGCTCGCTGGACCCCGGCCTCGCCCGCGTTCGCGGCGTCAACGTGACGCTGATCGGGCTGTTGCATCTGCTGGTGCTGGCGCTGGCGGTTACCCTATCGGCCATGACGATCGGCGCGATCCTCTCCACCGCGCTGCTGATCGGCCCAGCCGCCGCCGCCCTTCGGCTCGCCCGCCGGCCGGGGGCGGCGATCGGCCTCGCCATCCTGATCGGCCTTGCCGCGACCTCGGGCGGCATTCTGCTCGCCTATGACAGCTATGGCTGGACGCCGGGGCATGGCTGGCCGGTGAGTTTTTTCGTGGTCGCGATCGTTTTCCTCGCCTACCTCGCCGCCGGTCTCGGCGGCCGGTCGCGTCGCGGCCGCATGGCGGCGGTGTAGCCGTGTTTTCCAGCTTCATGACGAACACCTGGATCGTCGCCACCATCGTCGCGGTGGTCGCCGGCGTCACCGGCTTTTTCGTCGTTCTGCGCGGCAATATTTTTGCCGCCCACGCGCTGCCGCTCGGCACCTTTCCGGGTGCCGCCGCCGCCGGCCTGTTGGGGCTCAGCCCGTTCGCGGGCCTGGTGGTGTTCGCGGCCCTGGGGGTGGCCGGCATCAGCCAGCTCGGCCGGCGCCAGCGCAACGACGTCGCGACCGCGCTGACGCTGATCGCGCTGCTCGGCCTCGGCACGCTGTTCCTCAGCCTGTCCAGCCAGTACGCGCAGGCGGTCTACGCGCTGTTGTTCGGGGAGGTGCTGGGAATCGGCGGCGGGGAGATCGCCCCGGTCGCGATCGTCGGCGCCCTGGTGGTCGCGGTGACGCTGGCGCTGTTCCGGCCGCTGCTGCTGACCGCCGTGGCCGCCGATCTCGGTGCTGCGCGCGGTGTGGCGCCGGGGCTGATCGACCTCGCGTTCCTCGGCCTCCTCGGCCTCGCCACCGCGATGGCGCTGCCGGTGGTCGGCGCCCTTTTGGTGTTCAGCCTGATGGTCGGCCCTGCCTCGGCGGCGCGGTCGTTCACCGTCCGGCCGCTCCGCGCCATGGCGCTGGCCGTGGTCATCGCCCTCGTCACCGTCTGGGCCGCGATCGCGGCGTCCTATGCCACCAACTGGCCGGTCGGATTTTTCGTGGGCGCGTTCGCGGCAATCTGTTACGCTCTCGGCAGGGTTGCCAAGTTTTTCGTAACCGGAGGATCGCGATGAGCGCGCGCAAGGCCCATTATCCCGCCGTGATTCCGTATCTGCTGGTGGCGGATGCCGATGCGCTGATCGGTTTCTTCGCGGGCGCGTTCGGCGCGACCGAGCGGTTTGTTGCCCGGTCCGCGACCGGCGGGGTCATGCATGGCGAGATCGAGTTGGGCGACAGCCTGATCATGATCTCCGACGCGTCCGACACGCCGCGCGCGCCGGTCTCGCTTTGCCACTACGTCGCGGATGTGGACGCGGTCTATGACCGGGCGATTGCCGCCGGGGCGGTCAGCCTGAGTACGCCGGAAACCAGGGACTACGGCGACCGCGTCGCCGGCATCACCGACCCCGCCGGCAACACCTGGTGGCTCTGCGCGCGGCAGGTCTAACTGCTCGCCGCGTCCAGCGCCGCGATCGCCTCGGCGTCCAGCGTCAGAGTTGCGGCCTTCACCAGATCGTCGAGTTGCGCGAGGCTGGTCGCACTCGCGATTGGCGCGGTGACACTCGGGCGGGCGATCAGCCAGGCCAGGGCGACCTGCGCCGGCGTCGCGGCGAGCCGTTCCGCCTGCGCATCGAGAGCCGCGAGAATCCGCTGGCCCGATTCGGTAAAATATTTTTTCACCGCGCCGCCGCGCGCCCGGTTTTCCGCATCCGCCGCGTCGCGGTACTTGCCGGTCAGGAAGCCCGACGCAAGGCTGAAATAGTTGATCACGCCGACCTGTTCGGCGAGGCAGAGCGGCTCCAGCTCGTCCTCGAAAATCGGCCGCTCCGCCAGATTGTAGTGCGGCTGCAGCGATTCATAGCGCGGCAGCCCGTGCGCCGCCGAAATCTCCAGCGCCTGGCGCAGCCGCGCGGCGCCGTAGTTGGACGCGCCGATCGCCCGCACCTTGCCCGCCTTCACCAGCCCGGCGAACGCCTCCAGCGTCTCCTCGAGCGGCGTTTCCGGGTCATCCTTATGCGCCTGATAGAGATCGATATAGTCGGTCTGCAGCCGGATCAGCGACGCCTCCACCGCCGCGGTGATCCGCCGCTTCGACAGGCCGGTTTTCCCCGGCCCCAGATCCATGCCCACCTTGGTCGCGACGATCACCTTGTCGCGCCCGCCGCGCGCCTTCAACCAGACGCCGATGATCGCCTCCGACTCGCCGCCCGCGTGCCCCGGCACCCAGCGCGAATAGGCATCCGCCGTGTCTACCGCGTTCAGCCCGGCATCCATCAGCGCGTCCAGCAGCTTGAACGACATCACCGGATCGGCGGTCCAGCCGAACACGTTGCCGCCGAACATCACCGGCGGCAGAAAAATTCCGGATCGCCCGAGTTCCTTTGTCCGCATTTTCAAAACCCTTCCAGAACGATCTTGCCGCGCGCCGTGCCGGATTCCAGCATGGCGTGCGCGCGCTTCAGGTTGGCGGCGTTGATGGCGCCGTAATTTTCGGTCATGGTCGTCCGTAGCGTGCCGTTATCGACCAGATGCGCCACCGCCTCCAGCGTGCGGTGCTGGGCCGCCATCGTCGGCGTCTGCAGGACGCCGCGCGCGAACATGTACTCGGTATGCAGGGTTCCGCATTTGCGCATCAGCAACGAAATGTCGACGGGCGGGCCGGATTCGATGATGCCGATGGCACCCTCCGGCGCCAGCAGCGCGGTCATCGCGCGCAGATGTTTTTGTTCGTGTGTCGTGATGAAGATGTACGCCGGCGCGGCCACGCCCAGTGCCAGCACTTGCGCGCCGATGTCCTGGCGGTGGTCCACCACGTGGTGCGCGCCCAACAGCCGGCACCATTCCTGCGTCTCCGGCCGGGACGCGGTGGCCACCACCGTCAGGTCGGTCAGTTGCGCCGCCAGTTGCACCGCCATCGACCCGACGCCGCCGGCGCCGCCGACCACCAGCAGCGTGCCCCCCACCGCCTGATCGCGCGGGATTCTGAATCGGTCGAACAGCATCTCCCACGCGGTCAGCGCGGTCAGCGGCAGCGCCGCCGCTTGCGCGAAGGACAGCGTTTTCGGCTTGTGGCCGACGATCCGCGCGTCGACCAGCTGGAATTCGGCGTTCGAGCCCGGCCGGTTCGGCACGCCGGCGTAGAACACCTCGTCGCCGATCGCGAAATTCTCCGCCTCCGGCCCCAGGCCGCGGACGATCCCGGCGGCGTCGAACCCGAGGATCCGCCGCTCGCCCAGCGGCTCGTCGTTGCGGCGCAGTTTGGTGTCCACCGGATTGACCGAGACCGCCTTGACCTCGACCAGCAGATCGTGATGGCGCGGCACCGGCACCGGAATGTCGTAGTCGATCAGCGCGTCGTCCTCGGTGATCGGCCTCGCATGGGTAAATCCGACGGCTTTCATTTTGACACCCTCTTATGGCGGTCGATTGGCGTCCGGCAGAAATTAGGCGGCTTCAGCCGATCCTCAATAGCGCCTGGCCGTGGCGTCCCAGCCATGCGTCCGCCGCTTCCCGGTGCGGCGTCAGCGCGTCCGTCAGCGCCCAGAACTGCCGGCCGTGGTTCATGTGCCGCAGATGCGCCACCTCGTGCCCCACCACGTAGTCCTGCACGAAATCCGGCGCGCAGATCAGCCGCCAGCAGAACGCGAGCGTGCCGTCCGGCGCGCAGGACCCCCAGCGGGTCCGGGTGTCCTTCACCCGCACCCGCTTCGGCGTCAGGCCGGCAAGCCGGCCCTTCTCCGCCGCCAGCGCGGTCAGCCGCTGCCGCGCCAGGCGCTTCAGGCAGTCGGTGACGCGGCGGGCCAGAAATTCCGGGTCGCCGGCCACCAAAATCTCGCCGCCCTCCAGCCAGGCGCCGCCGCGCGCCGCGGCGAGGGCGCGGATCACATGCGGCACGCCGCGCACCGGCACGGCGGCGCCGGCGATGAAGGGCAGGGCGCTGGGCAGCGCCGCCAGTTTTTCCGCGACCCACGCCTCATGGGTCTGCAGCAGAGACAAGCCGGCGCGGCGGGAGGCGCGCGGCGGCAACGTGATCACGATGCCGCCCTGGGTCGCGTCGATCCTGAGGGAAATTTTGCTGGCCCGCGCGCTGCGCCGGAACGCCACCACCGCCAGCGCGCCCTGCACCGGCACCATTTCGGTCGCCAGCAGCGGCGTCATTCCGCCTGGCCCCGGCGGCGCGCGGCGCGCCGCGGCAGCTGCCCGGGCCAGTCCACCAGATGGTGCTCGAGCGGCCCGGCGTCCCGCTCGCTCAAGGCGCGGCCGATGACCGACGCCCCGGCCCGGCGCACGCTGTCCGGGTCGCCGGAGATCAGCGGGTGCCAGGGCAGCAGATCCTTGCCCTCCTCCAGCCGGCGGTACGCGCAGCTCGGCGGCAACCAGTCCACCGTTTTCAGCGCCGCCGGCGTCAGTTGCACGCAATCCGGGATTTTGCGCCGCCGCCGCGCATAGTCCGAGCAGCGGGCGGTGGTCAGGTCCAGCAGCCGGCAGGCGACGTTGGTGAAACTGATCTCGTCGGTCTCCTCGTCGCGCAGTTTGTGCAGGCAGCAGCGGCCGCAGCCGTCGCACAGCGACTCCCACTCCGCGCGGCTCATCGCCGCAAGCGTCTTGGTCCGCCAGAAATCCGCCGTCCCGTTTCCCATGATGGTGTCTTACAACGCGCGGGCGCCGGAAACTAGTTTTTTGGCCAGCGCCGGTGCAGCCACAGCCAGGCCCCCGGCCGCTCGCGGATCCAGCGCTCCAGGAACCGGTTGGCGTCGGCGGTCAGGCTCAGGATGTCCGCCTCCCGGTTGCCCGAATCGGGCAGGGCCATCGGCGGTTCGATGATGACGTGAAGCCGCGCCGGCCCCTCCCGCACCACATGCACCGGAAATACCGGACAGCGGAATTTCAGCGCAAAGCTCGCCAGCGCCGGCGCGGTCATCGCATCCCGGCCGAAAAATGGCACCGCGACGCCGTTATCCAGCTTCTGGTCGTTCAGCAGGCCGAGATGGCCTTTGCGCATCAGGTGCGCATAGGCGCCGCGGGCGCCCGCGGCGCCCTTTGCAAACATCGTCACCTTGCGCTGAAAGTTCGCCTCTCGCAGGCGCAGGATGATGTCGTCGACCAGCGGATTGCTGGCGGCGCGATACATGAAGGCGAGGTCGTGGCCGCGATCATGCATGGCCGGCGGAATGATCTCCCAATTGCCGATATGGCCGGTCAGAACCAGGCTGGGGCCGCCATTCGGCAAGGCCGCCGCGACGTGTTCCCAGCCGGTGACCCGGTAGCCGGGACCGCTGGCGGTCTCCCGCAGATTGCCGATATGCGCCAGCTCCGCGACCGTCCGGCCCAGGTTTTCCCAGACCTCGCGGACCACAAGCCGGCGCGCGGGCGCGTCCAGTTCCGGCATTGCGGCGATCAGGTTGCGGTCCGCGACTTTCGAGACCGGGATCAGCGGCCCGACCGCCCGCGCCACTGCGCCGCCGAGATTGGACGCCGCCGCCGGCGGCAGGGCGCGGAACAGGCCCAATCCGGCGCGGACCAGCCACGCCTCGGCGCGGTGGCCGAGGCGCGGCCTTGGATCGGGCCTGGTGCCGTTCACCGCAGCACCTCCCGCAGCGCCGCCTCGTCCGCCCAGGCCAGCCGGACCGTCACCACCAGCGCCTTCGCCCGCAGATCGTCCGGCAGTTTCACGTAGTCCTTGGCGGTGGTGACCAGGTCGGCGGCGTGCTGCTCCGCCTCCGCCAGCAACCGCGCCGCGTCCGTCGCCGAGTAGACGTGATGGTCCGGGAAAATCTGCCGCCCCACCATCGTTCCGCCCAGCGCCGTCACCGACTCGAAAAATTTCTCCGGCCGGCCGATTCCGGCAAAGGCGATCAGCGGCCGGCCGGCGAACGGCGTGGAACAGGACGGGATCAGCGCCGCCCGCAGCACCGGCAGGCCGGCCGGCAGCGCCGCCGCCGCGTTGGTCGCGTCCGGGCCGATCAGCACCGCCGCCCGGCAGCGCGCCGCCGCCGCCGCCACCGGCTCGCGCAGCGGCCCGGCCGGCAGCAATTGCGCATTGCCGAAGCCGTAGCCGCCGTCGATCACGAGCAGCGACGCGGTCTTCACCAGCGTCGGATTCTGCAGCCCGTCATCCATCACGACCGACGTCGCACCCTCCGCCAGCGCCAGCCGCGCCCCCGCCGCACGGTCGCGCGCCACCACGGTGGGGGCGGCGGCGGCCAGCAGCAGCGCCTCGTCCCCCACGTCGCGCGGGCCATGCACCGCCGGGTCGACCAGCACCGGCCCGCGCAGCCGGCCGCGATAGCCGCGCGTCAGCGCGAACGGCCGGCCGGCCAGCCGGCTCAGCAGATCCAGCGCCAGAATCGTCTTGCCCGTCCCGCCCACCGTCGCGTTGCCGACGCAGACCACCGGTATCCCGAGCGAAAACCCGGGCCGGCCCAGGCGCCGCGCGGTCAGCGCCCCGGTCACCGCGCCCAGCGGCGACAAGGCCGCCGAGACGATCCCGCGCCGGGTCCAGAATTCCGGCGCCCTCACAGCGCGCAGTCCAGGATCAGCGCGGACAGTCGCGCCGGCAGCTCGGCGCTGTCCGCGAACGCCGCCTGCGCCGCCGCCCCCGCGGCGGACGCGGCGGCCGGATCGTCAAGCCAGTCGCCGACCGCCGCCGCCAGGCTGGCCGCGTCCGTGATCTCCCGGAGCGCCCCGGCCGCCCGCAACCGGGCCGCGCCCTCGGTGAAATTTTCCAGATGCGGGCCGGCGATCACCGCCCGGCCCAGCCGCGCCGGCTCGATCACATTATGCCCGCCGAAGCCGGCCAGCGAGTTGCCGACGAAGGCGAACGGGGCGGCGCGGTAGAACAGCCCGAGCTCGCCCAGCGTGTCCGCCACGTACAGCCCGCCCGACCGCGGCGCCTCGCCCCGGCTGCGCAGCGCCACCGGATACCGCCCCGCCAGCGCCGCGATCCCGGCGCCGCGCTCCGGATGGCGGGGGGCGATGATCGTGATCAGCGCGGCAAACCGCTCCAGAAGCAGCCCGTGCGCGGCGATGACGATCTCTTCCTCGCCCACATGCGTGCTCGCCGCCAGCCAAAGCGGCGCCGGGGCCAGCGCCAGCACCGCCGCCAGCGCGGCGGCGTCCGCCGGCAGCACCGGGCCAAAAAATTTCAAATTCCCCCACTCTTTCACGTCGGTCATCCCGAGCGCCGCCAGGCTCGCCGCGTCGTTTGCCGATTGCGCGTGAATATAGCGGAAACCGCCGAGCAGGCGGTGGGCGATTTTGCCGGTCCGCTTCCACCGCTTCGCACTGGTGGCGGACATCCGGGCGTTGATCAGCAAACGCGGGATGCCGCGCGAATCCACCGCCGTCAGGATCCCGGGCCACAGCTCGCTCTCCACGAACACCGCGACGTCCGGGCGCCAGTGGTCGAGGAAGTTTTGCACCCAGCCCGGCACGTCGAGCGGGATGAACTGGTGGCGCGCGCGGGCCGGCAGCCGGTCCGCCGCGAGCCGGGCGGAGGTCACCGTGCCGGTCGTCAGCAGCACCTCCGCCGAATCCGCCAGGGCCGCGACCACCGGCAGCACGGACAGCGTCTCGCCCACGCTGGCGGCGTGAATCCAGACCAGCCGGCCGGGCGGGCGGGGCAGGGTGGCGGCGCCGAACCGCTCGGCCAGGCGCCGCGGCTCCTCCTTGCCGGCGGCCAGACGGCGCGGCAGGTAGAGCCGCTTCAGGCCGGGTGCCGCGACCCGCCCCGCCAATCCGTACAAAGTCGTGAACATGCTCAGCCCGCTTCGGCCGCCGCCATCGCGGCGTCAAGCGCCGCCGCGATCAGCGGCAGCGCCGCCGCCCAGTCATCCCGCGCAACCGGGATCGGCGCGCCGCACACCAGCGTGCCGCGCCCGAACGGCAGCGGCAGCCGCATCCGGTCCCAGGATTTCAGCGTCAGCGACGGCGCGGTCCAGGCGCCGCAGGGCAGCACCGCGGCCCCGGTCAGCGCCGCCAGCTGTGCCACCCCCGCCGCCGCGACGCGGCGCGGCCCGCGCGGCCCGTCCGGTGTCAGGCCGACATGCGCGCCGCCGTTCAGCGCCGCGATCAGCGCCCGCAGCCCCGCCGCCCCGCCGCGCGAGGACGATCCCGCCGCCACGCCGATCCCCAGATGCTCGACCGCCCGGGCGATCAACTGGCCGTCGCGGTGCCGGCTCGCCAGCACCACCGCGCGCCGCTGCAATCCGAGCCGCTGCGCCCGCAGCCAGAACACCGGCATCGCCGGCAGCGCGTCGTGCCAGAATACGACGATGCAGGGCGGCCCGGCCGCAAAATTCTGCAGGGCCGGGGCGCCGACGATCCGCCAGCTGATCGTGCGCGCCGTAAGCGCGACGTAGCGGGCGGCCGCCCAGGCAGCCAACGCCCGCACCGCCGGACTTTGCACGAACCGCTTCAGCACGGCGGATCGGCTCAGGCGGTCGCGAGGCGCCGCGCCCGTTTCGCTGGCTTGGCCGCCGGCGCCGGCGCCGATGCGGTCATCGGCTTGCCGGCGATCTCCTCGATCACCCGGCGGTAATGCGCGAGGTACGCGCCAAGGTCGAGCCGCGCCTCGGCGAAGCTGCGCGCCCCGGTCCGCAGCGTCGCCGCCAGCCTGGTATCCTCCAGCACGGTCAGCACGTTGCGGGCGAGCGCCTTGGAATCCAGCGTCGGCGTCACCAGCCCGGTCTTCCGGTGGGTCACGAACTCGGTCACCGTCTCGGTGTCGCCGCCGACCACCGCGCAGCCGCAGGCGAGCGATTCCCGCAGCGACCAGGAGGCGACGAACGGATAGCTGAGATACACGTGCGCGTCGGACCGCTGCAGCAGGCTGAGATGCTGCTCGTACGGGATTTTGCCCAGGAAATGGATGCGCGAGAGGTCGAGCTTGCCCTTCAGTTCGGCCAGCAGAACCTGCCGCCACGGCCCGTCCTTATGCGGTGCGCCGTAGCTGATCTCGTCGCCGCCAACCACGGACACCACCACGTCCGGCCGGCTGTCGAGGATTTTCGGCAGGGCCCGCATGAAGGTGTGGAAGCCGCGATACGGCTCCAGATTGCGCGCCACGTAGGTCACCAGCTTCTGCTTCGGAGAGACGCTGAGCGTGCCGACCTTCAGCGGCTTGCGGCGGGCGCCGGGGTCGGGCCGGCACAGTGTCAGATCGACGCCCTCCTCGATCAGCCGCATCTGCGGCTTCGCCCAGTCCGGGTAGGTGTTCATCTGGCTGACCGTCGGCACCTGGCCGTGCTGCTCCAGCGCCATCGCCTGCAGATTGACGCAATTTTTCGCCCGCACCCCGGAATAGCGCTCGATCGCCATCGGGAATTCCGGGTCGAAATTCACGTCGGACTTCTCGATCCGGTAGAAGAACTCGAAATATCCCAGGATCGGCACGCCCGGGAACACGTCCACCAGGTTCAGCATTTCGCCCCAGCCGTGATGGCCGATGATGATGTCCGGCATGAAGCCGAGCGCCTTGATGGTCCGCGCCCCGTTCGCCGCCGCCTCGGCGCGGCGCATCGCCCGGTCGAAATCCCGCGCGTCGATATGCGCGGTCACCGGCACCACCGGCGGCCGCGCATAGGTGACCTTGCGCACGCCGGCGATCTGGTTCGGGTTCGGCTCCGTCATGAAGACGATTTCGTGGCTGCCGTCGCGGCGCTGGTTATCCGCCAGGATGCTGCGGATGATGTGCAGGTACTGGCCGGGAAAGTTCTGATGGACGAACAGGAATTTCAAACGGTTTCCAATCCCCTCGCCGGTTCAGCGCCGGGGCCGTGGCGCGCGTCGCGCTTTCGGCGTCAGCGTCACCAGGATCGCCTCCAGCGGCGCCAGCTCCGCCGCCTCGCAGGTCTCGTCGTTGCCGACCGGGCCGGCCGCGCCGCCGCCGAGGAAGGTCGCGGCGCAGGTGATGTCGTACTGCTCCGCCGCCTCGCCGGTCAGCCGCACGCGCAGGCCGAGCAACGGCAGCGCCATCCCGCGCGAGCCGCAATACTGGCCGGCCTCGACCCAGGGGGACAGCCAGCCGCGGCCGAGCACCGCCTGGTAGGACAGCTCGGTTGCGTCCACGCCCTCCGGTGCGGCGATCGCAAAGCCCTCGATCCAGTTCTGGCTGCCGCGCTCGCCCAGCCAGCTGCCGAATTTGGCGCCGACGTCGCCGCGGGTCTGGATGTGCGCCAGCATGTCCATCCGCTCGCGCGGGGTGGGGGCGGCGGGCGACGCGGCGGCGGCCACCGGCGCGCCGGAATCGCCCAGCAATTGCCGGACCTCGAGTTTCGGCGGCGACTCGGTCTGGCCGGGAAGCTGGTAGATCGTCACCAGCACCTGCGCCGGGCCGCGGCGGACCCGCACCAGCGTCGCGTCGCCGTCCGGCCCGAGCCAGCCGTCCGGCCGGAAGCCGGCGATTTCGACATTCTGCGCGCCCAGCGGCGGCGGCGAAATCCGCACCCCCGGGAGCCCGCCGGTCCGGCTGGTCGCCGGGTTGGTTTCATAGAGGATGCAAAACAGCCCGGCGGGGAGCGCCATCATGTGGCCGGTGACCTTCAGCTCTTTCATCACGTCGCCGCTGGCCGGCGCGCCGCTCGCGGTCGCGCCATCGGCGATTTTGGCGGCGTCCGGCGCCTTGCCCGCCGTAACGTTCCCCGGCGCCTCTGCCTCGCCGGGGCGGGTCGCGTGCTTCACATTCGCCATCGAAAATCCTCTGCGTTCAGCCGATGCTTTGGTGGCGCCGGGCACCGCCGCGCGTTATCCCGATTCACGTCAACGTTCTGTTCGGAACAGGTGAATTACGCAAATCCGGTTGCCACGCAAGGAGCGATTCGTTGATCCGCGGCGCCGGCAGACCGAGCGGGAGCAGCCCGCCGCGGCCGGTGGCGCGGATCCGCGCCGCCTGCGCGCCGAGGTCGAAGGCGATCGCGTACAGCCCGGCGCGCCACGCCTCGCTGAGCGCGAAGCACCAGGTCTCCGGCCAGATCGACGGAAAAAACGCCAGATCCGCAGCGATTTCCTTGATGAAAGGCGTGGCGCCGCCCTCCGGGTAGGCCCCGGTGACGAAAATGCCGGCCGCCAGCAGCCGCTCATCGTCAGCGCTCGCCCCCGCGACGATGAACTCGAGCGGCAATTTCCGCGCCGCCGAATCCGCCGCGCAGGCCAACAGAACCTCGAATCCCTTGGCCGGACCGATGCCGCCGATCACGACAATTTTTAGTGCCCGGTCGGTTTTGCCGAGGCGCCGCGGCGGCGTTAACGCAACCGCGACGGTATCGTCCTCCCAGGGCGTCACCACGGGCTGAACGCCGGCAAAGTGCCGGGCGATGCGCCGCGCCGCGTCCGCGGAGGGCGTCGTCACCCGCGCCGCCGCCGCGAATTCCAGCGCCGAGCGCCGCACCAGCCGCCGGACCCCCAGCCGCTCGAACGTTTCATCGCCGTTCGCCTTCACGCAGGCGACACAGCCCGCGACATTCGGCTCCCCGCAATAGCGCGGCGGCAGCGCCGGCCCGGCCCGGGACACCAGGTTCACCCGCGGGCAAAAACTCGCATAGTCGTGGATCACGATCTCCTGCGGCACGCCGAGCGCCGCCGCCAGGCCGCGGATCGCGGCGTGGTGGCCAAGGCCGTGATGCAGGATCACGCGCTCGACGCGCTCCGCCCGCAGCAGCCGCTGCAGCGCCGGCAGCGCCGCCGGCAGCGGGAACACGAGGCTTGGATAGTCGCCGGCCGCGCCGTCCGTCAGCACCGGGTCCCAGGGAAACGGCGTTGCCTCCGGGTCGGCGGGGGCGGCCGGCACCAGCAGCAACGGCCGCTGCCCGGCGGCCCGGATCGCCGCCATGTCCTCGGCGACGCGGCGGGCCACCCCGCCGCCGTGGTTGTGGGAGATCAGCAGCACGGCGGATGCCGCCCGGCCGGCGGCGAAGCGCGCGAGGTCCAGCCGCCGGCGCGCCGGCGCTAGCGGATCGCGGGCGACGAATTTGCCGATCATCGCGTCGTAGCCCGGGTGCAGCCGGTTCAGGATGGCGGCGTTGCGCCGGTTCAGCGCCTGCCCGGCGGCGCGGAACGACACGCTGCCCCGATGCGCCACGAACGCGCCGGTCGCCGCAACGTGCCGCCAGCCCAGGGCGCCTGCCCGCAGGCACCAATCCACCTCCTCGCCGTAGCCCTGCGCAAATACGTTGTCCCGGAACAGGCCGGTCGCGGCCAGACAGTCGTGCCGCAGAAACAGGCAGAAGCCGATACCGGTCGGGATCGGCACGGCACCCTGGCCATTCGCGGCCAGCGCCAGCCGGTTCAGCCGGATGGTCGCCGCCAGGTCCGGCGCCGGGTTGCCGCCGGCCACGTCCGGATAGCTGCAGATCGTCGCCTCGTTGGACAGCGGCGTCACGCTGCCGATCTCCGGCCGGGCATAGGCGACCGCCCGCAGCGTGCCGATCGCGCCCGGCGGGAGCAGCGTGTCGCTGTTCAGCAGCAGCACGTCGCGCTTGTCCGCCGCCGCAATCCCGGCATTGGCCGCCGCCGGAAAGCCGCGGTTATCGGCATGCCGGATCAGCTCGATCCGCCCGGTGGCCGCCAGACCGTCCAGCCATTGCGCCAGCGCCGGCTCCGGCGTCGCGTCGTCCACAACGATGATCCTGGTCCGCGCCGGCACGGCGGCGAACAGCGAGTCGAGGCAGGCGCTGGTGACCGCGAGGTCGCGATAGGCCGGCACCACCACCGCAAGCGTCCGCCGCGCCGGCAGCCTGGTCACCCGCCGCCCCAGCCGGGCGGCCGGCACCGGCGCGATGCCGGCTTCCGCCCCGGGGTCGATCGGGCTGCCCAGCAGCGCCCGGCCGTCGCCGCCGCGCAACCGGAACGGCGGGGCGAGGCCGGCCAGCGCCGCCGCGGGGAGTAAAAATTCGTGGCGGCGCAGGAACGGCGCGTCCTGATCCGCCGGCGGCACCGCGCCCGTGAACGTCACCGCGCGTTCCCGACCATCGGCGTCGGTCAGGGTCAGCGCCGGCGGCGCGGCGGGCGCTGCCGGCCGGCTCGCCCAGCCGCGCAGGCCCTCCGGTCCCGCCGCCACCAAGCCCTCGACCCGCCGTAGCGCCGCGAGGTCCAGCGGGCTGCCGAGCAAGGGTTCGCCATCGGCGGTGATCGCGAGCCTTGCCCCATC
>Ga0116230_10002665_pt1 | contig 17205 bp, 12 predicted proteins | sample S1TSphfallax_3_FD_88678 | JGI IMG/M metagenome (GOLD analysis project Ga0116230, IMG submission 88678) | Host-associated microbial communities from peat moss isolated from Minnesota, USA - S1T2_Fd - Sphagnum fallax MG | ecosystem: Host-associated > Plants > Peat moss > Unclassified | place...
CATAATGGCGCGGTGATCACATTGCTCGCCGTAACGGGGCATGACGCACCGGCAATCCTATAAGGATATTTTCGCGATCACCTGCATCAAGACCGTCGCGGTGTTTGTGGTGATCGGCGTCTATTACGCGACGGGGGTGGTGTGAGATGTGCTACTCAATAGCCTCTCACCCCTAAGGAGGCGGCATAGCCGCTGTCTTGAAAGGGCTGGGTTGAAGCATTTAATTCGATGAGCAACGCGCTGTCGCCGTTATTGGCGTTTTTGCAAAACGATCTTTTTGAGATCACCATTCAATTTACTTCTGCGGAGATCATCCCTATTTTGGAAAGGTAGCTGTTTCATTATCCCTTCAATTTTGTTCCAAACTTTCATAGTTGCTGCGTCAGTTTTTGACATAAAATCGATAATGGTTTGGCAGTGAGTATCAATTTTTCTGTTTTTAACGTCAGGCACTCGCGCTCCTAACAGGTAGTATTTCACTGCCATAAGCGTGTGCCACTTAAGGGTATTAAAAATTGGATCTATCCTCTGATTCGAGAGGTGTAATTTAAGCCGGTAATAAGAGAAAGCTGCAGCGAAGAAAATTTCTTCTCGATTTTGCTTATTAAAAACAGAATCGCTAAGCTCTTCAACCAACTGACCTGGATAGCGAGCTGAAAGATCGGGTCTATCAAAAAACATAGCTCCGCAACAACGGGCAAGCTCTTTGATATTGAAAATACGAATAGCCTTCAGGCCCTGATTGCTGAACTGATTGGGGCGTCTTTCAAAATAAAGGGTCTGATCGTTATCCTCGCATCTCACCTTGAAGTATTTTTCAATTCCTTTGACACAATCCAGACGCGCCAAAAACTGATGATCTTCAATCTTATTTTGACTGTTCGTTGACTCGACGATTTCGTCAACGATGTCTTGATCGGCGGTCTCGATGATTTTAACCATCAAAGTTGCATCGGGGCTCATTTCATCGATGGCGTCAAAAAGTACATTTGACGTTTGGCAGCCGTTCACGACTTGATAATTAGCGATGAACATCTCATTACTTTGAAGCCTTACGTCTGGCGAGATGATGGTTATGCCATTGTTTAAAATGCCAAACCGTTTGGTGCTATTTGCTGAGACTAACGAATTGCGCATCGCAGTGTTTATAGAGCTATCTTTAAACGCGATGAAATCCCGCACATTCTCATCAAAAATTGATCTACGAAGATTACCTTGTTGATCTCTTAATACCGCTGCCGCAAAGTTCTTGGCGGAAACCGTAACTACGTAGCTTTCCTCAATGCCATCACTTTTTGGAAACGAAGCTGAACCAATAATTGTAAATTTGGCTTCGTATGCACCTACCCTACCAAGATACATTTCTACAAGGCGATCACGCCCAAAGAGAGATACCGAAGCCTGAGCGAATAAACCTGTACTTTCGAGCTGTCTTAGAAAGGCTTTTTTTGCCGCATCAATTTCTTTCGGAATCGTCTCGTCCGCAGATGAGGTGTAGACTGCAATAAAGGAAGGCTTGCCGCCCTTTACTTTACCCAGATTGCTTATAACGATGTCGAATATTTTTTTCTTCTCTGCGAGCTCGTCACACATCGAATGCGCGGGTTTGGCAGACGTAAAATCGAGAACAGCGGATTCAAATGTGTTCAGTTTCGCTTTATCCCAATGCTCAGAAACCGTACTCTGCAATGCAACTAATTTTACGTCGTTGTCAGATTTTTTTGCTCGAAAGATATTCTCCGCCTCTTCCAGAGTTGTGATGCATTTGTCGTTAATGAAGACGAGAAAAGCATCAATACCTGGTTCGTCGCCGTCAAATACGAGGGTTTCAGGCTCTAACTCGTCGAAGGAATAAATCCCCGCCAAAGTGAATGCGGTAAAGCTTTCAAAGAGCTTACTTTCTTCGAAGGTTAACTCGTGGAGCTCTTTGAAAGCTGCTAAATGTGATTCAAGTACGCGATGCAAAGTGTTTCTCCTAAAATTATTTAGATCTTTTTTTGAAAGCCCGTGTCCCGCCCTTCCCTGCCATGCTGCGCCCCGCCGGACGTGGCCCGGCTTCGCCGCCGCCGAAATTATGCGGCCCCATTTCGCTATCGGTCGGCTTATGCGGGCGGCTGGCAGGCACATTCGCCGCCGAACCATATTTGCGTTGGCCTGCGAAAGCGCCCGCTTGATCTTCGACATCGCGCTGGCTGGCGAGCGGGTCGTCGCCGATCGCCAGTTCCACGGCCTGTAGGCGTTTCAACTCGTCGCGCAGGCGCGCGGCCGTCTCGAACTCCAGGTTCGCCGCGGCCTCGCGCATCTTCTTTTCGAGATCGGCGACGGTTGCCTTGAAGTTATGACCGATCAGCGCGTCGGCCTCGGCGAAGCCCGCATCGACCGTCACATGATCCTGCTCATAGACCGAGCCCAGAATATCCTGAATGTCGCGCTTGATGGTGGCGGGCGTGATGCCATGCGCGACATTATAGGCATGTTGCTTTTCGCGCCGCCTGTTGGTCTCGGCTATGGCGCGCTGCATCGAGCCCGTCTCATGATCGGCGTAAAGGATCACCTTGCCATCGACGTTTCTCGCCGCGCGGCCGATCGTCTGCACGAGCGACGTCTCGCTGCGCAGAAAGCCTTCCTTGTCGGCATCGAGAATGGCGACAAGCCCGCATTCGGGAATGTCGAGGCCCTCGCGCAACAGGTTGATGCCGACAAGCACATCGAAGGCGCCAAGCCGCAGGTCGCGCAGGATCTCGATGCGTTCGATCGTGTCGATGTCGGAGTGCATGTAGCGCACGCGAATGCCGTGCTCGTGCAAATATTCGGTGAGATCCTCCGCCATGCGTTTGGTCAGCACGGTGACGAGGCTGCGGTAGCCTTTCTTCGCCGTGAGACCGACTTCATCCAAAAGATCATCGACTTGCGTTCGTACGGGCCTGATTTCGACCGGCGGATCGATGAGGCCCGTCGGGCGGATGACCTGCTCGACGAAGACGCCGCCGGTGCGGTCCATTTCCCAATGGCCGGGTGTCGCGGAGACATGGATCGTCTGCGGCCGCATCGCTTCCCATTCCTCGAAGCGCAAAGGCCGGTTGTCGAGGCAGGAGGGCAGGCGGAAGCCATATTCGGCAAGGGTCGCCTTGCGCCGGAAGTCGCCGCGATACATGCCGCCGATCTGCGGCACGGTGACATGCGATTCGTCGGTAAAGACAAGCGCGTTATCGGGCAGATATTCGAAGAGCGTCGGCGGCGGCTCACCCGGTTTACGGCCGGTGAGATAGCGCGAATAATTCTCGATGCCAGCGCAAGAGCCTGTGGCTTCCAGCATTTCGAGATCGAAGATTGTGCGCTGTTCGAGGCGCTGGGCTTCGAGCAGGCGGTTCGCCGCGTTCAACTCATCGAGGCGCTGACGCAGCTCGGCCTTGATGCCCTTGATCGATTGCAGCAGCGTCGGGCGCGGCGTCACATAATGCGAATTCGCGTAGACTTTGACGAATGCGAGATCCTGTACTTTCTTGCCGGTCAAAGGATCGAATTCGACGATGCTCTCGATCTCGTCGCCGAAGAAAGAAATGCGCCAGGCGCGGTCTTCGTAATGCGCCGGGAAAAGCTCGATCGTATCGCCGCGCACGCGAAACACGCCGCGCGAAAAATCGCCCGCCGAGCGCTTATATTGAAGCGCCACGAGATCGGCGATGAGCTGGCGCTGATCGATCTTTTCGCCGGCCTTCACGGTGAAGGTCATTGCCGTGTAGGTTTCGACCGAGCCGATACCATAGATGCACGAGACGGACGCCACGATGATCACATCGTCGCGTTCGAGCAGCGCCCGTGTCGCCGCATGGCGCATGCGGTCGATCTGTTCGTTGATCGATGATTCCTTCTCGATATAGGTGTCGGTGCGCGGCACATAGGCTTCCGGCTGATAATAATCGTAATAAGACACGAAATATTCGACAGCGTTGTCCGGGAAAAAGCTTTTGAACTCGCCATAAAGCTGCGCCGCGAGCGTCTTGTTGGGCGCGAGCACGAGCGCCGGGCGGTTGGTGCGCGCGATCACCTGCGCCATGGTGAATGTCTTGCCGGAGCCAGTGACGCCGAGCAAAACTTGATCGCGTTCCTGCGCCTCGATGCCCGCGACAAGCTCGTCGATCGCGGCGGGCTGATCGCCCTTGGGCTCATATTCGGAGACGATCTTGAAGGCGAGACCGCCTTCGCTTTTATCGGGGCGCTCCGGGCGGTGCGGCGTCCAAGGCTTTTTTTCGCGCAGGTTCGGATCGCCTTGTTCGAGCAGATCCTTCAAGGATTCGACGGTCGCCGCGGCGCCCGTCATGCCTGGCGGATGCGAGACCGGGCGGCGCGCCGGCGCGGCTGCGTCGCCTGTGTCCGGCTCCGCGCTGCCATAGCCGAGCGCCTTGGCCAATTGCGCGTCGATGCGCGACACAGGCCCGGCGTCATAGACTGCTTGCGGACCTTCTTCGAGGCCAGGGCGTTTCTCGTTCAAAGCCGGATTGAGCAGCGCGGCGAGATGTTCGCCGAGCGGCTTGACATCGGGTTTCGAGGCTTTTGAGCGCGGGGTCTTTGATGCGGCCGTTTTGGATGCGGGCTTTGCGGGTGATTTAGGGGCTTTCGGCATGGACGTAATATGGGATGAAACAGACAGTTATAAAAGCCTTTCGTCGCAGCCAATCCGCGTTGCCTTGAACCATAAGTGTGCATACAATAAGTGCATACTTATAAAATAGCTGCGATAGATGAAGTTCGAGTGGGATGAAATCAAACGCGCCGAAACGCTTAAGGCGCGGCATCTCGATTTTTCCGATGCCGATTTGTTTTTCGATGGTCGACCGGTCGTGCATATCCCATCGATCCGCAAGGGCGAGGAGCGATGGAAAACAATTGCGATGATCGAAGGATCATTTTTCACTTTGGTTTGGATGTGGCGGCCGGACGTTGTCCGGGTCATTTCGATGAGGAGGGCGCATGAAGACGAAGAACGAGCGCATCATGCAAACCACAGATAGGGATGTGAAGGACCGCCGTTCGCGTGGCGAGAGCGGAAGCGATTGGCAAAAAGCAGCCAGCAAAACCGTGCCTGACGGACATGATCCCGACGATGCGATTGAGCCCTTTTCTATCGATTGGGTAACGACAGAGTTGCCCCAGCCCTTACGTAAGGCGCATATAACTTTACGGTTAGACGCCGATGTGCATGAGTGGTTTCGCGCGCAAGGACGCGGCTATCAAACTAAAATCAACGCCATTTTGCGGAGCTATTTCGAGCAGCATCGGCGCTAGGCGTAAACCGCCGATCTCATCACTTTTGCTTGCCCGAGATTGAGTTCGTTCAGATGTGCGAACCGCAATAAAACCCAGGCACGATGGGCTTACTCCCTCAATCCGAGAAAAAACGTGCTATGGGATGATCGCCTATCATTATTGCTAATAGACTTGAGGCCATCAAAGCCCATCAAAGACGACGCCGATCAACAGAACCGCATAGGCCGCGGCCATCACCCAGAAGCGATGCGGCGCGATGTAATGTCCAACGAATGGAATACGCACATAAAGGCTCGCGATCGCGAGCGCCGCGAGGATCAAGGAGATGATGAACACCGGAAAGGTCGGCGGCGTGAGGCGTCTGCGCATGAAAATCAGCTCATCTTATTGAGGCCGTCAGGCGGGTTTCGTCCCGGCAAACAGCCTGTAGAAAAACCCAGTTGCGCAGCCTGTTGCCATATCCGAGGGCAGGTTTTCAAGCTGGCTATATCCGGGTGCTTGCATGATCACGGCATAGAGCAGCGCGACGAGGCACCCGCAAAACGTAACCGGGAACCATCCTTGGGCCTTGCGCGATTTTATGTTCACCGGCCTTCCGCCGTTCCTCGGCCAGGGCGGCTGCGAACTTTGAAACGGCGGCGGAGATCTCCGTTTCAGCCGATGCCGCAGGCACTGCCGCAACGGGCGGGGCGGCAGATGCCCCAAGGGGACGGCTTTGAGGCAAATGAGACAGATTTCGTCTGCCGAAAGGTTGGGCGGGCGCCGGGCATGAGCAAAAAAGCTAGCCGCATTGATCTAACAAAGTTTTGATGAGAGGGTCTGACTTGAGCAGACGAGCCCCCATCGGCCTTTCCTGAGAGTTTTGTATCGTCTCCTGGAAACTTTTGCCTGCTTATGGTAAGTCGAGTTGGCGCGAGCTACCTTGCAGGCTTGCCCTATCGTCTCGCGGTTTGTGCCGGATGACAGAGGTTCCCGCTTGGATGAGGATCTTCGCATCGTCGTTGTCGATATCAATCCTCTTCGCGCCTCCATCCTTGAGGATGGTCTGCGGGAAGCGGGGCACGCCGATATCGTTCATATCGATGACACATCCGATCTTCTAAACCGCCTTAATGCGGCGACTCCCGATGTCATCATCCTGGACCTCGAAAGCCCGAGCCGCGACGTGCTCGAACAAATGTGCGAAGTCAGCCGGACCATGGCGCGGCCGATCGCCATGTTCGTCGATCGTTCGGACACGTCGATGATCGACGCAGCGATCGACGCTGGTGTTTCAGCTTATATCGTCGACGGTTTACGCAAGGACCGTATTAAACCGATCATCGATATTACGATCCGGCGGTTTAAGACCTTTACAAAGCTAAAGGATGAACTCGAGTCTGCCAAATTGCAATTGGAGGACCGGAAGGCGATCGATCGCGCCAAAGGCATGGTGATGAAAGCGAAGGCCCTCAGCGAGGATGAAGCTTACGCACTCATGCGCAAAGCTGCGATGAACGGGAACAAAAGAATCGGAGATGTGGCACGCTCGATCATCACTTCGGCGGATCTCCTGCTATGAAGGTTTTGCGCATAGGCTATATTCCGCTTGTTGATTCAGCGCTCCTCCATGTCGCGCGGGCCTATGACTTTGCCAAGGCCGAGGGCATCGAGCTCGATCTCGTGCGAGAAACCTCCTGGGCCAATATTCGCGATAAACTGAGCATCGGCTTTTTCGATGCCGCGCATATATTGGCGCCGTCGGCCATAGCGGCCTGCCTCGGGCTTGGATCTGCCGAATTGCCGCTTGTCGCGCCTGTCGCGCTTGGTCTTGACGGCAACGCCATCACGCTATCGAAAGCGCTTTATTCGCAGGTTATGGAAGAGGCCAGAGCAGCTGAGGGCAGCCTCGCCAGCCCCCATGTGACGGCAAAAGGACTTGCCAAAGTTGTTGCTAAGCGGCGTTTGGCGGGCGCACCGCGTCCCATCTTCGCGCATGTCTATCCGTTTTCCAGCCATCATTATCAATTGCGGCTCTGGTTTTCGGCTGGCGGGCTCGATCCTAAACAAGACCTCGATCTTGTCGTCGTGCCGCCCCCCTTCATGGTGGAAAGCCTGACAAAAGGGTTGATCGATGGGTTTTGTGTCGGCGAACCTTGGAACAGCTTTGCCGCATCATGCGGTGCCGGTCACATCATTCATCGCAGCCGCGATATCGTCCGCAATTGCCCGGAAAAGCTTCTGGCCTTTCGCGAGGACGTTGCCATGGCGGATCCGGACTGCGTTACCGCTTTGTCTCGAGCGATCCGCCGTGCCGCGGCTTGGGCGATAGAAGAAGATCATATCGAGGATCTTGCCTATCTTCTGTCGCATGATGCGGGCCTCGATGTGCCAATCGAACTTCTTTGCACGATCCTCGACCCAAAACGCGAGCCAGAGCTCAAGACAGCGAAACCGCGGCTCGATCCGGCATCGACCGTCGCTTATCCCGGCCAAGCCGACTGGCTCCATGCGCAGATGCGCGGGGCGGGACAAATCGGCGATCTGCCAGCGGTCAAGGCACGGGCCGCCTACAGGCCGGATCTCGCAGGAGATTCGATCTCGGAAATACCGGCTGATTTGGAGATCGAGGTGCTGGGTCCGGCAGCAGTCGTCTAAACGGCGGGCTAAAACCCTTCGCGTTGACGCGACCTATGCCACCGCGGTATAGAATATCGGTTGACGTCTAAGTCCAACGAGGGGCTTAGCGCTCCGCGATGCCGCGCTTTTCACCCCCGACAATTCGTCAGAGTGGCAGCGGCATTTGACGATTTCCGGTCTCTTTGCACAAAATGAAGTCGGGCAAGGTCTGTCCGTCATCGTGCTTTCGCTGAATGGATGTCTTGAAAAACGAAGCATCACCCCGAGCTTCAAGGACTCGACGATGAGCACGGCCCCGCGGATGCAAACGATGAAAAGCCGCATGAACGCGAAGCCAGTGGACGCGAAGCCGTCTGTCGTGGCCGTGCGTCTGCTCTTCAAAAAGCAAAACGCGCGAGGCGCGGCCCGATGAGCGAGCCTCTCGTCATCATCGGACAGGGCATGGCGGCGACAAAACTCGTCGAGGAATTGTCGGCGCGGGCGCTTGGGCGCTATTCGATTATCGTTATCGGCCAGGAACCGCATCGGGCCTATAATCGCGTGCTTCTGTCCTCTCTGCTCGCCGGTGAAGTCGCAGCGGAAGAACTCGAATTGAAACCGAGCCAATGGTGGGGCAGGCAGGGTATCACAAACATCTTCGGCCGTTGCGTGAGCGCCATCGACCCCCGCGCCAAGAAAGTGACATTGGAAAACGGCGTTTCCTTCGCTTACGAAAAGCTGGTGCTTGCGACAGGTTCGCATCCAATCATGCTACCTATTCCCGGCATGGATTTGCCAGGTGCGATGTCGTTTCGCGTGATGGCGGATGTCAATGCAATGACGAATGGCGCGCAAAAAGGCAGGCCCGCGGTCGTCATCGGCGGCGGTCTTCTTGGCATCGAGGCAGCTTATGGGCTCGCGCAAGCCGGTGTTAAGGTGACATTGATCCATCTGATGGACCGTCTGATGGAGCGCCAGCTCGACCCTTTGGCTGCGAGCCTGCTGAAAGAGCAGATCGAAATGAAAGGCGTCGAGGTTTTGCTGGGGGCGGAAACCGCGCGTATCGAAGGGACTGGAAAGGTCGAGAGTGTCTTGCTGAAGGACGGCCGTGAAATCCCCGCCGATATCGTGGTTTGCGCCATTGGCGTCCGCCCGAACGCGGATCTTGCGCGGGCGGCGGGTCTCGACGTCAACCGCGGCATTCTTGTCGGCGATGGTCTTGAGACATCCGATCCAGCGATCTTCGCACTCGGTGAATGCGCCGAACATCGCGGCGTTGCGTATGGGCTGGTGGAACCGGCCTATGAGCAGGCGCGTATCTTGGCACGCCGTCTCGCGGGCGACGCGAAGGCGGTCTATCCAGGGTCGGTGCTTGCGACTAACCTTAAAGTCTCAGGCGTCTCTGTCTTTTCGGCAGGTGACTTTTTGGGCCAAGACAAGGATACGATCGTGTTCAAGGATGAGAGCCGCGGGGTTTATAAGAAGCTCGTCGTTGACGAGGATCATCTCGCTGGAGCTGTGCTTTATGGCGATACAGCGGATGGTCTCTGGTATCTCGATCTCATGCGGAAGAAAGCCGAGGTCTCCAGCATGCGCCGCGACCTTATTTTCGGACCGCAACCAAAAGCGTGAGGGCAGACATGGAGCGTGAGGGCAGACATGGGCGGTGATTTCACGCCGGAGCAAAAACGTTATCTCGAAGGCTTCTCATCGGGCCTGCAAGTGGCGCGTGTCGGGCGCGGCCCGGCGCCAGCTGCTCCAGCCGTGCCCGCGGGGCCCGATGCGCCGCATCTCGCCGCGATGGCACGTTTCGAGGCCGCGGGTAAAAAATTAGCCGATACCGAAAAATGGAAACGCGAAGAGCATCCTTTCGATGCTTATGGGCGCTTGAAAGATCAGGCCAACGCGGATGAAGCGCCAAACCCGGCCGATAATTTCCGCTGGCGGTTTCTCGGGCTATTTTATGTTGCGCCCGCGCAAGAGTCCTATATGTGCCGTTTGCGCATCCCGAACGGTATCTTGACGCATACGCAATTCGCAGGTGTCGCCGATATCGCCGATCTTTATGCGGGCGGTTACGCGCATGTCACAACGAGGGCCAATCTGCAGATCCGCGAGGTCGCCCCGAAAAATGCGACGAATGTGCTGGAAGCCATTCTCGATATCGGGCTCTGCTCGCGAGGGGCCGGTGCCGACAATATCCGCAATGTCACCGGCGATGCCACCGCCGGTATTTGGCCGCAGGAACTGATGGACACGCGCCCTTACGCGCGGGAATGGCATTTTCATATTTTGAACAATCGCGTGCTGACGGGCCTGCCGCGCAAATTCAATGTCGCTTTCGATGGCGGCGGCGGTATCCCGACCCTTGAAGATACGAATGATATCGGCTTTCAAGCAGCCGAGGTTCTGCCCGGCGCCGAAGTCGAAGCAGGGGTTTATTTCCGGCTGATGCTCGGCGGCATTACCGGCCACAAGGATCTTGCGCGCGATACGGGGGTCGTCGTTCTGCCGAAACATGCGACGAAAGTCGCCGATGCCATCGTCAAGGTCTTTATCGATCGCGGCGACCGTACCAATCGCGCCAAAGCGCGCCTCAAATATGTGCTCGATGCTTTGGGCTTCGAAAAGTTTCTCGAACTGGTCGAAGAGAAGCTTGGCTTCAAGCTGCAGCATGTCGCCGCCGATCACATCGCGCCGCGTCCGCAGCAAAATCGGCATGCGCATGTCGGCGTCCATCCGCAAAAGCAGACGGGGCTTTTCTATATCGGTGTCGTCTTGCCGGTCGGAAAAATGACGAGCGCGCAAATGCGTGCGCTGGCGTCCATTGCGCATGATTGCGGCGATGGCGATCTGCGGCTGACGGTGTGGCAAAATTTGTTGATTTCCGGCATTCCGGAATCACGGCTGCCCGAAGTGCAGGAGCGCATCGAAAATATCGGGCTTGAATGGCGGGCGTCGAGCTTGAGGGCGGGGCTTGTCGCCTGCACCGGTTCGCGCGGGTGCCGTTTTTCGGCGGCGGATACGAAAGGCCATGCCGAGGCGATCGCCGCCTATTGCGAATCCAAAGTGACGCTCGATCAGCCGGTCAATATTCATCTGACAGGGTGTCACAATTCCTGCGCGCAGCACTATATTAGCGATATAGGTCTGATCGGCGCGCGGGTTGCTGTCAGCGAAGAAGGCGATACGGTCGATGGGTATCACATCTTCGTCGGCGGCGGCTTCAGTTCGGAGGGTACCATTGGCCGCGAGATCTTTCACGATGTCAAAGCCGAGGATGTACCGCAAACCGTCGAACGGCTGTTGAAAGCCTATCTCAAGCATCGTGAAAGTCCGGAGGAAAGCTTTCATGCTTTCGCGGCGGCTTGCGATGTCGCTGTGCTCAAACGTTTCGCGATGAAGATCACCCTATGAACGCACCGGCGACCATTCCACCGCTCATTCCTGAGAACGCGCCTTTCTCCGAAGAGCAGCGTGCCTGGCTCAATGGGTTCTTCGCTGGTCTTCTGGCGCCTGAGGCACTGGCAGCGCATGGCGATCAGGCGCTTGCCATCGATGGTGAAGATGATGGCGAAGCGCCATGGCATGATCCGGCTATGCCGCTCGATGAGCGGATGAAACTTGCGGAGGGGCGGCCTTTGCGCCGCCGCCTCATGGCCGCGATGGCGCAACAGGATTGCGGGCAATGCGGCTATGAATGCGAGTCCTACGCCGATGCGATCGTCAATGGGACCGAAGAGCGGTTGAACCTTTGTGTGCCGGGTGAAAAGCCGACTTTGCGCCTGTTGAAAGTGCTCGTCGCTGAGAAGGATGCCGCGCCTGCTGCTGAAGCGTCGGCTCACGAAGCCGTACCCGAATCCCAGCACGCATCGGAAGATGCCGCGCCGGGGGTCTATAGCCGCGCGAAACCGGCTACGATCAGCTTCGCGGCGCGGCGGCGCCTCAACAAGGAGGATTCCGAAAAGGCGACCTACCATATCGACTTCGATCTCTCGGGTAGCGGTCTGACTTATTCCATCGGCGACAGCCTTGGCGTCTTTCCGCAAAACGATCCGAATCTCGTCGATGATATTATGAGGGTGATCGCAGCTGATCCCGGGACGATGATCGGTGACAAGAGCTTGCGCGATCATCTCATCAACGATGTGGCGCTTGGGTCGCCGCCCGACCGGTTTTTCGAGTTCATCTCCCACATGACAGGCGGAGAACGCCGGAAGAAAGCAAAGCTTCTGGCCGCCGGCGAAGATCCCGATGGCGACGCGGCAACGCTTGACGTTCTGGCCGCGCTCGAAAAATTTCCAGGTCTGCGGCCGGACCCCGAGGCTTTTGTCGAGGCGCTCGATACTTTGCAGCCGCGGCTATATTCGATTTCGTCCTCGCCGCTTGTGAAAGCGAATCATCTGTCGCTGACCGTCGATCATGTGCGCTATGTGATCGGCAATCGCATCCGGCGCGGAGTTGCCTCGTCCTGGCTAGCCGAGGCCTTGCCGCCCGCGACGAAGCTCAAAGCCTATATTCAGAAGGCGCATCATTTCGGATTGCCGGACAATGGCGATGTTCCGATTATCATGGTTGGCCCCGGCACTGGCGTCGCCCCGTTCCGTGCCTTCCTGCAGGAGCGCCGTGAGACAAAGGCCACGGGCGGCGCCTGGCTTTTCTTCGGGCATCAGCGCCGGGCCGCCGATTTCTTCTACGAAGAAGAATTCGATGCGCATCTGAAAGATGGGTCTCTCACCAAATTATCCCTGGCTTGGTCGCGCGACGGCGACACGAAAACCTATGTCCAGGACAAGATGCGTATGGAGAGCGAAGAACTTTACGCGTGGATCGCGCGCGGTGCGCATTTCTATATCTGCGGCGATGCCAAGCGCATGGCTGGCGATGTCGAACGCGCCCTGACCGATATTATCGCCAAACACGGCGATCAAACGGAAACCGCGGCCAAGGCCTTTATCGCGAGCATGAAAAAGACAGGGCGCTATCAGACGGATGTCTATTGATGGCTGAACCATCCGCCGTCCGCACAACCTGTCCTTATTGCGGTGTCGGTTGCGGCGTGCTCGCGACGCCCGACGGCAAGGGCGGTGCGTCGGTCGCGGGCGATCCTGAGCATCCGGCGAATTTCGGACGTTTATGTTCCAAAGGTTCGGCGCTGGGCGAGACGCTCGATCTCGGCACGCGGCTTCTGCATCCGATGATCGGCGGCACGAAAGTTAGCTGGGATGAGGCGCTCGATCATATCGCAGGCGGGTTCAAGCGGATCATCGCGGCCGATGGACCCGATGCCGTCGCCTTTTACCTGTCCGGGCAATTGCTGAGCGAAGATTATTATATCGCCAATAAGCTGATGAAAGGCTTCATCGGCTCGGCCAATGTCGATACGAATTCGCGCCTCTGTATGTCGTCTTCCGTTACGGGACATAAGCGCGCCTTCGGATCGGATACGGTGCCTGGCTGCTATGCCGATCTCGACGAGGCCGATCTTTTCGTTCTCGTCGGCTCCAACGCGGCTTGGTGCCATCCCATCCTGTATCAACGCATGGTCGCGGCGCAGGAAAGCCGGGGCGCGAAGCTCATCAATATCGATCCGCGCGGGACGGCGACCTCCGAGACCGCCTTTTTGCAGCTCTCCTTGGCGCAGGGGCAGGATGGCACCCTTTTCAGTGGCTTGCTCGTCCATCTCGCAGATAACAACTATCTCGATCGGGCTTTTATCGCGGCGCATACGGAGGGCTTCGAGGCGGCGCTCGCTTGCGCGCGCGCGATCGCGCCAAACCTGGACGCGGTCGCGGCGTGCACGTCCTTGCCCGTCGAACACATCCGCCAATTTTATGAGCTCTGGGCGACGACCGAACGCGTCGTGACCTTCTACAGCCAAGGCGTCAATCAATCCGCGCAAGGCACCGATAAGGTCGTTGCAATTCTGAATTGTCATCTTGCAACGGGGCGCATCGGACGCCCCGGCATGGGGCCTTTTTCTTTAACAGGACAACCCAATGCGATGGGCGGCCGCGAGGTCGGCGGGCTCGCCAATCAGCTTGCCGCGCATATGGGTTTTTCGCCGCGAGATATCGATCTCGTGCAGCGGTTTTGGCATGCGCCGCATATGGCGACGCATGAGGGCTTGAAAGCGGTCGATCTTTTTCAGGCGATCGAACAGGGAAAGGTCAAAGCTCTGTGGATCATGGGCACCAATCCGGCGGTGAGCCTGCCCAATGCCGATGCCGTCGTGCGCGCGCTGGGTAAACTCGATCTTTGTGTCATTTCCGAAAACGTGCTGTCGAACGATACGGTCCGCGCCTCGAATGGTGTGCTTTTGCCGGCAAGTGCCTGGGGCGAAAAGGACGGGACAGTCACCAATTCCGAGCGGCGTATTTCGCGGCAGCGGACGTTTTTATCGCCCGCGGGCGAAGCCAAGCCCGATTGGTGGGCCGTCAGCCAAATCGCTCAAAGGCTAGGGTTTCCGGGGTTCGATTATCCCGATGCCGCCGCGATCTTCGCCGAACATGCGGCGCTTTCCGCTTTTGAGAATCATGGCGCGCGCGATTTCGATCTAGGCGGTCTCGCGCATCTCTCGACCGAGGATTATAATAAGATGCTTCCGGTGCAATGGCCTTGCCCGGAACGAAGCACGGTCGGCCGCCAAAGGCTCTTTTCCGACGGGAAATTCTTCACGCCGTCCGGCAAAGCGCAGTTCCAAGAAATCGCATCGCCGCGATTGGCGGATCTGCCTTCACCCGAGTGGCCTTTGCTGCTCAACACGGGGCGTGTGCGCGACCAATGGCACACGATGACGCGCACGGGCCTTTCGCTGCGCTTGGCTTCGCATATCAGCGAGCCTTTCATCGCGGTGCATCCGCTCGATGCGGAGCGCATCAGCCTCGCTCATGGCGGGTTAGCCGAAGTCAAAAACGATTATGGCCGCGCGCTGTTGCGCGTATCTGTCACCCCTTCGCAGCCGCAAGGTTCGGTCTTCGCGCCGATCCATTGGAATGATGAAACGGCGGGCGCCGCGCGCATAGGCAGCCTCGTTCACCCGGTGGTGGATCGCTGGTCGGGACAGCCCGACGCCAAGGCGACGCCGGTCGCGGTGCGGCCCTGCGCCATGGCGCGCATGGGCTTTATCCTGGCACGCCACCGGTTCGCTTTGCCGGGCGATACATATTGGGCTTGGCAGGCGGTCGAGGGCGGCTTCGCCGCGCTCGTCGAAACCAATATGCCGGATGCTGCCTTTCAGGATCTGTTGCGCGCGCAGGGAAACGCGGAAGAATTATCCCTGAGCGATCATCAACGGGGTATTTTCCGGATCGCATATATCAGCGGCAAAAGACTGGCGTCCGTTCTTTTTCTGGAGCCGCCGCCAGATCAACCGCGCTGGACGATCGTGCAAAAGGCTTTCGCCGCCGCCGAACTGGATTCCATAACCCGGAAGTTTCTTCTCTCCGGCCGGAGCCTGGATGGCGCGGTCGATGAAGGCCCAACGGTTTGTGCTTGTTTCGGTGTCCCGCGCGACCGCATCTTGCATACGATCCGGGATGGCGCTTCAGGTCTCGCGCCCCTCCAATCCAAATTGAAGGCGGGGACGAATTGCGGCTCCTGCATTCCTGAATTGAAGCGGCTGCTCGCGGCGCAAGAGGCTCTCGCGCTTGCCTTGACTTGATCGAGATCACGCGGAGATGGGGAAAGCGGTCTTCGCTTTGATATTCTCCAAGGCAAAATGCGATGTGACATTTCTCAAGGGAAACAGCGTGATAAGCTTTTTATAAAAATCGTCGAAGGCCGTTGTGCCGGAAACCACGACGCGCAGGATGTAATCGATATCCCCCGCGACGCGATAAAAATCCATCACTTCATTCATCTCCGTGACAGCATCCGCGAAACTTTGAAGCGAATCCGCTGTATGATCGCCGACTTTGACCGACACGAACACCGTCATCCCGAGACCGAGCTTGATCGGATCGAGCACCGCGATGCGGCGCCTGATGATCCCATTGGCTTCGAGTTTTTGCAGCCGCTTCCAGCAAGGGGTTTGGGATAATCCGACCTCCGCCGCTATTTCCGCGATAGAAAGCGACGCGTCTTCTTGGACAAGCCGCAGGATGCGCCGATCGATTTGATCCAATAATTTTGCATCGCTCATATGTGCCCCAGGCAGATCAGATTTTATTTGTATATAATATCTATAGACTAAAAATATTTATCTGCAAAGGGCGGATCGCGGACGCGAAAGAGCTATGGGGAAGATGGTTTTTGCGACCTCCCCGTCTCCTCCGGGCATGAAGAGACGGGGACCAGATCAGGGCCTTGGCGGCAAGACTTTTACCGCACAATCACATTTTTGAACTGCCAGGGATCGTCCATGTCGAGATCCTCTTGGAACAGGACATTGCGGCCGGCCAGGGGCGTCCAATCCGTATATTGGCCGATGATGGGACCAAGATAGGGGCTCTGGACTTCGAGACAGCGGCGGAAATCCACTTCGTCGGCTTCGACGATCCCGGCATTGGGATTTTCGAGCGCCCAGACCATTCCCGCGAGAACGGCCGATGTTACCTGAAGGCCGGTGGCGTTTTGATAGGGCGCGATGCGGCGGGTTTCTTCCACGGAAAGCTGCGATCCATACCAATAGGCGTTCTTCTTATGCCCATAGAGCAGGACGCCCAATTCATCGATGCCATCCAAAATCTCGTTCTCGTCGAGGATGTGAAATTTCGCCTGCGGCTGCCATTGCGCGCCGCCCATTTCATGCAAGGAGAGCACGGCGTCATCGGCTGGATGATAGGCATAGTGGCAGGTTGGCCGGTAGACGACGTCATCGCCATCGAGCAGCGTGAAATAATCGGCGATCGAGATGGCTTCATTATGCGTGACGAGAAACCCATGCTGCGCTTTGGCCGTCGGCGTCCATGAGCGCACCTTCGTGCCTGCGCCAGGGCGCATGAGATAGATCGCGCAATCTGGGCCGAAATCGTGACGCTTGCCTTCCGGGGGCATTGATTTTTCGTGCGTGCCCCAGCCAAGTTCGGCAGGCTGGAGACCTTCTGAAATAAAGCCTTCGACCGACCATGTATTGACGAAGACGCCTTGCGGCTTCGGTGACAGAGCGCGTTGCGTGTCGCGTTCGGCGATATGGATGCCTTTGACGCCGACCTTTTGCATGAGCGCGGCCCATTCGTCGCTATTGCCGGGATCGCCAGCCTCAATGCCGCAATCGGCGGCGACATTGAGCAAAGCCTGTTTGACGAACCAGGAGACCACGCCAGGATTGGCGCCGCAGCAAGAAACTGCCGTAGGTCCTCCGCCAAGTGCATCGCGAAGATCAAGGACCGCCTCCCG
>Ga0116230_10002666_pt1 | contig 17203 bp, 9 predicted proteins | sample S1TSphfallax_3_FD_88678 | JGI IMG/M metagenome (GOLD analysis project Ga0116230, IMG submission 88678) | Host-associated microbial communities from peat moss isolated from Minnesota, USA - S1T2_Fd - Sphagnum fallax MG | ecosystem: Host-associated > Plants > Peat moss > Unclassified | place: USA...
ATTTAATTAAAGAAAAAACGTTCATTCATGTAATTTTCTATGGTGAGTGGTGCAAGAGGTGGGTTGAAAATAAATTGTGAATGCCAATTTTACATGGATTGTAGTCAAATCCTTCTTATGTTAAATCCATTATCAAACACCCAAATCCAAGTTCTTACATGTAGTTTCATTCACAATAAATTGCCACACTTTCTTTAGGCATGTATTTGATCACATGTCTCATCTATGGGAATAGTGATTGGCTAGTACTTCCCCATAAGGCTCCCATACCCATTCCCCAATAATCAAGGAGGCAAGCCATCCAACCATTTCTCAAGAACAATGTTTGCATTTGAAAGTGGCATCTACCACCCAAATGCACCAACTCAAAAATCTTCAATGGATCAACACCTTTTTTTGGAGATTCACTCCATGGTCTAACATTAGAACAACTAGGTCTATCTTGGGTATTTTTTGAGCAACATATTCATTTTTATAAGAAATTTCCATAGGGGAATTCCTTTCTCAAATGTTTTTGGCTTTTATTGTCTCTTGGGTTAATAGATTTAACATTTTTTGCTTCTAGCCTTCAATGAAGGTGGTGGACCTATGAAGGCCTCACCTCTCTTTTGTCTCTTGTGTTTCACTCTCAACTTTTTTTGTTTTGTCCACTCCTCTTTCCATTTACACGACATAGCCATTGGCAGTTTTATCTTACCTTGCATTGTTGTAATGTTAAGAAGATCTTGTGGGCCCCCATCAAAATTTCAAAGTTTGCAAAGCTTCAAGCTTTTAAATTGATGGGTCCTATAAATTTCAAGTAGACATTTGCATTAAACTTGAAAATATCAATGTGATCAATGTCTTGAAAGACTTGAGTGAGGTAATGATGTTGTTTTAGTTTTATTTTTTAATTTTGGAAGTAAGATTGTAGGCGGGTTGCATCTTCTTCTCACTTTTATATTATTAATTCTCACAACATTTGTTGCAAGAAAGAACAAGTTTTCTAGGTAAGTCTCCTTTTTCTTTAACAATTATTGAAAGCAATTACTCATATTTTGTTTGCTTGAGGTCTAAAGGAAGAAGCTATGCATTCTTGTAGTCATGCAATGGGCTCTGAAAAACATGTAACCAAAGGTTGGGTTCACCCATGCCATCACTGTCCTTAAAAAGAAAATCTTTTTGATCAAAGCCCCCCAATTCCACCACTCAACTCATTTTCTAAATGTTGGTGATCATTATCACAATATAAACACATTATTAAGACAACCCAACCTTGACAAATCACAAGGAATTTTTACCTTTCTTGCACAAGTTATCAATTTTTTTGGGTTCAACCATCACCATCCTTGAATTTTTTTTTTAGTTCCTTAAAGCTCCCAAGTTCCATTTCCCAACTCAATTGTTAGCTTTCAAAAATCCTTATATCATTAAAAGTGCATTTGTAAGGCAATAAAATTTTAACAAATGATAGGCAATTTCAGCTTCTTTTGCAAAAATAATCAAATTGTTTAGTTTTGGTTTCGACAAGCTCCATCCCTAAAGCTTCACATTCGACAAGTGCAGGTTCAAGTGATGACATGTGCTCACAACTTCATGATTTTGGGGACCTTGGATGGGAAAAATGATGGATGTTTCATCCAAAAATGGCTATGCTAGTTTCTCAATGTGGATGAAAAGGATTTATCATTGATGGACAAGATATAAGAGGTTGTGAATGAGGCTTGTTGCACCCTTATGAATACAAAACTTTTTCAAGGCAACCTAGGTCACTAAAATAATAGCTTGATAGACTATTTGGGAACGAAGGCAAAATCTAATGGCACTCTAAATAATGCCCAACTAAATTCCCAATAATCACCTTTAACTTGAAGGTAATGCTAGGGAGGGATAATATTAAAACTCATAAATTGATTCATTAACTTTCTTATTATATTACAACTATTCACATAAAATTGACAAGTTCTATATGGAAAAGGAAAATATGTTCCCTAGATAGTACCTTACCTTCCCATCCAAACTACCATTCTTTAAATGAGGACTATAGTACATGGGTGGTTTTGGTAATTATTTGTTGGATAATTAATTTAATCCAAAAATTTTAATTCGACAACTACCTTTTTAATTTTGAAAATTTTGGCATATATGTAATATATCTAATAAAAATTGTTGATTTGTAAAGACATTTCATTGTGTTAATGGTTAGATGGATGTAAGGTAATTGATTTGGTTAGGTTGGTCCCTAATTCAAAAACTAGTTAGTAGCTTAAATATGTTTTTTAAAAATTTGGTAGAAAAGGCTGATTTTTTTCTAAAAGTTTTGGTAAAGTTGAAAATAATTTAATTTATGCCAAAACCACCAAGGTATTATGGTAATCATAATATGGTAGCAAGATAGTTATAACTTGTTAACTTAATTTTTTTGTGTATATAGTAATTGGTTTACTTAACCAGTAACCAATAAAGCATTTTGATTAAGGATACATTTTTTTTTATTACCTAGTTCAAAGGATAACTAGTTTATTACAAGAACTAGTAATTGAACAATTGTAGTAACCGGTTGGTTAATAAAACAACATAATTTGAACTTATGACTAGTAACTTGTTTTAATTTTTGAATTGTACTAGCTAGTGATTATTTAAGTTACAACAACATTATGAGTTGGTATAACTATGAGGATTTGAAAATAAAAAAGATTTGAATTCCTTTCCATGATTTTGTGTGTAATTCTTGGAAAAGTTTTTAGGATTTTAAAATAAAGATTGTAGGGAATTTTTTTGAACATTTTTTCCTTTTAGTTTGGAGAATGTTAGTTTGAAATTATTCTTCTTGATGCATAAGCAAGAAATAGAAATACTTCTTATGTTTTATGATGTTCAAAATTGGAACAACTTGTTGATGCAAATCAATAAACCAAAGTTATAAACTTGAAAGAAAAAAGATAAACCGCATAGGCAAAAAACACCCGTAACATTTGGCGACCACATAATTGTAACAAAAAAAATGCTTGTGCTTTATGGTTTTAATCATTTAGAAAAAAATAAAATTAGGTTTGGACATGTAATAAGTTTTAAGGGTTATCTAAGATTTTCCTTATGTCCATATTTTTGTTTTTTTTATAAGTAGTAATCAAAAATTTCTTTGGATATACATGTTGAGTTTTGATATTTTCATTAATAACATGTTGACCAAAAAAATCACATTCACATTCTTGGGAGTGCAAGAATGTCATGATTTTAGCCTTGAACTTGCGACCAAAGTAAAGGCTTGTAAAGGTGCAGGCCAAGAGTGAAGCTTGGGAGTCACATTTCATGATCCCGAGAATGTGGGAAAGTGCGAGGGAATGAACCCCCACACTCCCAAGTGAACTTCCACTTTGGAAGTTGAAGTTTCAATGGATTCCCGAATCTTAAAAAAACAATTGTAGGGGTCAAAACCCATTGAATTGAGAAGTTCCTTATATCACTGGAAAGCTCTTGGAACCTAAATGTCTAAAATGCCTTCGCATGACCCATTTGAGTTCTTGAAACATAAGTTATGGTCAAAAGAAAAGCTGGGAGTCAAATTACCAATTTGACTCTTGACCATTAAAAGTCAAGAATTGCCCCAAGTGAAAAAAAAGGCAAGGAATTAAGCTCTGCAATCCAAAACCAACAAAAAAAAACAAGCAATGAAAATCAAAGTTTATTGCGTTCAGGTGGCGTGCCACATATTGTTGGAAAGTTTTTGATAAGGGATACAACTTTGCTTTAGACCTCACCTCAATCAGAGGTCTGCACACAAAGTTATGCGCCTCCAAAGTCGTGAGAGTTACAACTTTCGAAATTTCGAGACTCCCACTTGGGAGTCCCAGGACAAAATGAAATTTGGTTGCTAGCCCTGTGGCCAAGCACAAAATATTTTATAAGAAGGAAGTGGTGACTTCCTCCAAGTCCGGGTCGTGGTGAGTCTTGTGAGTTCATGTTTGCCCATGGTGAGTCCGTGCACCAAAAGTGTTCCAATTATGCATTAACCAAGTTGTTGTTTGCTTTGTGCAAGTTCATATGAATAATGGACCTGCTAGCCAATCATCCTAGTTCCCATCCCAAAGTTTTAACATGCCCCTCTTACCTTCGAAGTGCTATGAGTTAGGGAGCATACCCTAACTCCTTTTTCTTCCATTGTTTTCACTTTGAATTTTGGGTTTCAAGAAGTTTTTCAAGGAGTTTAGGGGTGCATCAAAATTACCTTTGTATCCATAATTCCTCTTGTCGTTGTTATGCTAAATGTACATTTTCACCCACAAGTCCCAAAAACACAATATATACCATCTCCAAATTTTATCGCAAACCCTAAAAATATCGAAAGCAAGGTTGGAGCAGAATAATATTTTGAACAATTATTGTTGTAGCACCAATTCATCCTAAGGACTTTCAAGTTTTTTGAAGAATGTTTAACACCCCAAATAGAAAGAGATAAACATACAAAAATATGGACAAACATACACACTTGAAAAAAGACATAGTAGTTGCCATTTTCTTAACCATGTGTGAGAACAAAACAAACCCAAAACATGAATTGCAATAATGAATAATTTATTTCAATGAACACACTTTCGTGTACTTGAGAACCTGACCTCCTTTTTTGTTTTATATGTCGCACGTAAGCAATGTAACATTTGTTTTTCCCTCAAATCCTAGTGTTGTAACTACAACGATGCAAACAAAAGCTTGAACAAACAATGTAACATCACTAAGGTTAAATCATAGCCCAAGTGAAGTTGTGATTGACTTCTAAGGAATGTTTTAGGTTGCTACAAAAACCTATGAACTCCACACCTACATTATAGACTTCATGAACTATAAGCTTACACATATTCAAATGCAAATCCCAAGGTTACATTTCCTAAAATGTTGGTGCCAAATTTTGAAATGATTGTTTTCAATAAATCAAAATGTACTTTTGTGATTTTTAGGAATAGGCCACTTTTGAACAAAAGTCATTCACCTTTAATGTGTTTTTACCCATATAACTAGAATTTACATTTCATAATACATTGTAAAAAACTCCAGAAACAAAATTACAGTTCATTTCACCATATTTTAACACTACAAACAATTCACACAACAATATGAACATATTCATTGTAGAAGTTTATGCTTATCTGTATTACTATAAAACATGAATCAAAATACATAAAAATCCCAATGTTTTGTTGAAATGAAAATCAAACAAAATAAATTTTGTGGTAGATCAAACAGAATATGTGGTTTTCTACTACAAAGTATTTACAACTCCTCCTACTCTTCCCAAAACTGTGTGTTTAAGATGATTTTTTCATTTTTCATAACTCTCTCCTTTTGGATTGTCCCAAGTCACATCGCAATGATCAAAACCAACAAGAATTCAAAATTTAAATTAACAAAGTTCCTTCATTAATCCTTATCCTAAAACCCCTTGTTCATTCAAAATCATGTATTCATCCTACCCCCTTAATAAGGGTACCAACTTGGCTCAAAAGAATGTCACAAGCAAATTGTTGTCCACTTTATGATTTTAGCAATTTGTAAGTTTTAGAATACATTCATAGTATACCTTCAATTTTTCATTTGATGTTTGTTTGATGACTTTCAAAGCCATATACACATGTTTGTTTATTTGCACGTTTTAGTAAAGTTTGTAGAAGTTGCCTTCGAACTCAAAGATGTTATTTCATGAGCTTGTGAACATGAACATCAATAGGTGAACATGAACAAGGGAGCAAGGTCAAATCTTTTTTAGAATATTTTTCCAACATGGACATGACTTTTAAAGAATATTTTGTGACACCTAGGACAAAATATTTGGTGAAGTGGAAGAATATTGTTCCATGTGTCATTGATTCATGATATTTATGGATGAAAATGGGGATGAAAAATGACAATGGATGAAATTTTTCATGAACATTTGCAACAAGTTTTTTTTTGCAAAAAATTGAACAAAAGAAATAGGATATAAGAAATTTATGTTGTTTATTGTGAACAATTTGTCACATGAAATGCCCAAGTTATACTTGAACTAGTATTTTTTATTCTAGCTCTGTAGCATCCAACCCATATAAAATTTGAAATTACATCAAATTCAAAGGCACATAAACATGTTGATCCCTCAAAGGATATGTGCCAATTCAAATATTACATGTCCACCACAAAAAGGTATGTGACCATTAGGAACTAAGACAATATCAAGTACCCTAGGATACCTTACCACTTTAAACTCATTTTTATTTTCATTCACTCTCTCACCCCCTTGGTAACTTGCACAATGAAATGTCTTTCTTTTTCATTATACTACTAATTTACATGCAAAATACTTCAATTTGCATTATTTGCATGGGTACTTCTTAGTTGCATCTTTTGTTCCTTAATCGAGTGCTTGTAATGACAAACCTTTCTACTTTAATGGCAAAAAGAAAAGTGTCATCAATTATCACACTAAACACCTTGGAATCTATAATTGAATACACATTAATCTCAAGCATACTAAGCTTCTTGATATATTCAAATGGGAGTTTAAGGTGAAAATAGCGAAAAAACAAGGAGTTGGGGCACGTTCCTTAGCTCACAACACTTTGGGGGTAGAGGGGTGTGTTGGAGCTCCAGGATGGGACTAAGAATAATGATAAGTAATCACTCACTAACACGGACTTGCACAAAACCAAACAATAAGTTAGTTAATGCATTGGTGGAACACTTTCGGTGTTAGGACGAGCCACGGGCAAACTCGAACTCACAAGATTCACCATGGCCTGGACTTGGGGGAAACCACCCCCTTCCCCCTTATAGTATACTTTGTGACTGGCCATGGGACCAGCACCCAAATGTCATTTTGTCTTGGGACTCCCTCGAAATTCCAACAACTAGGATTCCAACAATTTTGGGGGCACATAACTTTGTCTTCAAACCTCCAATTGAGATGAGGTTTAAAGTAAAAGTTGTAGCCCTTGTTGATAACTTTCCAACGATATGTTACACACCATTTGCACGTAAGGAAATCGAGGTGATTCCTGACTTTTAGTGGTCGGGAGTCAAATTGCAAATTTGATTCTCGGCCCTTCTTTTAGCCATAACTTGTGTTTAAAATGTCCAAATGGGTTATGTGAACCCATTTTAGACATCTAAGTTGTAAGATCTTTCCGATGATATAATGAACTCTTTAATCCATTGGGTTTTGACCCCTACAATTGATCTTTGAAGATTTGGGAGTCCACCGAAACTCCAACTCCTACACTCCCGTGAGCATGCAATGTGACTCCCAAGCTTCCCTTTTGGCTCACACCATTGCAAGCCCTTGCCTTGGTCGCAAGCCAAGGCTAAGGTTATAACAATTTTTTTTTTGTAAAATGATAAAAAAATCGTTGGAATATCCAAGAAATAATACCAAGCTGGACCCCATTAGACATTTGCTCAAAGTTAGAACATGGTGAATAGAATGGAAAAGAGTAATTGACAAAACAATGGAATGGGCGGCATGGCAATGCGCAAATGCGAAGATTGACAAAAAGAGTCTTTCTATAATGAAATAAAACGTAAACATTTTCAAGGATGATATGGAGGACTATAATTTAGTAATGTTTACACATGCAATGGTTTTTTTCAAAGAATGTGCGAATTTAAAGAAGCTGATTCCAGAGCACTTTTTCGCAAGCTTATTGAACAATTTGTCAACAGAAGACTTGCTAACATTTGGGAATTTTCTATCCACAAAAATTCATGAATCCTCAATAACAATTTTAATCAACCCCATGTAGGAGAATTTGGGTTCCACAAGAATTGAAGAACAAAGTTTTAAAACAATTGGTTAATCATCGGATGATAAGGCCGACCATGATACCACAAAAATGTGTATGATAACAAAAAAAAGACGAATTAGAATGGCGCACCCCCAAGATCCTTGATGGACTCAACTGCAAGTCCAAATGTGAAGACAATGAAGGAAGAAGAAGTTGGGGTGCGCTCCTTGGTTCACAACACTTCAGGGGTAGAAGGGTGTGCTGAAGCTCCAAGATGGGACTAGGAAGAGTGACAAGTAATTCAATTATTCACACGAACTTACACAAATCAAACAATAAGTTGGTTAGTGCATTGTTGGAACATTTTTGGTGCATGAACAAACCACAAGCAACCACGGACTCACAAAACTCACCATGGCCTGAACTTGGGGGAAGCCATCACCTTCCTCCTTGTAGTATTCTTTATGCCTAGCCATGGGGCTAACACCCAAATGTCAATTTGTCCCCGAAATTCTCAAAATTGGGATTCCTACAACTTCAGAGGCCCATAACTTTGTGTGTAGACCTTTAATTGAGGTGAGGTTTGAAGCAAAGTTGTAACCCTCGTCGACAGCTTTTCAACAATATGTGGCATGCCATTTGCACACAAGGAAGTCAGGGCAATTCTTGATTTTTAATGGTCGGGAGTCAAATTGCCAATTTGATTCATGACCTTTCTTTTGGCCATAACTTGTGTTTTAATTATTCAAATGGGTCATGCACGCTCATTTTAAACATTTACGTTCTAAGAGATTTCCAATGATATAAGGAACATTTCAATCCAATGGGTTTTGACCCCTACAATTTCTCTTTGAAAATTTAAAAGTCCATCAGGACTTTAACTCCCAAAGTGGGAGTTCACTTGGGAGTGTGGAGGTTCATTCCCTCACACTCTCTCACACTCTTGAAAGCATGAAATGTGACTCCTGGGCTTCATTCTTGGCCCGCACCTTTATAAACCTTTGCTTTGGTCGTGAGCCTAAGGGAATTTACTATCCACAAAATTCATGAATCCTCGATAATAACTTTATGTAACTTCATGTAAGAGAATTTGGGTTCCACAAGAATTGAATTAAAAAAAAAAAACAATCGATTAATCATCAGATGATAGGGTCGACCATGATACCACGAAATGCGTATAATAACAAAACGATGAATTGAAAATTGAATGAAAAACCAAAATCTTATTTTTTACATTAAATCGTAATTTAATAAACGTGTGAAAATGAATATTTGTTCAAAGTATGAAATCACAAAAGGAAATATTTATTTATTGCAAAATTAAAATAAAATTATGGTTGAATTTGAGTAATTTTAAACAAATCCATAGTGACTATCGAAACAAATAATTAATAAAAACTTTAGATCAAAGTAGTAAATGATAATCAAAATCATATACATGATGTTGTGGCTATTGAGACAAATGAAACAAGTATAGGAATAATAGTTGCCAAAGGGCATGAATTAGACACATGGCATAAAAACATGAATGTAAATAAGAAATAATGTGAAACCACATAAAGCAAGAGGGCAAGTGAAGTGATCACAATTACATGTTACACACAACACACATGACATGAATAGGAAACATAGTTTTTGCTAATTATAACATTTTTGCATAGTGAGTCCCATCCAAATAGTCCAAAAAAGGTAAATAATTTTCAATAGGCCATTGAATGCAGTAATCTAAGAGCGACCCTTTAAAATTAAATTTTGGACTTTGGGATATGTTTACAATTTTGTAACATTGCACAAGTAGAGTTTAAAATCTTTCAGTGAACTTTTGAATATCAATAAAAAAATACAAGGTCTAAGTAGAATTGTTCATTTCCATAATCTCACGATATCCATATCCTAGGCACTTTTGTTGAACATTAAGGGATTTGGATGATTACCTTTCATTACATAGAATATAGTTGAAAAGTATAAATGTAAAATTCCATGTAAAGGTTGGGTATTAAACATCTTATAACCACTTGCAGGATTACAAAATATATGGGACAATGATAAAAATGTTTTGTTTGAAGTTTTTGAATAACTTGTGACAAGCTTCTAGAAACAATCCATGGTCAACACACTCAACTAATCAAAACTATAGAATGTGGTTTCATAAGCAATGTGTTTATTTGCTTGGATTTCAAGTTGAAAGGAGAATAAGCAAATCACTCCACTACTATAGAACCTATCCCTAAACCACTATGCACTTCCACCCAAATTAAGCAAGATGGAAAAGAATTCATCCGAACCATTAACCCTTGGTTGTTTAGTGGACCATTTCCACTTGAATATGTGCGTAGTGGATTATTAGTGGATTTCATATTGAACTTTTAATGGATTCATAGTGGATTTTTAATGGAAATTAGTGGACTTGAATGGATGGGAGTGGTGCATGGTGGAATCATAGTGGACACCTTCCCACTAGTTCCAGATCACTCATGACTTCCACTTATAATCCACATGGATGGAATTGGGTTTTTCCCATTCAATGGTGGGTGGAATGTCAAGTGGAATAATGACAAGTTTTGTAGTAGTGCTCTTGTTATGAAATTGGCCCATGAATGCTTCTGACATTGAAGACGATGAATACAATACACCAATATTTACTTATAACAAAGAGTTGGAATCTTTAATATCGTCCAATTGCATTACTAGAAGCCCGGAGGAAGAGGAGAGCTTACCACCACACATAGAAGATGCAATGACAAATTCAAAAAAGGAGATGGAAAATACTCTTCCACCACTATAGGGATATGTCGTTATGGACTTGGAAGACATGACCATGGAGCTTACACCACAATCTGTAATGGGTTCCAACAAACTCAACAATTCACCAATGGAACCCAATTCAGCTCAATATATCTGAAGTAGAATTTATAAACGCCTTTGAAATTGGCAACAACTACAAACCCTAGTAAGAAAAGTTAACAAGTCTCTGTAGATAAGGTTTTTCAAAGCTATGGTGCACGGAAAGATATATTTTGTGTAAAGAAAATGTTTTTTGAACTGATATGTGTTTTTGAAATAACAAAGTAATATGTTTAGTATGTTTGAAAAGAACATTAGGGGAGAAAATAACCATAAAAAATGCATAGGTTAATTCAAGTAGACAATATTTTTATAAAAAAAATGGGCGTCACATTTTGAGATATTTGGCAAAAGTGATATCCCAAAGTTTGCATTTCATTTCCACTATAATAAAAAAGGATATAAAATAATTGAAATCATGTACAAGGAACAATAAAACATTGCATATACTCTTTATTGGAAGGAAAATTCAATTGAATGCACTTTTTAGTACATTTTACCATCCATTTTTTAATACATTCTATCATCCAAATAGTTGAACACTAGTCAATGTCTTGATTGTGTTCCAATCAAAGAACCTTAAATGCCAAGAATATTTTTTAAATGACCCTTTAGTTGAAACATGTTTCACATTGTTTAATAACATAGTTGAAAGTTTAATTTGGAGACATTATCAATGTTGGGAATATTTGGCAAATGACCACGTAGTTGAAAAATGCTTTCAACTATATACCAATATAGTAAACAAATCAAGTTAATTGGTAATTACCATAATTTTATTTAAATTTTTTAAAAATCAAGTTGAAACATAGTTGCAAATGTCATGTAGTTGAAAACCTTTGGTTTAAAAAAGGGGGTTTTATACTAGTGAAAACATGTTAGGGATGATCTTATTATTAAATCTCTAGTTGATGAGACCATCAAGTGAGGTAGATCCTATTTGTTAAACTCAAAGGTGGATCAATATATCCTTGAATCCTTTGTGTGATCCTATGGTTGGGTGGAAAGCTCATTTTCAATGCTTTTATTATCTTTTGGCAACTATTGTAATCAATATTATACTTCATATTATATTTCCATCCAAAAACCCCTTGATCCCTTGTACCATATTTATTTGATTTACTTCATTCTAAAATATTTTTTCCTTTCCTCCTTTGATTGTGCATGATCCATTATCTAACATTTTTCATTCAATCTTTTCGATCCTTCGAACACAATTATTTTTCTCCAAAATTGGACAAAATCCATAATCCATTGTGACATTTTTGATTCATGCCAAAACAATGGTCTTTGTTATTTACTTCTTTCATTGATCTTTGTTGATTATTCAAGGGATTTTGAGTGCTTGTAATTTTTTTGTTATATCTTACATGTTGAATTTGTTTCCAAAAATGATATTTTTCTATAATCTAGGCTTTTATTGATTTATTCTAATTTTTAGTGGCAGCATATTGAAGGTCATGGCTTCCCCCAAGTCTGGGCCGTGGTGAATATTATGAATTTGAGTTTGCCGGTGGCTCATCCTAGCATCAAAAGTGCTCCAACTATGCACTAACCAACTTGTTGTTTGATCTTGTGCAAGTCCGTGTGAGTGATTAAGTGTTTGTCATTTTTCTTAGTCCCATCCCGAAGCTCTAGTGCAGGCCAGGGAGTGTGTCCCGGACTCCTTGTTCTTCCACTGTTTTCACTTCAGACTCACATTTGAGTCTATCAAAAAGCTGGGGAGCACGTCAATATTTTATCACTGAACACTTTCAAATTTTCCCTCATTTCAACACCAAATTGAACGTTTTTAATGTCTTTGGAAGTGCAAAATAAAAAACTACAAATGTTCTTGGAACTTCAAAAATAAAGGAACAAAGTAAAGAACGTAGGAAGAAAAAGAGTGATATTTTGTCTCAATTTTTGTCTCTAGACCCCCTTTACTTCGAACAACTATATCTTGTCCATTTCTCATTCATTTTGAATGATTTTAAAGGTTACAAATGTGTTATGTCAAATTTATAAAACTTGTTTAAAGTGAAAATTTTAAAAAGTAATAGTTTAAGAGTTTAAGCTTGAAAATCATATTGCACATTTTTGAAAAAATCCAAAACATAACCCCCTTCACTTTGAAAGGACATATCTTGCTCATTTTCAATTAGATTGTAACGTTTTTTACAAATTTGGATACCAAATTTACAAAATAAATACCAATAAAATTGGGAATGCCGAAGGCACCCAAGGGTCATAAATTGACCATAGAACTTGATTCAATAAGTTGAACTAGCTATCCACTTTAGTTGGCTAAGGGTCAGAGAGGGGCAACAATTCATTGTTAAGACTAAAGAGTCGAGCGAAAAAGAAGAAGATTTTTTAGTTCTTTTGTAGTTGGACAATTCCAAGCTAAACAAAAATCCATGTAGCTTGAAACATAAGCAACACTCTGAATTTTAATATGAATTGAAGCCGTAGGATGGTTACCAAATGGTAAATACATAATTCCTATCCTATATTTTGATGTAAATTTAGATTAAAATATATCATGAAACTAATGGTTATAAAATCTACTCATTTAGATATATTCATATCTAGATATAGAACTTTAATCCAATCATGAAAATATGAAAAAAACATCAAAACAACAAATTTAGCTATGGAATTGAAGCTTTTCCAAAAAACAAAAATACTATTGTTTCATATTTCCTAAAAACACAATGTTTTACAATGAATCAATCTTCGTCCTCTTTCCAAATTGATCTTCTTAAAAAATAGTCCTATGAACTATTCAAATTCAAATGGTGACAAAAACTATGTGAACTAGCTAGTAATTCCTAGAACAATAACTAGATAAGTAAATACAAACAAACTAACTATTACAATGAGTAAGTATTCTTTTAACACATGTGCATGCTAGGGACTCTACTTGGCTTTGGTTTGTAAATAATATATTTGTTTTGGGAAGTTAAAATCTTGAAAGTTTTATGGGGAAGAAAATCCTTAGTTTGAATTGATAGTGTTGCAATTTCTAATCAATGTAGGGTTAAATGGGAGCAAAAGAAAACAATGTGATGAAAAGAAGTGCTTGGTCACCTTGAATAGGTAAGAAGTTTGCTCAAGTTTTATATCTTGAGGGGAAACAAAAACATAGGGGGAAATTGTTTTGAGGTTACCAAAAAGTTTTCAAAATTGTTTGCCATTTTTTCCATAAGGACAACATTGCTACAATTCATAAGTCTAGGATAGTATTTGGTTTTTATGTTTAATTGGGTGCTTCTACAATGAAATTCATGTGCCACATGGACTTTCAAACTAAAATTTAGTTATCACAGATTACGGAGCCATGGGTGAAGCAAATAAATAGGAACAATGGTTTCAATGAGTAGTTGAGGAAGCCAATGCAAAGATTTTCACATTTGGTTCATATCAGCTTTAGATATTTTCTCTTTTCAAAACTAAAAAAGATGGATATGGACATGTTGTGTTTTCAACAATATTTATTTGAGAACAATTAAGGTTTCACATAATGGTTTTAATTATGCTGTAACTTGGTTTCTAAAGTTCAATGAAAGATTGTATGCTCAAATTCCAATTGTTTATGTTCAAGTAAATTTTGCAAATCAAAGATTTGAACTATGCCAAAAGAGTGGTGGCACACCTATGATTAGATGGTTGGCTAGAAAACTAGAAACCCAAAAATTCTTCTAGAATGTTGATGAGAAAATGAAGTTTCTTGAATTTCATTTTGTCCCTTATATTAGATTTGTTGCAAATTCATGGTCTAGGGATTGAAACTAATACGTTTTGTGTGGTGACACATTATGCAACCTATGAGGTGATGAATTTAACAACAATTTTTTTGGTGTCTATTGTGGGTTTTGATATTTGTAAAAAGGATATTTTATGAATTCATTGTGTAATATCTAGAATCCTATAATTGCATGAACTTTATCTACTTTTTTTTCAAGGTATTGCCTTTGTGAGGAAAAATTCCCATTCAACAATTTATGTTATGCATTGTTAAGCATGTAGGATGACTTCTTAATGGAATTTCATTTAATTTTCATGGGAAAGGAGGAAGTGATAGAACTTTACCCTATGTTAGATTCTGAAGTCCCTATTATGAAATTCAAACTTAATGGAATCTCCATTGATCTTGTGTATGCAAGGCTTTTATTGTGGGCTATTTTAGATTAAGTGTTTTACATTTCTTATGAATAATCATCATAAACATGTTTTTTTGGGACACTAGTTGCATGTGGGGTTAGTGGTTATAAACAATTTAGTAAACTCAATACCCACATGTTGCAATGGGAAATTTCCATTTTGGGTAGTCTTGAACAAGCAATTAAAATGGAAACAAGGTGACACAACATAGCCTACATTTGTCTCATGGCAAAGAACAAAATATTAATGTATATCTTGGTTTTTGAAATTTAGGTTTTGACATTCATTTATGCTTTGGTGTGCTACTACTAGTTATTTTTTTATGGTTGGCATTTTGATGTGTTAATAATAACAATTTATTATTATTGCTCAATAATGTTCAGGTTGTCAAAACCGACGTGAAATGGCCATTTTGCATCAAATGTCACATTGGTAGTCCATCTTGACGCATTGGTCCCATCCCTTAGAATTGACACACAAATTTTTTAAATACACCTAGGTTGCCCCCATTGTGTATGGCAACTGAAAACAAATTTGGTTGCCACAAAATTGCCAACCAAAATTGAATTCAATCGCCACAAGATTAATGATCAAATTTTCAATTTTCTTATCATTGAATTAGGCAACCATTTTTTTATTATTGCCATAGTCAAAGCTACAAGAAAAGATTTTGTCATTCAATCGACAATGGCCATTGATCCAATGACATATGGTTTTTTTCTTACTGCCCAAAAAAATTGGTCACCAACATGGGCAATTGAAAATTTTCAATCATTGGACACGGGTGATTAAAAAAATTTGATCACCAACTATGGTAATCAAAAGTTGGTGGTTGAAATTTTTTGTGCAGTGATAAAAATAATCCCAATTGTTGGATCAATGGCCATTGTCAGTTGGACAACTAATTTTTTTTGGGTACCTTCATAAATTTGGTCGTCAATTATGGCGATAAAAAATTAATGACTAAAAGTTGATAATTGAATTTTTCAAGCCCGAGAATTTTTCACTAGCCAATTTTTTTTTAATTCCCAAATTTTTCTTCAATAGCCTTCTGAAAAAATTTAGCCATTCAATGGATTAAATTGTAGTCTCCATCATTGATATAACAATTTTTAAAAATCAATTTTTGTTTGAACAAAATTTGGTCACCATTCGAAATTTTTTTTAGTCGTTAAAAGACTGCGGTGACTAAAAGTTGTTTCGATTGCTATGGGTTTGATGAAGATCATATGACACAATTTTTGGTCACCACTAATTTTTTTTGGGTAATTTGACCTCATTTTGAAATAGGATGACCTTATATTAACATGATGTAGGGTTGCATTTATCCAAATGCGTCCATTGTGTTGTGACAAACCCATAAATGTGGTGATAACCTTGAGTATTGTATGGGTTAGTGGGAAGAAACCTTTGCAAAAATCACAAATTGTTGCACAATCTTGTATATTGTTATTGTCATGCCACAATATTTTAACTATGAATAGTAAGGGCAAATGATGGTGGAATGAAAAATTGATTGCAACAATGTGTTGTGCTATAACAGGGAACATTTTAGTGGAAAAAATTGGGCTTTAATGATGACCAATGATAATAAGAAATATTATTCGAATACAAGGAAATAGGTTAGAATTTTGTAACAAGTGTGTTATGGTAGATGTTAGTGACATGTTGCTTACAATGTAATTTGTTTAGTATGTTTCTTAACAATGAAATAACATATGAATTAGTAGAATTTCTATTAACGTGTTATGAATGACAAATATGCAAAATGTGATAGCATTGCAAATGCTTAAAAAATGTTCAAAGGTTTACCCGAACCTCACCCCACATGTAATGTACATGCCATTGTAACTGTTTTGTAAATGTTATGCATGATACGTTGTAGTTTTATGGTTTTGAAATGGTAAGAGAATGACATGCTACATATTTTTAGGGTCAAGGAGTCCAAAGTCTTGATCATTTGTAAGAATTTGAGTGAATCAAGATTTTTAAATCCTTTGAACCTAACAAATTATCATGAGAATGATTACGAAGTTGTATAAGAAGTTAGTGTTATTGTCACATCACATCATTTAATATGGTCAAAAAGTTTAAAGTTTTGATCAAGCAACAATTTGAATGAATCAAGATTCTAATTCATTCTTTGAACTTAATCAATTATAATGATCATGATATTAAACTTATTTGAATGTAAATGCCATTATAATGGTTTTGTAAATGTTGTGCATGATAAGTTGTAATTTTCATGGTTTTGAAACTATAAAATATTGGTATGCTACATAATTTAATATGATCAAAGAATCATTTCTTAATACAAACACGTGCACAACATTCATATGAACTTTTGCTTTTACACTAATCTAACCACAACATAAGAGTATTCCAATCCTCTAGTTGTTTGCTACTACTTCAACCTTGATATTGTTACATCTTCAACAACTTCCACTAATTTGATATACTTTGTACAACACCCTCCACAACAC